>Ga0194129_10000707_pt1 | contig 61434 bp, 63 predicted proteins | sample TA2KigCa35mmetaG_FD_150862 | JGI IMG/M metagenome (GOLD analysis project Ga0194129, IMG submission 150862) | Freshwater microbial communities from Lake Tanganyika, Tanzania - TA2015038 Kigoma Deep Cast 35m | ecosystem: Environmental > Aquatic > Freshwater > Lake | place: Tanzania: Lake... | reverse complement strand
TACAAACGCACAATCTGTGCAGCCTCAAACTTTTGACCATCTGTTTTTAAGTATTCCTCAATCGTCAACGCCTTTGAGATGGAAACTTTCACCACCTCCCCATGCTCCTTCTTCTCTATGTGGAAGGGCTCATAAAGCCATTCCTCATACGCTGATTTGCTGATTTCGTTACATCTCGGAATAACCGACAAAATATGTCCTTTATGTTCCCCCGTTACCTTGTACCTCGCATCCCCATCAGCAGACCCCATAGGTCCAAGTCTCTCATACAAAGCTGCTATATGTGCGTAAATCCACTTAAAGGCTAACACTTGACGGATACCCTCTAATAAGAAGTCCATCTTGATCTCACGAGAATCCAATCGGGCTTGGGTGTGAGGACTCAACTCAACCTTAACTGTTGATTTCATCACGCTGATGGTCTCAAATATCGTACTCGGATAAGCAGCTCTCTCTAACTTCTTGTCTAGGTTTAAGGACTTAACGGGTGGAGTACCCTTCGATATCATGGGGGTACTATTAATCTCGGATAAGAGCTTATTATATTCCTCTTTCACGCGAGGGTCTAGATTCGCTAAATTCTTGGGATCAGTCCCTAAAATGCGATCTGCAATACCACAGGGTCCTAGACCTAGAGGAGGGTCTAAGTCCGCTTCTTTCTCTAGGCGAGCTATACGAGAAATAAGCAACCCTATCTGCCGATTCTCATACGCCACACGCACCATTGCTCTCTTTATGTTATCCATTGCCTCACTCCTTTGATTGACGAGACAACGGATGAATAAAGGAACTATAAGTCTTCTTTATCCACCTGCTCAAGATAAGCCAAAGCACACTCCTTAGCCCCATTTGAAGCCTTTACACTCCGCACTCTATCCTTTAGAGATAAATGAGACCAACCCGTAGTGGCGACTTGTTTCATCTTCTCGACTATCTGTTCCATTCTCTCTTTTGAATCCTTTTCCCTTATCGCCTCCTCCACCTTGAAAGCCTCACTCGCAGGTCTAATAGGTACATCATGGCGGATAACGGATAAGCCAGCTACGCTGACGCTCACCTCCACTACACAAGGGGATCGGTCTAAATCATCAAGGTGCAAGGCACCTCGCGTCAAACTACCCACATTCACCACATAGCCACCATTCGATAACCTCGTTATCCCTTGATCCTTATGCCAATGACCAAAAAACCAACAATCCACATCAGGGATACTATCCAATAAATCATAACCGACAATATCTTCGTTTTCAAACATACTGCCACCTGCACCTGAGCGGGCTAATAAGTGACAAGCCACAAACAAGTAATCCTCAGGTCCCTTTTTAATATTCCTCAACCGATCTAAATCGTACTCTGTTCCGTGATAAGGGACACCCACTATCCGTAAAGAAATGCCCTCTTCATCCGTTACGAAAATCTCTTCAGAGTCACCGAACTGCCTAAAAACCGATGCTGAAAACAAAACGCTCAAGGGCTGTTCAGGTAGATATTCGATATTTCCATACTTCACATCATGATTACCCACAAGGGCATATACAGGACAAGGGTAATCTTTGTGTGCTTCACAAGCTGAACGAACCAAAGCATGGGAGTTCCGAGTGGGGGACTTCACATCAAAAAAATCCCCGCCGTCTAACACCAAATCTACTGATAAATCCTTTGCCTTTCGACCTATCCATTTCAGCTTATCTACAACATCCATAGACCAATCTCCCGTCCTCCGTTTTGGGGTTCGGTCGGCTAAGTGAACATCAGTCCTCCACAGCACTTTAATCATGTCTCACACTCCCTAGGATTACTTCATGAAGTTCATCGCACATACGAGTATATATGGACACATCGCAAGAACCGAAAATAAGTTCTTGGTCGCTGTTATGCCTTTTGAAGATCAACCCCCCTGCATCTCCTCCGTGACACATAAAATCCGTAAACACGCCACACTATCCGAAGATGCTTTGTTGACGGGTGGTGTTCTTCTCTTTGAGAGCCAAGAACAGGCAACACAAGTCGCCCTCGCGTTCGAGGGAGTATCCACTTCTGAATTCTATGTGAAGTTGTACAACGACAAAGGCGAAACCATTTGGACAAACATCTAGAGTGGCTCCCCCTTTTCGTTTAAAAGTCCCTTCGTGTAAAGAGCATAAAGCTGAATCCCTATTGCGGGGGCAAGTAGTGCGTTCCAACCTATGGATAAAGATTTAAATATCCAACCTCCAGGTATACCAGGGAAGAGCAAGGATATCAAAAATCCAATTCCGCTCTCGGGGAGTCCCGATAATAAGTCTGACCAAGAAATGAGACCTAAAAATCCTTTTAATAACTCGGAAATCTTCCAACTCACCTCCGTCACATTTATCCAAATCACCCAATAAAGGTACGACTTAGCAGGGATAGTTAAAACCTTAAGTAGTGGATGCCTCTCTAAGAAATGGTCTAGCCAATCAGCTAAATTCTTAGCTGTACCAAGAACGGGCTTTACTACCTTGCCTAGCCATCTAGAAAGCTCTCCCCCAGCTCCTCCATTCTTTTTAAGGATAGACTGCACGATAGATGTTAGTGTGGGAGCATCAGACGCATACAGAAATAGAAAGTGTAAAATCTTGCTGTCTTTCTTCAGCTTGCTCTTAGCTCCTTCCCACCACTTAGCTCCTTCGTCCAATAATGCCTGAAACTTTTTGGATAACTCCGTGTACAGCTTGATCGGATTGGTTGTAGTTATCCCCAACATATCCTTAAACTTTTCCCATAAATCAGGTGCCTTCTGAAATGCCTGATAAATCTCTTTTAGCTTCTTCCCCAATCCCTTGATGATCGCTTCCTTATCTAATCCTGCACATCGGATAATCCCTTCCCCAAAGACGCTCAAGACATTCTCATCTATCTCTCTCACCTTGATGTGTGCAGTCCTCCCTGTAGAGCTTGTCATGATAGCCCATCGAGAAGACTCTAAAACATACGCTTTTCTAGCTAGGTACACCCTAGCTAGTTTTTTTGGGTTTGTCATTCCCTTACTCCTGATTGTTGTGGTCTAGCCTGATTGTTTAATAAATTATTAATGGATAGATTTGAACGACCAAGAAGGAGAGCCTAAAATGATGAGAACCGCAAGTGATGTCTTAAGAAGTCTCGAAGCCCGTATCGCTCGCCTTGAAAGAAGAGCAGCAGAAGTGGTACTCACGCCAGAGGTCATCGAGAACGAGTACGAAAACGCAAAGAAGTTGAGCCAAGTAGACCCACAGATTGCTGCCGCTCTCATTCACGCAGGTGACAGAAGCGGGGACAAGATTAAGTCTCAGAATCGCACTATCGCTGCCGCTGCCCTTAAACCTTCACAAACCACCATGCTACCTGGAAACTCTTTGTGCATGATTGTTTGGATGATCAACAACAATAAGATTGACCCAAATCTTGGTGCTATCATCTCTAACGACAATTTCATCATGGACGGACATCACCGTTGGGCAGCAATGATTCTTCTTTTCGGTAAGGCTGCAAAGGTTGGAGGCATTCAAGTTGACCTACCTGGAAGTCAACTAGTTAGAGTTCTGAATGTTGTCACAAAAGGACTTTATTCGGGAAGAAATGGAAATGCAGGGTCGGGTGATATTGGAAACTTCAATCCTGCATATGTTGCAAAGATGTGCAGAGAGGCAGTTGAAAATGGACTCCCCGCAGGCATTGGTGGTAAGTTTGGGTGTAAGGCTGAAGATGTCAAGTCTGCCTTCATAAAGCAGTTTGGTGATGTTGAAGTTGCTATCCGCACTTTATCCGAAAACGCCAAGTACATTACAACAACAGTCCCATCTTGGGCTCCTGATCGTAAAGATATGCCTGTCCTTGACGCAGACAAGGGTGAGGTGGACTTCGCCGCAGGTATGCTCTCCCGTGGTGAGGTAGAGGTGTTCCCTCCCTTTCCTGAGGAGCAAACCGTGAAAATTGGCAGCCGTAGGAATTTCCGTAGAAGCTACTGAAAACGCTTGGTGTACTTATCCGCCACGCAGGACGCACACCACGCATTAGGTTTTGTTTCTACTCGGTCAAATCCATACCCCTTTACAATGCTCACTAAACCGCTCGACCACCTGTAGGTGTACCCCCTCGGATGTGAGTTCACATCTAAATGGATAGTTATGGGGCAGGATGGGTAAAGCCTCATGAGGGATTGTCCCACCGAGATAGAAGCCTCCATCTCGGCATATACCCTAGAGTACAAATCCATAAAAGGTCGTAACATTGGTAGCTTCTTGTGAAAACACCTGCCGTGATATCTCTTATCGGGGGACAAAAAACATACAGCTACGACAATAAGCGTCCCATTAGCAAATGGTTGACTATCAGCACCAACCACCACATCTAACTTGGAAGTGTCGCGTAGTCCGTTCCCGATCTCAGTTAAGAAATCTTCTTCGGAATATGTCTCACTCCCTCTTATCCACATAATCAATGCACTCTCAGGTTAATAAATCACCGAGCTTTATACCTATCTCGTGCGTTTAAATAGATCACTCATGGCAACCACCTGCCCAAGTCCTCCTACCACTTCATCCCTCAAGGAGGTCGAGGGAGTCACCCTCAAAACGGATACATCCTGCGTCCTCTTATTCTTTTCAACCAAGTCGGTAGGCATCACGCCGCTCTCGATGGCGGAAGCGAGCTTCTCTCGATTCACGGAAATCACCACTTCCCCAATCAAAGAAGGATCAATACCACGCTCCTGCATATCCTTCAAAAGGGTTGCCTCGTCATATGTAGAACGAATCTGATTAAACATCGCTACTCGCCCACTCGGCAAGACAATCAAGTCATCCACTTCAAGAAGTGTCCGCAACCCTGCTACCTCTTCCTCAAGATTGTCCTGAAGTACCTTTATCCGTAACAGACGCTCTGAAATCTGTGTCTTATCCATTTTTACACCTCAATCACCGAGGGGGGATTCCCTCTTCTGGTAACAACTTATACAATAGTTGTTATATCACAAATGCTATAATGCACACCAACCGCCTCCCTATGCCACTTGGTCTTATTCCGAAGAAGAAGGGTGTCAGGGACTAAGCGGTGTAGGAAGCCTTTGACGATATGGGTTTTCACCCTTTCCCCATGTAACAGGTCACAGGGCTGTTGGTGTGCCTATTCGTTTTGTATATGTGACGGACAGAGACATAACAAGGGGAATGACTTTGATGTTCGAGTACGAAAAGAAACCTCAGCGAAGGCTTGAGGAATACTCTCTCACCAAGATGAATGAAATCTGCATACCCGCACACATATGGACAGAGCTAACGGATAACTATACACAAGAAGAATTGACCGACCACTTATCCAATATCATCAGTACACTTCCTTTTCCCTACGCTAAATACACTCCCCAAGATGTGAAAAGGGATTGGCTAGATATTAAACATGATGTTCTAAATCCCATAGAGAGTGAGTGGGGACTACCTAGAGTCTCTGTTAAAAGCACCACTTATCAAGGGAGACACCTTTACTTCGCCCCCAATAATAAGGGACTTAAAGTATCCAATCAGTTTGTTGAACCGACTCGTTGTGAAGCTGGACATATCCAATACCCTAGCCCCATAAGACAATGGACTAGGGAAGGCATGAGCAGTAAAAGGTTTTTTCTTCGTCCCCTGTGGACTTTAATGAAGCCAACCCAAGGTGTGGATAGTAGAGTCTTGCTCTCTTGCATCGCTTTGTCAGGCTATGTGGCGAGTCAGTTCAAGCCCGCACTTGCCAAAGGCTTATATGACTTTTTTGGGGCTAAGAGGGTCTTAGATTTCTCCGCAGGGTGGGGGGATAGATTGGTTGGATTTTTAGCTAGCGGAGCGGAGAGTTATGTGGGAATAGACCCGAACACCAAACTCCATGAACCATATCAACGGATAGTTGACTACTGCGAAACGGATAAATCAACCCGATTTATCCGTTCTCCTGCTGAAGATGCCGATCTCTCAGGTCTAAAGGTAGACTTTGTATTTACAAGCCCTCCGTACTTCGACACGGAACGATATTCAGAAGAGCCGACACAAAGTTGGAAAAGATACAAAAGACTAGACGATTGGTTAAATATATTTCTTTTCCCTGTTCTTAGGAAGAGTTGGGATTGCCTAGAAGATGGAGGCAGGATCGCTATAAACATATCCGACAAGGTTAAGGGAGATGTAAAGATTTGTCAGCCCATGCTCGATTACATGGAGAGCCTAGGTGCAACCTATGAAGGCGTAATTGGATACCGAATGAGTAAAAGACCCGGTAGCAACTTCTCCACATTAGATGAACTATCCAATATGGAGATATTTTGTGAGCCAATCTTTATTTGGAGTAAGGGAGTAGCTCCTGAACCTAAATGGATGCCCGATAACTTTTTCGGCGTTTAAAGTATCCCAAGTGCTGTAGTTTTTTTATTAGATGGGTGTAAGAGATACCCCATCTAATGGAGAACCTAAATGAAGTCAGGACTTTTGCTTAACAAGAGGAACGCTCACCTCGACCGCTACCTCGACCACAAGGGAACGATTGAGATCACCATCAGCAAGATGGAGTTTAAAAACCTACAGACCCACTTCACCCGCTACTTCCGTCTCCCGCTCAACTCTCACAGGTATGCCATTATGGGGGAGACCCTCGTTTTCACGATGAATCTCCCTAGTTACGCGGGAGAGAATGTGGTAGGGTTTTTGGATAGCCTCTCCATCTCTTTTGATGTTGTTGAGGCTTGATATTTCATTTATCACGGCTCCATAGGTTGGATAATCCCTAACCCAAACCCATCCGGTCATATGGAGCCACCTAAATGATCAGAAGAACTGCAAGTGAAGTTTTACACGACCTTGAGGTGAGAATCGCCCGCCTTGAGGATTCTAGCTCAAGCCGCACAGCCTCTGTGCTAGACATTCTGAGAAGCCTCCCAAGGGCAAAAGAGATGCAAGAGGAGTTCAGGGACACCCTCTATCCTAATTTTCGTAACGGACTTGCCAAAGTGATTGAGAAAAAGTCTGTAAACCCCATCAGAATCCCCGAAGTATCTGGGGAAGATAGACCCACAGTTAGCATAGTGGTAGAGGGGACTAGATTCTCATGGCAAGATGTTTCTGAAACTGACCTGGCTGCGGGAAAGCTCTTAGTTCCATACACTATAGGTGTTAGGATGTTTTTCAGAGCACCAAAACCGGTTAGTGAGATCGTAAAAGTAAAAAGGGGTTTAACGGGTATCAAACAGTTTTGGGGATATACCGTCACACCTGACGACATTAAAGAAAGAACAGAGGTTATTACTGCTGTGCAGTCTTTCTGCAAGAAATTTGGGGTGACCTACTCAAATATAAGTTTCCCTGCTGCGGATAAGAAGAGCGGTGTTTACCCCTCGATGTACGGAACCCTGACGGTCATGTTCGACCTAAGTCACTACCTGTGAGATAAATGTCGGTTGTTCTACAGGGGTTGAGTGTGGGTGGCGGTCAGACTAGGTGACGACCGCACGACACAAGGGGAGATGACCTTGAGAGGGCATATGGGGTTCTTGCTTTTTATCCGTAGTATTAATTAATAAAACGAGCCAAGACGAGTTACTGACTCAAGGATTAATCCTTTTATAGCCCCCCGTTGATATAACCAACGGAGAGCCTAAATGGATAACAAGTTTGGTAGTAAGAATGTCCCTGTGGATGAGAAGCTGTGGGCTGAACTTCAAGCTCTAGCTAAAGGGGAACGGAACAAGCCTGTTGTCCGTGGTGGGGAGTCTGTCAATCCTGTTAACGATGGAGCAGGGTTCCGCACCTTTCCTTCCGCTTACGCGAATGGTTGGGCTTTGGCTCAGTATAAGCGTCTAGGCGGCAAGTGGAAAAAAGAAGGTTCTGAGTTCAAGATGCCTCGTAAATGGGATTTATCCCATTGTGAGGATAAACCCTGCGAGGATATGGGGTTTTCTGAAAAGGCTTCTTGTCGCCCCTATAAGAACTGTTATGGGAAAACATCTGCCGAAAGAGTGGCGGAACGCTATGGAGCGAAGCGTGACGACCCTAAACTCAAGAACACGGGTAAGGGGGGTTTAGGTACTTGGTTCGCAGGACATGGCGGAGGAGACCCTGAAGACAGAGCTACTTGGGGGGATTGGGTCGCGATTACGCCTGTAAAGCACACGATCAAGAAAGAGGAAGGTGAGGATAAGACTTATGAACCCGGAGATATTGTTGGCCCATGTGCCGTCTCTAGTGAGAAAGAGTGGGCTTCTGTCACAGGAAACGGAAGTAAGCCCCTCAAGTGTATGCCCCGAGAGAAGGCTTGGGGGATGCCCAAAGAAGACAGAGCTGCCCTCGCTCGCAAAAAGAAGACGGAAGAAGCGAAACATAAAGGAAAAAAGCCTGTTAACACTCCGACTTTTAGTGAGGATGCTGAGAAGGTAAAGAAAGGCTCGGATAGAGTATCCGATTTCCATCGGGAGGTGATACCTCCCGACTCTCTGTCTAGTTTATCGAATGGGTCGGTAACAAATAAGGATACTAATCCTGATGGGAGTGGGTCACATAGTGCATTACCGAATGGAGACTCCGCTAGAAACATCGGTCGTCCATCGCCTGACTCACCTAATCTCAAATATCGGAATTTGGATAAATCAGAGGCGAATGGGAGAACCCCTGCCAACAAATTGGATATGGGTTATGTGAATGATAGCGGCAGCGGTTCAGCTAGGGTTATCCCTTATGACAGCGGCTTCGCCAATAACTCCTCTTCAATCAGAAACGCAGGGTTAAAAGCGTTAGCGAGTAAGATAGCCGCTCGCTATATCCAATCTGCGGCACAACCTGCACAAGACCTAGGTGGTGTGCAGACTTGGGTAAACAAGACACGCCAAGATCAAATAGAGAATGACACATCTGCCCCTGAGAAGGGTCGAGGAGATTCGGAAGACGGCAAACCTCAAAGGGATAGAGTTTTGCCGTTACCTGATGGACACCCTAAAGGGAGAGATGAACAAAGGGCAGGTCCTCCTGTGATGAACACGCCTTCGGATAGTTCAGGTGCGTCTACATCTTATGGGAAACAGCCAAATCCAAACGCGATACCGAATCAACCTGATGGGAAACCCCTACACCAACGCCCGAGGTCTAGTGGATTACCTGGAGATCAGTACGGACATCCGTACATAAACCAACAGAACACCACAGGTATGAAGAGGCGTACCGATGATATCTAATGGATTTTGGGATACGGATAGTTATGGGAACCTGATTAAGGTAGCCATAATCAGCGTATTGCCTCCTAGCAACAGGCAAAGAAAACAAAAGGGACAAGTTAAGAGGGACTATCTTAAGCGTAAGCGTAAGAACAGAAAGAACAAGACAAAGATTAAGCTGCGTAGAAAGCGTTATTACAGGCTGAACAAGAGACGGATACTTCGTTATCAGAAGCAGTATCGGGATACTCCGCACTTGTTCAAAAGATATGAAGGGGGAGGGGTTTCAACAAGAGGACAAAAGAACGAAAGGGATAAAAAAGCTATGAACATGGAGTCTCAATATAGGGAGGCTATCCGTAATGTGATGGCGAGTGAGATGGAACTAGAGGGGGGATTAGCAAGAGCCCCTCGTCATCAAATGAAGCGTATGCTTCAGAAAACTAGAACTCTCCGTAAGCGTCCTGATAGTCAAAGACGCAGACAGATGAGAAAGACTTATCGTAAAAGGGTAAAGTCGGATGCGAGCTTCAGGAGATATCGTAAAGACTATGCTAAGAAGTATTACAAGAAAAACAAGTCAAAAATCCAACAACGCAGGAAGAGAGCTAGTGAGATGAGCAACAAGTTATCCATAATGCAGGCATTACTTGCGGTTCTGAGAGCGGCACATTGGTCGCATTGGACTTCCCATTGGCAGATAAAGGGTAGCACCTTTTATGGGGATCATTTATTGATGGAGAAGCTGTATGGGGGGCTTGTAGATGAGATAGATACGCTAGCAGAGAAGATTATTGGGGAGTTTGGATCAGAAAGTTTAGATGCCGTGGATCAGGCACAGATGATGACATCTAATCTGATCACACAATCAAGGGGCGAGAAAGACCCATTAAAGCGAGCATTACAAATAGAAGAGAATCTGCAAAAGACCTTAAAAGTATTTTACGAAATGTTAAAGCAACAGGATCAGATGAGTTTGGGTTTAGATGATTATGTGATGAGTCTAGCTAATGCCCATGAGACGAACTTGTATTTACTCAGACAGAGACATCGCTAATGTTTCACCATCTCACACTAGCGGTGCGTGACCGCATCATCAAAGAGTTCAGGGAGTATTGGGCAGATCACCCAAGGTATCCTGATCTTGCTCAAAATATACAGGGCAAGTTTTCTTTTGATGAACGCCCTCAGTTTGGGATGGTCATCAAAACAGGTGGGGCAAGCAATGTGGTTTTATCCAATGATAACTATATTGGAATAGTAGAGGGTTATGTATCTTTAGCTCAGATACCCCCTTATCGAGGTAAGTCGATAGAGTGGGTCAGAGATGATATGTCAAAAGTCCCTGAAGAAGGGGTTTATGTAGTATCCATTATTGAGCCGACAGTAGAAGTAGAAGACCCATACATAAAATATGCAGTTATCCAAAAGTATCGTAGGGTGCATGAAACAAATTTGATGTACACATCGGATACGGAAATATCCTTATTGGGGGAGCCGATAGAGAACTCTTTGAGATTGATAGAGTATCCATCAGGCAGGTTATTGTCTCAGAGTGAGTACACGCTAGAAGGTTCTGTAGTAACTTTAGCTGAGGCTTTACCCTCTGCCAAGTTAAGACTAGAAGCGAGGTACACAGAACAGGATGCACAAACAGGTCCATATGCAATACAGCCAGCATTGGCATACAGAAACTTGATTAATGGGGTGGTTATTGCTTTTGGTAGGGAGCTAGAAGCAGGGGATAAAATGGCTGTGATGGTGGAGGGAAGTAGACAACAAGTAAGTAAGGAATATGGAGGCAGGTGGGATATCAGCGTGGATGTTGATTTGGTGACTAGGGATGTACATTCACAAGCCGACATAGCTGATAGGACGGTCGTTTGGTTATGGTCAACACTCCGTCCCAAACTCTCTACTCTTGGATTAGAACTATCCGATGTGAGTCTTGGAGGTGAGGGGGAAGAAGCGTATGACGACAATGGGGATGATTATTTCTACACGGCTTCCATCAGCTTCAGTATCCAAGCTGATTGGTTTATCCATTATCCATTAGTGATACCGATTTTATCCGTTTCGACAAACAATGTAGTGCCGATGCAGTTACTGCCTATGGGTGAGCCTATTGTGGGTATAGGTAATACGGATGGTTTCAGGCAGAGGATTATTGGGTAGTCGGGTTTAATAATCTATCTATCTACTAAGGCTTAAACAAAGAGCATAAGCCTAGATGAGGAGATAGATGCCAATCCTTTCGTATCAATGCCACTCTTGTGGATTATCTCAAAAGAAACGCACACCTAAGGCACTAGAGAGTGTTACCTGTGTGTGTGGTTCTCTTGCTCTTCCCGCAGAGGTAGGGGAAGTGAGCGTGGGATTCACGACAAGTGTGGTCAACAAGCAAGGATTGGTCAAAGCCCAAGATAGTGGGATGGAGTCATTCGATTTGAACTATGATCGAGTGATCGGTGAAGATGCGGCTGAGAAGTGGGATGTCATTTATCATCGTAAGAGGGACAAGATAGACCTATTGGAATCTTCCAAAGGCACCTCGATGAAAGATGTCATGAGACTTCCCGATGGGACTTATGCTGTGAAACCTAATGATAGCGTAGCGTTCCGTGAAGAACGACTCCGCAGGATCAAACTATCCCAAACACCATACAAGTCACAGGAGTAAAGAAGATGGCTATTAGAGGCGGCTACGCTCCCCCAGGTGTATACACCGAAACCGTGTTTGAAACTCAGACACAACCGAATATAATTGTCACGGGTAAGGTTCCCTTACTCATAGGGACAGGTAGAGAGACTATCATCTCCAAGGGCAATACCCTAGTGAGAGGTAGCTCGGCAACTATCGACCAACGCATTGTGGAAGAAGATGCCACAGGTCGTGCAATTGTTGCCGTCAACCCTGATGACTCTTTTGAGCTAGGTGAGTTTGACGGAGAAATCACTTCTTTTGTCGTTCGTAACTTACCCATCGTCACGGGAGACGGTTCTGCCACAGTTGCCACTACCCCCACATCAGTTTCCGTACTGATCAATGGTGTCGCCACGGTGGTGTTATCCGTAGAGGGAACCACGGGTGTAGTCACCATCGCTGAAGCTCCAAGTGCTGAGGATGATGTGAGAGTCACCTACTTCTTTGATCGTAAAGATACACTCATCACGGAAGAAGATTTAAGTACGCAAATCACATCTACCCAAACTGAACTATTGGGTTCCGCAGGGTCTTTTGCATTTAATGCTTCCACTAACACCTTCGTAGTCACTTGTGATGGAGTGTCGAGCGTTCTTACACTTCCCCTTGCTGACGGAACAGACCGTCTTGGAAGTCTTGATCGCGTTGTTGGTGTCATCAATGCGGCATCTGTAGGTTCTCTCTCGGCTACCACATACACCGATAACAATGGATCAGTAAATCTCAAGCTACTAGCCGATGGTTTTATCCGTATTGGTGCAGGGTCGGCAAATGGTGGGATGGGTCTTTATCCTAATCAGGTGGGGTCGGAGCGTTCGAGTGTGTTTTACACGCAATTCACTCCAATTGTGGATGGCTCTAATAGCGGCATCACCACCACAGATGTGACAGACATCATCGTCAAGGTGGATGGTGAAATCATCACACCCACATCTCTAGACGGACAAACAGGGGCGATTACCTTATCCAATCCCCCTAGCGTAGGTTCTACTATCCTAGTCACCTATTACTACAACACCTTCAGAGATCAGTTTGATTTTATCCCTGGTCGCGATATTGTGTCCGTAGACAGGGTTTCTTTGGTGGCGAGCGGTGGTGGACAAGCCGCTCAGTTTATCGAAGGTGTAGATTGGGTACTGCATGATGACAAAATCGTGTGGGGTACTGCCACCCTCGTATCTGAGGGTGCTATCCAAAACGGCACCACACCTTTCGGCACTATCCAAGTTCTATCCTCCCTCAAGGATGAACGAGCCTTTATGGTGGAGTGTTCACCCGTAGTGACCACTTCTGTTGTACCTCCAAGAGTGTTGGCTAACACTTTCCAATTACCCCATCAGCCCACAGATGGTACAGGTACAGGTACACCAACATCGCGTACCGATCTGATTCAGGTTCGTTCAGGGGTATCCATTTCGGATGCCTTAGACAAAGACCCCTTAGATGTGGTGAGAGTGAACCCTGCCAACTCGCAGATCACTATCTCCTCAAGCATCCCCGCTAGTCATAAAGTCTATGCAACCTTCTACTACAATAATATCCAAGACCAAATCGCCTCCGTGGGCGGTGGATATGTGATTAGAGTAGAGAGCGTCGGCACATCAGGCATTGGCACCTACTCCATGACCAAAGAAGGTGTATCCGTTTACGGTGTCACCTTTACAGGAAAAGGCTCCGATCTCGATGCCGTCACCTTGAACTTCCCTTCGGGGTCAGAAGTCTTATCCGATGCTAGGATAGAAAACGGAAAGCCCGTTTCAGAATTGGTCAGCGTAGAGCTAGCTGATTATGATGAAACTTCGGCTATCTTTAACTTCACAGGGGCATCCCCCTACTTCCCCGTGCTCGGTTCTTCGGATACCCTTAACCTCGAAATAAACGGAACCTCACTCAGCGTGGAATTGGGGGACTCTACCTCCACAGGTATCCGTCATCCCCTGCCTCTGCATTTGGGCGAACCTTTACCTTACACGGAAGAATCCAATAAAGGCGATTTGGGGACAGGGATTGCCTCTAGCTTGAACTTGGTTGTAGACGGTGTATCCCTTACAGCCACACTAAGCGGAGATAACCTAGATATTGATGATTGGGTCACGGCTATCAATACGGAAGCCGCTTCTGCTTCACCCATTTATGTGGGTATGGGTCGTATATCCACTCTAGATATTGCATTAGGTACATATCAGAACTTGAAATTCCATTACACGGGTAGCGTAAATGGAGCATCAGGGGACATTACTGCCGTTATCCCTGTTGCAGGCTACGCTAATGCTTCCGCCTTGGCTACCGCCATAGACGCGGCTATTTCTAATGCCATAGCCACTTTTGTGTTTGGACAGCCCGATTTCACAGGCTTGTCCTTATCCGTAACAGCGGACGCGAGCGGTCGTCTTGTATTCACACTAGATGGACTTCCTAATGGCGTTGGCACTACGGACGAGTTTGGCTTCATTGAGTTTATCGCAGCTGACGACACTACCTTCTGTTCAATCGCGGGTCTTGATGCTGATACTGCAACAGGTGGAACCCAAACCAAATGGGGCGTTCTTCCCATAGCAGCTAAGTCATCTAAAACCACTTCTTCAGGTGAAAAGGTAGACCGTCTTATCCTTAAGGGCAGAATGCTTCGTGGTAACTACTACTACCCCCAAACAAACTTGGGGATAGCCATCAATGGCGGTACGGATACTGAAAAGGCAGGTATGCCCTCTTCACTATCCATTTCCAATCCATTGTCGGTTGTGTCTTTGGCAAGTGTGTTGTTATCCGTAGGTTGGAGTGTACAGGTAGGATCATTACCTGCGGCTGTGTTTTATGACGGCTCCGATGTCAACAATCCCGTTAATGATCAGCTTGTGTTATCCATTAATGGGGTAAGTGTAGTAGTCAACTTTACAAGTTCGGGTGCAGGGGATACACTTGAGCTACAAGACATCAAGTCTGAGATAGAGGCAGCTATCACGGCAGCTTCCGCTGATGCTGAAGTCGTCATCGAAGGTGCGGGTCTCCGTGTGATCTCGACCTATGAAAACACTAATGCAAGTATTGTTGTTGGTGCTGGGTCGGCAAATGACACACTAGGCGTAAGTGAGGGAGACATCGGCTCTACAGGTGTAGTCACAGCAAGTGGCGTTTGTTCTGCTCTCATGTCTCACACTCGGGCAGGTGGAGACATTGCCGTAGTGTTGTTCTCCACAGAACCCAAGTTGGTATCCCTTGACACTCGCTTCACCTCTGAGGCTATCGCCTATCCATTTACGGATAGGGTAGGCAAGACTTCGGTGGTGATTGAGAGCCTTACATTTGGTGTATCTAGCTACATCACGATAGTGGGAGGAAACGCAGTATCCACAAAGGGGAATGGATTTAAGATTGTTGCGAATGAAGGTGCTGTGGGAGAAGATGCCTATCAGGGATTTGTCGTCACATCAAACAATCCAAAAGGCTCAGGTTCGGCTAATACATCAAGTCTTAACGATGGAGTTGGACAAGATGGTGTTGTTGGACAGACCTATGTGGACAGCGTAACAGGATTGACCTTTACCTTGCTCCCAAGAGACGGCGGTCTCATGTACCCCACAGGGGCTGATGCCACACTATCCTTCTCGGTGGGTAAGACAATCACCACTAACGCCAATATCCCCGTAAACATGATTTACGGAGTTAGTCTGATTGTATCCAATACCGTAGGGGCAGAGATTGGCGATACTGCGGTTGTGGAGACTTTCTTCAAGGGAGGCAAAGAACCTAATATCGGTCAGGTTTACTACCTCGATTTCACCCGTCTACGCACTCAGTTTGGCACTTCCGTATTCACAAACATGGCGGATGTGCTCGCTACTTATGGAGAAATCAGCCCACAAAACACACTCAGCCTCGGGGCGTATTTGGCGTTCTCCAACGGAGCAAGAGCGATTGCCCTTCATCAGGTGCCATTGGAGGCAGGTAAAAACACCTTAACGGAACAACAAGTTTTAACCGCGTTGGATGCTATCGAGGGCGATATCTCTGATGGTTTGTCCCCGAATGTAATTGTCCCCTTGTTCCCCGCCACTTCCTCCATCCTCGCCTCTATTTCTAACCATGTGGATATACAGAGCAGTATCCGTTATCGTTCGGAACGGAGAGCGATTCTTGGATTTAGAGCTGGCACTCAGCCCCGTGAAGCACAGGCTCTTGCAACAGCTACTGCCAACACCCGCGTCTGCCTCGTTTATCCTGATATCGGTCGTGTAGCCTTCACCGATGCAAGTGGGGTGTCTCAAAACTTCCTTGTTGATGGTTCATACTTTGCCGTAGCTCTCGCTTGTGCTACCACATCAAATGCCGTTGATCCCGCAACACCTTGGACTAATAGAGCTATCCGTGGCTTCACCGCTTTGGGGCGTTCTTTAGATGCGGTTGATGCAAATCAAACCGCTAATGCAGGTGTCACCGTACTGAAGTCTGAACGAGGTGTCATATCCGTAAGACACGGCTTGACCACGAACATGACTTCTATCCTCACGAAAACCCCCACCGTTATCCAAATTGCGGATGAAGTTCATCTAAGAGCTAGGGATACCCTCAATCAGTACATCGGGGTTAAGTTCTTACCCAATGTGGTGCCTCAAATAGAGGGTAAGGTTAATGCCATGTTCAAACAACTTGTCAGCGAACAACTTATCTCAACTTACACAGGTCTTAGCGTTACACAAGACCCTAATGACCCAACCGCTCTTTTGGTCGAAGCCTTTTATAAGCCCGTATTCCCCTTGCTCTATATCCAATTCACCTTTAATGTCAGAAGCAGCCTCTAATTAGACACCTAGGGGAGAATCCCCCAATATGACGCGGAAGGCTTCCTCCTGTTTACTGCGGAGGTCTTCCGCTTCTCTTTTATTCAAACCTATAAATTGGATAGCTCCCTTGTTTTGACACACCCTACAATCTATGGCTGAGACCACTTGGTATTGTAAGGGGTAATATAATCTACACTTATTACATTTAAAGTATCCATATGGGGTGCTTGATGTTTGCATATTTTCACCTAAGGGGTAGTCATGAGTAGGGATTGTAGAGTTCAATGGAGACTTGAAGAAGATGGCACTAACAAGTCTTGGAGATGTGTTGCCCATTTAACACCTACATCTTGGGTGTGTGAGGCGATACATAAATGCTATTACGCAAATTGTCCCGGCAGGAGCAATACAGGTAAACCCCTCACAAAAGAGGAAATGAATATCCATAAACTCCGCCGAGAACTCGAAGAAGATTTTATCCGTAAAGGCACACCCCCTCAACCAACCCCCCCTAAACCAACTGCATCCACATCCGCTACTCCAAAACCCAATCCCTCAGCACCCACAACTATCCATTACTGCTCCGTTGAGAAGTGTAAGAAACCGATCCCTCCAACAAGGAAGTCTGTGAAGTATTGCTCGGAAAACTGCCGAAAAAACGCTTTCCGTGGGAAGAAGAAAAAACAACCGCCCACTCCCCCCTCCCCACCCACGCCTATCCACATCCCACCAATACTTCAAACTTCAGTTTGTCAATGTGTCGGCTGCTCCAACACAGTAACCACTACAAAGTATTGTTCATCTTATTGTCGTAAGAAGGCATTTAAACAACGGCTACGAGGCATTTTCCCCACTTAGGGTTTAAGGTGAACAAGCCCCAAACCCGTAAACGAACCCGTCTCAAACTTAACACGATCTTTCAGCGTCATTAAGACCCTCTTGACATCTCGCTCTACCTGCTCATTCGTGAACTTATCCATTACGAATGAGACAACATCATCATCCAACTCAATGTCCTCAACACCCTGAATCTGAGCTAATGCTCTAATGACTTCTTTGGGGGATGTGGCACAAATAACGCGAGCCGCTACTTTCATGCTAGATGCACGCATATTGAAGGGGGACACGGTAGGAGTAAAGAAAAGAGACCCGCCTCTAACTTGCACTTCTAACCCAGGGATACGACTGACCCCCCTACGATTAACTAAGTAGGTCTCCCACAGGTAATGTGCCTGATCATTAGCCGTGTATGTAATATACTCATGTTCCATTGCCCTAGGGGGAATGAACTCTACTTCGTTAAATCTAATCTCAAGGTTTTTTGCCGATCTGATGATCCTGTAATCATAAAGCATTTGATCCGAAGAGTCGTTGATTGCTTCTTCTACCTCGTTCTCGGCTGTGAGGAAGAGTTCCTGTAGGTCTAGTGTGGCTGATCTTCTCATGGGGTTCTCCGATTCGTGGACTATGTGGGGTTCAGGTGTTGGATTGAACTTTGAAGCCTGATCAACAAGCTCTCGGTCTTCGTGTGATAGTTGTTGCCTGTAAAACGCCTCTCCCATCGTTATAAGGGCATAGTTTGTTCGATCTAGCCCTCTTTCCAATTTGGAAAGGTGCAAAGGGATAGCCGCAAAACTATCACCACAAAGGCGATACATCGCCTCTTTAACTTTGGGGTGATCTTCTAGTGCTGTGAGTATTTGGTTCAATGAAGAACGGACTAGATGAGCCTCCACTCTAGCACCGCTCACCCCCTCGGTGAGCAGAGACCAACTCGCTTGACTAGATGCCCGTTTATCCATTTCGCTCACCTATACCTTGATCGTCAGCACAAAGGGAGATCGGAGTAAAACTATCCAATCTCCCTTTGTGCCTTGCATAGATAATCTATAAAAGCTATGACTTAGCCTCCCCTAAACCCAAAAGTTACCAATCCCCCCCGTAGAGGGGGTTGGTATTAGGCATATATTCGGAGAATATGGGATTACCGCTCTTGTCAGTATGTAAGGAGATTTCGACATTTAGACGCTTACCCGTAAGGAGGTTTGTCAAAATGACATCCGCGAATACGGTGTACTTCAGATGTGAATACTGAGGCAGGGGTGACTCCCCCGCATAATTGATATCAATATCTGAAGCCCCGATATTGATCACATCTCCTTGTGTCTCAAGGTCTAGTTCATCGCTAAAATGTGCTAGTAAGAAATCAGCAAGGGCTTCGCTGACTTCTCTCCGAGAAATGTTCTGCCAACGGGCATACCGCTCAACCATAAAATCAGCTAGCTGAAAGACATTCATGGTCTTAGCTGCGATTTTACGACCGCCTTCGAGGCGAGCTACGCGAGCCTCAAGACTTCTTAAAACTTCACCGGCGGTTCTTCTTATCATATATATAGGGCTCCTCAGCAGGGTGTTCGGTTTAGACTAGACTATAAAAGAATAAAAGTATCCGAACACCTATAATAGCCTATTACCTAAGGTGAGAACCCCAACCAATCCTTCCACAAACATCGGAGGTGTAAGGTGCTGACGAAGATTATGGCGACATACACACACACGCACTACAAGAGGCGTGATATGCAACAGATTATATTCCCTCTTAGTGGAGGGAATAAGTTATCCGTTATAATGGGGCGGTGGTGTTATTCATCACCGAGTGAAGATGGTTTCGCTAAGGCACAGTTAGACGACTATGTGGAGGTGGAGGTGTCTGCTCTCAATCAAGAAGGCATCCTTTTCAGGCACGAGGGCTTGAACTACGAGGAGAATACTCACCTACTGCCCTATTGCAGTTTGAACGACCTTGAGAAGATTCTAACGCAGTATGGAGAGAAGAAGTAAAAGGGCTAACTGAGGGGTGGGAGACTTTTGGATTAAGAGCGTATTAAACACCACCCCAACCCATCTGCTGTTATCCAACCCATCTGCTGTTATCCAACAAGGGGTTGGGGTGGCATCTACTTCGATGAAGTTTTTGAGAGAAGCTAACGGGTTTAGGCGTAAAAAGACGCGATGTACTTCTGAAGGTTATCGTAAGACACAACCCAAGAGTTACCATAACCTAAACTCATTCCCTGACCAAATGATTTATTCGCATCCTCCACTAGTTCGACAAGATATCTCTCACCACCCATAAGATTGGTCAGTCCAGGGTATTTGGTGTCAAGAGACTTGACCAAAGTCTTCCCAAGAAGTGTCCTAAACTCAAGGCTCTCCTCCCCGCTAAGTTTAGTGCTTCTGTAAGAACCTCCCATACCCTGCCTCCATTCACCAAAATACTGCAACTCAAGACTCCGTGAGAGGATGTTAATTACAGCGTTGTCTCCATCCTTTTTCCCCCATACAAACAACTCCGTCGAGGGGTTATACAACGGAATGGTTATCCCTTTGAACTTAAAGCTCGTTGAGAGTAGGGTCTTTTTGATACGATCAAAGAATAAATCAACGGAAGGTGTGGGGTCAAACTCGGGATTTAATAGCCCCTGACCCCTAAGCGAATCCAACACCCACTCCTGTAGCTTCGCATAGTCCTTCCCAACTCCATGAACATTAATAGAGTTGGGCATCTTAATGGTCGTCTCATCAACGGGGGTCACACACAGAACCCCATTAGGAAGCCCTGCCACATTAATGTAGGCAGTATAGTAAGGTGTCCCCTTCATGTTCCCCAAGTCTCTCCGTATTTCCGTTTTTTTGGGGTCAAAAGACACGGAAGCAGGGTCTTTGAAAAGACTTTGAAGGGACTTGACGACTTTACGAGCGAAAGTGCCTAGAGTGCGAGGGGCTTTCACAACTGCGGCTGTGTGACTTGAAGCCATACGCATCGCTTTTCTGATCTCATCATCTATTTCGTACTCATCAACCTCATAGCCCAACTCTTTGAAGAGTAAGGATAACTGCCTCATCAAGAGAGTTTCCTTTTTGCGGGCGGCGGCAGGTGTGAGCATCCCATCCTCCCAAAGATTTTCGGGGGAGAGTTGCATATAGATGCTTCTGATGTCTTTGAGTATCTGTAGCTTGGTTCTCATTTATATATCCTTTGGATTGTCTACCGAGACCCACAATAAAAGGTCTACCGAGACCCATTCTCCGCCAAGAAATTGGAAAGAGTGGCGATACCCACAACATTGACATCATCATAGTGATTCGTGGGGATGATAACCCCATCACGGATAAAATCGCCCTGAGGGCTGAGGATAGCGATCTCAACCTCCTCGTATCGAGACATCTCGATAGGGGAAAGATATTGCCGAGGGCGGCTGTAGGTGCCGTTACCAAAGATAACACTCAGGGTGTTCCCATTGGTCAGGGGAAAGCGATACCCATAAAACATCGTGTTGGGGTTGTCGTTGGAGGTGTTCTTGTAGGTGTTGATGATATCAATCATGTTCATGGTGTCTCTCTCTTTATCAGCTAGGGGTTGCTCCCAAATAATGCGGGGCTAGCTGATTTGGGATAGAAAAAGTTTCAAACTTTTGTTCTGAGATGGTATAAGAGAAGTGTCAGACGCTCCCATCGTCTAGTCTGGCCTAGGACACGGGACTTTCAATCCCGCGACACGGGTTCAAATCCCGTTGGGAGTATTAAAAGACCCCCTCAGACACTTGATTGCCTGAGGGGGTCTTTTTCATTTCAGTACCCGATACCTTCGGGGTCAGTACACGACACCTTCGGGCTCATCATCCTCAGGCTCCCAAGCAGGTGGGTCTATGACTTCGCACTTGACGCGGGTTGTAGAACACAAGGCGTGGGCTGCCTCGGTGAACAAAAACGCATTGGATAGATTTCTTCGCCCAATAACATAGCCCGAACCTGTCTCGATCAGTTCAGCAATCTTCGCATCAAACTTATCCAATATGTATTGACTCCCCTGCTTGGTGACCTGAGTGATCATCGAGGGATCGTCATAGGTGAGAGTGACCTCAGCCGTAGCAGGGGTTAGCTCAAATAGGATAATCGTGGTAGCCATTTTCAACGCTCACTTTCGGGGATGTGGACAAGTCCTTTGACGATGTTGTATCCGAAAAGGAAGAACTTCGGATACGCCTCAGCATACTTTTTAAGAGACGAAGCGGTGGCGAACTCTTGAACACTCATGGTGACCAACTCAGTAGCGGAGGTATGTGAATAAAACTTCCCCGCGTACTGAGCAGGAGCGTTCTCAAGCACAAAGTTCTGTTCCCCCTTATAAACGGCACTCGTTTTTGGAGGGTCTTTAAGGTGTTGCAGGAAGAACATAGTCACATAATCTTGCACACTCTTTGAGTAGTACTCAAGGCTGTGCATCATCTCATGCACAGCAATTTGAGGGGAGTCTTCTAGGCTGAGTCTAATCAAGCAACTCCTTCGCTCTGGAAGATTGATTGCGTGAGCCCTATAGTCCTCAAAACACAAATGGATAGTATTGAGGTTAAAACTAGAGTACTGCTGACAAACCCCCAACGCCCAAAGCATAGCCCTTAAGTGTTTAATCACTTTTGGATTATTCCCAAGTTTACCCATAAAAGTCCGAGAACCCCTAGACGAGACATCCCCGTACAGATTAGCACGACTAACGGGGTTCTCAGTACCATAATGCCCTCTATAGTCTCGCTTTGACGAATACAGTACGAGTGACACGCCTTTAGCATCAAAGGCTTTCAAAAGGGAATCAAGGGTCGGAGAAGAAGAAGTGTCATTTTCAGGTATTGCGGCTAAAACATCTAATGTTTTAGAAACCTCTGCTGATAATGAAGAGGTGTTTTCAGTAAGGCTTTTTACTAACTGCCTAGTTTCCTGTTTGAGATGCATAACACCTTTCAAGTAGTACCCAACCTCAGAGGCATTTTGTGTCAACCTAGATAAACGCCTCAGTTCATCTGATAAGAACACACTAGAGAACAGCCCTCTAGGAGTCTGAACTAGACGGTATCCAGCGAAACTTGAACTTCGACGGATATCTCCCAACACTCCATAACGGTCTGCCTCTGCATAAAAGAACTCTGCGTATTTATCCAATGCTAGTTTGAACGAGGGTTCATTGTGATAGAGATAGTAAAATGGACTCTCACCATTTATCGTAACGGACCCCTCAACAGACCCCACAAGGCTTTCCAATGGGAAAGCCTCAATAAACTTTGGCAGGCTTGTTTTACGATTATCTATCCCTGTGTATTTTATGAGATCAGTCTTTTCGACAATAGTTTTAATCACTAAGTTCCTGTAAGTATTTTGGGTATTCAAAAGGTTGGGGCTGCCTTTTATTGTTTTGATGAATTCACTCAACCCAAATACTTCTGCAAGCTCGATGAGGCTCCCGATCATTTTTTCGTCTACCACACCCGCAAGGCGATCAATCTCTTCGGCACTCAGTTCCTCGTGATGCAAGTTCTCAATCGGGAGAGCGGAGCCATTTATGGCACTCAACAAGCCCCTTATCTTCCTCTTGTCTGGCTGAGAAGTTATGTAGTCTTTCAGACCTTTTTTGATTCTTAGAAACGCTTCTTGGAGTCGCAAAGACACCTCATTTTGAGAACTCTTTTGCTCGAATAACGCAGGGAACTGATCCACCGCTTGAGTCATCAAGGAGTTGAACTTATCCGAAACTGCGGTAGCCACACCCCTTTTTTGAAGGTGAGTGGTTCTCCCCTGCATTCTTCGACTTGGAAGGCTGCCTCCAACAAATCTCGAAGGATTAATCATCTCCCCACGGGATAAGACACTCTGATACACACTCGCCTTTACATCCACCGCAGGGATACTTGCTATTTCTTTAGGTACATCTACCTCTACAGGGATAACAACGGGTGGGACATCAACAACAGGTGGAGTGATCGGCAACCCTCCCTCATTGAAGTACTTCGACATGAGTACCCTCAATATCCTATCCGTGTTGATCTTGAACTCTAGTTGGATATCCACCAACTCCTCTGCGTGTCCATCTCTCCATGCAAGGACAGCAAGAGCAATGGGGGTCTGCTCTAACAAAACCCTCTCCGCTCGCCAACCAGCGGTCTCTACAAACGGAACAACCTTGTTGGCTTCCACCAAGAACCTCTTAAGCTCTGTGGGCATCACTTCAATGATCTTAAACGCACCACCAAGTGCTTCTATCGTAAACACACCCTCATTACGGGTGACCAACCCTTTAGACTCCACATCACCCACCTTGAAGAAGTAGAAGTCATACTCCTTGCCCTTCTTCGCCCCCTGTATATGGTACTTCACATACGGAGACTTGGCATCTACTTCAAAGAACCTCTCCAATCTCTTAGGGCTGAAAACCTTTAGTCTTGGTCTACCTGAGTATTTATCCATTTTATCTGCTCCTTTAGATGGTGAGGTATAGGTCGGTCTTGTTCTCGATGACCTTTTTGATCATAGAGAGCGGCACATTCTTGACCTCAGATACCTTCTTTGTCCGACCACCCCTAAACGCAAAAAAGGATAAATCATATCCTTTTCCGCTTAGGGTGATTTCGACTTGGTTAGGGAAGTCGGTGTTCATATCCAGAGGGAAGGTCAAAACCACCCCATCAGCTTTGGAGTTTACGACCTGAAGTCCCGTGGTTTGGGTCACACGCTTCAAACCACCCAAACTATCCAATATCCGCTCAGTTAATGGGTCGAGGCTTGAGGCTATTTTGTTCCATTGGCCCATGGCATTTCTCCTTTATTCTGCGTGCCTTATTTGATAAACAAAAAAAAACGCTGTTTATCCAATCTCTGAGAGGCAGGTAGCCCTCCGTTGGAAATGTATTTTTTTGTTACTCATTTTATGCGTGAGCATAGGAAAAAAGAGGTGTCGTATGTATCAAGCCAAAAGAGTTATCGGAAGCTCTACTTATCAACTCTCAGAGATAGATAAGAAAGTGGTCAAAGCCTTCGTCATGGAGAGAGAAGCTGATGGGAGAGTACTCTTCTCAGACGGAAGAACTCTTGTGAAGCTCAACTCAATCTTTGCTCGTTGGATTAATGACAAGATTCATATCTTATCTGAGGAGGCAACCAAGTCGGATGATGTGATCTTGAGATTTCTTATCAAGCAAGCAGGTAGAGGCATGGTTCGCTTTAGCTATGAGCGACAAGGACATCCTGAGCCCACCTTCTTCTACAATAAAGAGATCAATGCCTTCCTACATAGTGGCAAACCTATTGTTGTCTATCACGGCACAACTTCCGACTTCAAATCCTTCACCGCTGAAAGTATGAGAACTCAGCTCTTAGAACAAGAAGCGTTTGTAGGCAAAGGATTCTTCTTCTCAGTTAGTAAAAAGACCGCCACAAGATATGCTCACGCTCAACGAAATGGGGATGTCTCTTATGAGGAGGTGTTTCCTCTTTTAAAGAAACACCTCCCCAAAGAGATGTATGCGTTCGCTGAATATGTCTATCGTCAAGGTTGGGACGATAATCTCGATGAGATTTTGGAGTCAAAAGCACGAGGTCTTACAATCTCTGAATACCTAGACACCTTCGGTATTGACATCAATACTCTTGTTGATCTCCTTAAAGGCATAGAGGGATCAAGAACTCGCCAAGATACAACTAACAACACAAGAGATCATGTGTTTGATCTTTTAAGTGGCGGAGTGGGTACATCAAGAGGTAGAATCAGTCTACTCTTAACTGAGCTTGGTATTGACCCCTCACCTATTGAGCCTAGAGTTCTTACCTGCCTTGTAAGAGCGGATAATGTGAAACTTGTTCAAGACCTTGCAGAAGCAAAGAGGGCTCAACATGAAGGCTATGACGCAATAGTTTGGAGTGGTGGAGAACACCTAGTGGATAATCAACCAGAGGTTGTCACTTTCAACCCTAGAAATATACAGATCATTAAATCGGAGGTGGTGTCGTAAGCCATATGCTCATTCTTTAATGAAGTAAAGTATCTATTCCGAAATTGGTAAGAATCTAACTTCTTATAAGGGTTCAAATATGTCACTCTTTTCTGACCTAGTTGTCGATGCCCCCACAACCGAGGGTATCAAGTATGCAGGCTCGAAGTTAAAACTTTTGCCCTACATTCTTCAATTGGTTGATAAGGTAAAGCCCCGCACGGTTCTCGATGGTTTTTCTGGCACAACTCGCGTGTCACAAGCCTTAGCTCAGTCAGGCTACAGAGTAGTTGCAAATGACATTTCTATTTGGTCAGAGATATTCGGTATATGTTATCTGCTCAACGAGGATTCAAAGGAGCATTACCAGCCGATGGTCGATCATTTGAACGCCCTGCCCGGTCGGGATGGATGGTTCACCGAGCATTATGGTGGTGAACCAAACAGCGGATGTTCTGTTGGTGTTGATGGTCAGAAAAAACCGTGGCAAAAACACAACACTCAGCGACTCGATGCAATACGGGAAGAAATAGACCGGCTTTCTTTATCGAAAGTCGAACGGGCCGTGCTGCTGACTAGCCTTATTCGGGGTCTGGATACCGTGGACAGCACTATTGGTCATTTCTCATCTTATCTAAACGATTGGTCTCCCCGCTCCTACAACAAACTAAAGTTGCAAGTCCCCCGTATCTTTCCTCAAAGAGAAACGCATACTGTAAAACGCGGGGACATCTTCGACTTGTTGCCAACTACTGAAGTAGACCTCGCATACTTCGATCCACCTTACGGTTCAAACAATGAAAAGATGCCGCCCTCTAGGGTGCGATACTCAGCCTATTACCACCTGTGGACCTCGATTTGCTTGAACGACAAGCCCTCGATCTTTGGGAAAGTTGGACGCAGAGACGATAGCTCCGACAAAGTGGCAGGTTCTCGGTTCGAAGAATTTCGGAAGGGTGATAGCGGGCGATTTGTCGCCGTTGAAGCCATCGAACGGATGCTCGCGGAGGCTCAGGCGAAGCACATAATCTTGTCATATAGTTCGGGCGGACGAGCGACGGCCCAAGAACTGAATGATGTAATTAAATCAGTTGGCTCTGTTGTTGAGTTGCTTGAAGTCGATTATCGAAAAAATGTGATGGCTGGAATGCGGTGGACCCACGAGTGGGTCGCTGAAGCCGAGAAGCCAAACAGGGAGTTTCTTTTCCTCATTGAGAAGTCTTGAATGATAGTTGGGTGAGACAGTCGCGATGGCGTGGTATGACTCTCTTAGAGAGCATTACATTAAATCGGAGGTGGTGTCGTAAGACTTACCCCTATGCTCATTCTTGTTCTATTGGCATTTCTAGCGTGCCTTATTTGAAACGGGTACCCTTTTTACTAGACACATCTGAGAGGCAGGTAGCCCATGCCTGAGGGTAACACCATGAATGAAATAAAACGCCAAGTTCTTGTCCCCATAAAAGACAAACTATCCAATAAAGAGGGTGTGTTGGCTTCCCATTCAAGGGGGAAATATCCAACCCCATTTGGATACTCGGATAAGGAGTACAAAGAGTTACTTGAGCAAGAGATAGATTGCTTAAGAAAAATAATCGCAGCGATAGAGAAAAACCCGTTCTAAGTGTAGTATAAGGGGATATCCCTCAACCCGCTTCAAAGGAAAAATGCCTTGAAGAAGTCAGTTCTCTTGTTTGCGTCTCTTATGTGTGCAGCGGTTTTTATGTCCACAGGTACGGCAGTCTTTGCACAAGAAACCTGCGGTAAATCCAAGTACACGCTCCCCGTGGATTTCGTTACCTATGGAATGGATATCAAGACTGTTGATGCTGCTATCCGTAAGAAGTATCCCAAGTACAACATCGAGAAGCAGGACGGCAATCTTGTACTTGTGTTCCCTCAGGATAATCGCCCTGTCTTTGACATGAATGCGTTCATCTTTTTTGAGGGCAAGCTAGTCGCAGTAAAGATTTCTTACTCGAATCAGTTTCAGGATGGTCTAGGCGGTCCATCGAAGGCTCTGATGTCGGTACTTAAGAAATTTGTGGAGAAGTTTGGGAAGGCGGATGATATTAGTGAGCTAGATGATAAGAAGGGTTATCTTGCAGTTTGGGAAGTAAATGAGGGAGGAGAAGTGCGGGTGATCGGAAAAGACCCCTACACCATCATCGCTACCTTTGCGTGTAAAGCCTTGGAAGAAGAGATCAGAGCTGAAAAGGCGGCTAAGACAAACTTCGGGTTCTAAGATAGAAGGGGCTAGATGAAGCCCTCCATTCCGATAAGGGGAATGGAGGGCTTCATCTTTAAGGGGACAGGAAATGGATAGTGAAGATTTTTTTGCTTTTAAAGTTGGTATTTGGTCGAGCGTTTTAGTGGGACTTTGGATGATGGCGTTAGGCTATTGGTTTTTAGTTCTTATAGCCGCAGAGTTTGTGATCGCCTATTTAATCGCGTGGTTGGTAATTGAGCTGTACTCTTAGAATGGAATCCGAGAAGAGCGGGTGTGACCTGCTAGTTTAACAGACCCAAATTCCTTTTCGTACCAATCTAAATACCCATCAACATCCTCATCTGCTGATCCGCTTCCGAGCCACTTTAGATATGCGGGGGTAAGTAGCTCGGTCACAGGTATTTGTGACATAATCAGAGCCGCTTTTGGTCCCACTAATTTAGTCGCCCACAAAGGCACGGTTGTAATCAGTATTTCCATAATGACAATTGGTATGGCGACTTTTATCCCATACTTCTTAACCGATTTCCAAATGCTCTTTAGAAGTTCAATCGGATTGACTGCTTGGAATATATCTATGAGTGTGGTTTTGACTACGGACACTTCAATTAGATCAGACCACTCGCGTAGTCCGATCTCTACCACCTCTTTTTGTAGGTCAGAAGTCCACACCCCACCCTTTTCTTCCCTGTACTTGTATCCTGCTATCCAATCATCCGAGTGGTCGTCATCCAAAACAAACTCGGCATATCCGCCTCCCAAAGCTAGTTCTGTCTCTCTTGCTTCAAAACCCGCTTTAAACTCCTCCACATGGAGTTCAATCTGAGCCTCACGCACTTTTTTTGTGATTTCGGGGGCGAGATGCTTTATAGCAATCTCAAAGATATCATCTAGGGGCTTCCCTTTTTTATACAATTCTGTCCACAGCTTTTTAGGCAGAGAAGCTATAGAAACAACGGGACTTTGGATATAGTTTATGAAGAAGGTCTTTAGGTGGTCACCTAAACCTGCTTCAATCTCTAGTAAGGCTACTTTCATCTCTAGTTGAGCGATACGGATTTCAGCCGCTCTACGCTCCATCGCTGTCCTCTCCATCGCTGTCCTCGTACTGATTCTAGTGTGGCTTGTGTGTACTCTCATTTATTATCCTTTTGCACATCGCTTCACAACGATTATAAATGGATTATAAGGGTATAATCCATTTGACCCGCCACCACACTTGGAGCATGAAATGACTGAGCTTGATATCAAGAAATCTGAACTGAAGTTTGAGAAGAAGTATCGGGTACAGGGTTTTCGTTTCGATGTACTCAACTTCTCGCTTGAGCTTGTTCGTGCCTCACGGAGTGAGGGAGAAGTTATTTCCCTATCTGATGTCTTAACAACAGCGGATACGCTTCTTCAGTTTATTGAGGGGAAGACCACCCCCCCATCTGAGAATGCAGCCCCCCCATCTGAGGTGGTCGCCCCCACCACCGCCAAGAAGAAGACTAGGCTAAAGTCAAATCCATCTAGCTTGTTGACCAAGGCAGGTTATGAACTATGAAGTTCAGGTACACCATCCATAACCTGATTGGTCATCCTATCATGGAGCTACTGCATTTGATTGGGTGCGAGAGACTATCCGTGTGGGTTCACGATGTGACCCTACCTAAGGGCTAAGTATATTTTGCAGACCCACAAGAACCACTCGAAGGTTTTGGATAGTGGGGTCTGTATCTCTTGCAGTAGGTTGTAGTCTCTTGCAGTAGGTTGTAAACCTCCTACATTCTATGTATAGCTCCTCGATTAACTCTTGCCTTTCAGATTCAGGATATGCCTGAGGACTTGTAGTTAAGACGGACAAGTCACGGATTAGACCCCTAGCGTAAACAACATCAGGTTTATCCAAAGTAGTTTATCCTTTCTTGTTTGACTTTATAGAAAAAGTTGGTATTCTGAGATTAGATGCGGGAATAGCTCAATGGTAGAGCGTCAGCCTTCCAAGCTGAATGTTGCGGGTTCAAGTCCCGTTTCCCGCTTAGGTGACTAAGATGAAATACTCTCCAATTTATGTGATCACCTCGTTGTCTGACCTCGACATACCTGCGATGATCTTGGATATTAGAGCCGAAAACAGAATGGCTCTTGAGAGATTAGAGAGCATAGTGCAGGTGAAAAGCCCTTTGGCGGTTCTCTATCTCGAAGAACCTTATGAGGTTATTCTTTTAGCGGAAGACCCGATGTTGGAAGGGCTAAGAGATAGGTTTAACCTAATGTCCATAAGTGTCCAAGTCGTTTAATAGATATTAAATAACACCCAAGGGGTCAATGGATAAATCTATCCATTGACCCCTTGGAGATTTGATCATGACAATAAGAACCGCAGCAGAAGTTTTAAGAAGCCTTAAGATGAGAGTAGCCCGCCTTGAGGGTGGAAATACCCGCAAGAGGGCGAACAATGTCGCTAGTGAGATTGTCGATCAGCTTGGTGGAGCGAGAAAACTACAGGTGTTTATTGGATTAAAGGGGATCAAAAGTTTGCCCAATGGGGTGGAGTTACACTTCAACTTGTTCCCCCATGCAGGGGCGGTGAATGTAGTTAGGATTACTCTAAATGGGTTAGACCTTTATGACCTAGAGTTTATTAGAGTCCGTGGTGCGAAAATGAAGGTGGTGAGCACAGCCGAAAATGTGTATAGCTCGGAGCTTCGGAGAGTGTTTGAGGCTAAAACGGGATTAGCTATTGGTTTCTGATTGGCGTTGCGGGTGCTCCTTCTATAAGGTTCGGATGAACCTATAGACCTAAGGGACAGCCGATGTCATTGGATACAAAATACAGACCTAGAACCTATCGAGATGTCTTGGGTCAACAAGGGTCGATACAAGCCCTGAGGGGCTTTATCAAATCGGGTGCAGGGTGGAGGCAGTCCTACCTATTCGCAGGTCCTTATGGGTCAGGTAAGACGACCTTAGGTCGCATCATGGCTCGTGCCTTGTTGTGCATGAGTCCAAAAGACGGCGAACCTTGTGATGAGTGTGATTCATGTTTATCCATGATGAGCGGAACATCGGATAGTTTTGTCGAGGTGGATGCGGCTACAAATTCAGGCAAGGCGGATGTGAAGAAGCTGTTGGAGGAAATCGGATATTCTAGCTTTTCGGGGAATAGGAAACTTTACCTGTTTGACGAGGCACATCAGTTATCCAAAGATGCTCTCGATGCTCTGTTGAAGCCAATGGAGGAAAACGAGAAGGGGACAATGGATAAAAGGTTGGTGGTGATATTCGCCACTACTGAGCCTGAGAAGATGAGACAAACGGTACTGAGCCGTTGTGCACCTGCGTTTATTATTCGTCATGTGAGTTCAGAAGAGATAGCGGATAGACTTCAATGGGTGTGTGAGCAAGAAAAGCTAGGTTGGGAGAGGGAAGCCTTATTGTTGATAGCGGACTTTACAGAGGGGCATATAAGAGATGCCCTTAAGGCGATTGAGGGTGTAGCCTCAGCGTGTGAGGGGAGTGTGACACTCAAGGGTGTGAGAAGTTATCTTCATGTGGATAGGAACGATACGATATGTAAGATGTTGTTATCCGACAATGGAGGCAGTTTATCTCTAGCGGACGAGTTATTGGAGTCTACGCCTGTGGGAACTGCATATGATAGATTGTTGTCGGCTTGTATGTATGCCATCTCATTGGGCATGGGGGCAGGGACACCGCCCCCCTATTGGGACAAAGATGCCATTCAAAAGATATGGGACACTTATGGATTATCTCTGTTGAGTTTATCGGATAGTTTGGCGAGCCGTCCTTTACGCCCTACTTCAGCTATGTTTAAGTGTGATTTATTGAAGTGGAAGCTAGGTGGTATCCCCAAAATGGAAGTTCCAAGGATAGAAGTTCCAAGGGTAGAAGCTACCCTTGGAGTCCCCAAGACGGAAGAAGTACCTAAATCTCTAAAGGTTTTATCACTATCCGATTTCGCTAGGTTGGTAAAAGGACACCTGAACCAAACCATGTAGGATATAGGATAGGAGACCTATGAGAGATAAGGCATGGGTCATATTAGAAATGACACAAAAGGGGGAAGATGAAGCTAGAGCGGGAAGACTGCGAAGTCTTATCTCTCAGCGTAGCAACTTCCCTGAATGTGATATATATATTCCAATGATAAGAACAGGTAAAGACCCTATCTTTTTATTAGAGGGGTATCTGTTTATCCGTTGGGGATACCCAACCCATGATTATGTACAACTGAAAAGAACTCCGTGGGTGGGGGGGCTTATGGCTAAGATAGATGCGAGGACAGGATTAATAAGTAGTGGGGTGGTGAGTGACAGACACCTAAAAGAAATGATTAAAAAGGCAGACAACTTGGGGGGCAAGTTTCAAATAGGAGATGTGGTAGACATAAAGGCTGGAGACATGATGGGGTTTAAAGGGGAGATAATAGATTGGTGGATGAATTCAGAGGGTTTGAGGTTCTACACGCTCTTGATAAAGATGAGAAGCGTAGAAATAATTGTCTCCGTTGATTGTCTCTCCATAGAAGGATAAAGCATGGACGCTCAACTGATGGAACGCCTCTTCTCTTCTGAGCAGGGATTACACACACTCCCAACAGCACCTGAAGATTTACCCGAGGAATCAAGAGAGAAACTTGGTCGTATCTTAGATAATATGAGCCGCATTTCTCCTTTAGAGGCTGATCTCCTTGAGCTTTACTTATTAAAAGGTGTGAGCCAAGCCCAATTAGGAATGATATTTCAATATACGCAACCAAACATACATTATCGAATAGCAAGAGGGATACAAAGACTTAAAGTCTTTATAAACATCGAAATGTACACAGAGGAAGAACTGCGAAAAAGATTGGAATCGTTCTTTACGGACAAAAAAGACATAGATGTTTTGGTCTTGATCTACACACACTCAAGCCAAAGCCTTGTAGCAAGGATTATTGGGGAATCGCAGGGAAAAGTAAGATACAGATATTTAAAGTGCATCAAAGCACTAGAACAATCCCCATCCTTATCCGATGTTTACCTGTCCCTAAAGTGTATTGGGGATAATATAACCCTACTGAGGAGACATAAAGACGATGACTTAGAGAAAAAGGTGATCTTATGAGTGAGAATAACATCCATATCCTCCCGAAAGAACTAGTTGCGAAATGGCTGAATGATCTCCTTCAGTATGAGTACTCCATAACGATTTACCCAAAAGGCAAAATGTTCCCTGAGAGATTTGTAAGGACACTTACGGATAAGTACGAAGTCCATTTCAATGAAGATAAAATAGTCGTGGTGTCTAACGATCCCATAGTTCTAGCTGAGTTATCTCTTATTTTGGATAGTCAGGGGTATTTAGTGAATTAGTTTTTAGTGCTTTTATTAAGCTGCGGGATCATGACTCTCAATACCGTGAGGTGAAGATATGATTTTGCTGCGAAACAAGAATAGATCAGTAGTCCCCTTCAAAGGGGAGCTGTTCAAACAGATAGAGCGGAACTTCGCAAGCGTCCCCGTCACAAACTCGATGGGTCAAAAGATCATTGACCCTGCCACCAAGAAGGTTAGGACAACAAGGGCAGAAGAAGTAGTCCTACCCTTTTATGTTTACAGCGACCTAGTGTCTATGGACGAGTATCTCGTATCCAAAATAGAAGAACTAGAAGAAAGCAAAGTACAGATATCCTCAGAACTTGCTATTAGGTTCGCTGCCTCTTGGAGATTTATCCTTCGCAGATGGGCTGCGTCATCTCCCAAAGGCATGAGAGAGAACTGCATCAAGATCGAAAACCTACTCAAGAGCGTAGATGAGGAAATGACACTCCTCATCAATGATCGCAACACTCCCCTTACCCAAAAGTACACGGACCTGAAGTCCCGTATGACCTCCCCTGAGGGCAAACGCCTCATGGAGTTCTACATGGAGTTCATGAAGGACTTGTTCAAGACATTTAGAATGGAAGTGGCGGTTTCTATCAAGGTCAACGGACGCATGAATGTCCGTTACCTACAGTTTAAACTCAACACACAAATCTCCACTATCCTTGAGTCCGCAAGCGACACAGAACAAGCCCGTATCCAAAAAGCCCTTAGACTTACTGAGTTAAGAGACCTTAAACTCAAAGCCCAGCTCGACAATATGGGTTTTATCGTGGAGTCGGTTCCTGTTTATGAGGAAACAGGAAAGCCCCTTTTCGTCATGATCGCATATGACCCCAAGTACAAGTCGATACCCGTCCCTAAAATCGCCGCACGCAAGAAACTATCCGATGAGGAAAGGGCTCTTGTCAAAAAGACTTTCCCTCATCAATCGGGTCTTTATTCTATCCTCCCAAGCGAACCCACTCCAGACCAAGTTCAACAACACAAACAAACTATCCAATTCCTTAATGCTCAGATAGAAGCCAATAAGACGCTGGCGACTAAAGAATACAAACCTGGGTTCGGATTTAATGCAGACGGCACACCTCAGGCTCAGGATAGTATTGGAAGACCCATTCTCAAATACACACAGCCCGAATCCGTAAGAAGGGATGCGGCTAAATTAGTCAAAACGCTTGAGAAGCTACTGCACAATCAGACACGCCAAGAAGACACCGAACAACATCGTAAAGCTAAAGAAGACTATCAGAAAAAAGTCGCTCCCTATATGCGTGGTGTCTATCACCCAAAGTTCACAAGTCCAACAGGGACTGAATATCAGTCCTTTAGCTCTATCCAAGAGCTAAAGGATAAAATGGCAACACAAGCTGCTACTCAAGCACTTGCCGAGAAGATAACACCAACTATTGGCACCACCAAGATCAAGGTGAATAACTACCCTGAGTGGAATGACAAAACTCAACAGATTGAGTACAAAGAAGCCGAACTCAATGTTGCTGAAATATCTTATCCCACGGGGAGCCAATATATTGTCCCTCGCTTCACACAAGAACTAAATCAGGTCGATTGGAAAAACGATGATCTAATCACCCGTGAGATCAGGGACTTTGGTGAGGGTCAAGTCCTTTCGGGTATTTCACGATCCGTAGTAACCAAGAAAATAGTGGTTGATGGGTCGCCCAAGTCTCTTATTGTTAAGGGACGCTATGCAGGTTACCTTCTCGAAAACATCATCAATATCGAGGGGAGATTTATTGAAGGGGGATACATACTCAAGGCTAATGGGGAGAATAAGGAAGTTCCTCTCTTTGAGGATCGCATGATCGTCAAAGACGGAAAGGTGCAGACCATCGACTTCCTTTCAGACTCCAAAGTTCAACAACGCCTGATTGAACCCTACATTACACTATCCGAAGATGGACAAAGACTTCTGATGGGTGTGCCAGGTGGAAGAAGCACATCCCTTGACCAACACATTATGAATAAACTCGCTGAGAAGGTTGCCACCATTCAGAGAGTTTCCAATCCCGATATCCCCAACGATTACCACAAAGCCCGTAATCCATTTTACTTGTTCAATGTAGAGAACTTTGAACTTGTCCGTAAGAGTCTCGGATCGGTCGCACTCAGTAAGTCAGCCTCAGACTTTATTGATGCCTATCACAAGAGGCTCAAGTCTCAAGAAGCGGCTATGACAGCCGAAAATCTAGAAAGATTTACCCCTGCGGCTCTAGGGGGATTTGTAAGAAAGACCGACAGAGGTCCATTCCTCTTCAACAACAAACAGCTTGAAGCTCTTGCTTGGTTAGAAGCGAGCGACATGAGAGGTGTTGTTGGATTGGATACAGGTGTGGGCAAAACGGTCACAGCTCTTGCTGCGATCAAGACTGCGATCAACCAAGAGATGTTTGAGGGAACTGAAAAACGCAGATTCTTGTTCGTCTCGCCTGCTCGACTTGTGGGCAATCTCAAGAAAGAAGTCGAAGCCTATATGGACGAAGGCGGAGAACAAGTTACGCTCGCTGATGGCACTACGGATACTTCCCCAAATTGGCGTAAGATTATCCTAGATCGTATTGTTGAAATGTCATATGACAAATACACCGAGATGTTTCAGGACTTCGGTGGGCAATTCGCCAAGTCAGAAGAGGGAGCCTCGCTCTTAAATCAGATTTCCGAAATAGAACGCTCCATCCAATTACAAGGTCGCCCCTTAAACCAAAATGAACCTGATGGAGATCGTTATCCAATATTCGAGGACACGGAGATCGAGACAAAGAAGAAAAAGATTAAAGAGCTGAAGAAGGAAGTAAGAAAACTCCAAAAGGCTCTAGTTGTCGAAAGCTACCCCAAGGCTGATAAGTACTTCCAAAAGGAGTTCTACGCTTGCTTCTTTGATGAAGTGAACGAAGCTCTTGTGGGGGATAAGAGAAAAGCACTCGCCTCTCTAAAGCACCCACGCAAGGTATTCCTGACCGCATCCACAATGCAGAAAGACCCTGTAGACCTTTACAGGTTCGTAACACTTGCCAAGGGGGCGGATTATTCCGCAGCGGATGAAGAAGCCTTCGTTAAGAAATATGGAAATGTGGTGGGAGGACGCTTTGTCGGGATCAAGGACGATGCCGAGACTCAGCGTGAGTTCTACACATGGGTAAAAGAAAACGCCTTCTTCGCCTTCAAAGAAAGCGTTAACTACGAAGAAGTTGGCTTACCTAAACTCCTGCCAAAGACATCTCGGACACTATCCGTTAAGATGCCCGTCAAGGTTCAGGACTTGTACAGGGTGGAAGCAAGTAAGATTAAGCGTGAGCTAGATGCCATGCTTAAGAAATATCGTGATCTATCCAAGAGTCTTGATGTTTATGATGATGCTCAGGATATCGACTTCCGTTCCCTAGATGCTAAATGGGTCGGCAGAGGAAAGAAACGCGAACTCCAAAAACTCATGCTCCAAGATTTCGCTGAAAAAAGCATCTCTCCCGTCCTCAAGAAACTTATTCGTTTAGCAAATAGACCCGAGTCTCTTATCAAGGGTGCGAAAAATGTAAAGGTCGAACAGGCTACTGCCCTCGCCGCCGAATATCGCACTTCTAAAGTTCTTTACTTCACATCGGATAACCTACTTGCCGTGGAAACCGCTCGGCAGATCAGTAAGAAACTCCCTTCTAAAGTCCATGCAGTCTGCCTCCCCGAAGAAATACGCTGGTATCAGGCAGGCAAGCTAATTTATAGCCTCAAGGCTAAATTTAACATGGGTCTTGAAGACTTTGAAAAAATCCCTGAAGCAAATCTAATCAAAAAGGCTAATGAACTAGAAGAAGGAGAACTCGAAGCCACTTGGGCTATCGACATCTCAAGAGTCTATATCAATAAGAATAGCCATATCGGAACCACCACCTGCACCGATGCTTATGCCTTTGGTTTTAACTTCCAATCCTTCACCAAGGTTATCCATTTAGATCGCGGTGATGGGTTCAACTCGGAAGTTGTGAAACAAAGAACTGCCCGTGCTTACAGAGCAGGACAAGCACAAGAAGTAGAAGAAATTTTTATTGATGCAACGCTCGGAGAAGAAACCACTTCCGACTCCGCAGTCTCGGGCAATATCCCCACAGAGAACATTGAAAACCTATCCGTAGATGAACTCAAAGGTTTGGTCGCTCAACAAGACCAAGAATTCTTTATGGATATTATCCGTAAGAGTTTGGCGATGGACTTAACTAGTTCTTACGAAGGTGTCTCTAGAGACACCGCCAAGACAGTCAACTTCACCAATGAGATGTTATCCGCCATCATTGAACCCACTACTGCAAATATTACTGCCCTTGAGCGTACTCTAGACGACTTTGAAAAGAACCCCATCAATCACCTTGCCTTAAACCCTAGCCGTTATGACAAGTACACTAACTTGACGATAAACGGAAAGACCTTAGACCTCTCAGATAAGGAAACAATTGAGGCTCTTGATTTGGTCGGATTTAACCACCTTGGTGGTGAAGAATCCGATGTGGTTATCAGAGGATCACAAAACGGAAAGTTCATCCGAGCGGTTCACGGAGATTCCTCCGTTGAAGTAAACCTAGGTGAAAAGGAAATAAACTTTGAGTATATTTATCTGGACCCCTGTGCTCCTATAGGGGCAGGACTTAAAACGGTCTTAAGCCTTCTTTTTACCGCGATTAAGGGCAATAAAACGGTATCCGCCTCCGCCGTTAGTGATGGTAAGTATATTTGGCCTAGAATGGGTTTTGATGGTCAAGTAAACTTGAATGACTACGAGGAAAACATACCTGATATAGGCACACTTAAAGACAAGTTGGGGGAGAAAGTATCCGTATTGGATATCCTTGCCTTGGAGCTGTCTCAAGGAGATAAGTTTGGTGAAAAGTGGTGGAGTCAGTACGCACGGAATCTACAAGTAAAGTTTGACCCCACCAAGGGAAGTAAGTCCATGTTGGTTATTAACACATATCTCCGCCTGAAGTGTCAACAGATGGGGATATCCGTACAGGACTTCTTAAACACACCCCTTGACCCTTTTAATGTAGATGACCCTGAGTGTTGGAAGGCATCAGGCAAGTTTACCTTTAGCGGGAGGTCGATCTCTTTCAACGAAGTTATCTCGATGTACCCCACCGAGTTCAAAAAGGCGTGGTACGCCAACGACAATCTTCGACACGAAGTTATTCAGAATGAAAGAGAAAACTATCCATTATTCTTAAAGAAGCACAAGGTGAAACACATAGAGGCTACTCGCTCTATGGTATCTAAGCTGGCTAATGCAGAAGCCAATCAGAACCTTGCCAAACTAGTGGACGATCCCATACTAGACGCGGCTTGGGATGTCATCCGCAGAAGAAGGCTTATCCTCAGCCAAGAAATAGATAAAGCGATAGATGAAGGTGACACCGACCTCTCACTTGTCCAAAAACTCAAAGGAGATATGTAATGGAACCCGAAAACCTACAGGAATGGATAGATTTTATCCGTAAAGAAATCCCAACGGAAGAACTGATTGTTCAGGCACAAGCCATAGGCTCTGCCTCTTTCCAAAATCAGCTTCAACAAGAGGGATACTCGGCGGAAGACTTACTTGCTCTCTATCGAGCGGTAGCAATCCGTTTTGTCGAGGGGGGCTTACGCATCCCTGATGAGATGGATGATTGCCTCGTCAACTACAGAGAGATAGCGGATTACGATCCCAACAACCCCTTAAATATCCCTAAATGAACATCCCTAAATGAACGATGCCCTAGACCTCGAACTCTGAAAACAACTCATCGAGGTCTAGGGCATCTATATTTGATGTATCCACTTTATCCAAAGGCATCTTAGTAAACTCCTCGATTGCACCAACATCGGACACATTATCTTCTAATGTTTGCTTCGCAGGTGCGGACAGAGCTTTGGATAAAACATCATCGGCATCCTCGGCTTCTTGCCTTCTATCCAAATAGTCTTGGACAAGAGTATCCGTTGTGACCCCTTGGGTGGGTACGACAGAGGGGAGCTTTAAATCGGAAGGCAGACCAAAATCTTGAGCCGTATATGTGCGGCTTCCCCACCGCTGACCCAAGCCCAACTGTTCTTGACACAGCTTTAGCTGATCCTTGAGTCTCCCTTGAATATCCTTCAAGTCAGCCCGCTTCGCTTTGATCACCGTTAGAACATCCTCCAAATCATGAACAGCAAGAGTCAAGTCATTAATCTTAACCTGTAAGGGAACCAATCGGGTTGAGGCTATGGCTTCTCTTTCCGTCTGAGAACGCCCCGAACGCACATGGGGGTCATTTGTCATGAGGTTTGTCACCTCTAACTTGTACTCCGTCTGAGAGATCAATAAGCCCCGCTTGTACTGCTGAAGGTTATGAGAAACCTCCATGTATATCTTTTCCGTATTGGATAAGTGTCCTCTCACTTCGGAAGTCTTTTGATTAAGACGCGATGGGCCAAACTGAAGGGGATCGGCATCCAATACGACATCCATTTCGGATAACCGAGTGTAAATCCCATCTATGTAATCTTGTGTAATCACGCCTTCTTTTCCTCCTCATAAATGAAATGGGGCAGGTAGCCAAATGTAGACCACCCACCCCTTATTATATGGACTCTCTCTCCCAAATCTTAAGGGTTTTCGCCGCCCTTGATCAAGTAGCTGAAGTTTCCCTTAATCTTACGAACAGCCTCCTGCATCTGTGTCTGAGAAATGATGCCTCCTGCCGCCGCTTGCTCGTGGGCAAGGATATTAGCGTCCATACCCAACAAGTGCGTAGCAGTCCTCACATCCGCTTGTGTTAAGCCCTCGCTCAAATCATCAGGTGTCCCATAGTTTGCCGTCAAGGACACAAAAACATCACCACCTCCACGAGGCAACTTCACAACGCGGCTTACCATGATCTGAGTCACCTTCGTATTCGACCTTATCCGAGTCACTTGTGCTTTCAAATCGCTCATTTAAAACCTCTTAAAAGAGAAAGGGGACTGATCCCTAGTTATAGAGAATCAGTCCCCCTAGTCACGGGATAAACTTACTTACGGATACTTTTCATACGCTTGTTGATCTTATTGAAGACCGCCTCGATCTCTTGGATAGCCTCCACCGATTCATCCAAGACATGAAGAGCATGGGCTAGGTCGGAACCAGGCTGATCGAGATGGTTCATAATGCCGTTCTGTAACACACGAGCCTCAGACCTTAAAGGATTGGATACATCTTCGTCAAAGGTCACCTCATCATCCTCATCTAGCTGAGTTTGCAGATCACCTATCTCTGAGAGCAAGCCCTTGAACTCTGACTTCAAGACTTCTATTGCCTTCTTTACAGGGGCAACATCGAGATTCACAGACTTATCTTCTGCCGCCATCCTATTGGAGATGATTGGTAGATCATCTCCTTCAAGTCCCTGAAGACGAGCAAGACGATTGATGCGGTTCTCTAGATCACGGACGATATCGCTAGCGTAACGAGTTTTCATGTTTCTCTCCATTCGGTGTTTGATCTGCCCATCTGACAATATAAAAGAACAACAAATTAGGATGCTATCCGTTTGGGTGTCTCAGTCTTCAGCCACCTACAAATAGCCCATGCTCCTTGAGGAAATGGTCAAACACGCTATATGAGGGTAGGCTACCCTTCAATGGGATACGATGGTACTTGGCGAGATATTCCCAATCCGAGTCCTCTAACCAACTCCAAGGCTGATCGCCTTTTAACTTATTCGCAAGATCGCTCATGATTGTCATACGAATCTTGCCCTTCTCGATACCCTCTTCAATCGTCTGATTTATCCAATCCTCCATAGCTTTGCGGAGGTCGGTGCGTATCCTTGCACTTTCCGCTTTTTCTCTCAATCTATCCGCAGGGCTCTTATCCAACACTCTTTGAGCTAGACCTCTAAGACGGCTCAAAGAATCATCGTCAGCGGTCATCTCAAGTCGAGCGACTCTTCTCTCAAGGTCATGTAATACTTCTGATGCTGTTCTTCTCATCTGAGTTCTCCATAGGTCGGACAACCTATGGGACCAATATAAACAATATATAAGATGAGAAGAACAGCATCAGATTGAGGCTCTTAGCCTATATTTAGACGCTTCTTAGCCACTTCAAAATAATCGGGGTCTAGTTCAATCCCCACAAACTGCCGTTGCGTATTCAGGCACGCGACACCCGTTGACCCGCTACCCATAAAACAATCCAAAACAATATCGCCCTGTTTTGTCAGCCCCTCAATGAAAGTAGTAAGTAGACTCACGGGTTTTTCTGCCCCGTGGTGCTGCTTTGTGATGGGGTGTCGCTGTATTGTAGAAATGTGCGTCAGGTTTTGTTTATTGAGTTCTAGTGACCCCTGTTCGCGTAAAAGATAAGTTCGTGTTGCTTCCTAAAAGGGTTCCCCATGCCTATTCGCCCTTTATCCCATATTAAGATGTTCTTTTGACCCCAATCGTAGAACAAACCCATCAAGACAGCTGCGTATATGTCATCACAGAAAACTAAAATCCCCGCGTTGGGTTTTAATATCCTAGTCCATTCCTTTTTTATTTCAGAGAAATAGAACTCTTGCAGGGCTAAATCTGAAAGCCTGTTAACCTTCACTCGCCCGAAAGCGTGTTTTATCGGGGTTGAATATGGGGGGTCTGTTAGTATTAGATCAATACTCTCATCTTTTATATCTTTCATTATGTCAATGCAGTCCCCAAGAAAAAGCTGCGGGGGTGTAGCTGAAGGCGTGGGTTCGATAGTCATGTGGTCGCCTTGTCAAAGATGATTGCGGGCTTCTATATGGCAGCCCACACTACCGATTTAAAGCCATCTGAGTTATTATCAACTCGGACAGCCCTTAAGGGCTTTATGCTCTACCTTTTCGGATACTTTATGGGTTCTTGTTCTGCCTCTTTGAGAGAATAACCCACAAAAGAGTATCCCACCACCCGACACATTTTATTAGTCCGTGTACCACCGACAGGAGTTATGATGATAAGAATAAGCAAAAGAATGGGAGCAAAAGGTAAATCGCCCCACGACATACTTATGGAGGCTCTTACCCGCAAGGGGTTCAACTTCGATCTCAATCAGGAAGAGATACAAATCCTCACGGAGGCGATTGAGTCGCTCCCCCTAGATGATGAGGACGCTAAAATCATTATCCCCCCTGAAAAGACCACTCCAATGCTCAAATTCCTGTTGGAGTGTCGCTACAAGGAGTCAACTTCAAGGACAGATATAGACCTAGCCGATGATTCATTTGCCTACTTGATTGATCATGTCCCCGCTTGGGCGGCTAGAATGGATTACTTCTTCGGTAAATCAAATTAAGAATAAATAAGGTGGCTCTCCACCTCTACGAGTAAGCTGAGTACGAATGTGCCGTTTACGGATTGACACTTTAGGTTCTTCAGGGTCAACTCCGTGTCCTTGTGGACTAGTTCCATGCCCCTGACCTGATAGTCCAACTCCATAAGAGTTGCCTCTTCTAAAGAATCTTCATAATCGGCAAGTTTTGCCGTAAGCGTCTTGAAGAGCTTATTCGCCAAATCCTTGTGTCCTGCGGTCCCTTCTAGTAGGGTTCTACTTTTGAACAAGCGGGCGAAATCGCTCCCATCATAATTATAGTTCAAAACCATCGACCCACCAACTACCACAGGGTATGGCAGAGCAACTAAATCATCATTATCCTCATCGCCTCTTACATAACCCGACTTAGAAGTAAAGGCTTCGCCTTTTTTGGGCTTAAAGTTTGTAACAGCGTCTAGGTTGGTGCTTAGACCTTCGAGCAGTATGGAAAGTACACCCACAGCTAGATCATCTGAGCTAGACCCTGCGGTCTGAGGGAAAACCATATTTATATATTTCAGGTACTCAGCATCCAAGGCGGCGGTACGCATTGAGGCTGTCGATTCGAGACGGGCGATACGCATCTCTAGATTTCTTAATAGTTCGCTAGCTGTTCTCATGATTGTTCCCCCTGAGTAGGTTATCCATTTGGTGTTGCGATAAACAGGCTATTAAGCAATAACGACAACACACTTACGGGAAAGGGCTTTGATAAAGTCTAAGACGGGTGTATCGTTGCCGCCTGTCCAACGGATACTAGGTTCCACACGGAAAACCTCAAAGGAACGAGGAAAGATGGAACCTGCATGAGAGCTAAACCGCACGGACACATCATGATCACCTAGACCACCGTATTTTAAGAGGTCATTGGTCAGCAATTCAAAGTCAACTGAGTGAGGTTGTAGGATACAAATATCCGCCATTTCTGTTTGGCGTGAATAACGGACTAGTAGTGTTGGCTTCTTCAGTAATGGCATAGGGTATATCCTCCATCGTATCGGAGACCTGCACTAAAAAAAAAGACTACAAAGACTCTAGACACCGATCAATCTATAAAGAGTAGAAGGGGGAACGAAATGAAAGTCGTAATAGATAATTTTCAGTCCATCGAGCACACCGAGTTTGAGGTGAAGGGTCTTACTGTCATCACAGGGCCCAACAACACAGGGAAATCGGCGTGTGCAAGAGCTGTAGCAGGTGCTCTCACAAATGCGAGAGGGTCTAGTTTTGTCCGTCAAGGTGAAAAGGCTTGCAGGGTTCAAATCACCTTTAAAGATGGACACACGCTCCTTTGGGAAAAAGGGAAATCCATTAACAGGTATGAAGTGGATGGTTTTGAAATAAATAAAGTGGGTTCAGGCGTTCCCGATGAAGTTAAGTCGCTAGGCGTTGTCGCCGTTGAAGTGGATGGGAAAGAAGTTTATCCCCAAATCGCAAAACAATTCGAGCAAATCTTCTTACTCGACCTCCCACCTAGCGTCTTATCTAGTGCCTTATCCGATGTGGATAAAATCCAAGTCTTAGAACAAGCTACAGCATTAGCCCGAAATGAAGTCAAATCCATCAACAATAGGATAAAAGTCAAATCCGAAGACTTGTTATCCGAAAACTCCAAAGCAAAATCCTTTCAAGACTTATCAGAGGCTGAAGCTAGCGTTCAACAGGTACAAAACCTACAACTACAACTATCCAATATCGACCAAAATATCGAAGCCCTTGATATGACCCTTCAAAACAGAGAAGCACTTATGAAGTTAATAAACACCCTTAATGATGTCTTAAATATTAACCTCCCGCAGGTATCCGAAATGAGCAAATTTAATGCCCTACCTGAACTCGAACGGATTAAAAGAGAAAGAGCTAAATGCTTCGTTTTGGATAAATCCATCTCTATTGGATTAGAGTCTTTACCTGAGATGCCCGAAATCAAAGGCTTTGAGAAGATTGAAAACCTACAGCGTATCTTAAATGCCCGTAACGGATATATCAAAACATCCCAAGAACTATCCAATGTTCTCGCGTTGGATATTGGGATACAACATCATGAAGTTCAGGTCTTAAACTCGCTTATTGAACAAGCCACCCAAAGACAGGTTTTATCCAATGGGATTGGTCTTGCATCTACTGAAGTTCATACATTGGATAAAGAGCTAGACACCTTAAAGAGCGAACTTGGTGATGTGTGTCCCTTATGTGAAAGGGGTTGCACCCATTAGACCTTGAGCGGGTTCCCATCATCATCAAATAAACGCTCAATCTCATAAGACCCATCTTCTGCCAGCTTCACCGACCAAAGGTCTTTTGTAGACTTATGTACTAGTGCCGCCTTATCCTCGGCAAAGAGACTATGTGCCATCAGGGATGGACCACTCAATAGGATGAAATGATCGTCTAGTGACGACACCTTCATCGAAGCTATCTGTAAGAATTCCGATGGCACTCGGTCTATCTTAGAACCCCTAGTATCGAACTTTACAAATACCTCTCCACCCATCGAGGTCACATCTCCTGTAGCCGTCTTTACGGATACAATCGTCCCCTTTGTTCCGCTCAGGGGGACTTGTGTAGGGATGACCACACCATTATTGGTATTCACAACCACTCGGGTTCCTTCCTTAAAGGATATCCGCTTGGCTCTCTTACCACTATCCGTCAAATCGGATATCTTGGTGTTCAGTACCGCATCCATACTTGCGGTCTTGGCGTTGCCTATAAAGCTGATCTCGTCATCATCCCACATAGTTAATCCTTTCGGTGTTTATCCAATCGGATTAAATATAAAGGCTTTAAAAGACAAAGCCCCTGCTCTACTCTGAGCAAGGGCTTTGTTTAGCTCTTAAGGGGAGGGTATCCCCCACCCCACTAGATCATCTTAGCCAAGAACATCATCGAGGATGTCATCGGCATCAAATGAGCTGTTAAAACCGCCACCGCTCCCACCCGTGGGCGAACCAACCTTTCCTGAGATACGCTCGCGGATTTGATCAAGCGTGAGGTCTTGGGCGATATCGTTTTGGATATTGCCGTGAACACCACGAGCGTGTTCCACCACGCCCTTATAGGCAGGGCTTCCCTTGTCCGAGAGCGTCTTGAACAGGGACTCCTTGCAGGGAGCGAAAGACATCTTGTGGAACTGCGGGTCGGTCACCGTGATGGAGAGGTCGTGCTGTGACAACGGAAACTCCGCGTTAATCGCCTCCAACTGCTTGTACTTGTCGAGGCTGAACACCCAAGTCTTGATCTCGTACTCACCATTGGCAAAACGAGCCTTGTCCAAGTTTCCGTTCGCGTCCACAGGCCAAAACACCAAGGTCGTAGCAATCGAGGTCTTTGAACCCTTACCATCATCCGCGAACTTCTGATACTCAGGTCCGTGGTCGAGGAAGTATCCGACAGACTTGTTGTACAACCGCTTCCCTCCCTTAAAGGAGGGGTTGGTCGGATCACCATTCGCCGTCTGAAACTGAGGGTTCCCATTCTCAAGACCGGGCAGGGCGACAAAGGTCACGCGATACTTGCCCTTCTGAGGCTTCCAACGAACCTTGTCAAGTGAGAGGAGGGGGGCGGAACCGCCGAGGGAAAAATCTGAGAAGCCAGCCATGCTGAGACTCCGTAGATGAGGGTTATGAGCGTTAGCGAGTCATCCGAAGTGATAGGCTCATCGCTCACCTACTCTTTATAAAAGATGACCCCCCGATCTTAAGAAAAACTAACTTTTTCTCAAAAAAATACTATCCAATATAACGCACATACTCCCCTGCCCAAAAATGGAAACAGACACGCTCTTTGGGAACTATCCAATATCGGAACTATCCAATATCTCGCGTATGACACCTAACATATCAGGGGGTCATAAACACGAGCACAAGAATAAGCGTAGATATGAGAAATCCCCCTCCTCCACATCCCCCTCCCCAACACCCCCCTCCTCACCCACCACCATCACCTTCCATGATTCAGCTACTCATCATCCTACCCCCTCCATCCAATGTGCGTCCGATGGATGGGGGGGGTAGGGTAGCTTTTACTTCAGCAAGTCATCTAGAGGGTCTACGCCCTCCTCGCTCTCTTCTGAGGGCTTATCCGACAAGTCGGGTCGCCAATATCCATGACGAGCCACTTCTTCGGTGAAGTAGTAAATATCAGGCTCGGTGAGGCTGTACTTCATCTCCGCAGTAGCCTCATCTTCTTCTCCCTGAATAAAGGATAAAAGATGGTCGAGTAGTGCGGTCTGTTGATCGACATTCAGCTTCTGCCAGACATCGTTGCCAATCTCAATCACAAACTGATATTGACGATCCCCCAATACGGATAAAATGGCAGGAGCCTTTGAGGTCTTACCAAGTACAGGGTATCCGCCCTTACGGGAAGCCTTTTCTTTGAAGATGACCACAATATCATAACATATATCGGCAAGATGTGGATGGTGACTGCCCACCAACTCATTGATCTTGTCTTGGATTTCTTTGCCCGCTTTCCACTTCTCGCTAGCCATGTTTTATCCCTTAAGTGAAACAAGAGAGAAGACCGCCTTCGCTCTTATGTCCCACATTATACAAACCCCTACTTCGAGAACAAACTATCCAATAGCCGTTGTGCCTTATCCCTGAGTTTTCCCATTTTGTGACTCAGCCGAAAGCGTTTATCTAGCTTCCCATACTCCCATTCCAGCTTCCTCCACTTCCGTATCGTCCACTTCTTAACGGATAAGTACAGGATAGTGGATTGCTCCCACTTCTCAGCGGCTAGTGCGGACATTTCGTGTATCCATAGCTCGATGAGAATAACGAGATAAAGCACAAAAGAGGGATTTCGTAATAAGTACACGCGAGCAAACATGGTCATTTGCTCTTCTGTGTACTCATGCTCCGAGTCGAGTACAGCTACAAGGTTTCCGTCTTTTTCTATGATCAAGACGATATTTTCTAAGGGTGTATCATCCTGCCCTTCATCCTGCCCCTCAACCTGCCTCTCAACCTGTTCTTCACTCATATTGGATACTCCTGTATAAGAACAACTAGGAGTATCCGATAAAGGGATTAGCAGGTAGCCTGAGCAATCGCCATGGAGAAGGCGTTGATGGCATCCCTGAACTGCCCCTCCGTCATGATCTGACCACGAGGCGAGCCAGCGATGCCGTCATGACCACCTGCAAGGTCACCCCAAAGGGACTGAACAATATGCCGACAAGAGACATTCTTAATCGGATCGGCAAGGGAGATGGTGACAGAACCCATCTTCTCATTAAACGCAACCACACCGAGACCGACCTCCCCATTAGGGTCACGGTAGAGGTGGTTCGTAAAGTTATCTGCCCTGCGGACAACCACACCAAACGGAGTCGTGGTCACCCAACTCTTCAGGTTGAGGTCATCTTGGGCTTGGATAAACTTCACGCCGATCTCAAGTTCGTCCAACCCACCTGAGAGAAGGTTTGAAACAAACTCAAACGCCTTTTCACAAAACTCCGTCACATCAGAGTTTTGATCCCTAGGCGTATTGAGGCGATTGGTCTGAAGCCAAGCCCCGATAGCCGAGGCGAGCGGGAAGTAAGAGGAAGAGGGGTCAGCCTTGTGCCACCCGAGCGTATCAATCCCCTCCACATAACTCCAAAACCCCTCAAAGCCTTGAGTGAAGAACTGAGCATACTTGCCCGAAGCCCTCATAAGACCACCAAGGGTATCGGCATCAATATGACTGATCAGAGCCACATCATTGTCCTCAAGGACAGGGATATGGGTGTCGTTACAGGGAGCGGGCTGCTCCCCGCCGATATGTCTACCTGCGTACTTGGAACCAAAAGGTTGGTGATGGGCGGCGGTGTAGACCGACCCCTCCGCCACCCAAGAGCCGTACTCCGCTTCAACGGTGAGGGTGGGGGGGGTATCGAGGCTGAGGGTATCGGCGGCGAGTTGAGCGGTAGGGGCGAGGATAACGATCATGTCAGGTTCCTTTTTAAGGGAGGGAAAAGGGTCACACCTTACTAATACTGAGTTATCCGTGTTGGGATACTCTATCTCAGGTAGTATCTGAAAGAATAACCGAACAATGAAAGGATTAGGGACATAGATGAGCAACTTCTTGGATAAAAAGGTCTGTATATATGGCGATGATATTGGAGGTGTTGCGGTCATTCAGCACATGGGGGAAGATATCACCCCTGTCAATGCTGCAAGAGCCAGCCTTGATCAGTTCTCAACCGAGATGGGAGACAAAGAAGTCAAACTATCCAAATTCTTGGTTCGAGAAGGTCACACATCCACGGCGGAGCATAATCTTCTGACATTATGGATAAAAGTGCCGATGTTTGTGGCGAGGCAACACATGAGACATCGCACCATGAGCTATAACGAGATCAGCCGTAGATACACGAGCGAAAAGATAGAATTCTATCTGCCCAAAGAGCTGAGACAACAAGACACCAAAAACAGACAAGCGAGTTTGGATCAGACCTTTGATCCTTTGATCGGTGATTTATTGACTGCCACCCAAGCTATCCATGTACAAACGGCTAATGCCGCCGCTCTGTATGAGGAAATGATCTCTAGTGGAGTAGCAAGAGAACAAGCCCGCATGATCTTGCCTCAAAACATCTACACCACCTATTGGGCTACTGCTAATCTCCACAATTGGATAAACTTCATCTCTAAAAGAGACCACCCCGATGCTCAATGGGAAATGAGGCTGTTAGCTAAAGAAATCAGCCGTCAAATCAGGGGTATTTGGTCGGTCGCTCATTCTAACTATGTCTCTTACGGCAAGATCAATAACCCCGACAACTAAACACCTAACATCACACCCCAAAGGGGAATGTGAGGTTTTTCTTAGCCCCTCACCGCCGCAATCAGGGTGATCTCAGCCATATTAAAGCGGTTAGAACTGCCATCCCTAAGAGCTTCCTGAAGCAGCTCAATGACCTCAGGGTCTCCATCGTTCTGTTCTAAAATAGCAAGACCTGTTGATGGTCTACCCCCATTTACTGAGAACAAAGACTTCTGCCAAGAGTAGCGGCTGCCAGCGGTTCTGCCGCTAGAGGTCTTACCCTCAAGACGGGCAACGCGGGCTTCGAGGCTTCTTAAAACTTCTGACGCGGTTCTTCTGATCATGATTGTCACTCCAAGAGATTAATAGATAGATTTATCCATTCTCCCTTGGAGGGACCGATAAAAGGATTATTAGGCTAAGAGAGACGATCACGCAACCTAGATAAGCGGGTAGTGGTGTTGGCATTCATTACACACTTAATCATAGCCTCTCGCTCACCCACCAAATAGACCTTAATCTTTGCCCTTGTGATGGCAGTATAAAGCAGACTCCGCAGTAATAGATTGTTCCCATGTTCAACACACATGGGCATAATAATTGTGTGATATTCCTGCCCCTGTGCTTTATGCACGGTGGTCGCATATGCCAATCTCAACAACTTGGATATTTCATCCAAGGGTAAATCCAAGCGTTGATCCACGACACCTTTAAGGATAACTTCGATGCTCGTTTTGTTTATGCTCAAAATGCGTCCAATATCGCCATTATAAACGCCCAAATCATAATCATTGCGGGTTATCATAATCTTGTCTCCCATCCGATATGTCCCGCTACCAATCTGTAAAGATTGACTCAGTTTAGTGCTAGGGTTCAAGACGCTACGCAGTTCTTTATTCAGACTTGTGACACCCAATAATCCATGATGCGTTGGACTCATCACATGAAAGTCCTCCCCCTCTAGGTGCAACTCCCTCGATAAATCCAAAATCTTATCCAATACAGCCTGTTGATTATAAATCTCGATAAACTCAAAGTCGGCATCAGGCTCAGGTACTTGTCCTGCGTGTATCTTATGTGCGGCTAAAGTTACTCCTGACCCCTCCCCCTGTCGGAAGACTTCGGATAAATGCACACGAGGTATCCGAGACGAGTTCAGTAAATCAGCTAAGACAAAGCCAGCACCTACAGGAGGAAGCTGTGCAATGTCTCCGACCAAAATCACCCTACATCTCTCCGAGATGCCACACATCACTCTCCACATTTGGTGCAAATCCACCATAGATGCTTCGTCTATAATCACTACGCTCTCTGCACGAGGGTTTTGTCGATTGTGTCTCCATATCTCAGCACTCGGGTCTAAACTCGATGCCACATCCGTAACAATCTCTCCCTCCACCTTCTTTACTCCCTCATAATCCGAAATACGACCCTTTTCGTCTTTTGTCCCACCTGCACCAAATGCCCTGTGTATGGTCATGCACTCCATACCCGTCAAAGAGCCTGCCCTCTTCGCCGCTATGCCCGTTGGGGCTACCAATAACACCTTCTCCCCTTGTGCCTCTAAACACCGACACAAAACGCTCAATATTGTCGTTTTACCCGTACCGGGTAAGCCTGTCACTATCGACACCGCACTCTCCAAACCTAACCTCACAGCACTCAATTGTTTATCCGTTAGGGCAAACCTTGAATGACTCCTTATTTCAGCCTCCGTCAATCGCTTCGATGAACCTCCCAATACGCTCGCTACGCTCACAATATCATGCCTTATCGGAGATAACACCTCCTTAGCTACCTCCACCTCCATCTTGTGATAAGACGGCAAATAAAGAGCGTTCCCACCCAGGGGCAACTTCTCCACCACCACACGAGCAGGAACATTCTCCTTCATCGACTTGATCGCTTGTGCAATCTCCTGCGGATTATCCAATCCCGTCAACAACCCCACATCTCTAAATACTGCCCCCGTGTCCAAATACGATTGTCCATTCCCCACACCCTGCAACAATGACCAAAATACACAACCCTCTATCCTATTCCTGTCACTCGGATTGTAGTCCTTACCCAAAAAGGTGTTCGCTATAGCGTCCACAGCCTGAAAACCCAATCCCTTGTACACCAAGCACCAAGGATTACGCCTCACCATCGAGGGATCAGCCTCCACCTCTTTCCATATGCTGTTCACCACCGCAGGGGGTACACCAGCCTCCGTCAAACAAGATAACACCTCCAAACTCTCCGATAAACCACTATCCGACCAATCCATCCATTGTGTTAGGGCATTACCCCTCAGGTAACTCGGATTGATCGGATTCCTCACAACCTCCAACACCGCCTTACCCGTCTTTTTATCCAAAACCTCCTTACACGAAAAGGTTAATACACCCCCCACAGACGCAGGTCCTGCTATCTTACCCTTAACCACAATAGGATAAGTCTCCCGCTCACCCGCAACCATGCACCTTAAAACATGATAAGGGGGATTGGCATATATTGATCCAAGTATCTTCGCTACGCAGTACATAATCTGACTGCCTCCTTTCTTCTCCACCTCCTCTTATAGAACCCCAACACACACAACCTCCAAAGACTAAACGCTCAATAAACCCTAAAACAACCACCATAAACCTTAACCCCTACCACACCCCTACCCATAGCCCTTAAACACTTAAATAGACCCATCTGAACGCTCAAAACAATAAAGCCTCTTTACCCCCCCTAATAACCCAACCCATGATTCCCTTTTCTCTCAGTAGGGCTTGGTCGATTTCTTTTTCACTAGGTTTCCCTAGTGGACTATAGACACCTAGAACCTTATCCATCAGTAAGGTTTTATCCGTTTATCTTCCATCAGTAGACCGAGAACCTTTTGATCTATCTCTCAGTAGGTTCTTAGATACCTGATCCCTCTTATCCGACTGATCCCTCTTATCCGACTGTAGATTCTTTAGTCTAGCTTATCCGTCTTTAGACTTCTATCAGTAGGTTCTATCTCTAGGTTCTTGTCTCAGTAGGTTCTTATCCAACCACCAATCTTATCCATTCTTCAGTAAGTTTTATTTCTCTTATCTTCGCTTATCTCTATTATCTTATCTCTCTTATCTAGAGTAAGACTTACTACAACAATAAGTCTTCTTAGCTTGAAGTCTCTAGGAGACATCTTACTGAGTCTTACTTACTCAGTAACTTATCCGTAGCTAGTAACTTTATCCGTAGTTGAGTTGATTGTTGTTGAGTAGGTTTTCTAGTAGTAGGTTGTTGAGTATGGATTGAAGTTGTTACCTGAGTACTAGTAGAAGCTGAAGTATGGATAGTTGTAGGTAGGGGAGTTGTAGGTAGGGGAGTGATAGCTGATAGGGGAGTAGTAGTAATCGGAGTATAGGTTGAAGTAGGGATTATTGTAGTAGAGGTTATAGTAGAGGTTGTTGCAGTAGTAGTAGGTTGAGTAGTTGGTTGAGTATTAGTTGGGGTTGTTTGAGTATTAGTAGTTGTTGATTGAGTTGTAGTAGTTGTCGGTTGAGTTGGTTGTTGAGTTGGTTGTTGAGTTGTTGGTTGTTGAGTTGTATTGGATAGTTTGTTTGTATTTATTGGCTATAGTCCTTAGACGATACTTCGTATCCGTCTTAAGTCCTATTCCCTAGAAGCTCTAGTAGAGCTATCTATCTCTTATTGGTCTTCTAGAAGAAGAAGTACTTACTAGTAGTAGTAGTAAGAGATACATAACTAGACTGATCAATATCCTAATGGATAAGATAGTAGTTAAGAGGGTACTTATCCAAGACCATACTTATTGGATAAGAGAGGACAACTAAAGAAGACAGGGTTTAGTAGGTTGTGTTCTTTAGAGGGTGGATAAAAGACGGATACGGAGTAAGAGACTAGATGGTGGTCATAAAGACCAAAGACCTCTAACGGAAGTAATTAGAGCCATCCATCTCCCTAGGGGCTGTTTGAAACTTGTCGTTAAGTGACAGGTGTCCTTAAGCCTCAGCGTATGAACAGAGATTATGGGTTCGCTAAGAGCGTATCAGAAACTGACATATCCCTCTTAGTGGGAGTTACCCATAGCCTAGTCGAAACCTAAAGGGTATCCACCCCCTTCAGGTTAGCGATGGTTAGATTTCAAAGAGTCTAGCCGTTCGTGACTTGGCTACGCCTTAGGGGACGATCCCTAAGTGAACTTGTAGACACTTATACAAAGAGATTTGCTCTATTGCAAGGGGGAGGGTGAGGGTTTGCTCTATAAAGAGGATTACAGGGGCAATTAACCCCCTTAAACGCGAACTACAGCCGCCGCATCCTGCGTCGCTCTGAAAGGAGTCTAGAGTGATAGTGATACATCATGGTTTGGGAGTGGAGAGAGGACTAGGTGATCTTTTGGAGGGCAGGACACTAGTGAGACCGCCGTACAAAGACTTGAAGGCAGAAGAGATAAGAGACTTGGTGGAGGCTTACAGCCAAACCTGGCCCCATCGGAACGCGACTCTGCTAGCGGGTCCTTTGGACGAGGCTAATCCATCTACATTAGATATCCTTCTAAAGCGTATTGAAGAACCCTATGTTGGTGCTCCCGATCTAATCCTTTGGGCTCATGACTATGGATCAGTCCCTGAAACTATCCGTAGTCGTTGTGGAGAGAAATATCATTTTGCTCCTCCCTCTCGGCATCGTCTTTATGATGAAGGTGAGCGTTTATTTGAGGCTCTATTGAAAGATGATCTAGTGGGGGTATGTGGGGTAGTGGGTAGCCTCACAAAAGAGGATTACAGGGGGATTTTGGAGGCGTTATTGGAAGTAAGTGTAAAGAGAGGGGAGTTGAGATTTTATACGGAGGAGTTAAAGAGGTTGTTGAGGCGACCACAGATAACGCAGGTGTCGCTGTATGGACACTTCTTGGGACTAGACCCTTATTGAACGGAGACACACACATGATAAGAGTGATTTATGGGTCATCGGAAGATTGGATAACTCTTCGTGTGGGAATGATAGTGGAAGAGCAACGCTCAAAGGGTAATGAAGTGCGAGTAGTAGATGGCAAGACGCACACGGAACAAGAAATATCAACTGCCCTTGAACATGGACTCTTCGACACCGATCCTCTATTCGTGGTTATCCATAATCCGACAAAACTTAAAAAGTTAGCTTCGATATTGGATAGTGTGGGAACAGGAATAGAAGTGTTGGTGGTTCAGTCGAATGATAGGCTTCCGAAAGCCCTAGAGTCTTATCAGACGCTGAAACTAGATGAACCGAAGTACGACTCAGAAAAAAAAGAATGGGCGAGCAAGTTCTTAATGGATATTATTGAGAAGTCGGGTTATGAAATAAAGGCGAATTTGGCACTAGCCGTGGTGAAGCGAGTGGGGACGGATTTGGGGGTATTAAGATGGGAGGCGAAAAAATACATGATGTGTGTGGAACAGGGTAAGAAAGAAATAACACCTCAAATTGTGTCAGGGTGTATATCTGAACTGAGCGAAATACAAGGGACGGAGTTGGTTGAGGCTGTCGCCATGGGCGACATGAAGCACTTTCTAAAAATCTGTACACGCATCGAAACCACATCTTCCACAGATCAAACCATGTCGGTCTGTAATGGATTGTTGCTCTACAATCTAGTGCAATGGATAGATGTCGGTTTAAGACTAGAGAGTAAGCAGACTGCCACAAGGATAGCGGAGGATTTGGGTAAAAATCCTTGGTTCATAGAGAACATGATCATCCCCAAAGTAAAGCGAATTGGGGTAAAACGGATAAGGCAGTTACTGCGTCATTTATATTGGTGTGAGGACAATGTTAGAAACGGCGGCAGAGAACCTTGGGTAAAGTTCAAGGCGGGAGTGGTCAAGGTTTTTAGTGCTTAAATAAGACCGAGCTACACACTAAATGGGCTAGTCACCCAATCCCACTCACCGACTTGCTTGAGCCTCAGGCAAGTCGGTTTTCTTTTATGACCCCACAAGGAGCCTCTAAATGGATACTTTCCATTTTTCTCAACACGCGAAGTCACTATTGGATAGTTACTATTTGAAGGAGGAAGATACTTCAGCCCTACAGGCATTCAAAAGAGCGGCTTACGCTTTTACGCCGAATAAAGAACTAGCCGAAAGGGTCTATATCTACGCCACCAAGGGCTGGTTTATGTTTTCTTCTCCGATACTATCCAATGCAGAAGGACAGGGTATGCCGATATCCTGTTTTCTTACTTATGTCCCCGACTCAGTAGAAGGTCTTATTTCTCACACAGAAGAACTGAGATGGATGAGCGTCTTGGGAGGCGGAGTGGGAGGACATTGGTCAAGTGTCCGTTCCGTATCCAATAAGTCTCCGGGTCCGATTCCATTTCTCAAGACCGTGGACGCTGATATGGGTGCCTACAAACAAGGCTCTACTCGTAAAGGCTCTTATGCCGCCTATTTGGATATTTCTCACCCCGATATTGTGGAGTTCTTAAACTTAAGAGTTCCCACGGGGGGAGACACCAATCGTAAGTGTTTTGTTCTGAACAACGCGATCAACATCACCGATGCGTTTATGGAACAGGTCTTCAAGGGAGGGACATGGGACTTGAAAGACCCCAAGAGCGGTGAAATAAGGGACACACTTAACGCGAGAGAGTTATGGCAACGCATCCTAGAAGTAAGGTTCAGGACAGGGGAACCTTATCTTAACTTTATCGACACAGCGAACCGCCATCTTCCACAGCCCTTGAAGGACAAGGGTTTGAGGATAAACGGCTCCAACTTATGTAACGAAGTCCATCTCCCAACGGCACCCGACCGCTCTGCGGTGTGTTGTCTTTCTTCTCTCAATCTTGAGTATTTTGATGAGTGGAAGGACACCACGATAGTCGAGGACTTGATCGAGTACCTAGACGATGTGCTTCAGTACTTCATCGACAACTGCCCCAAACAACTATCCAAAGCTATCGCTTCAGCCAAAGCTGAAAGGTCTTTGGGATTAGGCACCATGGGTTTCCACTCCTACCTTCAAAAGAAAGGGGTCGCTTTTGAATCCATGTGGGCAACTATCCAAAACAGAAATATCTTTAGCCACATCAAAGAGAGAGCTGTGGCTTCAAGTAAGAGACTTGCCCAACTCAAGGGTGAATATCCTGATGGATTGGGTAGTGGACTGAGAAACTCTCACCTACTCGCCATCGCTCCTAATGCCAACTCCGCTATCATATTGGATACTTCTCCCTCAATCGAGCCATGGAAGTCTAATGCGTTCACACACAGGACAAGAGCGGGGTCGTTCTTACAGGTCAATAAATATCTCAAAGCCCTCTTGGAAACTAAAGAAGGCATAAATGTCGAGGAAACTATCCAAGATATTACGCTCAAACAAGGAAGCGTTCAGCATCTTGATTGTCTCAGTCCTCAGGAAAAAGAAGTCTTTAAAACCGCATTTGAAATAAACCAAATGTGGGTTGTTGAACACGCAGGTGTCAGACAAGAATGGATTTGTCAGGGACAATCCGTAAACCTCTTCTTCCCCGCTGGCTCTGATGTCAACTATGTTAATGCCGTACATCTCTCCGCTTTTAAGAAAGGCTTAAAAGGACTTTATTACCTACGCACCTCCGCAGGTGTTATCGCTGATAAAGTATCCGAAAAGGTTGAGCGTAAAGCACTCAAAGAACAACTAGACGAATGTCTTAGCTGCCAAGGCTAACTAAACAATCACACACACATCAGGACTATCCAATATGAGTCTCACCGAACCTAGCCTCACCTACAAGCCCTTTAAGTATCCATGGGCCATGCAGTACGCAGAAGAACATGAGAAAATCCATTGGGGGTCTTGGGAAGCCAAACTTCAAGACGATGTAAACCAATGGAAATCAGGTCTCATGACGCAGGAAGAAAAACAACACATCACTCAGATTTTACGGATATTCACTCAGAGCGATGTAGCGGTCGGCGGGAACTATTGCTCAACCTTTATCCCTGCGTTTCCCAATAATGAAGTGCGGAATATGTTACTCACTTTTGCCAATCGGGAAGGAACACACCAAAGGGCTTATGCTCTCTTGAACGACACTTTAGGTATGGCGGAGTCCGAATACTCCCTGTTCCTAGAGTTCAAAGAAATGCGAGATAAAATCGAATTCATGACCCAAGCTCCCGCAGGACTATCCAAGAAATCTCACCTCGCTTTTGAACTCGCTCGCTCCGTCTGCAATGAAGGCATGAGCCTCTTCTCGGCTTTCGTCATGCTTCTCAACTTCCAACGCTTTGGGAAAATGAAAGGTATGTGCGAAATCGTGGAATGGTCTATCCGAGATGAGTCCGTCCATGTAGAAGGCATGACCAAACTTTTCCACACCTATATTGAGGAAAATCCAAAAATCGTTAAAGATGATCTCAAACGATTCGTCTACACCAATTATGAGAAAGCTGTTGAACTCGAAGATGCTCTCATAGACCTCGTGTTCCGAAATGTCCAACTACAAGGACTTGAAGCTACCGAAGTTAAAACCTATGTCCGATACCTCGCGGATAGACGATTACTCCAACTCGGACTCAAACCCATCTTCAAGCAAAAGGATAATCCACTCAAATGGCTCGATTGGATCGTAAGTGGTGATTCGTTCAAGAACTTTTTTGAGGGTGTCGTATCCGACTACAATAGTAATGGGCTTTCGGGGAATTGGGATTGGAGTGACCTTTAATAATCCCTTTATATTCTCTCCAAGGGAGTATTGGATAAATCCCTATCCATTAATCCTTTGGAGACCCTGATCATGATAAGAAGAACCGCAGGTGAGATTTTAAGAAGCCTTGAGGCTCGCGTTGCCCGCCTCGAAGGTCGTACCAAGACCGCTTATGGTCGCCCCGACAACTACGATGCCCGCGACACAGGCGAGATGAGAGATGATCGCTATGAGCCTTATGATGATAAGCGTGCCGAGCGTGCCGAGGACATCTTTTTTAGCGTTGTTGATGCCCTACAGGACTTTGTTAGACGCAGCACCAAGAGCATTGAGGCTTGGGCTGAAGAAAATGACTACGGGTCTTACGATGGAATGAGGGGCATTAAGATGGTAGAAAAAGATATTAAGCGGAAAATATCCGAAGGTTGGGATAGGAGAGATTTGGTCCGCTACTTTCTACTCGCTGAAGAAATTGATCCTAGGACGGATGAAGATGATGCTCTCCGTGAGATGGCAAAATTAGTAGCGAGGAATAGACGCTAATTAATAATCCTTTTATATTATCTCCAAGCGTGAGTATTGGATAAATCCCTATCCATTAACCCGATATTGGAGACTTGATCATGAGAAGAAGTGCTGCTGATGTTATCCGTCACCTTGAAGGTCGGATTGCTGACCTTGAAGGTCGTACCGCCGCCCTCGGTTTTAAGAGTCGCCCCCTCCCCAAGGATAGAGATTGGAGGGATGATCGCATACCGCAAGTAGATTATGCATACACTCCAGGGCCTGCGGATGTTAGCCGTCCTATTAGGAATGACTTTACCGACTTACTTGAAACTTCAGGGCTCATGTTGGCGGGGATAACCGAGTGCCTTTTGGTTATAAACAAAGGGATCAGAGAGGTGCAAAATAGCACATCTCTGAATGTTGAGTATGGTAGAAAAGATTACTTAGAACAACTTAACGCTGTTGTAAGTCTTATGACAAATTTTAAGAAGGACACTTTGTCGATGAAGAAAGCTGTAACCGAAGCATATTCTTCGTTGGATCACGCGGCGTCGCAGTCTCAGCAGCCTAATATTACGGCTGTGCCAAAGAGCCCCGCTCGTAGGTGAGAGAACATTAACTTTCAGGGCGGGGGGATAAGAAACTGATCCTTTCCGCAGGGATAAAAAGAAACAGCCCCTTATCTGAGATTGGATAAGGGGCTGTTTCTTTTTATCCTCTAAAGGGTGTTGTCTTACTCGTCATCTTCCCCGAACATAGCGTCAAGCTCGCTCAAGGCATCAGCGGCATCATCAGTTAACTCGACACCACTAGAACCAAGAGTCCCTGCTTCGGGTTCGTTCTTCTTGGCTGTAAGGAAGGGTTTAACCTGAGCGAACATATAATCGAGCCAATCGTTGGGCATATTAGCTCTAAAGCCTTCAAGACCTTGACCTCTAACTTCACCCTGCGGTCCCATCCAAGAGAACCAAGCACCCTTTTTAACTACGATATTTGTCGCGATAGCCAAATCCAATACCGTCCGCTCATTATCGACACCCTTACCCGACATCAGATAAAACTGAGCCTCATGCTTGTACGAGTCGGACACCTTGCACTTATCCAATGCGGCTTTAACGATATTGCCCTTAACGGACTCAATCATCTTGTTCTGTAAGCCGTCCCATTCCTTACCCTTGTCTTTACCAATAACGGTCAACATGATCTTGAGAGTGGAATAGAAAGTCCACGCTTGACCACCTTGAGGTTTTTTGGTGGGTCCAGCTCCAAACCCCGGCATACCACCAATCGCCTCACGCAACTGAGAAATACCAATCACCGCAGTATTGGATACTGCAATAACACGCTTAAAAAGAGGCAAGAACTGAGACCATTGACGAGCCAACAAACCAACACCACCCTGCTCTGCTTCCTTCTTAAACATCGCTTCGGGTACACCCGCACCAACTGAGTCCACCACAATTAAATCCACACCTGCATGAGCAAACTTCACCATCAACTTGAAGCCCTGCTCAAGCGTCTCAGGCTGAAGCAAAAGAAAACGCTGTTTATCCGTTACAGGTACTCCCAACACAGAAGCATAACGAGGTTCAACCTCGTTCTCCCAATCTATGTACACACAAGTCCCCCCCTCCGCACAAACGCTCGCCGCTGTCTGCAACGCAATCGTGGTCTTGCCCGCTCCCGCCATACCGTAGATGTTCGTAATCCGTCCTCGCGGAATACCCGGACACGGACGAACACCCTGTGCGTTTTCCTTACCTCCAATCAGATAATCAAGTGCCACCGACCCTGTTGAAATGTGAGGCATTGAACTTGTCAATGATGCAGGGTCTAGCTCCACAAGGGAACTATCCTTAGTTCCCTTCTCAACCTCTTTCAAGGTTCCCATCAAATCCGCTCGCTTATTCAGGGCTGTCGCTACGCCCTCTGCCTTCTTCGTGCTTATCGCCTTACTCATCATCCGCTCCATGAGTGTTAGAGGGCTCCACAATAGAACCCTGTGCCTCGGTTGTTATAGGATTACTCGACCACCTAAAGTAACGATCATCTTCTTTATGCGTCAGTCCCATACGCTTTACCCTACCTGCCTTCTTACCCTGAACATACCTCTCTAAATCCGTAAAATGCTTCCTCTCTAAATCGGATAAATCAGCAATCTCTATCTTCCCCTCCACCAACTGCCAAAATCTCCCCGCTGTCCTCCCTACCCAATACGCATCTGCCTGATGGTGATTCCACCCCTTCGCCCCTTGACCATCTGTCGCCTTCTTCGCAGCCTCCACCATATCCGCCTTCTGCATCTTCCAACCCTTCGGTCTATTCAAATACATATGTGCGTGAGCCTTTACCTGATTCGGCGTTAAATACACCGTATCCAATCCCTCCAACATCAACGCCTCATTCGAGTAGAGAAATAATCCGTACATACCCTCTGAGTACAAGTCGTTGAAAATGGGAGACTCAATACCTACCCTCAACTCCACTTTCGGATACTTGCTTCGGATAGTCTGAACCACCTTTCTCAGACCCTCTCTCAAATATATGTACCTCTCCACAAACACCATATCCGCCTCTGTTCCCATCATCCCTTTATCCAAATACTCCCCCTCATCCGTTATTAACACCCAACCAAAGTTTCTCAGCGATGGGTCTAATCCAAGTATCATCTTCTCACTCCTGTTCTCAGCGGTTCATCCACCACCCCCTTATGAATTATCCGAAAATCAGAAGTCAAAGATTGAACACATACCCCCACGCTTATCTTCCGTTTTCCCCACACCCGCCTCAGACTTGATCTCCGTCCCGATAGGGCTCCAATGCCTGATCCGAGCCTCACATATCCTCGCGTACTCAGGCTGTAACTCTATCCCCACAAAGTCATGTCCAAGACGAGACATCGCACACCCCGTAGTTCCACTCCCTAAGAATGGGTCTACCACTAGCTTGTGCGTACCTATGTCCCTCGCACACCACTCCATCACATCTATCGGCTTCACAGTCGGGTGGACATTCTTACGCTTCTTCATAACCCCCTCTTCATTCTCTTCTCCCTCCTCTCCCTCTAAGGTGGTTTCATTCTGATCCTCAA
>Ga0194129_10000706_pt1 | contig 61464 bp, 56 predicted proteins | sample TA2KigCa35mmetaG_FD_150862 | JGI IMG/M metagenome (GOLD analysis project Ga0194129, IMG submission 150862) | Freshwater microbial communities from Lake Tanganyika, Tanzania - TA2015038 Kigoma Deep Cast 35m | ecosystem: Environmental > Aquatic > Freshwater > Lake | place: Tanzania: Lake... | reverse complement strand
TGGTACCAAAAATGATTTTAAGTGCATCCACCATTACCATGAATAATAACGATTTTTTTCATATTACTACTTACTTCTTTCAAAAACATGCGTACTTGATAGACTGGCGAGCGATTATAAACTATTTTTTATCTCATATACAAAATTAATTTACTATGGTTATTACTACAGACCCGCGCGTTTTGGCAATTCCTATCAATGATACTGGCGAAGCATTAATAGACCTCAAAGACCAAACAACACTCGCTTATGGGCCCTCTCCAGAAATTCCTAATAATACTGATTATACCAAACTGCGTATTACGGTGTATGAGAAATTAGTAAAAGCACAATCATTGCTACCTGCAGGGCTCCGCTTTTGTTTATACGAAGGCTACCGCAGTTTGGCTTTACAAGACATGCTTTTTCAAAATCGGCTTGCACAAAACAAAGCGCTACATCCTGAATGGTCTGCAGATAGTCTATGGGTAGAAACTAACAAACTGGTTGCCCCTGCAATTAATCGTGATAGGTCACCTAATATCCCTCCTCACTCGACAGGCGGCACTTTTGATGTATATCTAATCGATCAAGAAAACAATATAGTTGATATGGGTATACGTGTAGATCGCTGGATGGACGATACTGATGGATCGCTATCAATTACTGATGCACCAAATATATCCCTTGAAGCAAAAACAAATCGCCAGATTATGAGTAACGCGCTGACTGCTGTCGGCTTTACCAATATGCCATTTGAATACTCGCACTGGTCATATGGGGACCGCTATTGGGCGTTTTTGAACAATAAACCATGTGCTTTGTATGGCACCATCAAACAATAGGAAATAAAATGAATTTAAATACAAAAACAATAGCATTGAGCTTTGCTTCACTACTAATTGCACTTGTACCGCTTGAAGCAATGGAAACCAGAAGAAAAAAACGTGGCCACTCACCAGCAGCAGCTACGCAATCAACAACCATGCGTAAAGCTAGAAAACAAGCAACCCAAGAACACCCTGACGTAGCAGCTGAGACATGCCAAAGCCTTCTACCCCAAACAAAAGAAAATTTTACAACACGAATAGAAGCACCTGGACTCTCTCTCAGTGGTCAGGAATACCTCTTACAAGCAATTGCTGAAGGAAATGCGCGTATCGAAGCAAGGTGGAATGCTGAGCGATGGGAAAAAATTAACGAAGAATTTGATAGAACGTCATCCGAAATAGAAGCAGCCATAACTCAAGAGGTTGCACCGGTACCATTTGGCCCCAAAACACTTAAAGAAACTATTGATGCTAATACACTAGAAGCACGAATACTCATTGAAAAATATTATCACAACAACAGCAAAGCAAACGCTACTATAAATCTGCGTATTCATGATTTATTATTTCCAGCACCAGCGGCTACGCATAGCGCTTTTGGCAAGGCAACGCGCCGCATTGCATCAACTATTTCTTGGCTTGCAGGCAAACCATCAGCATTACAACAAGCAATCATGGATAACGATTTGATTGCTGTATTCAAACTACATATCACTAACCCTGAAGATTTTTATACTGAAGTAACCGCACAGGGTCTTGATGATATGAATGATGCATTACAAACCATGCGAAACTTAGTCGATGCGCTCTTTGGTTACCTGGAACCTATATTACTGGCAAGTTAATTTTGCGACGAAAGGCTTTCTATGAATTTTTTTGCCCTCCTACTCACCCTGAGCATACTGTTTTCTACCAACAACTTATTGTTGCCTGCCGAAGAATCAAAATGCAGTGCTGAAGAGGTATTGGAAAATGACTATGCTTCTATGGGGGCTACCACTGAAGATAAAACAACCCTTGAGACGTCGATTGAGACCAATAGTATATCGTGCTTACCAGTTGATTTGTTCAAACAAGTAATTTCATTCCTTGAGCCCAATAAAAATTTGTGGAACAAGACAGCTATGGAGGCAGGCTTAATTCCTAGCAAAGACTATTTTACATGGGCACATTGGAACTCACTAGCTGAAGTTTGGCCAAAGCAAACAGCAGCCGTGGTAGCAAAAAGTATTAAAAATATAACACCATCCAAAGATGTATCAGTAGAAGAAGTTGAAAAAATGACAGCCCTTCTTTGCAAAGCATTTAGCTGCGGCTATAAAATCCTTGCAGACCCATCTATTAACGAGCATCTTTATTCCATTCCAAGGACCATGATAGTCACCCCAGAAACAATTGCAGAAGCACTTCTAGATGCCGTTCGATTTGATCTATCAAATCACACGGCAGTCGCATTACTACTTAACAATTTCTTGCCCTCAGACAAATACTATTTCACAGTACTCAACGTTATGCATAGCGACTTAAAGCCCTGTAATAAACTACTTAGCAAGCTTTTGATCACCGCATGCGGTACCGGATCCCGTGCTTACCCATTAGTTAAAGCACTTCTAACTTTTAAGGCAGACCCAAACGCTCTCTTTAACAGATATTATGCTTTAGACATAGTGCATCCATGCTCTTCTTTAGTCAAATTACTCATTGAGCATGGTGCATGTGCCAATGCCACAATGAATGATACAGGACAAACTATTTTACACCGCATCTGTGCCCAAGAAGCATTTTTGCGTCCATCAAATGCTCTTATTTGTAGAGATATAGCTCAATATGTACTTGCACATGGAGCAATTGCAAGCCTTGATATGGTAACCAAGAAAAATTCACCCGAAATGGTAGCCCTTATTCATGCCGCTGTAGCAAGGCAACGCACTAATGCCCTCTCGCATTTGACAGCGAGCTTTATCAATACACCAGATAGCTTCTATGCTGCTCAAGACAGGAGCACAGCAGCTGCAGCTTCTGTCGAAACAATCTGTCGTGTTGAAGATGAAGAAAAAAAAGTACGGTACTTTTTTAAAACTTACCGCACTATTGAACCACTTTCCCATAATGGCACCCCCCCCTCCTTTGAAGACCTTGAATCGATTTACCAACTCTTTCAAACCGCCACCTCAGCAGGAGTTAAGTTTGTAGATCTATTACAAAAATACTCATATAATGTTGCACCAGCAGCACTTGCTGCTGTTCAATTACCCATCAATACACCAGAAGCCGCTGAAGCAATCTTGACGAGGGCTGTGACGGGAGAAAATCCCATATTATTTTTCATGTTGCTGCGTGCATTGCAGTGCGGTGTCAATCCAAATATGTGTATCAACGGTAAAACCCTATTGTCCATTTTGATAACCAAAGAAGACCATTTATCTATCATGCTTCTCGATCACTTTGGTCTCGACAAAGACACTCCTGTCCCAAGAGAGGAAAGGTCATTTGAGCCCCTTGAAGAAGCACTTGAAGAACTTGCCCTGCAAAGCCAGGAAGCTCCCCGACGTTCCGCAAAAGACCGCTGCCGCTTACCTTCATAACTCTAATCGAAATACTGCCTCTTCCTAGCAAATCTCACCTAGTACCAAAATTGTATTAAGTAATAAAAAAGCCCCCGATTGCTCGATGTCTTTTTTATTACTTATTTTTTACTTATTTCATCAATGCATCACGGAAGAAATCAAGCTCTTCAAGCACCTTGTCGGCACCTATTCTTAATAATATCCGTAAGCAATTCCCTTGCTACATTACACTTTAAAAATTGATACATACAGTTCTTCAATGTACTGACATTCATCAGCACTAAGCATGGCAAATTCCTGCTGTCTTGCTCGCTGCGAAAGCTTCCCATTTTGCGCATCCAAAAACCGTAGGAGTAGACTAATTTTTGTATCTGGCATACCAAACTTTTGTTTTATAGCGTCCTTCATAGCATCATACCGTTCAAGATAGAGTATTTCTTCTGGAAACTCGTGGTGCAATGCTTGATAAAAACATTCATACAAAAACTCTACTTGTTTGGTAGCATCAAAATAGCTATACAAATCCCTTGTCTCATTGAGCACTTCAATATTGCCGCGTTCAGTTGGATGCCAAGAAATACAGGCAAGCCGAGGGCGTGAAAAGTTTTCAAGTACCTGTTTGTATGCTTCCAGCTGCTGTAAGATTACCGCTGATAACGGAAAGACTACCCCTGCGGGTACCATACCGCAAGCAACCAAAATATGCTGCATTAGATAGCGATGAATCCTGCCGTTACCATCAACAAAGGGGTGAATAAAAACAAATCCAAAAGCGATAGTGGCTGCAAGCATAATCGGATCACATGCTTCACCCCGTTCTTTTTCATATGCAGCAAGCAACGCATCAACAAGCAATGTAAGATCTTGCCAGCGTGCAGAAATGTGGTCAGGTAGTGGCATGCCAGTACGACGGTCATGCAAACCAATAAAACCGCCTTCACTGCGAAAACCAAGGGCAACAAAACGATTATCCGCTAACACAATAGTCTGCAAGCGCAACAGTTCTTCTTTTGTCAGCGGCAATAATCCAGCATTTCCCAATGCCTGCCCCCAGTGCTCAGCCCGCTGCTGTGATGGATTTTCATGCTCGATTTGAAATGATGCCCGTGAATCTTTTAAAAGCAAAAATGCTGCAGCACGGGTCAATACTTCAGCAGGGGTTGCTTTAACCACTCGTTCTGTTTGAGCATACAGCTGCATAGACATAAACCGATTCAAGGTTGATGTACAGCGAACTAGTGGACAAAAATGAGGTACTCCCGGCAAATTATTGCGCACACGATGCCGCTTGGAAGGGGTACTTGTACCAGGGTATTGGATGCTCGCATCAAGCACATCAATCAATAACCCCTGCTTAGCATCTGGCAGATTAAGCTGCTGCTCCATCAGCCATTCATACAAAAACCATACGCGCCGGCTATAGCGACTGGTAGGTTCCGCTTGCACCCACAGTATAATTTCTTCTGGACCCGTATGGCTAAACACGGCTTTAAGTACTCCAAGATCCAGCCCTTCATATTTTAAAGCAAACGTTAGATGCGCTGATAAGGTATCATCCGGTTGGTGACGAGGAGTAAAAACACGCCACTGGGCTGTCTCATACCGTTTGTGGCGCCTACTGATAAGCGCACCCCGCTCAGGCAACGGCACGGCAAGCTGATACGCATTAATAATGGCCATATAACCAGCCAATAATGCTCCCTCTTCAGGAACAAGCCGATCATGAAAAACAGTCATTGAACGTGAAAAACTATTCATTTTATCAATCTTTCATGAAAAATAGTTTCTTAATGTGTATTTTTATGAAAAATAACATTATTGGCGCTCTTTTACGAAAAACAAGAAAATTCCTCAAAAACCGGCCGCAAATAGCGCCTTTCACAGTAGACCACAAATTTTTTATAAATATAAAACCTCCAGCGATCTTCATACCAAAGAGCTGGCCAGCTATCTAGATCGTTTAGAAGATATGTACCAGGGTTTAAAAAGGACAGACACTACTGAAGCAAAAAAACTCAAAAAGCTCATAAAACAAGCTCGCCAGCGCAAGGACATTGCAGATTATAATCTCTTCGAGGCTGCCGACCGCTTTGCATCCCGAAATCATGACTACGTAAAAACAACTATGTTGAAGTATCTTAACCAGCTTTGTCCCACCCAAGCTCCTGTTTGTAGCAGAACATGTCCAGTGCGAGTAGAACGCGCACAGCATGATAAAGAGATAGCTGCAAAACACCGCCTTCGTGGCAACAAAACCTCTCGCCGCTAAATTATCCCAACCAACAAAAAGCCCCAAGTAGTTTTAAAACTACTTGGGGCTTTGCTTGTTAAAAACAGTACTTATTTCATCAATGCATCACGAAAGAAATCAAGCTCTTCAAGCACCTTACCCGCGCCAAGCACTACACAAAGCAATGGGCTTTCCGCACTCTTGACCGGAAGGCCAGTTTCTTTTGAAAGCAACACATCCAAGTTTTTTAACTGCGATCCACCACCGGCAAGCATAATGCCACGGTCAACAAGGTCGGATGAGAGTTCTGGTGGTGCATTTTCAAGGGCTGCACGCACCGCGTCAGTGATGATAGAAATTGGTTCTGTGAGTGATTCAAACACTTCAGCATCGGTCAGCTTAATCGTCTTTGGTACACCGGTAATTAAATCGCGGCCTTTGACTTCTGCTGTCTTGCGGGGCTCTCCAGAAACAAGCAGTGCTGTGCCAATGTTAATTTTAACATCTTCCGCAGTCTTTTCACCGATCAGCAAGTTGTACTTACGCTTCACGTACTGTACAATGGCGCGATCCATCTCGTCACCACCAACGCGTACTGATTTGCTAAATACAATATCTTTCAGCGAAATAATCGCCACTTCAGTGGTGCCACCACCGATATCAACAATCATGATACCAGTCGGTTCTTCAACTGGCAGCCCTGCACCAATAGCTGCGGCCATTGGTTCCATGATAGTATATACTTCACGCGCGCCAGCCTGTTTAGCTGAATCTTCAATCGCGCGCTTTTCTACTTGGGTAATGCCTGACGGCACACCAATAATCATACGAGGACGAACAAAAGTACGGCGGTTGTTGTGCACTTCACGCATGAAATAGCGCAACATACTCTCTGTCATTTCAAAGTTTGCAATCACCCCATCGCGCATTGGACGGCAAGCAATAATACTTTCTGGTGTTTTACCAAGCATGCTCTTTGCTCGATTACCAGCAGCAAGTACTTCATTGGTAGAGCTTTTTACTGCTACTACCGAAGGCTCATCAAGCACAACACCACGATTTTTGACATAGATCAGTGTATTGGCAGTACCAAGATCTATCGCCATGTCGTTTGAAAAAAAACTAAAAACTTTTTTTGCCGGCCAAAATTTCATTATTTGAAGCTCCGCGTGGTACTAAAATTGTAGCTCTGCACCTAGGTTGACAGCATGCACTTTAGCAAATGCACTCCCATTCATGGGCATATCATAACCAATAAAGAAGCGTGGCGCAAACTTAATTTTTTCCATTGCTACCGCAGTATCATAACGCAACGAGAAGCTCATATAATGTGCACGCCATCGCGTTAATCTTTTTTTACTTGCTACGGTATCAGCATCTTTCTCTAAGTAGCTCGGCGTTGCTAACTTCTCTGCTTCAGATCGTTGGTCATACCACTCATCGTCGCCATGGCGTAGATAAGAGTAACGCGCCTGAAAATCAAGCCCATCGGTCAGATTACCCAAAACCACATAGGGCGAAAATTTAAAGCTAAAGCCTGGCTCAATACGTACTGGAGCTTGCAAAGCACTAAAAATAGTTGGCTCATTGCCGGTGGCTATCCTTTGCACTTTTGTTTTAGAAAAGAGGTGCGTAAAGCCAAACATTAAGCCAAATGTTAAATCTTGTTTAAGCTCAATGCCGGTTACCCAATCAAGGTACATCCCCCAGTGACCATTATTAGCGCTTGGAATAGAACAAGGAATTGCAGTATCACGCTCAATACCGGTCGGCATCAAAGAACCAACTTGAACCGCTGTATCAATAGTGCGGGTCAATAACACATGATCAAAGACATGGTGCCAACGGACAAATAGATCAAGGTCACCAAGCCCTGTTTTAGTAAACTGGTTTGAGTTAAATCCAATAGCATCGTGCGTAAGACGACGAATTTTATCAACAAGAAACTGGTCATAGCGCGTAGCTTGAGCTGAAAAAATATTTGCTGAAGCATCACGATTATAATCGTACCGTGCTGTACTGCGCAATGACAAGACTGGCAAGCGTACACCAAGTGACAGATCTTGCCATCCAAGATGCCATTGACCATTCAGCAAAAGGCCTGCTGTTTCAATCTTGCCAGATATCCCAAAGCGTAACGCTTGATCGACAAGCGCAGGATTGCCGGTGGCGATACGGGGATCGTTAGCCGTAGGATATACAGTTCTATAACTTTTGATTACATCATCAAGATTATACCTACCCCAAAGCTCAGGTATGCCGACCTTGCCTCCTCCACGCTGGTCACCTGTTGATCCAGCAGCATACATAAACGAAGCTGTGATGTTGGACCGCTGTTGAAAAACGTACGACTCTGGTCGTTCCAAAATAGGAATCCATCTGTTAGTATTATTGCTTGGTAAGAGAGCCGGTACAAAAAGCAGTACTAGTCCGGCGCGACATAGAGTGCGTTTTACGTAATTCATCATAAGCACGCTTCTTTAGGTAAAATGGTGAGTAACGTTTTAGCTAAGCTAAAGGTACGGTTGATCATACGATAAATACTTGTTTCGTCAAGATGCCTGAAAGATGAGAATGTCAAAACAAATGATTTATACAGCAAATTGGAAAATGTGTTTGCCGTTTGCACAAGCAGTTGAAATCGTTAAACAAAACCAGGCAGCACTTGCAAGGCTTGCTCAGCAACATAAAATTATTATAAGTCCCTCTGCCACCGCAATCAACGCGCTTCACGCAATCCTTGCAGATACTTCGGTTGCTATTGCTGGCCAAAATTGTTCTACCAAACAAAGAGGCGCTTTTACTGGCCAATTAGCAGCAACAGATCTAGCTTCTGCAGGAGCACGATATTGTATAGTAGGACATTCAGAGTGCCGCAAGCACAATCAGGAGAGTTCTGCTGTGGTAGCTGAAAAAGCCTTACGAGTTATGGAAGCCAACATGACTCCTATTATTTGTATTGGTGAAACAGCTGATCAATTTAAATCAGCACAAACACGCAACGTACTTGATTCCCAGCTCGCTCCCGTTCTTCCTCTTTTAACCCAAGACAATGCTCTTATTATCGCTTACGAACCAGTCTGGGCCATAGGAACCGGCATCCTTCCAACACGAGAAATACTGGCAGATTGCTTTATGTATCTAGCACAAAAACTTTCCGGCTCGCAACGAAAAACAAAGCTCCTGTACGGGGGTAGCGTAACTGCCAGCAATGCTACTGCCCTTAAGCAAATCCCTTTTCTAGACGGTTTTTTAATTGGTGGTGCAAGTTTAGATTTTCAAGAGTTTAAAAAAATTGTAGAATGCTAAAGAGCTCGGTTAGCATTGTTCCTAGTTCCTACTCTTTCGCCCCTCGTAGGGCGCCCTTCCACAGGCTCAGGGGGAGTGGGGCTTTGGTTCCCGGTCTAAAAATTTATTATTTTGAGAGAGAAGTTATGTATACCTTTTTGTTTATTCTCTTTATGATTGTCAGCTTACTTCTAAGCCTTTTAGTTCTTATTCAACAAGGCAAAGGCGACCTTGGCATCAGCAGTATGAGCGGCTCACAAATGTTATTTGGTGGCTCAGGCGGTCAAACTTTTTTTGAGCGCCTCACGTGGTTTCTTGGGGCCCTCTTCATGATTGGCGCACTTGGTCTTTCAGTGCTGAAAACCAAAGAGCAACGCTTATCTATTCTTGATAATGTTGTTCTGCCCCGCAAAGCTCCTACACTCCCAACACAACCTAAAAATATTGCCGTAGAAGAGCCTGCAGAACACCAAGACGACACAGCATCCAACGAGGCTTAATCCTTAACCCGGTTTTCCCGGATAATTGAGAGGATAGCGTGTTGTTACGATTTATAGATAGTTTAGGCAGCATATTTCTTGAAAGCTGCCGCTATTTCGGGGCAATTGGTATGTTTGCGTGGGAAGCAATCTCTTCCACCTTTACTAGTAAACCGGATATTAGAAAAGTATTCTACCAAATGCACTATATTGGCGTTAGTTCAATTAGTATCATTTTTTTAGTAGGAAGCGCTATTGGTGCTGTACTAGCGTTACAGAGCCACGAAGGACTGGTTCGTTTCGGGTCTACCCAATTTATTGGCCCTATTGTTTTTCTTTCGATGGCGCGTGAGTTCGGGCCGGTGTTTACCGCCCTTATGGTTATTGGGCGAGCAGGCTCAGCCATGACAGCTGAGCTCGGCAGCATGCGTATTAGCGAGCAAATTGATGCACTCGAAACACTCTGCATCGACCCGCAACAATATCTTGTTGCTCCACGCATTATTGCAAGTACTCTTATCATGCCTTTTCTTTCTATGTTTTGTACCTTCTTTGGTATTCTTGCTGGGTACGTGGCAGCGGTACATGTACTTGGCATCAATCCAGATACTTATATGGAAGCTGTACGAGAAAATTGTACGATGTCTGATATCACGAATGGCTTGATTAAGTCTCTCATTTTTGGTTTTCTTTATTCTACCATAGCAACATACAAAGGCTACATTGCTCATGGCGGAGCAAAAGGGCTTGGCATTGCAATTACCCAAAGTGTAGTATATTCAAACGTGACAATAATTTTGACTGATTACATCTTAACCTCATTGATGTTTACCAAATGATTACGATACAGGGACTGACCAAAGCTTTTGGGTCAAAAGTTATCACACGCGGGCTTGATCTGACCGTTGAGAAAAATGAATTTTTAGCTATTATCGGTCGCTCAGGAGAAGGAAAGTCGGTTCTTCTTAAGCAAATTATTGGTCTTATAAAGCCAGACGCAGGCTCAGTAATTATTAACAGTGAAGACATTACCAAGCTGCGTGGCAAAAAAAAACAACAAATATTTCAAACCTGCGGCTATGTTTTTCAATTCGCTGCGCTACTCGACTCTTTAAATGTAACCGATAACATTGGCTTACCGCTGATTGAAGAGGGAAAAAATATTGAAGACATTAAACCACTGATTGCTGAAAAAGTGCAAAGCGTTGGCCTCGGTTTAGATGTTTTGCAAAAATTTCCCGATGAGCTTTCGGGCGGAATGAAAAAACGTGTTGGACTAGCCCGCACGCTCATGCTCAAACCCCAAATTTTACTATACGACGAACCGACAACAGGTCTTGATCCGATTACTACACGGCTCATTCATGAGCTGATGAAAAAAACGCACGATGAACAACAAGCCACCACCGTAGTTATTTCTCACGACATAGAAATTTTTAAATTTGCTACTCATGTCGCTATGCTGCATGAAGGCAAAATTATCTATAAGGGACTGGCAAGTGAAATTTGGGACTGTACTAATCCATTTGTATATCAATTTATTCGTGGGCTCCCTGAAGGGCCAATAACACACATTGGTTCTGTTTAGTTTTTTGATGGGGACACTTTTATGACGCTCAAACCACTTATTCTTGTTGTCGATGACGAACCAGCCATCCTCAAAATGCTTCAAGGCTCACTAGAAGACGAAGGGTTTCGGGTCGAGACATTATCAGAAGGAAATGTAGTCTTAGAAATCATCGGCAAACTGATTCCAGACGTTGTACTGCTTGATATTTTCATGCCCCATTTTGATGGCATGCAAATGCTCAAAGCAATCAAACAGGAATATCCCCAGCAACATGTTATGCTCATTTCCGGCTTTGGCACTATTCAACTTGCCATCCAAGCAATGCAACATGGCGCACTGGGCTTTATAGAAAAGCCATTCACGCTTGATGATGTTCTTGAAAAATTAGCCTTTACTAAAGAACGTGTCACTGGCCCTGCCGAAGAAGCCCCAATCGAACGGTCATATTTAGTAGGAGAAAGCGCTTTATTTTATGAGCTCCTTTCTCAAGCACGGCTCCTTGCTCCTTTGCCCTTACCCGTTATTATTTATGGGCCAGCCGGTTGCGGCAAGACGGCCCTTGCTCGTTATGTTCATGATATGAGCACATATGCAGATGCACCGTTTATTGTCGCTGACCACAAAAGCATATGGTCGCTTACAGAGCATCAACTTGCTAACCCTGCTACTCTTTTGGTTAAATATCTTGATAAAGCTGATGAGGCCTACCAGGCGCGCATCTTGGATCTTATTTGCAATTATCCACATCTACGCATTATTGCTTCCAGCGCCTCTTCTCTCTTCAGCCGCATGCAACAAGGCTTGTTTGATAGCACCTTGTTTTGCAAATTGAACGTTACGCCACTAGAGATTGCAGCAATTACCAAGCGCCGATATGATATCCCTTTGCTTGTAAATAATTTTCTAACTGAAGCTAATAAAAAATACGGTACCACTGTTACTCTTTCGACAGATGGTATGCGCTTATTGCGCAACCACCATTGGACTGGAGATATTGCTCAGATTAAACAATTTATCGAGCGCCTGGTTGCACAAACCATTCAAGCAACTATAGTCCCTGTTACGTTTGACGCGCTACGGTTAAAAAATATACTACCCGAGAGTCCTTCGTCATTTTTTGAAGAGCAGTCGTATACACGTTTTGACTCGCTAGATACCGCTACTCAGGAATTCCAGCGCGAATATGTTTCACATTTACTCAAAAAATATCGCTACGACATACAGCAGCTTGCTGAATTTTTAAATATTTCTGTAGATGCATTACATGACACTATGCATAAATTGCATATCAACCTGCATTAATCGAGAGGGTTATCATGATCACACCAGTCTCTGCTGATTTAATTAAAGAAAAAAGTGCTCGCTGGGCGGAGCTCAAAACCGAAATTCGCAAAGTAATTATCGGTCAAGACCACGTCGTTGATCGCATTTTTATCGGCCTACTAACCTCTGGGCATATACTTCTTGAAGGAGTTCCTGGCCTTGCTAAAACAACATTGATTAAAACAATTGCACAAGCAATTAGCCTTTCCTTTCAACGTATACAATTTACGCCAGACTTGCTCCCTGCCGACGTTGTTGGCACCTTAATTTATAATCAAAAAACACAAGAATTTCAGATCAAAAAAGGACCTATTTTTTCACAAATGATTCTTGCTGATGAAATTAACCGAGCTCCAGCTAAAGTACAATCAGCGTTGCTTGAAGCTATGCAAGAGCACCAAGTCACTATCGGGGAAGATACCTTACGATTGCAAGAACCTTTTCTTGTCCTTGCTACCCAAAATCCAATTGATCAAGAAGGAACCTATCGCTTACCAGAAGCACAGCTTGATCGCTTCATGTTTAAAGTACTACTTACCTATCCTAAATTAACCGAAGAAAAAGAAGTAGTAACTAAATCCTTCACACATCATACAGTAACACCAATATTAGAAGCACAAGAAATCTTGGAAGCCCAAGCGCTTATTAAAGACGTCTACATGGACGACAAAGTGCTTGATTACATTTTGAGCCTGGTTTTTGCAACCAGAAATCCTAGCGGCTACAAGCTTGATACACTACACAATGCTATTGCTTTTGGGGCATCACCGCGAGCAACGTTAGCACTCACCTATGCAGCAAAAGCTTATGCCTTTTTAAGAAAACGCCACTTTGTTATTCCTGACGATGTAAAAGCAATTGCACCAGATGTTCTCCGTCATCGTATTACCATTTCTTATGAAGCGGAAGCTGATGGCTTGAGCACTGATACAATTATTCAAACACTCTTGCGCACAATTCCTGCACCATAGATAAAAGCAATCAGATCTTCTTCTGACTTGACAGGATAGAAGAGGTGAACGTATCTTCGTTCTTTAAATAAAAGGGTACTCCTTCATGAAACAAGACTTGTGGCTGGTTAATAGTTCGTTATTGCTGGTATTTACGGCGATTTTAAGCGCATATCATGCGTTTGATCCCGTAGTGCCGCTTTGGCGTACCCCAAAATTAATCGCGCCACAAGATATTCCTGTTGCTGCTACCGCTCAAAACCCCTCCGCAAATGAGCTTACGTGGGAGAAAATTTATCTTAATGATATTTTCGATACGTACACAGCACAAGAAACAAAAGCAGTCAAACAAAACTTGGTTACTCCTATACCAGAACCAAAGCAAGCAGTTATCCCGGCGTTTCCTGAGGTAAAAAAACAGGAATTTATTGCAGCTCTTAGCATCACACTTAAGGGCGTCATAGCCGGTAGTGATGAAGATCGCAATGTTGCTATGATTGCTGATGAAGCAAACAAAGAGGGCATGTATCATTTAGGTGAAAAAATAAAAGATGCACAATTAATTAAGATTGCTCATAACCGCGTAGTGCTCTTGCGAGCAAATGGGCAGCAAGAAACATTTTACTTACGTAAAGACGATATGCCTTTAGAGGAAAAACCACAAGAAAAGTGGCACTATATTGTAAGAAATGTTTCTGACCAAAGTTACGAAGTAGATCCTGCGGCCTTTAGTAAAGAGCTTGTCACCCTTGGAAACTTTCTAGAACGTGCCAGCATTATTGGTACGGCATTTCAAGATGGAAAACCTCTTGGCATGCGCATTGGTACGGTAAAACCTGATGACGTTGCCGCTGCACTTGGCCTGCTTGAAAATGATATTATTACTTCCGTAAATAATATAGCTCTGGGCGATCCTAGTCAGCGGGTTGCCGCCTATGAAAGTATTATACAAATTCCATTAGGCAATAGCTTTGATGTTGGTATTCGTCGGACTGATAAAGATATTCTCTTATCGTATAAACTTGTTAGAATTAACAAACCACGTAAATCAATGTTCGCAGGAGTGCGTTATGCCTCTGAAAAACCAACTGCCGACGAAGCTGCAAAAATGAGTCGTGTACAGCAGCGTGAAGCACAGGTACGTGAATTCCAGCATCAACACGTTAACCAGCAAAAAAACCAGCAGACCATGATGGAAATTAGGCGCCGTATTCTTGAAGGGCTGCATGAGCGCTTACACCACCACTAAGAGCCTGTTTAAATAAGCTTGAAATTGAGGAATCATATGTCACTATTTCACTGGATGTTACGCACGTGTTGCCTCAGCATGCTGAGCTTTGGCATTACTACTGCTTTGCATGCAGGGGCTGTGCTACCAACGGTAACACTCCCAGCTGTACCGCAAGATCCCGCTACTCAATCACCTGTTACGCCACCATCGCCCCCACAGAGCCCAACCACTGCGACTACACAACCCATTAAGGCACCACCTGCCGTAGAAGATAAAGAAAAAAAAGATATTTACCTTAATTTTGAAAATACTGATTTAAGCAACTTTATTGACTACATTGCTGAGTTAAAAAAGCTCAACATCTTACCTGATAAATCAGTTGAAGGATCGAAAGTCTCATTGACTATTCGAGAGCCTCTTTCAGTTACCGGAGCCTGGAACGTTTTCATAACCGTACTTGAAATGTCGGGGTTCAGCATTGTTAAAGCGGGACTTGTATACAAAGTAGTACCTAAAGACAAAAAGATTCAACAGCCACTACCAGCATTTATTAATACCCCCCACGACAAGTTGCCAAATAATGATTTAACTATTCGCTATGTCTTTTTCCTCTCAAATATTCCAACTGCCGATATACAGCCACTACTAGAAAGTATGCTGAGCCAGCCAAATGCTATTTATGAAAATAAAGAGATGAATGCATTTGTGATTACAGACAAATCACTAAACGTACGATCCGCTGTTAAGCTACTACAAGAACTTGATAGTATGGGCATGCCTGAAAGTGTTGCTGTAATGCGCTTGAAGAGAATCAATGCTGCTGATGCTAAAGCACTACTTGATGCGCTTATTCGTAAGCCTGAAACAAACCCTCTGGCACGATTACTGGGCAAAACTACTGAAGGAAGCACTGAGTACTTTTCTCCTACTACACGTGTTATTGTAGAAGAGCGCAGCAACTCACTTATTTTGCTGGGCACCAAAACTTCTATGGATAAAGTCATAGAGTTTGTTAGCAACCATATCGATACCGAGCTGAAAGCAGCCAAGTCGCCATTGCATGTATATGAATTACAGCACATTGATGCCAGCCAAATTAAAGAAATTTTAAGTACCGTTACTGCTATGCCTGAGTCCCCTTCAGGGCAAGTTGCCGGCAAGTATGGTTCCATTCGCGGCGGCGTAAAATATTTTAAAAGCATGTCTTTTAATGTCGACAAAGATGGGAACCGTCTCATTGCCAATTGTCCTGATGAACAAGACTGGGAACTTGTTAAGCGCACTATTATTGACCTTGATAAACCGCAACCCCAAGTCGCTATTGAAAGCATGATTGTCACTATCAATGCTACCGATGTCGATCAACTTGCAGGCAATATTCGCAATAAGCACCATGGCCAAATCGGTAAAAATATCGATTTTCAATCGGCTGCATTTAGCTCAAATGGCACTACTACTGAAGAAGCAGGGGGCAGTCCGATAAGCTTGCTTGGTAATTTGATTGGGCAAGTTATTGCGCAACGTGGCGCAGCTGTTTTGACGTTTGGTAAACAAAAAATTTGGGCAGCGCTGCAAACACTTAAAACGCAAGAAAATGGCTCCGTATTATCACAACCATTTATTACTATTGCTAATAAAACACAGGGAACTATTACTGTTGGTACAACTATGCGTGTACCATATGAAGACCAAGGTACCGCTAATTCTGCGGTGCAAAGCTGGAAGCCAGTTGACGCAAATACCACGGTTAAAATTACGCCACAAATTAATTTAGATGGTATTATTCGCATGGAAATAGATATATCAATCAAAGATTTTACTGATAACAGTGGTAACAACACATCAACGCATGCGCTTACATCAAAAGTAACGATTGCTGACGGACAAGTTCTCGCGCTTGGTGGTTTTATCAAGACCACCGTTGGCGAAACCATTAATGAAACACCACTTTTAGGCAAGCTTCCTATTGTGGGCTGGTTCTTTAAAAACAAGAATCGTTCTATTAATAAGCAGTATATTTTTATTTTCTTGGCCCCTACCATTGTTAAACCACGAGACCTCCCAGGCATGAATTTGTATACAAAAATGAAACTGCACGATGCTACTCAAAGCATTGAAGATGCTGTTGAAACGAAACGCACTGTCGATCCAATACATAACTGGTTCTTCAACAGCGCAAAAGAAAATTACTCTCATAAAGTAATCGACTTTGCAAATGCTCGCTACCAACCAACAACCGTCGACATCAAGAACGATTCATATTATCGCAGCGCACTTGATGAAGATGCACCAAAGTTTGATGCGATGGGACAACAACAAAAAACAATGAAAGATGTTGAACTTGCTAAGAATGAAGCCTTGCTTAAGCCCCCTATACTCGAAACACCCCTTGCACAAGCAGAAACCCCTTCCATTCAAGCAAACCAGCAAACTTTTTCTCCCGAGCCAACACCGGCCATAGTACCACTTCCAGCAGTAGCAATACCGCCTGCACCACCGGTTGAAGCTCCTAAAAAGGAAGAACCATTAGCGCCTGCACCACCTGCACCAGTACAACCACCTGCTGCACCCCCTGCTCAACCAAACTCCCTTGAGCAGCAACGCCAAGAAATGCGACGTCTCTTTGCTGCACCAACAATAGAAACACCTCAACAAAGCAGCTCCCCGCTAGAGCCAGTTATTATGCTTCCCCAGCAAGAATCAACAGTTGACTTAGTCATTGATCCTGGCAAGCGCAATAGCCTTAAAGAATTTTTAGCAGCAAGCCCAGCAACCGTGCAAAATAATAATAACCTTCCTGCTATACTACAGGGAGGCTGATTATGCTTAGATCTCTGTTTTTACCGCAACGTATTGGCCAGCACCGCTTACTTTCTCAACGAATTACTGCAATCACCATACAAGAAGATGCGGTAAGGGTTGCCACTGTTTACGCCAAGCGCAAGAAAAATATTCTTGAAACACTTATCGAAATACCGATTGAGGGAGGGGTCCCTGAAACCCAAAAAGAGCGTATCATTGAAGCACTAAAACAAGCTCTTCCTCTCCTTAAGCAAAGCGATGAAGTTCGCGTTGCTCTTTCCTCGTCATTGGTAGTATTTAAAGAGATTTTATTACACTTTACTGATACTGAAAAAATACGAATGGTACTAGAGTATGAAGTAGAATCCATGCTTCCTTTTTCTCCTCGAGAAGCAGTGATTGATTTCATTGTTACCAAAACTGATAATACCGCTCAAACATCCCAAGTACTCATTGCTGCCGTGCGCAATCAGGACCTGGCAGACTACCTGGAACTCTTTAGTGCTGCTGGCATCAATCCAACTAATATTACTATTGATTTATTTGCAGAATATGGGCTGTTTGCTTTTATCAGCGAAAGCGCCAAATTACCGCAAACCGTCGCCTTAGTAGATTTGGGGCTAAACACCGTACGCATTGCCCTCATTAGCAATGGTGAATTACGCCTAACACGTCATTTGCCGCGTGGCTTTATGAGTGTTTTAAAGCAAGTATCTGAAGAAACACAAACGCCGCTAGAAGAGCTAGAGATAAAATTATCTCAGCTTGGCATGGACGCCCTGGGTAGCGAAACGATAAACCGCAGTGCTATAGAACACTTTGCTCTCTTGGTAAACGATATCCAGTTTACGCTCAATTCATTCAGCATTAAACTCGCCCTCACCGAAGAAATCAGCCGCATTTTGTTTACGGGGTCGCTACAAAAAGTAAAAGGTTTTATAGAGTTTTGTAGCGCCACTATGCAAATACCGTGCGCTGTTTTTGAACCACAAAAAATATTTGCTCTTCCTTCAGTGAAAAATAAGCTATCGCAAGAACCCACACATTGGGCTCCTTTTGTATTTGCGCTTGGCACCGCCTTAGTACATCCTATGCAATATGATTTTGACCTACGTCGTAAATCATTTGTCTTTCACCAAAAAAGCTTAGCGAAGCACCAGGTTGTTGTTGCCTGTGGCCTTACGCTGTTATTGTTTCTCATAATCGGTATTAAAGGATATCTTGACCTGCGCGACTTAAGTCAAGAAGTAACCCTTATAGAAACACGTGAAATTAACCGTTTCAAAACAGAGCATATTTTTCCTAAAGATAAATTCCCTAAAGTCCCTGCCCTTGCCAAAGTTATCCGCGAAGCAGACCGCTACGTCAATGAAAAAGATAATTTATGGGCTCCATTTGCGCGAGAACGAATGAACATACTGGACTTATGGTTACAGATCACTATTTTGATCAATAAAAAGCAGTTTGATGTAACGGTCAAAGAGCTTGCAATAACAACCAAAGATGATGGCAAACCAAAAATAGAGATTGATGGGCTTTTTAGATCAAAGACAGGCGAAAATTTCTCTGATTGGGGGGGGCTACTCGCTCGCTTCAGAGAATCTAGTTTATTTAAATTAGTGGATTATAATGAATCTGCTGCACCAGAGGGTGGGGTCCTTTTCACTGTTACCATGGCACAGAGAGAGGAATGATATGGAAGCATTAAATAAATTAGTGGCCTATCTAGAAACACTTGATCGGCGTCAATTTAAATTTCATGTTCTCGGTTTCTTCACTGCTATAGTGCTCTTAGCGGGGCTCTTTTTATATTACCTTGCTGAAAGCAAAAATGATCTTATTGTACGCCTACAAGCCCTTAATAAACTTGCTACCAAAGGGTGCCACATCATTGATATTCATCGCCGCATAGTCAAAGATGAACAGCGTCTTAAGCAAGTACTGGAACAAAAAAGAGGCTTTGTTCTACAAGCATTTTTTGAACAAATTTGTCGCGATTTAAGTATGACACCCGAAGCTGGCTGGGCCCCTAAAGAAGAGCATATTAGCGATGTTTTTGATGAAATTATACTAACAGCAACGTTTAAAAATGTAACATCGGATAAAGTGGTTAAATCTCTTAATATGCTTAATAAAGAAGAGATTGTGTATATCAAAGATTTTCATGCTAAAAATAACTCCAATAAGACAATCACTATTTCGGTAACCATTGCAACCAAACGCTACAAATCAAGTATAGAGTAATAAGGGCCGAATCATGGTAATGCTCCTTTTCTTCATTCTCATTGTTTCTCCAGTGTTTGCAGCAAACGCTCCCTCAACAGCAGAGCCATCTGCAGACCTTGCCATCACGCCAAATGTTGAATTTGATGATGCAACAGAAGAGATGTTTTATGAGGAAGAAGTGCTTCCCGAAGAAGAAAATATCCCGACTGGCCCCATTAAAGCAATTCCGCTGTTAGCTAACGATGAAACAGTAATAACAGAAGCAGGTCAAATCCCTGCGCTCAAGGACAACAAAAGCACAAACAATGCGTCTATTTATCTCAACTTCGAAGGAGCAGCCCTCTCTAGTATTCTTAACTATCTAGGGGAGCAAAAAAAAATAAATGTGCTTCCTCATAAAGATTTAGACGGGGTAAAGGTAAGCCTGAGCACCCGTAATGCCATGACCATGCATCAAGCTTGGAATGTGCTATTAACACTCATGGAAGTAAATGGCTTTAGCTTAATAAGAACGCCAAATATGTACCGTGTCGTTAAAACTGAAGCGAATGGCCAAGAGGTATTGCCGGTATTTTCATCGTACAAAGGCATGCAGCCAGAAAATTTACCTAATAGCGACTTGGCTATTCGCTACATTTATTTCCTTAAAAATATGAAAACAGATACGGCTAAAGGTATCTTAGAAAAAATGATCGATAGCAAAGGCATTATAGCTAATGCAGACCTCAATGCCCTCATCGTTAAAGACACGAGCCTCAACATCAAAGCTGCCTTTAAAATTATTAAAGAACTGGATTTAGGCGGCCTGCGTGAAGCCATAGAAATTGTCCCCCTTACCTTTACTAATGCCGAATATGTTAAAAAAGTATTTGATGATTTAGTGGGTGGTAGCGACGCACCCCAAAATAATATTATCCGTTTTTCGGGCATAGCCTCACAACGCGATTCGACTTATTTTTCCAACCAAACTAAGATTATTCCTGAGCCAATTCGTAATAAAATTATTCTGCTAGGCACACAAAAAAATATTAATAAGGTCAGAAAATTTATTATCGAAAATATCGATGTTCCCATAGAATCAGCTGGATCGCGTTTACACGTTAAGGAGCTACGCTATATCAAAGCACAAGATATTCAGCCAATTCTTGCTGATATCATCAGGCCCCCCAAAGGCGCAAATGAAAAAAGCTTAGTAACTGAAGGGGGTTACAAAGTTTTTGAAGATGTGGTCATAGCAGCAGAGCAAGATGATGATGGTAGCTCTGGTAAACGAGGAAGTGGCAACCGCTTAGTGGTAGCAGCTAATGCTGAAGATTGGCGCCGCTTGGAACAATTTATTGATAAGCTAGACAAGCCGCAGCCACAAGTGGCTATTGAAGTAATGATAGTAAACGTCAGCTTGCAGCAGATTAAAAATTTAGGCACACAAATTTTTAACCTCAAGGGCAAATCGCCTGGAGCTGGCGTTAATATGGAATTCTTAAATCTTGCTGAAGAATCAATGCTTCAGCAGTCGCCTGCAGCGCAACCTGAATCTCCCTCAACGCACCCAACATATATGGAGATTCCCAAAGGGGCTATCGACTCGTCTACCTTTGTATCGCTTGGCAAAGCTGGCACCAAAACTAGTCCTGGCAACATTTGGGGATTAATTCGCGCAACGTGGGGCATCACCAATTCTCAAGTAATTTCCCAACCGTACCAAGTGGTAAACAACAACCAGACGTGTACTGTTGATATTAAAAACTCGCGCAGAGCACCGGGCGATATTGATTACAGTAAAACAAACAATGCTTTACAAAAATACACTGATGTATCGGCAGCAACCACGGTTACTATTACACCTTGCATTAATTTAGCCGGCAACATCGATCTGACTATTGATGTTGCTGCAGATGGATTTACAGAAGGTTCTGCTGCAAATACCTTTACGAATCATATCACTACTAAAACATCCATGGCAACGGGCGAAGTCTTGGTGATTGGCGGACTAAAAAAAAGTAATATCAGCGAAAAAACATTTAAGACGCCACTGCTGAGCGAAATACCTATCTTGGGTAACTTATTCAAATCAAAAGAAAAACGCAAAGATGAAAGCAACCTTTTTATCTTCATCAGACCAAGCGTGATGAAACCGCAGCTAGATGGCCTACCCGATGAATATACTCAGCTCAAATTAGACTATGCTAAATATCAAATAATGAAATCAGACTCGTATGTAAAAGACAGAGACCCGATTCAGCGCTTTTATTTCCAGCCAGCGCATCAAACCATTAAAAGTAAATTAGCTGATGCGGCAAACGGTATTTTGCGCCCTATTGATGATTTTACATATGGCCGCTCACGTCCAAAATCCGTCAACCTCAGCCTGGACCCTTATTTTAAGGTAACTGAGTCGCTCGAAAAAGCAAAGCGTGAACGATTACTAGCCCGAGCGCATAACAAAAAATTAACTACTCACCAAGGTTACCGTCATAGTCCTTAGTTAGCGCTTGCCTTCAGGGTCGTACGTATTTGATTCACACGCCTTTCGACAAAACAAGTAAATTATTTCGTACGCTTCTTGTGCTGTATCTACGACAGATATAATATCTTTATCTTCTTTGCTAATCATATCGCCTGCAAGCATGCGAGAATCAATCCACTCCACTAGAGGCCCCCAATAATCACGGCTTACAAGCACAATGGGGATTTTTTTCATACGGCTACATTGTACGAGGGTGGTAATTTCAAATAACTCATCCATAGTCCCAAAACCACCAGGGAATACAACAAACCCGACTGAGTAACGAACCAGTAGCCACTTACGTGCAAAAAAGTGTGCCATAACAATATTTTCTTGAACGTAAGAATTTACTTTTTCTTTGTTAAGCCGGACCAAGCTAATACCAACTGAAAGAAGACGATTTCTACATGCTTTATCGTTAGCGTCACACTCACTTATACTATCCATAGCTCCCTCATTAGCTGCTTCCATTATCCCAGGCCCTCCACCGGTAATAATTGAAAAACCCTTTACAGCTAACATCTTAGCTAGTTCTCTTGTAGTTTGAGCAAAGGGCGTGCCTGGTTGAATGCGTGCGCTACCAAAAATGGTGATGGCCGGTTGAGGAAAGCGCGTTAGCTTCCACATACCAACAAGCAACCGCCAGGTTGTTTCGCTAAGACTGCGTAAGAATTTAAAATACTCTTTTAATCGGGCATTTAGCATCGCTTCCCCTTCCCCCAAGAATAATTATTTTATCCCAGCTTTCCCAAAGCTCTTTCTAAATCAGCATTGTCATAAATCAACGATGCGATTGCTTCACAAAACGCTACTGCCTGTTGTGGCGACTTTTGATATATATTGCGCCCAACAGCAGCCCCTGCTGTCTTGCCTTCGTGTAACTGCGCATGCAACGTTGTCAAAAAGGCCTTTGCGTCAGTGGATGAGCCCCCTGAACAGACGACGCCTGTATTTCCTGCAGCTGTGGTTGCTTGGAGCAGCGCGCCGGGTAAAGGCTCGCCGTCTTCATTAATGGGTGGATTTACTTTTACAAAGTCAGCCCCAAGCGCGTGTGCCACCCCAGCAGCACCAGCAATAATAGCTTCTGAGCGCTCTTGTTTTACAGCTTTCCCTCGTGGGTACATCCAAAGCACACACATAAGCCCCTGTGCATGGGCATCAAGCACCAGTCTGGCAGCTTGTGCCAACATCTGCCCTTCGTAACGGCTTCCCAAGTAAACGGTCATACCAACACCAAGAATAGTAAGGTTATGGTCATCACGCATACGTACTACATCGGCAATGGACGTGAGCTGATAACTCATTGGATCATCATGCTGCAGGCTGGCAATATTGGTCTTAGCATTCATTTTTACTAAATATGGTATTTCCTTGTATCGACAACCATATCGCGCAATTAATCCAAGCTGTGTTGCAAATACTCCGATGCGAGACGTGCTTGCAATCTTAAAAAGATATTCTGGATCTTCTGCTTCGAGCGCGCACCCGTGAAAGTCGGCATTGAGATGCTCAATTTTTTGGTCCCCCGCAAATAAAAAGAGGCGATCAGTACCGTGCGTAGCTTTTACTATATTTTGGTTATACAGCTTTTCTATTGTTTTTGGCACGCTACATGGTATTACCATCTTCCACTCTCCTTTTATCTTTTTTAGTGTTCAAGCAACCCTGAAAAAACGGGCTTTGCCGTTGCCTGGAGGCTAATGATCCCGTTGTTAATCCATGCAATAACACTGCCGCCCGGCATGGTGATGCTTATTTTTTCATGATCATCGATGTGGCCCAGCGAGTGCAATAATCCAGTAAAAGCTGCAGCTCCTGAGCTGCACGCAAGCGTAATCCCAGAGCCCCGCTCAAAAACAGTGATGCCATACGATTTTACGACATCAAGGATGACCGGCTCAGAATACTGCCAGAAAAATTCGACATTTGTTTTTTGTGGAAACAATTCGTGGGATTCTATCGCTTTGCCATGCTGAGCAAGCCACTCAAGCGTTACTTGTTGGTCAATAAAAAAATGTGGATTACCAACCGAAACCATTGTGCCTGAAAAGGTCCCTGCCGTGGTTGTTACCGTTTGCTCGCCAAGCATCGTTGCGCTGCCAATATGCGTTGTAATCGTGCGTGTGCCACTTGGCTCTTGGTGCACGATGCAATCGATCATGCGTTCACCCAGTTTAATCTGAAATTCATGACCATCCGCTCTTCCACCCCTGACGGGGCGTCCTTCGACAAGCTCAGGAGGAGCGGGCGCATAATATTCCGTAAAAAGATAGTCTGCCACACACCGCAGGCCATTCAAACAGCTCTCAGCTTTGCTGCCATCGGCATTATAAATGGTCACTACAGGAAAACCAAATTCCTGATGGCTGGTGATAACGAGCACGCCATCAGCACCAACCCCAAAATGACGGTCACACAAACGCTGCACGACAGAGCTAAAATGGCCCCCACTCAATTCTACCTGTACAAATAGTGCTGGTTTTTTATACCAATCAAAAATAATAAAATCATTACCAAGCGATTGGTATTTTACAAACTGTTTTAACAGCGACACAAGAATCCTATTTTGCTTCAGCGGGCATACGCACGACGCCATGCTCCAGAGCGGCTTCAACACTTTTAACGTTTTTTACTTCATCAGCAAATACCTTGCTCAGGTAGTTGCGGCCAGAGTCGCCAAACATTACCACCATGACATCATCTTCAGTCATCGTTTTTGCTTGTTCAAGAGCAACGTGCATCACGGCACCAGAACTGAGGCCTACCAAATAGCCATGCTCCATTGCCAAGCGCTTAGTCATAGCAAAGGCATCAGCATCTTGAATAGGCACGATAACATCAAAGGCCGTCGCATCAAAGGTATCGCTGATCACGTCAATGCCAATTCCTTCTACCGTGTAAGCCTTTGGATCATTGGGCGACGAATAGAGCGAGGTAGCAGCATCAACGCCAATAACTTTTACCCCCGGATTTTGATCTTTGAGATAGCGCCCTGCTCCCGAGATTACCCCACAGCTGCCGGCAGCACAGACAAAGTGTGTAATTTTGCCCTCCGTCTGCTCCCAGATTTCTGGTCCGGTGCTCAAATAATGTGCGCGTGGATTTTCTTTGTTGAAATATTGATTAGGCATAAATGCGCCTGGAATGCTTCGTGCTAAATTTTCGGTAAAGGTATGGTAATTACGCGGATCATCGTGTGAATCAGTATTTGGACACATATAAACTTCTGCCCCATAGGCACGCAATACCGCTACTTTTTCAGGAGCCGTGCGATCAGGAACCACGATGATAACGCGATACCCTTTTACTTTGCCAATCATCGCAAGCGAAATGCCCTGACTACCAGAACTTGCTTCGACAATAGTCCCACCTGGCTTAAGCTGTCCTGTGCGTTCGGCTACTTCAATCATATGCAATGCTGTTCGGTCTTTTAAGCTGCCACCAGGATTGAGCATTTCTAGCTTTGCTAAAATGGTTGGCTTTACCGCAAAGTCCAAACGCATAAGCGGCGTATTGCCGATACTGCCCAAAATATTTTTAAATTTATTCCTGATAGCCATGTTTAAAATCCTTTTAGGTTGCACATTGCACAGATTATGCGCACTATTCTACCTACTTTTGGATTCACTTGCCATCTTTTTACTTATTTTTCACTACTTTTGACGCCCCAGTCCAGCCAAAAACAGAGGTCGTGTTATGATCGTTGTGGTTTCTTTTGTAAATCAAACACATAGCCTTGGGCAACACAATAATCCATTAAATACAGAAAGGCTTGTTCGTTGCCCGCCGGAACAAAAAATTCAAAGAGATTGGTATTTTTATCAACCGTGCGTTCAAAACAGAGATGGTCTTCATTGCGCAGCATGCCAACAACAAACCAAATTTTTTCACGATCAAGATACCCTTGATAATATACACAGTTCATACGCACGCATCCTGATGTTAAATGCACTTTAAATTATCCCCAGAGTACTTTACCGTACTTATCGTATTTTGTACAAAATTAATCAGCTACTTTAGGCAGCTGGCGGGATTGGCGGTACCACCGGCTCTGTATCTGAAGGCGTTACTGGCGCTGGAACCGGCGGAACAACAGGAGTAGCTGGTACTGGCGCCACGGGCACTGGTGACGTAACTACCGGAGCCACCGCATTTGCATCAGGCGCAGGAGTAGTTGGAGCTGGCGGGGTGACTACTGGAGCTGGGGCCTCCGGTGAAACAGGCGCTGCCTCAGGGGTAATAGCTGGCTCCTCTGCGGGGGTTGTCTCATCAGGTGGTGTTACTACAGAATCCGCAGGCGCAGGGTTTTCATTTGCATCAGGGACAGTTGGCGCTGGTACCGTCGAAGCCTCCGGAGCAGCATCAACAGCAGCAGGCGCAGCATTCACCGCAGGAGCACTCGACGTGGTATTAGAAGCAACAGCTTGGTCAAATGCCGATTTAAAATTTCCCAATGCTGTTTGCGCATCAGCGATGCGTGTTTTGACCGCCTCTTGCGAAGTAAATTCACTTGATGCCAGTAGGTTTAAAAACGGATCTTTCAACATGGTCTTGAGCTGGGCAACGAGGGTGGCCCCTAAATCAGTAGAGAGAGACCCTTGCACATTTCCTACGTACATCGCTACCACTACTGCTAGCATGATTGCCATGCCTCTACTTAACGCACTCTTCATTCTCCTCCCTCCATTTATTTTTTACAAATAAGCAATATTCTACTTACATTTTAGACAGGGCAAGATTTCAAAGTCAACAATAATAATGCTATGGCGCATGGCAGATAGGCTGTTCGCCCACAACTAGGGCCCCCTGTCTCATTTTTAAGCACCTAAAAGCTCTGCTATCCAGAGTAAGCGATTATATTTTGCGACTCGTTCCCCTCGTACCGGGGCGCCAGTCTTGATTTGTCCAGCAGCAGTCCCTACGGCTAAATCAGCTATAAAATCGTCATTTGTTTCACCCGAACGATGAGAAATAATTGTTCCAAGGTTATTTGCTTGGCACAAGGTAATAGCATCAATAGTACGGGAAACGGTACCTATTTGGTTTGGCTTAATAAGAACTGCATTCATAGCCTGCTCCGTTATTCCGTGCTCAATCCGATGGGTATTGGTTACTAGCAGATCATCTCCCACTAACTGAATCCCTTTCATCTGTTGCATAAGCAGTTGCCAACCCTGCCAGTCATCTTCTGCTAGGCCATCTTCAATAGAAACGATCCCAAAACGCTCTACTAAATCCTTATAAACCTTAATCAGCTCTGCTGCAGTAAGCTGCTTGTCATGCAGGTAATAACGATCATGTTCGGCGTTATAAAAATGCGTTGCAGCCACATCAAGCCCAAATGATATACTCTCCGCCCCCCAAGAAAATTGCTCAGCCGTACGCTGCAGCAACCCAAACACTTGTTCTTCTGCCAACACTCCCTTGTCCGTAAATAAAGGCACAAAACCGCCTTCATCACCAATGGCAGTGCCAAATCCAGCAATATGGAGCACTTCCTGCAGCCTATGATAAAAATCATCCACACAAGCCAAGCCTTGTGCAAAATCAGGTTGCTGAGGAATCGCTAAAAACTCCTGGAAAACTAGGGCCCCCTGCGCATGCATGCCGCCATTGATAATATTAAACATAGACCGAGGTAGCGTAGGGGCAGGGAACTGCCACAAGGCATTAATAAGCTCAAACAGCTCTACGCCTTCCATCCATGCTTGTGCACGAATAACGGCAATGCTCACCGCCAGGATCGCATTAGCTCCCAGTGCAGCGCAATTAGACGTTCCGTCCAATGCGATCAACTGCTTATCCATGGCTATGATATCAGGGCTCTTGCCAAGCAACACCGCTGGCGCTATGGCCTGCTTGATATATCTAACCGCGGTTAGTACCCCTTTGCCGCCATAAACTGTAGTATCGTGGTCGCGCAACTCATGCGCTTCATGCTTGCCGGTAGAGGCACCACTGGGCACACTAGCAGCTACCATCGTGCCATCTGATAATGTTAGCCGACATTCAATCGTGGGAATACCACGAGAATCAAGAATTTGAAAAGCGTCAACATTCACAATTTGCATGAGAACCTCGTAATAATAAGCCTTGTTTTACAAACAACCTTACCCATGATATTTTTTGCCCATGATTTTACTACTTATTATTGCTCTTTCTTGTATCGTAACCGCTGGGTATCTCATGTTCGCATTGCCTAGTTATCAACATACACAAACACAACACGCCAGAGTCGCAGCGCTCACTATTGGCACCCGTATCAAAACCTACGCAGGCGACGTGGGAACCGTACGTGCCATGAACGACCAATACCTCACCATTTTCTTTGATGATGGCAATCGCAAAATTGTACTCCCTGAGCATATCGCGGCAATTATTGATGACTAACATAACCACCCCATACGCATCACTGCTGCTGTTAACAACTTTTATTGGTGGGCTAGCACTTCACCTCCAGCTCGACACCCTTAACGCTGTTTTTACACTGATAGGGCCCTGCTTTTTGGTAGTAGCATTTTTATGGCGACACACCCACACAGACCTTATACTGGGTAGCTTACTCGCCTGCTGTGCTGGCTATTTATTGTCATCGTACCATCAAATAGTCTGGAACGAAAAACAATCAACTTTAATGAACGGACATTTTGATGTACAAGGGTACGTTAGCGACGTCGTACCGCTCTCCTCGCGCCCCTATCTGGCAGCTGTTCACGTTACCATTCAAACACTCACGCAACCAAACAACGCCTACAGCTATAAAAACGATGTACTCTTGCATTACGTTCCTTGCAAATACGCGCCACCTGTTGGGTCGTTTGCAACATTCACCCACATAAAACCATCAAAAAAACTACCTAGTGGCGACATTGCCCAGTACTTACGCAAAAACAATGTCATTCATCAACTTTTCAGTAGAAGCGATATGACATCACATTTGTACGCTACCGGCCCACTGGCTACATCCCTGCTTACGCGCTTTAAGCAATGGATATGTACAATGCGAGCACGTTTTTACGAGCATGTTACAAATAGACTGTCACCTCTTAGTAAAATCTATGTCGGACTTATGTTTTTTGGCAATAAACAACCTGAAAGTGATGAAACGCGCACCCTTTTTGGTCGCTGGGGCTTAGCGCATTTTTTAGCACGCTCTGGCCTACACATTGTTATTTTTGTACTGCTTGTTTCTTTTATTTTTGGTAGTGTACCAATCCATAGCGCGCTCAAAGAGCTGTTACTTTTTGTGATTTGCCTCATCTATGATGCACTCAGCTGGTCAACCGTTTCCTTTTTACGTGCCTGGCTGATTGCCCTACTCGTTATCATGCGCAGCTTACTTGGGAGACATACATCGTATCTGCACCTACTCAGCCTCAGCTGTATTATTATTTTAGCTCACAACCCACTTCATTTAACCAGTTTAGATTTTCAACTCACCTATAGCCTTACATTTACACTCGCACTACTCGGCAATCTTTTTACTGTCCCTCCGCAGCACCAATAAAACCATAAAATCTTGCTTACGTAGCGACTAATCAATACCCTCAGCAATAAATATGTCCTACTTTAAAACTGGGGAGTTACAAATGATTACGCGTATGCATCTGCAAATAAGCGTCGCTTTGTTTTTAGTACTATCATCACTGATCGATACAAGCAAAGCACAAAGCACACCTCGCGAGTGGAATTTTATGTCTTACATGGCAAACAACAACAACCTCAATCGTTATGGCATAACTAATTTCCGTCAAATGGTTCAAAGCGGTTCGAATGCTCATGTAAATGTATTGCTGCAAATGGACACCCTAGGGCAAAAAGAAATTGCCCGTTTTTTCTTGGGTAAAGACAATCCCGTATTGTTAGAAACTCACAGCAATACACAAATTAGCTACAGCGGCACCCCCGCTAATTTTATTGATTTTACTCAGTGGGCCCTCAGCAACTTCCCTGCAGCAAAAAATTGCATGGTATTGTGGAACCACGGCTCCGGCATAAAAGACCCAAACATCTGGGGAAGAGCATTTGATCATTGGCGTGATAACTTATTCGTTTTAAATAAAAAAACAGGACTGCTTGAACTCGACCGTAGCCAAGACAAAAAAGATGCTGTTAAACAACTAGAAGAGCGTGGCATTGCCTTTAATGACGCAGCGGCTGCCTATTTAACAAATGAAGACCTGAAAGCAAGCTTAGAATTTACCTGCTTTTCTATGCTGGGCGGTAATAAGATTGATGTGCTAGCCATGGACGCATGCCATATGGCAATGGTTGAAGTAGCATCGCAGATTAAAACAGCAGTAAAAGTTATGGTTGCATCTGAGGAAGTAGAGCCAGGTAGTGGCTACAACTATGGTCCAGCACTTGCTGTTTTTAGCCAAGCAAGCATCGACCCCTTTACGCTGGGCAGACATTTGGTTGCGGCTTACCATGCAGAATATCGCAGCACACTAGGTGATTACACGCAATCCGCTGTTGATCTTTCTTACTGCGATGCGCTGGAAGCAAATCTTTCTACCTTAGCAAACAACCTTACCGCACTCATGGGTATTGATGGGCAAATTGGCTTTAGAATGCTCCGTGAAATTCGTTTTAATCGCAGCTTAACTACTGAGTTTTATGATAGTGATTACATCGATCTTGGCCATTTCTATAAATCACTTATTGCACGTGCAAAAGCTTTTTTAAGCACGGGCAAGTTTAATTTTGGATTCAATTTTGGCTTTGGCAGTAACACACACCAACGCTTTATCGATACATGGAATGCTATTGGCCAAGCTGCAAGTGAGGGGCTTATCATCCTTGATCGCATGATTTTGGCAAACGCTGCTGGGAGAAAATTAAAGCATGCTACCGGCCTTTCCATCTACTTCCCAATTACTAGTGTACATAGCTCGTATGCTCGTACTGAGTTTGCAAAAAACACTACCTGGCCGGTATTTATTGAAACCTTTATTAATATGCGGTTTGGCGGCCGAGACGAAATTCACGAAAACAGCCATGCAATAAATGAATTTTCGGATACATCCCTAGAAAGAGTTAACCCTGTTTGAGGGGCACCGATAACAGCATAGTTGCAAAATGAAAAGAGAAGGGTAAGCTGTGAGCAATAACTTACCCTTCTCTTTATCTCAGGAACGCATCATGGAAGACAAACTAAAACAGCTAGATACTCTAATAAACAGACACCCTTTCACCTTATTTTTATGAGTATTTCATGAACGCTGAAGAGCTAAATAAAAAACGTGTACAATACATAACGTTTCTTAAAAAACAACCAAAAGGCTTTGTCTACCGTGAGAACGAACCGGTAAGAAGAATGCTAGAAAAAACAGCGCACAATAAAACAGAACAATTAAAAAGCCTGAACTGCAAATATGTTGACTGTACGGCTTGCCCGCTGGGCACCCAAGGGCGGACTCAAGTAGTGTTTGGCAAGGGCTCACCCCAAGCTTCACTTATGTTTGTAGGCGAAGGCCCAGGCCGTGATGAAGATGCGCAAGGCGCCCCCTTTGTTGGACGTTCCGGCAAACTGCTTACCCAAATTATTGAAGCAATGGGGTTAACGCGTGATGATGTTTATATTTCTAATGTCGTCAAATGCCGTCCACCAGAAAATCGCACCCCTTTGCCAAATGAAAGCAGTACGTGTAAAAATTTGTTACTGCTGAAAGAAATTGATGTCGTACGGCCAAAAATTATTTGTACGCTTGGATCAACAGCAACCAAAGCACTGCTTGGCGATGAGCTAAAAATTACAGCCACACGAGGCATGTTCGTGGAATGGCGCAATGTACTTGTGTTACCTACGTATCACCCTGCCTACCTACTGCGCAACCCAGCAGAAAAGCGCACTGTCTGGGAAGATATGAAAAAAATTATGGCTAAACTGGAAGAACTGCAAAGCAACGAAGAATAGCCTGAAGCAAGGGATATAGAAGCAGTCAAACAGACGTTAAGAGCTTTACGCTTGATATCCCACATTGGCTAAAAAAGCATCGCGCATTGCTTGCAATTTTTCTGGATTATTCAAAAAGCTGCCGCACGTTACTTCGCACTTTCGAGTTGGATGATCAGCAAACAACACCATGCCATTTTTCATAGCTGAAAGAGCTACCCCAAAACGGTCAACAACATTCGAGATACACACGCTTGATTGGGCGCCAAGACCACCAAAGGCTTCAATAGCTTGATTATTACCTAAATACATCAATACATGTCTTGTTCCACCAGCAACTAAAGGCTTGAAATAAAATATATCACCGGGCTGCATAGCAATTGGTTCAACTGGCTGCATACAAGCAGCTTGCGGTCCTGCATTGCGCGGGATAGTCAATCCTACACTATGCATAACAAGATGAATCAAGCCCGAACAGTCAACGCTTGTAGGAATCTCTAGCTCTATTGCTGGGACTGGCGTGAAATCGCCAACAAAAGGGCTGCGCCCTCCCCAGCAGTAAGGCATCCCCACAAATTTTAATGCATTAGCACAAACTACAGCGCGTAATTCGTCAAGGCTTTCTAATTCTGCGGTAATGACACGCACATCGCATTTATCAACCATGGCAACCGTACTATTAGATTGCGTAAACACTACTTGACCACCTACTGTGTATAACTCGTTATGCTGCAAAACTGAACCAAAGACAGCTTGCGTACCATTAGAGCGACGTCCAGCATATATTTTAGTAGCCAGTGCTTGGACGACCATAATGGTATTAAACGTTTGCTTGCCACACGGCACAACATGCTCTTTATTAATGTATCCTTCGCCTGGCTTACCTTCTGCATCAGGCTGAGACGGAATAGCAACATGCAGCATTCCTGCATTGCGACTGTCTCCCAAATCAATTACTCGCTCATGCAAAACTAATTGAGAGTCATGTTCCTTTAAGGCTACAACACCCGGCTCAGTTGGCCATCCCCATGCTGGATAAGTAAATGGACCAAACGTTTCCCACGGCACTGTCCATATGCTAGTAATTGGTACATTCACCTGGTGCCATTCTCCCTGCGCAGATACACTACTAAAAAGCATGCTGACTACCAGCCCTATAAAAAACATATACTTCCTCTTTTTCTTTAAGCCACTATTACAACGGCAGCAAATTGGATTGCGTGGCTCGCCGTATGATAGACTTAGCGTTGCCCTTCGACTACCTTTTTAGTCTCTAGTAGTTGTACTTGCTCCGCCGCGCCATAAGCACTAGCCACCGGTGCTTTAGCAAAAAAGCTACCAATTAAACCAACAGCTAAAACCATCCCTACGGAAAGTAACATATATCTCCTTTTAACATTCTTTATGTTCACCAACCAAGCTTATTTAAAAAGTCTGTGGTACCTGAATGGCCATAAAGATAAACAGGCGTTTTCACTCTGACAAGAAAAAACTACAAAATCAGTCCTTTTGTGTCTAGAAGAAACAAGACTCGTATATTCGACATCTCCTTATCCTGGGTTGTTTTATTCAGATAGAAAAGATATCTAGTCAATAATGCTCATTGAAATTGTGGATAACTTGTGGATAACTTGTGGATAACTTTTGCTAGGATATCAAAACTACGATCAGCAAAGGTTTTTAACATCTATTTTTTTAGATAATAATGAATTGGTCGCTGTTTCAGTGATTTCTTAAAATGTTATCCACAAGTTATCCACAAGTTATCCACAAGTTATCCACAATTATTTTTCAGCCAAAAAAGCTCTACAAATCGCACAAAAAGCCTATAATTAACAAAGTTATCAACAAAAAACGCCCTCCTTATTACTATTAAATTAATATATATATTATAGTTTAATAATAATAAGCATTGTGGATAACTTTTAACCCTCAAAAACTAATTGTCTGACTGGCAATAAGCCTTGCGCGGCGATGCTGGTAGAGCTCTTCACTTTTTTAGGAAAAGCATTAGACTGATAGTTATTCAAAAAAGAACATTTCTATTTCATGTGGCTTTTTGCTAAGCCGTCTAGCGACAAAGGTTAAAAATACCGTGAATCTTACTGATGTTATCGATAGTCTTGTTGACGAGCGTGGTCTCGATCGTGAAAAAGTCGTTACGATTGTATGCGAAGGTATAGCTGCAGCTTACGGCAAAAAATATCCGGGCGTTACCTTTTATGTTTCTTTTAACAAGAAGACAGGAAATTTGGATATTGCTTCGGATAAAGAAGTTGTTGCAAACGTCTTAGATGAAGACTTTGAGATATCATTGCGAAAAGCAAAGATAATTGACCCTAACGCTACACTCGGTATTACCTTGCAAGTGCCATTTGAAGAGCCTGTTGGTCGCATTGAAATTTTAACTGCTAAGCAAATTATTGCTGGTAAAATTCGTGATCTTGAGCAGTTAGCTGTTTACGAAGAATATAAAGACAAACAAGGATCTATTATTTCTGGTACTGTACATAAGCGCGAACGTTCTGGCTACGCTGTAAGTGTTGGTGAAGTATTAGCAATATTACCGTTTGAGCATATTATTCCTCAAGAGGTGATTCGCATAGGGCATCCTGTTCGCGCATTGCTTAAAGAAGTAACTCCTGTTGCGCGAGGTGATTATCAATTAGTACTTGACCGTATATCAGGTGAATTTGTTCAGCGATTGCTCGAAATAGAAATACCAGAAGTGTTTGAAGGACTTGTTGAGATTCAAAAAGTAGTGCGCATTCCCGGTTATAAAACTAAAATTATTGTTGCCTCTAATAGAAAAGAAATTGATCCTGTTGGTACCTGTGTTGGGGTAGGCGGCGCACGTATTAAACCTATCTTGCGTGAGCTCGGCCAAGAAAAGATTGATCTTATTCAAGCCACTGATTCTATAGAAAAATTGGTACGGTATAGCCTTAAGCCTGCAGAAATTGACCGTGTTGAGGTTATGGATGGTGGCAAGGTTACCGTTTGGCTTGCTCCCGATCAACGCTCTTATGCGATAGGCAAGATGGGCCAAAACATTAACCTGGCATCAAAGCTGGTGGGACTGGAAATACAACTACAAGATCTTGCTGGACCAGAACAAACCATCACGCTTGATAGTGCGCAGGAAGACGAGAGTGATTATGATCATGAACGGACAGATGAATAATAATTTTGCTCAGGTGATCTAAGTATGCGCGTATATGAATTTGCAAAACAACAAGGGCTTGCGAGCAAAGAGATCCTTGCTGAATTGAAGTCTGGTGGCATTGCTCTACCAAATCATATGGCCGTGCTATCACCAGAAGCACTTGAGTATCTTGAAAAAAAATATAACAAATCAGTTTCTAAGGCTGTAGAAAAGAAGCCGGCGGCATCAAAAAATGCCAAAGTGGCGGCTCCAAAACAGATAGTTAACGTTAACACTAAGATCGAGTCTGAAAAGAAGGCTCCACAGGAGGCTCTTATTGCCCCGCATAAATCAGTAGCTCCTATTGCTACTCACACAAAAGCAACTGCCCCGTTATTGACAAAACCTCATCAAGGGCCTATTAGCAACCAAAGACCTACGCATGAGCGCGTCCTTTCTTTTGAAGAAGAAGAAGACGCTGAGCTACGTGAGCAAGAACGCATTAAACGTTTAATTAGCACGAGTGCATTGGTTGGTCTTCCTGCAATGGGCCAACAAGGGCCTCGTCGTCGTAGGCGCCGTAAAGCTCGTCCTGCTCCAGTGCGCGAAGCGCCAAGGCTAGCAGTAACACAGGCAACTATTGAATCTAGTTCTATGACTGTAGCTGATATTGCTAAGCTCTTTGGCAAGCAACCCAGCGAAATTATTATGATGCTGCTAAAAAAAGGCATGGTTTGCAACTTGAATGCAGTCGTTAATCAGGACGTTGTTCGCGCTATTGGTGAATCGTTGAATATTGCGATTACCTTTAAGGCACCAACTACTGGGACACAAGCACCAACATTTGTAAAAAAGAATAGTGCTGATGGTACTACCAGAGCACCAATCGTAGTAGTTATGGGACATGTGGACCATGGCAAGACTACGTTGCTGGACTTTGTTCGTAAAATGAATATTGCTGCTAGCGAAAAAGGTGGCATTACACAACACTTACGTGCTTGGGAAGTAAGTCACCCGCAAGGGAAATTGGTGTTTCTTGATACACCTGGACACGAAGCATTTTCTTACATGCGCCAGCAAGGTTCAAAAATTACTGATATCGCAATCTTGGTAGTTGCTGCTGATGATGGCATTATGCCTCAAACGATTGAAGCGCTTGAGCATGCTAAAAGAGCCTGCGTTCCCATTATTGTAGCTATTAACAAAATAGATAAAATTTCATCTCCTTCTGCTATTGAAACTATCAAGCGGCAGTTGGCGCAACATGATTTGATGCCTGAAGATTGGGGTGGTCAAACTATTATTGCTCCAATTTCAGCAAAAACAGGACAAGGGGTTGATCATTTACTAGACATGGTCTTGCTACAATCCCAGATGATGGACTTAAAAGCAACCACTGATAAACCTGCACATGCGTTTATTTTAGAATCGCATGTGGAAAAGGGACTGGGTGCTGTTGCAACTGTTATTGCACGTGACGGTGTTTTGCGTGTTGGTGATTATTTTACCGTTGGTACGTGTACCGGTAAGATACGCATTTTGATAGATACATTTGGTAAAAAAATTACTGAGGCAGGTCCGTCAGTACCTGTGCAGCTGATTGGCTTTGATTCTATTGCTGGGCTGGGTGATGAGCTTACCGTAGTTAATCAAGCCGAATATAGCAAGATGCGCTCCCAAAAAGTGCAAGCAGAGCAAACATTCACAGCGCCGCAAATGGCCCCTATTGTGACTGCGCAAAAATCTGTACAAAAAGCGGCATCTCCTCAAAAAGCTATTAATCTTATTGTCAAAACCGATACTCGTGGTTCAAAAGAAGCGGTGATGGGCTCTATTGATAAAGTGGTTAAAGCAAATAAAGAAATTAAATGCCCAATCGTTATCGTGAATAGCGGCATCGGCGATATTACTGAAGGCGATATTGAACTTGCTGAGGGTACCGACTCAATCATTCTTGGCCTTCATGTGAAGGTAGAAAAAAATGCACTTTCTCTTGCCAAAGAGATGGGTGTAAAGATTGAGCTCTATGGCATTATTTATGAGATGGTCGAATATTTGAGCAAATTGTTGCAATCCAAAAAAGAGATTCAGTACACCTGGAACAAAGTTGGTGAAGCGAATGTTCTTAAAGTGTTTGATATCAAAGGGATTGGTATTATTGCTGGTTGCTATGCACGTGATGGTGTTATTAGCCGAGGAAACAAAGTCGAATGTATTCGCGGCAATAAGAAAATTGGCGAAGGCAAAATTACTTCATTGCAACGTGACCGCAAAACAGTTAAAGAAGTACACGCAGGATATGAATGTGGCTTTACTGTTGAAGGGTTTAATGAATGGCAAGAAGGTGATGCTGTGCTTTGCTATGCTGAAACCAAAGTTGACTAACATCTTAGAGCAGGCCCGATCGGGCCTGCTCTTTCTTCTTTTCCCTTTAGAATATCTCTACCGTCTTCTTTTTTTTATTGATCAAACCATAAAAAAATATCGTACTCCTGAAACACCCTACCCATTTAAGGTTATTAGCGTTGGCAATTTAACAGTTGGTGGCACCGGCAAATCAGTAGTTGTTCCCTTCTTGGTAAAAACACTCGGTGTTGAATGTTGTGCTGTGGTGATGCGAGGATATGGTGGCGCTCAAGAACGTGCAAATAAGCCGATGCTGGTTAGCGATGGAAAACAGCTATTTTGTTCTGTTGCCGTTGCAGGAGACGAAGCGGTGATGCATGCAACCCACCTTGCTTGTCCTGTTGTAGTGAGTGCATCGCGTCAGCACGGATGTAATCTTATTAGAGGTCTATTTTGTACGGCTCTGCCGCCCTTATCAGTGCGCCCTTCGGCAAGCTCAGGAGGAGCAGTACAATCAACTCAATATGTCATTCTCGACGACGCCTATCAGCACCATTCAGTAAAAAAAGACTTAGAGATTGTGCTGCTTGATGCACGTAAGCCTTTTGACAATGGCCATTGTTTGCCGCTAGGGCGTTTACGCGAAAAAGATCTTTCACGGGCAAGTTTAGTTATGCTGACGCATAGTGATCAGATTAGTACTGAGCAGCGAGAAGTCTTAGAGTTGCAACTGCAAAAGCAGTTAGGTACAAAACCCATTTTTTGGGGTAAACATGCGATTGATGGTTTGTACCAGAATAACGAAGAGCTTGTTTCACCAGCATTTTTTGCGGACAAAAAGATTGTTATCGTTGCGGGTATCGGCAAGCCAGTTAACATTGAGCAATCACTTAAAAAAATAAATCTTATCGCATCTGCTGTGTGTGCTTTTCCCAATCATGCCCCCTACCGAGAACGGGATCTAGAAACGATTTGCGAACAAGCACAAGCGGTTGGTGCAACAGCGGTCATTACTACCACTAAAGATTGGGTTAAGCTCGCTCCGCTAGTGCTTAGGCAGTACGCGAGAGCGCCTCTGTCATGGTATGTTTTGCGTGTGCAATATGAGCTGCTTGATAAGCCAGATGATGCACGACTCAGGCAGCAATTTAACTAAACAACCTATTCTTTTTTATGAATCATCAAAAGATAGGTCCAGTTGACTTACAGTGTCGTTATCGTCGTGAAAATCTAATTTTTTTGCAGCAGGGGTAGTCTCAGAAGGTGTTTTATCACCAAGGTCGACACTATCGCTAGGGCTCATAAAACCTACTGAACTGGGGCTACTAAATGCTGCGGACGCAGAAACAGAGGAAGGTGCCGGACTGAAAAGAGCCTTTTCTTCATCACTTAGTACTGGCATCACCTCATCTACGCTGACGGGCTCAAGCGCGCTAAAATCAATAGAGAATTTAAATGTGTCGATGAAGGGTTGAAGCAAATGGTGAGGGATTAAAATATATGTTTGCCCATTTCGCCACCGAGGGGCAATCGAACCACCTCGATGCAAAGATGTTGTGGCAACGCCATGGAAGGCTCCTGTAGGCCGTTTATTTGAGGTCCATGTATTAGAAGTATAAATATCTGCATCTGGCAAGAACATTTCTAGCAAGCTGCTTATAAAATACGCGAGGCTGTTGTCTGTGTGTGTTGATTGCACAATAAGGTAGTGTGTGTCGCTGCTATAACAAGCTTTGCTTGTGCTGGGATTATAGACAGAGCAGCGCTTGCTGAAGGCGAGATCGTCTGAAGGGCCAGCCCAAGGAATAAGTTCTTCTTCCTCCCAAGAGGGAGCCTTAGCTGTCCAATTAGTTTTAATAGCTTGCAGTGCTTGAGTGAAAATTTCTTCTAGTATGGCTTTTGTAAAAGGGGGACAGTTCTCGTTATAAAGCAGCGATAATTCACTAAAGTTTTCAGGGTAAGAGAGAAAAGTTCGTGCCTTACAAGGAGAAGATAATTCTTTGTTGTAGGCTGCTAGGGTAGCTCTATATTCTTCTTCTCCTACTTTGTTCATTGTATCAATAGCTGCAGTGATATCAGGCAGAGGATATAGTCTATATGCCGCGGGGGCTATACTATCTAATGCTGCTTTTTTCGGCATGTCTGGTTTATCGGGAGGGAGATAAAAGGGGCGAGCATGACGGATGCCAGGTTGGTGACTAACAACCCAATCTGATGTTCGTACTGTCGAATTAAGCACTTCTTTTGCTAGACTAGTAAAGTATGCTACTAAAGAGCATGTATGTGGCGAAGGTAAGGGCAAGTTTCTGGCAAAAGCATACGAGAAGCTGCCAAGATTAGAGCACCCCCAAAAGCCGGCATCCTTTTCAAGCGGCGTAAGATCATAAAGCTTTACTGCTTGTTCATCGGATCGAGACGTTGCATAGAGAATAGTTGCGCAGTATGCAGGGATATCTTCTACACAAGTAGGAGGGGCATAGTGTTTGAGTTGTGTAGCCCCTTCGAGAGAAGTCAATAAAATGACAACAACAAAGTACACATTCATGAGCTTCATCAGAACAGCCTCAACAGCTTCCTTTTTGCTGAAAAAAATTAACACCTGTTTTTCTATCGGGCTATTCTACGGCTTTTTTCTATATTTGCCAATACATTCAACATTTACGCTGGGAGCTGATAAAAATTTAGAGAGCTGGAGCAATTGAAAGCATGAACAGCAGGTCTTTTTTGGCGAAGCTGTATGTGTATCCATTTGCGTCCACCTCTATAGGTTTAGCTTGTGCATCAAGAAGATCAAGAAATGAAAGGATTACCGGCCCGCCAATTGATTTTATATTTTTAAGAGAAACATGTAGGTCTATTAGTGACTCGATAAGATTGCGTTGCCAAGCAATCGAATGACAATAATTATCATCTTGATGCATATCATTTAAGAGGTTGATTAAATGTTTTTTAAATTTCCTAACTACCCATGATGCAGCTAGAATATTTTGGTTACGTTTTTGACTCCCAAAAGTAATGACCTTATGTGTCCGCTGAATTGTAGAATTAATCTTTTCGCTGAGTAAATAGGAAATGTTAAAAGGGTGACTTGTCTTCGTCTCTCTATACTGCGCACTTGCTGCTAAAGCATTAGAAAGAGAAAAAGAACGGCATATTTAAAGATATAATTCTTTCTTCGATGATTCCTTTTGAAGAAAAGAAAAAATCATTGTGCTTATGAGATACAACTGCTGCTAGCACTAAGATGGTATTTTTTACTGTACGCGGTATAGTTAAAAAAATGAATAGTGCAGTAGAAAGGAAATTGGATGTATGCGGTAATTTTGAGGCATTGTTTTGCAGGGATAATTTCATTTTTGTTTGGTCTCTACCTGGTCCCCATTATTATTAAAGCCGCATTAAAAATTGGTTTTATGGACGCGCCTGATGGCCGTTTAAAGCTGCAAAAGACCCCAGTAGCGTATCTTGGCGGGGTGGCTATTTTTATTCCTTTTATTGCAACGCTCGGGTTATGTTTTCCCTTTGATAATTATGTGCTTTGGCTTTTATTGGGAGTAACTCTCTTGTTGTTTGTTGGCTTAATTGATGATTTAAAAGTGTTAAAGCCAAGCCAGAAAATTTTTGGTCAATTCTTGGCTGCGCTTTGTTTTCTTAAAGGTGGCTTTTCACTGAAAACACCGTTGTTGATGTCCGCAATTAATATTAGTGCTTCGATGTTTTGGTTGCTGACTATTATTAATGCTTTTAACCTTGTTGATGTCATGGACGGCCTCTGTGGGACACTCGCGGTATGCAGCGCAACAGTCTTTTTGCTTTTTGCTTTAATGCAAAAAGCGTATACGGTTAGCTTGTTACTCACCACATTTATTGGGTCGGTAGTAGCCTTTTTAGTATACAACAAACCAAGTGCACGCATTTATCTGGGAGACGCTGGCTCCATGTTTATTGGCGGGTTTTTAGCAGCAGTACCACTGTTGCTTACCTGGGAGCCTTCTATATTTGCAACTTCTTGGCACTACGCGTGGTATGATGCTTGGCTCAGGCCGTTGTGTGAGGTTTTTTTTATTCCTGCCCTGGTACTTGGCGTGCCCTTGTTAGAAGTGATTGGCTTATTTATTATTCGCACTAGGCTTGGCATTCCCTTTTACAACGGCAGCCCACATCATTTTTCGATTTATTTGCAAAAACATGGTTGGTCTAAGTGGGGCGTACTGTTTTTTTCAGTGCAATTCTCAATAGGACTGGCATTGATTGCGTTTATGTTGGCGATGCGCGTAGTGAGTTTTTATGTCCTGTTTATGAGTTTTGTAGCTGTTGTTATGACATGGATACAGGTTGTTTTTCTCCGGAAAATCTTACCGGGTAATTAACATAAGCACTTTTTAGCGGTAGGGGCTACACGCGTAAGAACAGCAACATAATAATAACCAGCAGCACCCTTTTTTTAAGCAGCTATCACATTTTTTTGGACAACAAAGACCGCTACAGCAGGCTCCACAGGTGGCCATAGGCGCTGATTCACAATTGCAGCACCGCGCTATCGGCATTACAGCATACTCCAGTGTGTGCCGAGGATAACAGTATGTGCAGTAAGCTGCTATGCCGCCTACTGCTATTGGTATGGCATACTGATAACAACATGTTGTACATTTAGTACAGCAACTGACCCTAGGAAGTTTTTCGGAGCTATCTATGTGTGCTTGCACAGGCGCAACAGGAATAACGGGGTGTCGGCGATATAAAGACGTTGCGCTGGGTTCCATCTCTTCGTTACAGTCGTAATAATTACTATCGCTATCGCTTGCTGTTTGTTCCTCATCTGATACTTGGTTCTCAGATGCTGAAGTATTGCTTTCATCGTCCGTGTCTTTATCGGCTGTTTGATCATAAAAACAAGGAAGAACCTTTGTTGTGCTTGCTGATGCATTGAGTGTAAGGAGTAGCAAAAAGATGCTATACCATAGAGTTCTAATATTATTAGTTTTCATCGGCATTCTCAGGATCATCGAAGAGCAGGCAGCAGTCACAAATACAAGTGATGCTGATAGCGATAGGCATTAAAAGTACTCTGCATAAGCAGGCACATTCTACATCTTCGGGACCATCTTCACGATGTTCTTCTTCGGGAAATGCTGTACAAGGGAATTTGGTGCATGCCCACATCTTTGCATACCATGTCCGCTGACAATAAGCGTGGCAATGGGGTGGACAGATAGGCAAACATTGTTTACGTATTCCCAAAGGATCCATTGTTTGTTGCCCAGGCGCTTGAAGTTCTACTGACGAATCCCTTCTTTCAGTTGCAGTGGCATTTCCACAAAAAATACTGCTCAACAGTAGGATAATTATTAGGTTCATAAGATATAATTGGCTTTTGTTAGTAGTTGCTATGCTTCTGGTAAAGCATGGATTTCACTTAAGATAGCGTGGGTGCATAGTGTTATGAGCGCATGGTGTGACATATGTTCTGTTAAAGGAATACATGCCGTATAACAATTGACAATAAGAAATGGGATAGAAGATGCAATATGTTGATCAACGTGTGTTTTTTCTTCACTTCGAGGGACAAGCTGTACTTCGCCTGTAGGAGAAAAAGCGGAAATATGTTTTGAATCTAGAGCTGTTTGGATAATGCTCTTTGCTGTTTCTTCAATGCTGGGATAGTGCGAATTTATAATTGCAGTAAATTTCTCACAATGTTTAATGGGCAATTTAATAACCACCGGATCAATGGTATCATTGATGGACAGTGTTGATGTAAAAGACTGCTCGGGCCGATGAATGATTGTAACCCAATTGGTGTGTGCTGCTGCACGTGATGATTCTGCTGCGGCAAGGGCTGTATGGTTGATTAGGCTACACAACACAAACAGCATCATCTTTTTTATCATCGATCGACCCTTCTGGTGGTTTTGTAGAAACATTTTCTATGGCTTTGAGTACAGTATGTGCGCAAAGCACCATTATTGCACCTGTTTCATGGCCTGGCAAGCGGCGCAAATATTCTTCATAGCATATAGTCATAATAACTGGAGCGTACGCATGAAGCATAAAAGAACTATTTTCTATTGAAAATGGATACGAGATAGTAACTGATTTGGCGTAGTTATTGCTTCCTATATTGCCGTGAGAAACAATACTGAGGCGGGAGGTACGATTAACACTTTCCACCTCCTGGGTTGCTATAGTAAGAATAAGATCCTGCGTTGCTTGAGGAATAGTATTGTTCACGATGATAGCCCCTTGTTTATACCGCTCACAGGCGTTATTAATGATACATTGCGAGGCAAAACTTACTTTTGCGGCATATCCTCTTTTAGTCCTTGAACTACTCGCCGCACCGTGACTTGCTCTACGTAGGGTTTTGTGTTGTAGGTTATCAATTGCCTTAAGTACCGCATGGGTGCATAAAAAAATAGAACTAGGTTCAACGGCTGTGGGCAAGTAAAGTAATAAATCCTGAAAGCACTCTGTAATCAGCAAGGGTATGTAAGCATGAACAATGCCAAGCCGCGCACTAGGGGTTGCTTCTGCAATAACAGGAAGAGCGTGACGTGTTACAGGGGAGGCTACTTTCCCTATGTTTTGACAAAAAAAATGAGAAGTCCCTTCCATGCGATACACACCAGTTACTAATTTTTCAGCGGTGTCAAAAATGAATGAGTGACTTTGACCTAGCGCGGGAGAGATAGTCTCTGCTGGATTTATAACACTAGCACTTTTATAACGTTCATGCCCATCGCCGGTAACAAGATGAGAGCTGATGTGAAATTGTTCAGGAAGCGAAAAATTATTGGTACTGGCTGATGCTGGATCCTTCTCGCTACCTTCTGTGCTCTCTTTATCGCATATTGATGCAGTTCTCTCAGGGGCTGAGCAGTAGCCATTGCCGAACAATATAAAAATAAGTAAAAACCACATACTGTTCCTTTTTACGAATGAGATACATTACTACTTTGTTTCACCATTCCTTGCTGCTTCGTCTATTGCTCCTTTTGCTGCGGCAGCACGATGCTTCTCTTTCCAATACGCTTCTGGCCTGGCAAGATAGCCACAGTGTTCACAGCAGGCAAGAAGAGCAAAAAAAGGAAAATATACACAGTTGCAAAAAGTCATTATGCAATTATCGACCAAGCAAGCTTTTAGATATTCAGTACAAGAATGGGCGCATGTTGGTGCAGGTAGTGAAGAAGTATGCTCATGGTTAATGAGAGGCCTTTTCGCTCTACGTTCTTCGCTAATAGACGGCAGGCGTTTTGTATGAGCAGCTTCAAGGAGTTGTCCCAATAAACCAAATGTTACTAAGAATAACCAATGAGCAATTGACACAACCATCCCCCTTTTTTGAAGATATGTGAGCTAAAAATTAAGGCCTTAGGTACCAGTCATAACAAGTCTGGTGTAGCAGCCACTGATTTTATTTTGCAAACAAAATGTTTAGTTGTTTGGATAACCTTACTAATCACCCTCTCCATCGAACCAGTCGCCGAGGCGATGGCATAAATCGCCTACACGTGCACAGAGCCCAGGTTTTATACAAAAACGACAACAGCAGTAAGTTATACAGGCGCATTGCGCTGCTCCTGGTAGTGCAGGGCAAGAAGTGTTTATACATTGAAGGCAGTGATAATTATAGGAATCTTGTACTATAGAGGCACAGCACGATAAACATATTGCTCCAGTAGCCCCTCGTGCTACTAAACGATGAAAAGGATCTGCTTGATGTCCGCAGAAAATATTTTCTGCTTCGTGACAACAAAGCACAATTTCCTTGTAGCAGCTCTTCAGTATTTTTCCACAACAAATACAAGCAGTCTCAATATCAGCTGCTACGGTATCCATAACTACTTGTGCCGGGGCGGGTTGATATGGCGCTGCAGGATGTAGGTGGAAAGTGATACATAACAATAAAGTGAAAGGAGTAATAAAGCGCATGGTGTATTCCTATAAATCAGTGTGAGGTCGGGGAGTAAGAGGAGTAGTAGATGTGTAATAATTGTAAGCCATACAGCAACAAGTAAGGCAGCAGTAGATACACGTTTGTGCTTTGCAACAGCCTTGACAACAAGTCATTGCTTCGCCTTAGAAGTCATGCGAACAATTCCGTACATCTTTGGAGCAACAATAAATTCCGAGAGCCCCATTACAGATGAGGCAATAGCACGGGCATTGATACAGGGCATAAGCTTCTGCCGCCATAACGGTCCCGGCAGTAACAGTACAACAAGAGTTAAGTTGTGTAGTTTGTCCTGTAGGAGTGTTTTTTGCTTGTCCGGCAGGCGAAACAGTTATGGTGATGTGATTATGAGGGCTGTGTCTGCGCAAATCGGTCTCTGTGAATACAATCTCTTTCGTTCGTTCTGCTTCTGTAGGTTGAGCCTTGCCTGGTGTTGCAGCGCTTAGTGCCGGCATCATGCAAAGGAGTAAAAAAATTATGTTTGAACGCATTGTGTATTATCTTTTCTGTTGTTCAAAATAAGCCAATAATTCATGAAACACCGCCAAGGGCCTCGTGGTATTGTAACCAAAGCGATTATACGCAGAGGATACATCCCGATGGACAGCGCTACAATCAACAGGAGTCGGCATAATCCAGGTAGGCCGTGGCTTTACATAACTCATACCAGTTACATCAGCTACTTGCACAAGTACGGCCAGGCGTAGTAATCGCTCATCAACTGAATCATAGTGGACGAATTGAGCATATTGCGTCAATTCTCTTAAAAAATCATCAAAAGATAGATCCCCACGTAAAATTCTGCCGAAAGAATAGTGCATTCCGACCAAAATAGCAACTACTTTTTGCTCCTCCAGGGCTACTTTGAGCTGTGTGAAGAGAGGCTGGAAAGAAATAGGCATGCCCCGTGAGGAGAAAAATTGCCTTCCCTGTTCAAGTGGCGCCCATAGCTCGGTAAGGTAGTCAAAGCCGACGGCGACATGTTCTTCATGGTCGCTTGTATAGGCAATTTTTACTGGTTTACCTCTGTCATCGAGGGCTAGGCGATATTGCAGCGTAGGGTGTGTGCCATCAAAAAGCTCGCTACGTCCTGCTTTGCCGATATCATGAAGTAATGCGGCTAAGCTTAAGAGTTCTTTGTCGCGCTTTGAAAAGTTGAAATTGGCTACCCACGGTGCTTGGTCTTCAATAAGAGCCGTAGCTGCATAGTGTGTCCACAGTGAGTGCTCATAAAGGTCTCCAGCATGAAGACGTTTTTGGTTCTCAAGTTTATATAAATTTAGTTCATTAAGTAATGATTGCACAGCAGGCACCGGGTCTTGTTTTTGTTTAAAAAATGAACAGCTAGAAAACGTACACGTAAGTATTCCGAGTAAAAAATATAACAGCACAACCTAACTCCTTTTTTAGACGAAAGCTTTGTTCTGTTAGTGTAATCAAGGTGCATCAGTATATGCGACTAAACAGCAAATTGACAATATTGGTCCGCCTACACACGAAGTAGCTCCACCGCGCCAGTGTGGGCACCTTACTGCCGCGGAAGGTTTTTTCAGTTAACTACGTTAAAGAGCGTTAGCAGGCCCTCTCTTTTTCGCTTCGATTAACACCATAACTCACAACAAAATATACTAAGAAAAAAACAATAGACACACCCTTCTTGATTGCTACAGGGATCACAAAAATCACCATACAAGGCTCTCGTTGCTCTTCGTTGCATATGGTCATTATCTATTCAAGGAGTATCGAGTAGATGGGCCGATGGGGCTGTTGGATTTTCATCTACTTCTTCTTGATTCGATGCAATGATTAAGAGCCAGGGGTAGGCTGTATAGAGTGGCATTAGTGCAAAGAGCAGCAAGAATGAAAAAAGTATCATAGAGGGGCGTGCAAAAATCATTTGTTAAGTTCTTTCAGTGTGAAAATGATTTTAGCAGTGCAATTTCTTTGGCCCATAATTTCATTTCATGATCAGATGGCGTTTCCAAGACCTTGGGAATCGCAGCTAGTTTTTTGTCGCGCATCATGTGCTCAAAAATAGCGAGCGGAATTTTTCCTTCACCAAGCGGTGCGTGGCGATCTTTTTTTGATGCACAGATTGTTTGCGAGTCATTGACGTGAATTGCCTTAACGTGTTCAATGCCAAGTGTTTCGTCAATACCTGTGACCATGGCATCCCAGCCCTGCTCGGTGCTGATGTCATAGCCAGCGCAAAACACGTGGCAGGTATCAAGACAAAATCCAATGCGCTTTTTGTGTATGCTGTGAGCACGCATTTCTGCAAGCTGCTCGAAAGTGAATCCAACGTTTGTTCCTTGGCCGGCCATGGTCTCGAGTAATACCATCACCCCTGATGCTGCTTGTTCAAACACCGTGTCTAAGTTGCGTGCAATCTGTTGTATGCATGATTCAATACCAGCGCCAAGGTGAGAGCCGGGGTGCAGCACCAAGTATTTGATGTCCAGTTGTGCGCAGCGGCTTATCTCATCTGTTAGTGCTTTAATTGATTTGGTCTCTGTTTCCGGATTGCTTGAGCCCAAGTTGATTAAGTACGCGGCATGTACGATGACCTCTTTTATTGGTGAAGCAGCCCATGCTTTTTTGAATGTGTCAGCTTCTGCATCAGTAATTTTTTTTTCAAACCACTGACGATTACTTTTGGTGAAAATTTGTATGGCGGTCGCGCCGATAGAGGTGCCACGCTCAATTGCTTTGTGATGACCCCCAGCTGATGAGATGTGCGAGCCAATCAGGTGCTGTTTCATAGGTATCATCTGTTAATAGCTTTTGCTGTTGCTATTGCTAAGCGTCTTGCTGCTGGAAATATATGATGTACTGTGCTCAATAACACAAGAGAAAGCAATGTTTTTTTCACTCTTAAATTCCTTGATCAAGAGGCTGTAATGGGATAGTCCCATCAAAATAAGGGGACCATTGCGGGTCAAGAAATGTTTGGTAGTTGCTACGCAACATTTCAAGGTTTGCTGGGTCGCCACTGCAAAAAGTGTTCCACAAGAGTACTTTTTTTCCTGCTAGTTTAGGCATGTAATCGATCAAGGTACTTACTGCTTTGCCGGCATAAGTGCCATCCGTTTTGATGTTTTCTGTTTCATTAAGCAGAGTAATCGCTTGCGCTTCGCTTTGACCCATTTTTGCGTATTCGCCATGGTAATGCTCCCAATCAACAGTGACATCATTTGGTGTTAGTTCACAACGAGGGAATGAGGAGTCATATGTTTGTAACAGATCATTAGTTGATCGATACAAATCTGCAATATCTTGAAATGCTGTTTTATCAGGGTCGCTAACTACGCATGCAGTGATAACATGGCAGGGTAGTCCTGCTGCTTTCAGCCCGAGCAGTAGCCCGGTGACGCTGCCTGCGCTACCAAAGGTAATGACAATTTCATCAGGGCATGGCAAAGCGCCAGCATCAATTTGTTCCTTAAGTTCAAAGGCTGCATTCACAAACCCAATGGTGCCCAATGGATTTGATGCGCCGCTTGGGATGTAGTAGGTTTTTGATTCAGACTTACCTGCTTCTGTTGCAGCAATATCGCATAGTGTTTTACGTTCGGCGCGATCTTTGCAAAAAATAAATTGCGCGCCTGCCTGTGTTGCCCATAGTGCATTGCGCTGCAAATAGTTGGTGTTGAGCTGTGGTGAGTAAATTAAGGTACATGCTTTGAAACCTAGCTGTTTTGCAAGTACTGCTGTTGCGCAACCAAAGTTTGATCCAGTGGAGCCGACTGCAACGATGTTTTCACAGCCTTTTGCCAGTGCTTCACCAAGAGGGCCTTCAAGTTTGCGTGGTTTATTGCCACCAAACGAATCAGTTGTCTTGCTATCGTCTTTTACAAAAAGTGCTGTGCCTTCTGGCAACATGCTACCGTGCTTGAGGTGCTGCTCGAGATTAGTAAGTCGTTTTACGGGCGTGGGTAAGTTGCATAGTTGCACATGCGGCATTGTTTGCTTGATCTTAGGAAATGCTCGAAAAAGCGAGGCAGCGTTACCAGTGTGCGCGGCCACCGCGATGAGCAATAAAAAATAATGTAGTGTTTTCATTCAAAGGTCCTTTATTTAAACAACGCTTAATGGTCCCGTATTCCATAATAGAACGCGCTTATTGTGCACCAATTCAGTATTGCAGTCTAGTAAAAAAGCGCTCCATAGTCTGGTTGCAAACACGGGGTCTAAGGAGCAGCCAAGCTGTTTTTGGAAAAATGTTTGTGCCGTAGCAGCAGTAGTTTGTAATTGCTTTTCACTCGAAACAGCAAAGCCATGCCGATAGAGTACTTGATTTTGTGGGCTTGTGTAGGTGCCAATGCGTAAGTCTAAATGTACAATGTATTCCATAATCATTGCATACAATTTTTCAATTTTAGTTTGGTGTTGGTTGGGATACGCGTCTGGCTGCAGAGCAACAATTACCACCGTGGTGTTGATATTGAGTAAATCAAGACCAACCAAAAAACCTGCAGCTGAGCCGGAGCTGCTTGATAACAAATAAATGAAATCAGGAAACGGCTCTTGTTGCTCTTTTAGCTGCTCAGCTACTTCGCATACCGCATTAACAAAACCAAGGGCGCCCAGTACATCCGAGGCTCCTTCTGGTACAAAAAACATTGATTTGCCAGTCTGTTCGCGATGAGCGGCATTTTTTTTGTAGAGTGCTTGTTCGCGCGCGCCAAAACCGCGGTACGATTCTTCAATTGCTCCATGGTCTTTGGTAAGTTGCGTGTTGCGCTCATTTTGGGGTTGGTTAGGGACGGGAAGGTACATGCACGTGCACGGAAGGCCAAGCTTGTGGCAATAAATTGCCGTTGCTGCGATGTGCGAGGACCCTGGCTGCCCCCATGTGACCACGTGATTTGCCTGTTCGGCCGTAGCTTGTCCGAGTAAAAATTCTAACTTACGGACTTTGTTGCCGCCAAAAAGTCCTCCTGACAAATCGTCTCGCTTGACGAAGAGTGTTTCAAGTTGTAACGTTTTTGCCACGTGGGCTTTTTTTTCCAGCGGAGTGGGCAAAAGGCCAAGAGGGGTGCAGGCAACTTTAGAGGTAAGAGAGGGGAAGCGATTAAAAAGAGGCAGCCGTGGAAGAAGGGGCTCTTGAGTAATCGCCGAGGTGAAGAGGTTTAGAGGCGTGGTGGAAATAATTGCTATAAGGACGAGCAGAAAAGAGTGTCTATTTTTGTTCATAAAAAGTCTCCTCTTAAGAAAATGTGATCGCATAAAATCGTATTTAAAATACGATTAAATAGCCATTTGCCAAAATAAAAAGTGTGCGCATGCGGACTTAAAATATCTTAGTCAGTTGATATCAGAAAGCAGTTGCAATTTTAATCAAAGCGGGTAGAATAAAAATCGAGCTTGAAAAAGTTCGTTACGGTAATTTTTAGCGTACCGTATAAAATAGACAAAATAAAATTATTGTTCGGAGGATTTTTCATGACTTCTTCAATCAGACCGTTGTACGATCGCGTATTGGTAAAGCGCCTTGAAAGTGAACAAATGTCGGCTGGGGGCATTATTATCCCTGATACCGCACAAGAAAAGACACAAATGGGTGCTGTAGTTGCAGCGGGCGAGGGCAAGTTGCTTAATGATGGCAATATCCGTGCGCTAAGCATAAAGCAAGGTGATAAAGTGGTGTTTGGCAAATATGCTGGCACTGAAATTAAAGTTGGCAGCGAAGAGTTTTTGGTATTGCGTGAAGACGAGCTATTGGCTGTTGTAAATCAGTAGCCAAAAAATATTAGGAGTTTAGAACTTATGGCAAAGCAAATTATTTTCGGTGAAGACGCTCGTAGTAAAATTTTAAAGGGCGTCACGCGTCTTGCAAGCGCAGTTAAAGTAACACTCGGGCCCAAAGGTCGTAATGTAGCGATTGAAAAAGCATTTGGCTCCCCAACCATTACTAAAGACGGTGTTTCAGTTGCACGCGAAATTGAATTCAAAGATAAATTTGAAAACATGGGAGCCCAAATGGTGCGTGAAGTTGCTTCTAAAACCTGCGATGTGGCAGGAGATGGAACAACCACCGCAACTGTACTGGCTGAGGCTATTTTCCGTGAAGGCATCAAGAATGTAGTTGCTGGTGCAAACCCCATGGATATCAAGCGCGGTATCGATAAAGCAGTAACTACCGTTGTTGAAGCTCTTGGCTCCATGTCCAAGCCAATTCAAGACAAGGCAGAAATTGCTCAAGTCGCAACTGTCTCTGCAAATAATGATAAATCAATTGGTGATTTGATTGCTGATGCAATGGACAAAGTGGGCAAACATGGCGTGATCACCGTTGAAGAAGCGCGTGGCATGGTTGATGAGCTTGAAGTGGTTGAAGGTATGCAATTTGATCGTGGCTACTTGTCTCCGTACTTCATTACCGATTCAGAAAAGATGGAAGTTTCTCTTGAAAACCCTCGTATTCTGATTTGTGATAAAAAGATCACCAATATGAAAGAAATGTTGCCAGTGCTGGAGCAAGTTGCAAAACAAGGCATTCCCTTCTTGATTATTGCTGAAGATATTGAAGGTGAAGCACTTGCAACGCTCGTTGTAAACAAGATGCGTGGCACCTTGAGCATTGCAGCTGTTAAAGCCCCTGGTTTTGGCGACCGCCGCAAAGCAATGCTCCAAGATATTGCTGCGTTGACCGGTGGTAAAGTAGTGTCTGATGAGCTTGGTATTAAGCTTGATAGCATTACTTTTAATGACCTTGGTAGTGCAAAACGCGTACGCATTAGCAAAGACAGCACCACCATCGTTGATGGCCGGGGCGAAAAAGCAGATATTGCTGCACGCATTAACCAAATCAATGCTGAAATTGCTATTTCAACCTCAGAATACGACAAAGAAAAACTCCAAGAACGCCTAGCAAAGCTTTCTGGTGGGGTAGCAGTTATCAAAGTTGGTGCTGCAACTGAAACCGAAATGAAAGAAAAGAAAGACCGTGTTGACGATGCACTGCATGCAACACGTGCCGCAGTTGAAGAAGGTATTGTTGCTGGTGGTGGCGTTGCACTTCTTAGAGCACAAAAAGCGCTTGATGAAGTAAAAATGATGGGTGATCACACTATTGGTATTGCTATTATTCGTCGTGCGCTTGAAGAGCCAACACGGGTGATTGCAAGCAATGCTGGTTTTGATCCTGCAGTGGTTATTGAGAAAATCAAGAACGCCGAAATGAATGTGGGTTTTGACGCGCGCAATGAAGTGTATGTTGACATGTTTAAAGCTGGCGTTGTTGATCCAACCAAGGTAACTAGAACAGCGATTCAAAATGCTGCCTCCATTGCAAGCCTCTTGCTTACAACAGAAACAATGATTGCAGAAATACCGGAAGACAAACCTGCTCAACCACAAGCTGGTCACCAGCATGGCATGGGCGGTATGTGCTAAATTAGGCCTTTTCCTCAAATGGCCAAAGCCCCGGAGCAGCGAAAGCTCCGGGGCTTTTTTATACAAAATCGGTTATTTTTGCCGCAATTTTTATTCAATTTGTAGTATTTTTATGGTTGTTTATACTGCTTAAATATAGCTATTTTTGTTGCTTACTGGCATGTATGTAGGGCATTAGCGGCGATTAGTTTTTAGGTATTTTTTGGAGGTTTTTATGAAAGTAATAAAATATTCATTCGTAGTGCTTGTTTGTCTTTTTGCTCAGCAATCATTGTTTAGTCTGAATAACCCACCTATTGATTCAGAACCAGAAGATGAAGATGTTGTTATGGTTGATGCGCATGCTCTAGCATTGCATGAAGCCGTGGTAACAGGAGAACTTGACCGTGTACAGGAGCTTGTTGGCGAAGGGGCTGATATTGAAGCACGCGCTGGTGCCTTTGATTGTCCCGCGTTGCATACGGCTGTCAGTAATGGGCATCTGGAAATTGCGCGATATTTGGTTGATGAATGTGCAGCCCATATCGAAGCAACTGGCGGGGATTACGATTATACACCGCTTCACTTAGCGGTGTATCACAACCAATTGCCAATAGCGCGCTTGCTTCTATTGCGTGGAGCAAATGTGTACGCACTCGATAACGAAGGCAGAGATTTGCGCGTACAACTAGAAGAAGCGATAAGGGATGGCATTTATCATGATGCTGACGTTGATACCATGAGAGCATGGTTGAATCAAGTGCTTCCATTAGAAGAAGAACCCGAAGATTAATTGCTCCAAGAACTAGTAATTGGAAACAAATAAAGTTCTCTTTTGTAGCCTGTAAAATTATAGAGCCCTGCGATCAGCAGGGCTCTTTGCTTGCTAAGTGTATAGATAGAACGATTATTTCAGTTAGGCAATGTTGTAATTTCCTTCTGATTTCCTATACTAGAACGATATTTTGCTATCGTTGTAAGGTTAGTTAGCCCACAACCGTGCAGTTGATAGTGTGCACTTTTTCAATCTTCATTCCTCAAAGGAACGCTTATGCAAACATCTCGTTTGATCCAATTAGGGCTTGCTATATTCGCAATGCTTTTTGGTGCGGGAAACGTCGTTTATCCATTGTGCCTTGGCCGCGATGCGGGAAGTATGGTGATGTTTGCGGTGGCCGGTTTTATTGTTACGGGCGTTGTTGTTCCTCTTATTGGGTTGGTATCTGCAGCGTTGTTTAACGGTGATTATAAAAAATTCTTAGGCATGGCAGGTCGTTGGCCTGGCGCGATTATTGCGTTTATGTGTATGCTCTTGCTTGGTCCCTTAGGGGCAACACCACGGTGCATTACGCTTGCACATGGTGCCGCTTATTGGCACTTGCCGTTTATTTCACTGTTTGTGTTTAGTGTCATTACAGCGGCACTCATTTTTGCTGCCACCATCCGTCGCAACATGGTGGTCGAATTGATGGGCAGAGTGTTTGGTCCCATTAAATTGGTACTTCTTTTTATCATCATAGTGCTCGGGTTGGTTGCTGTAGCTGCGCCGCTTACTACTGCACTTAACAGTAGCACCGCGTTTGCACGTGGGTTTGCTGATGGCTATTTGACGCTTGACCTGATAGGTACCATTTTCTTTTCAGCATTAATTATTGGCTCCATCAGAGCGAGTATGAAGCCAACTGAACGTGATAATCAGGCTGCGGTTGCGTGGTATGGTTTGAAAGCTGGTGTTATCGGCGGCACACTTCTTGGCTTAGTCTATATTGGATTTAGTTTTGCAGCGGCAAAGCAAGGGCTTGCGCTTGCAGATATTGATAGAACATTGCTACTCAGCGCACTTGCAGAAATGTTGCTTGGTGCTCGTGCCAGCTGGCTTGCTAATTTGACTACGGCGATTGCTTGTCTTTCAACTGCCATAGCACTGACAGCTGTTTTTGCCGAATATCTTGCTAGCGAGTTGTTTGGTGGCCGCATTAAATACATGCATGCACTTGCGGCAACGGTAGTGATGAATTTGGCAATGACCAATCTTGGGTTTACGGGCCTTATGCATGTAACTGAGCCATTGGTAGTTATTTGTTACCCTGCATTGATTGTGCTTTCGGTTGCAAATGCGGCACATGTATTCTGGGGCTTTAACTATATTAAAGAAGTGGTTATCGGTACCTTGGTAATCAATATTATCGTTACTGCCATGAAGCATACTGATGCCATCAAAGCTGCTCTTGCTCAATTAATTGGCTAGTGGCTCTATTCAGCACATTTATTTCTCAAAGGAACGCTTATGCAAACAATTCGTTTGCTCCAGCTAGGGCTTGCAATTTTTGCAATGCTTTTTGGGGCTGGCAGCGTGGTGTACCCGCTCGGGCTTGGGCGTGATGCTGGTAGTATGATTTTGTTTGCGATTGCAGGCTTTATTGTAACCGGTGTTTTTGTCCCAATCATTGGGCTGGTTTCTGCAGCGCTGTTTAATGGTGAATACAAAAAATTTCTTGGGAGGGCAGGCCGTTGGCCGGGGGCTATCATTGCGTTTATGTGTATGATGCTGTTGGGGCCGCTGGGCGCTACGCCACGGTGCATTACTCTTGCCCACGGCGCCGTGTACTGGCATGTGCCGAGTATTTCGCTGTTTATTTTTAGCTTACTGGCAGCAGTGCTCATGTATGCAGCTACCGTGCGTCGTAGCATGGTGGTTGAGTTAATGGGTAAAGTATTTGGTCCCATCAAGTTGTTGCTGTTGTTTTCAATTATTGGCGTTGGTCTGTTTGCTGCTGCAAACCCATTGGCTACAACATTAACAACCGGTACGGCGTTTGCGCGCGGGTTTACTGATGGCTATTTAACACTTGATCTGATTGCGACCATCTTTTTTTCTGCCCTCATTATTCAAGCAATTAGAGCAAGCCTGCGTGCTACAGAACGAAGTGATCAGATTGCGGTGGCGTGGTACGGGCTCAAGGCTGGAATTATTGGCGGAATGCTGCTTGGGTTGGTGTATGTGGGGTTTGGTTTTGTAGCATCCAAGCACGGCTTAGTGCTTGAGTTTGTAGAAAAACGGCAACTGTTGAGTGCGCTGGCAGCAATGGTGCTTGGCGAACGTGCAAGCATCGTGGCAAATATTACCACCACTGTTGCATGTCTTTCAACAGCAATTGCGCTGACGGCAGTGTTTGCCGAATATTTGGCAAGTGAATTTTTTGGTGGTCGTATTAAATATTTGCAAGCATTAGCACTTACCGTTGTCATGAATTTCGCTACCACTAATCTCGGGTTTAGTGGCATTGAGCAACTGATGGAGCCGCTCGTGCTGATCTGCTACCCTGCGCTGATTGTGCTTGCCTTAGCAAATGCTGCGCAGGTGCTGAGGGGGTTTGAATATATCAAACAGGTGGTGATTGCTACCCTCGGCATTAACCTGGCCATCACCGGCATGAAGCATGCGGATGCTATAAAAGCAGTGGTAATGCAAGTTGTTGGCTAAAGTAAGATTTGAAGTAATAAAAAAGGGCTCCTGAAAATCAAGGAGCCCTTTTTAGTGCTAAATTACTCTCTTGGAAGGTCGATAGCATCGCGTATTGTATTAAGGTCATCTTCTGAAAGCCCTTGATCTCTTGTAGCATTATTAAATTGCATGCGCTTGAGACCAAGCTTTTTGTCACGAGCGCCGCCAGCAATAAGGCTGTCAATTATTGCTTGTACGGGTGATTTTTCGACTTTGCCCTTGTATTGGCCAAACTTATCTTCTCCTTGTGTAAATTCGCCAGTAGCACCGCGTGCGGTTGCATAGCCCCCGGCTCCTGCGCGGCCAGTGAACCGGCCAGGCATCTCAACCGTTGGGACTGAAGGGCCGGTAAATGTTGCAGCGGGAGCTGAGTCATCATCGTCTGAGCTTGTCGTTGCTGTTGATGAAGCGCTTGTAGCTGCTCGTTCCTCTTTTGCTGCTTCACGGCGACGCTCTTCATCGCGGGCGCGAATTTCTGCTTGCATAGCAGCCATGGCTTCTTCGACTCCTTTAATCGCCTCTTTTTCGCTAGCTAATCTTGCACGTAATGCTTCCACGCGTTTTCTGTCTTGAGTGCCGCGTAGTTTTGCTTGCAGCTTGGTTGTGCTTTTTTGTAGTTTTTTATACTTGTTCTGTGCTTGTTTCATGCGCACAATGCTTTGCATTTTAGTAGCGGCATGCTCTTTTAGGGCTTTTTCGCGGGCTTTTTTTACGCGTAGTGCCTTTGCCTGTTTTCTGGCATTTTTGCCACGAACGATTTTTTGCAGGGCTGTCGCTGCGTTATTTTTCCGAAGCATAAGCTTTTCTCCTGCCTGCGCGGCTTGGAATGCTGCTTCGCGTTGTCGTGCTTGTTCCGCTTCAGCTAATCGCTGTTGGTCGGCCAAGCGAGCGGCAGCGGCTAGTCTGCGTTGCTCTTCTTCTAGTAGCGCTACACGGCGGGCTTCTTCAAGGGCTTTTGTGCGTTGTAACTCTTGCTCTTGTTGTGCTGCTAGGCGGCTAGTTTCTTCAGTTGAATCTAAGGTGACTATGCCTGCAGCTATAGCATTCTCTAGTACGCTTTGTTCATTTGAATCAAGCGCTTTTCCGGTGGTTGCTTTTTGCATCGCTTGGCGTGCTTTTTCGCGATTAGCTTCCACTCTTTTGGCATTATTATTAATTTGCGTTTTTATGAAATTTTCTAATGTGCCATCGATTACTATCGTTTCCATAATATTTTTAAGATATTGTTGTATGGCTTTTAAATTCGCGTCAAAAACCATTTTTTCAGCTTCATTCATCCATGCGTAACGCGTATGTCTCGCAGCGTTCTCAGCGGAAAAAACTTGTTTGAAAAGTTCTATTTGTTGTGTTACTCGTTCCATGGCTTGATCTGCAGTTACTCTATCTCTAGGTTGTGGGTATTCCCATCCGAATCCAAGAGCAAATAGTAGCGCATTAGCTTGTGGTGGCGTATCATTCATTATGAGCACGAGTCTTTGATAGTCGCGGTAACCAAACTTAAGGTAGTCATAGTCATAGGCTGATGTTGCCTTGGCTGCAACATCCGAAAGATCATCGTAATACTTGCCCAGCGATGATGTTATGGCCGTAGAGTATCCGCCTAGAGCACCCAGTACGACAAGCACACATTGGCGAATAAATGTTCTAGAATTCTTTGTAATCATTTTTCAACCTCTCATTTATGAAAACCACATTTTTTAAACATTTCTAATTGTATGTTAACTGTATTCATAAGCAACAGTCAAGTACAAATATAAATAATTTTGAAGTGGCGTGGCAAGAGGATAAAGTCAGGATAAAAAGGTGCTGTTTAGGTTGACGTAAGTCTGTTTAGAAAAAGCAATTATTACTCAAGCAGCCCACGCACTGTAATATTCTCAGCCAATTTGAAGCTTTTCGTTCCGGGGTACACCACCGTTAGATGATCAAGCTTGAGGTCGGCAAGGGCAATATGCATGGATTTGGTGATTTTAGGAGAGTCGGTATATTTGAATTCAAAACCAAGTCGTTTGCCATCTTTAAATACCAATAAATCTAGTTCTGCATCTGCTTGGGTGGCCCAAAAAAAACATTCTTCTGCTGTAACGCCAAGACTGCGTATAGTTTCTTCGAGTGCAAAACCTTCCCAGAAACTGCCAAATTTCGGGTGTGCGTACAAAGCATCCATGGTTGGTATGCTCATAAGTGCATGCAAAATCCCACTATCACGAAAGTAAATTTTTGGCGATTTGACTTGTCGTTTGCTGATGTTTTCAAACCAGGGGAGCAAAATGCGCACCATAAAGGTTCCAGCTAAAATATCTAGATACCGTCTTACGGTATGGCCTGAGATACCGAGTGATTTGGCAATTTCACTGGCGTTGAAAATATTCCCATGGTAATGCGCTAGCATCAACCAGAACCGTTGTAGTTGTGCAGGGGGGATATCAAATCCAAGCGCAGGGAGGTCTCGTTGGAGATAAGAAGAAATATAATTGCGGCGCCACAAGAGGCTGTCTTTTTCAGTTAGGGCGGTATGGGCTAAAGGAAAGCCGCCACGCAACCATAGTTTGTAAATATCCTTAGTTTCCACCAGTGAAAACGGTGGGAGCTCGATATAGCCTATGCGTCCAGCTAAAGTCTCTGATGATTGTTTAATAAAGTCTCGAGACGCACTACCCAAAATTAATACCTTACGCTTGTGGTCTGGCTTATCAACAAGAACACGAAGGGTAGGAAATAGCTCTGGGCGCATTTGTACTTCATCGATAACTATTAATTTTTCTGGTTCTTGCTCTAGGAGTTGTTTAGGCTCTTGAAAAAGCGCTAAGTCAGTTGAATCTTCTAAATCAAAGACACGCGCTTGTCCAGGCAAGTGTTGTGTTACAAAGGCTCTAGCTAACGTAGTCTTACCTACCTGTCGGGGGCCAAGGAGGCCGCAAACACTATGCATGCGAAAGATACGCATAATTTCATCTAGATAATGGGGGCGATTAAACATAAAAATTCCTTGTATTCTTGAATCATGGACTCAAAAATACAAGGAATTTTCCAACATTTAAGGTAGCGCAGTGTCTGATTGTATGACGTTTTTTTCATAAAAATATAAATATTTTCAATTGAGCAATATTAAGTATTGTTTTATTGTGGGGTGCGGCGCATTTTTTAGCACTAAAAATTTCTCCCCTGCAGGGGGTCTTTTTTATTATTAATTATGTAAAAAAAACGCGTCTTGTTTCTTAAATAGACTATCTATTCAATTGATCCAATCAAATAAAAAATTTGTTTGATAGATCAGAGACGACCTGGTAAATTGGTGCTCCGGTCGAAAACAAATTTGCAACCAGAAATATTTGCTGTTTGTATTCCAGCTACAGCGGCCGATTGCAAATGGTCAATATCCGTCTTCGCAAGGGTACGACGCGGAAAGCCCGTCTTGTCTATGGCAAGTGAGGTGGAGGCCGGCCTGGCGATAGCTGTAAGCTATTGCGGGAGGCGTAGGGGAGTGGGAGAGAAATAAAGGTTCCTGTGGTGCAGCCAGCACGAGTTGTGGGGCTGGTAAAACAGGGTAAATTACGAGAAGGATCGAAATGGCAGACGCACTCACCAACAAACAAAGCACCATTCAAAAGCGTAATGGAACAACGCAAGCCTTTGATGAAGCGAAGGTGAGAAGATCTATTGCTCGAGCGGCCGTGGGATTTGAAAAAGAAATTTCAGCAGATTTGATTTTACAAGAATTGCAGCGGACCGTATTTGATGGCATCTTGGCTAAAGATTTTTCTAAAGGACTCATTTTTGCAGCAACCTCTTTTATTGAGCTTGATCCGGCCTACAATTATGTTTCTGCACGCCTTTTTTTGCAGCACATTTATAAAGAAGTAGTAGGCAAAAGCATTAGTTCAGGCAACTTAGAACAAGTGTACAAGCAAGCATTTTTAGATGGCATTCACAAGGGGGTTGCGCTTGAGCTGCTTGATAAAAAAATTACCGAAGGCTTTGACCTTACGGCGCTAGCACAAGCATTGCGCCCAGAACGAGATAATTTATTTGGCTATCTTGGCATTCAAACATTGTATGAGCGTTATTTTCTGAAGGCGGCAGGATCTATTATTGAGCTGCCACAAGCGTTTTGGATGCGCGTGGCAATGGGGCTGGCGTTACTTGAGCAAGATAAAACAGCACGGGCCATTGAGTTTTATGAAGTGCTTTCGCAGCTACAGTTTGTCTCCTCAACGCCAACACTTTTTCATGCCGCAACACTCCATCCACAGCTTAGCTCTTGTTACTTAACATATGTTGATGATGATCTGGACCATATCTTTAAATGCCTCAAAGATAATGCAAATATGTCAAAATGGTCTGGCGGCGTAGCAAATTCATGGACCCAGCTACGTGGCACTGGTTCATTGATTAAAAGTATCAAAATGAGCAGCCAAGGCATTGTGCCGTTCTTAAAATTAGCTAACGACGTGGTTGCAGCCATTTACCGCAGTGGCAGCCGTCGCGGGGCCACTGTCGCATATCTTGAAGTATGGCATTATGATTTTGAGGATTTTATGGATTTGCGGCGTAATACCGGTGATGAGCGTCGCCGTGCGCACGATATGAATACAGCGGCGTGGATTCCTGATTTGTTTATGAAGCGAGTACTGAACGACCAAAAGTGGACCTTGTTTTCGCCAGATGAAGTGCGCGATTTGCATGAGCTTTATGGGGCTGCTTTTGAAGCACGTTATGAAGTGTATGAGCAAATGGCCCGTGAAGGTAAAATTGCTACCTTTAAAGAAGTTTCTGCTGCGCAATTATGGCGTAAAATGTTGAGCCGTTTATTTGAAACAGGTCATCCATGGGTAACGTTTAAAGATGCATGCAATATTCGCTCCCCACAAGATCACGTTGGCGTAGTGCACTCATCAAATTTATGTACTGAAATTACCTTGAATACCTCGCGCGAAGAAACAGCGGTATGCAACTTGGGCTCTATTAATCTTGGCAAACATGTTTCTGATGGGACTTTTAATTGGGATTTGCTTGCTAAAACGATTAAAACGGCGGTACGTATGCTCGATACCGTAGTGGATATTAATTTTTATCCTACGACAGAAGGAAAAACAGCTAACTTACGTCACCGACCAATCGGGATGGGTGTCATGGGGTTGCAAAATGCGCTTTTTGCTCTTGATATCTCTTTTAGTAGTCAACGAGCACTAGAATTTTCTGACGAATTGATGGAGTTTATTTCTTATCACGCTATTTTGGCTTCTTCAGAGCTG
>Ga0194129_10000701_pt1 | contig 61678 bp, 46 predicted proteins | sample TA2KigCa35mmetaG_FD_150862 | JGI IMG/M metagenome (GOLD analysis project Ga0194129, IMG submission 150862) | Freshwater microbial communities from Lake Tanganyika, Tanzania - TA2015038 Kigoma Deep Cast 35m | ecosystem: Environmental > Aquatic > Freshwater > Lake | place: Tanzania: Lake... | reverse complement strand
GACGCGGAGCGGTAGCTCTGCGCGCGGAGGAGCCCATAACCTGATACGGCAATAATAATACAAAGCAACTGACCACGCAACCTCCGTCGTCAGAATCATTTCTCCGCGGGCCCGTCCAGCGCCGCGCTCGCCCGCCCACCGCCGTCCTGCCGGTCCTCATCCCACCCATCGTCATCCCGCCCGGCCCGTCGCGCGGGTCAAATGAACGACCCGTGCGCGACGTGGCCGCTCGGCGCGGGAGCGCCGCGGCCGGTGTTGCGCTGCCTCGTCAGCCGCTCACGTGCTTCGAGCACGTTGCGCGGCCTCCTCGTTGCACGCCTAGGCCGCGGACGCTCCTCGCCATCGCGGGGCCGCTCGGCACAGTTTGCTTAGGGGCATGGTTGGGGTAGCGCTCCTGATGTCGGGGTGTGCCCCCCGACCACCGGCCATGAGCGTTCCCAGGCTACGCGCGCGTTTCGGTTTGGAGGCCTCGGACGGGCGTCGACCCGTGGGCGCGCGCCACCGCGCCGTCGTTGCGCTGCTGCTCGGCCTCAGCGGTTGCTCGGGGCGAGGCTGCGGCGGCGGCTCGCCGGAGGCGTCGCACGTCGTAGACTCACCGTCCATGACGGACGCCGAGCTTCGGACACGTTTGCAGGCCGCGCTCCAGGCGAAGGGACCCGACTATGTCCCGAGGACGCGCCACAAGAACCCTGATGGAACGCCGCGGTTCACCAACCGCCTGCTGCTCGAGTCGAACCCGTATCTGCTCCAGCATGCGCACAACCCGGTGAACTGGTTTCCGTGGGGCGAGGAGGCGTTCGCGCTCGCACGCGCGCTCGATCGACCGATCTTTCTCTCGGTGGGCTACTCGACCTGCCACTGGTGCCACGTGATGGAGGAGGAGAGCTTCGAGGACGAAGAGATCGCGCAGATCCTCAATGACCACTACGTCGCGATCAAGGTCGACCGTGAGGAGCGCCCCGATGTCGACGCGGCCTACATGACCTTCGTGCAGGCGCTGACCGGCAGCGGCGGCTGGCCGATGAGCGTGTGGCTCACCTCCGCGCGTGAGCCCTTCTTCGGCGGCACTTACTTCCCGCCACGAGCCGGAGCCCGCGGCAGCCGGCGCGGGTTCCTTGACCTGCTGCGCGAACAGGCGGAGCGCTTCAAGTCCGAGCGGACCGGCGTCGTGAGGACCGCTCAGGGCTTCGTCGGTCGGCTGCAGGCCGTGTCGGCTCCGGACCCCGCCGGTGACTTTCCGCCAGCGGCTCTCCTCTCGACGGCGCGCGACCAGGCAGGCATGCGCTTCGATCCGGAGCGCGGCGGCAGCCGGGGCGCGCCCAAGTTTCCTTCGTCGTTTCCGGTCCGGTTGCTGCTTCGCGCGGCGCGGCGCACCGGTGATGCAGACGCTCGCCGGATGGCGCTCTCGACGCTCGAGCACATGCGCCAAGGCGGGCTCTACGACCAGATCGGCGGAGGCTTTCATCGCTACTCCACCGACGCGCAGTGGCTCGTCCCGCACTTCGAGAAGATGCTCTACGACAACGCGCTGCTCGTGGTCGCGTACCTCGAAGCCGCCCAAGCGACCGGCGACCGGCGGCTCGCCGTCACGGCGCGGGAGACGCTCGACTACCTGCTTCGCGAGATGAAGGCGCCAAGCGGCATGTTCTATTCTGCGACCGACGCCGACAGCCCGGCCCCGGACGGTCGCCGCGAAGAAGGGCTGTTCTTCACGTGGACGCCCGCCGAGTTGCGCTCGGCCCTGGGCGAGGACGATGCTCGCGTCGCGACCGCTTGGTTCGGCGTGACCACGAGCGGGAACTTCGAAGGCCGGAGCATCCTCTTTACCGGACAACGCCTCGAGGCTGTCGCGCAGAAGCTCTCGCTCGAGCCGCACGACCTGGAGCGGCGCCTCGGCGACATCCGAAAGCGACTGCTCGAGGTGCGGTCGCATCGACGTCCCCCGCTCCGCGACGACAAGGTCATCGTCGCGTGGAACGCGCTCACGGTGTCGGCGCTGGCAAGAGCCGCGCTCGTCCTCGGCGAGCAGCGGTATGGCGAAGCCGCGGTGGAGGCCGCCGCTGCCCTCGTGGCTCCGCTGCGCGCCGGTCGAGCTCTCCCACATGTGTTCGTGGATGGCCGCGAACAAGGGAGCGGGTTTGCGGACGATTACGTGCTCCTGGCGAGCGCGCTCCTCGACGTCTTCGAGCTCACGGCGGAGCCGACGTGGCTCGCGGACGCGATCCGTCTCATGGACGAGGTGGAGCACGCCTTCGCGGATCGAGCCAACGGTGGCTACTTTCTCTCCGCCGAACGCCACGAGCAGCTCGTTCTTCGAGAGAAGCCCGACCACGACGGACCGGTGCCAAGCGTCAACTCGGTGGCCGCGCTCACCTGGCTTCGTCTCGACGCGTTCACGGACGAGGAGCGCTTTCGTCGGCACGCGGAGCTGACGATGCGCGCCTTCGCGCGGCCGCTCGCGCAGAGACCGCTCGCCCTCGACCACATGCTCCTCGCGCTCGACTGGGTCACCGCTCGGCCGCAGGAAATCGTGGTGGTCGTGCCCGAAGGGCGCGGCGCGCTCAGCTCCGCCGCTCGTCCGCTGCTCGACGTTCTTCAGCACACCTTCGTGCCGAACGCGGTCGTCGTCGTAGCGACCGAAGCCGAGCTGAGCGGGGCGCTGGGCCAACGCGTACCTTGGACGCAGGGCAAGGTGATGCGCGACGGCCAAGCGACCGCTTACGTGTGCGAACGTGGTACCTGCAAGCTCCCGACGAGCGAGCCCGAGAGCTTCGCTCGGCAGCTCGCCGATGCGAGGCAGGGGCGCTGAGCGCGCGCCGCTCCGAGCCGAGCGCCGACCGTTACGGAGCACGGGCGAGGAGGAGCTCGCCGCAAGCTCCGCGCCGCTGAGCGCGAGCCGCAGGAGTTCGCGCCGCGGCCCGCTCGCCGCGCGCCATCCACTCGCGACCCGACCCAGGCGAGCCGCGACCGGATGGTCGGACCATTCGGAGCGGATGACCGCGCAAACGCCCCCTCACGCCAGCGTGACGAGCAGCTCGGCGTACGCGGCCTCGGCCTCGGGGAGGCCAATCGCTACGAGGCCCGGCACCACGTCGGCCTCCATGCCCTCGAAGAAGGCGCGCGCGTAGCCGGCACGGCTCAGGGTGCCGAAGTTGGGGCCGGGGTCGCGCTCGGGCTCGCGGAAGGCGTGGGCGCGCCCGTCGCGCGCGAGGCACAGCGTCGCGTAGTGGCCAAAGAGCCCGGGCAGGCGGGCCGCGAGGGCATCGCGCTCGGCCTCGAACGTCGGCCCGTCGGGCCGCATGAGGAGCGCGCCGAGCTCCCAGCCGGCCTCGGTGTGGAAGGCCTCGTCGACGAGGATCGCCGTTACCACGTCGGCGGCGAGCGGCACGTCGGTGGCCCTGCGCGCGCCCTTGAACATCCGCCCGCTCAGCGTCTCGCCCACGCAGAACGCCGCGACCACCGTCTCGCGCACGCGCGCTCGCGAGGGCGCGGCTCCTTGCAGGTGCAGCTCGCGCTCGTCGATCGACGGTGGTGGCGCGGTGTCGCCGAGGGCGGCCGCCATGCGCAGGCAGAGATCGGTGTGGCGCACCTCGTCCGCGATCATGCGCGCGAAGGCGCCCGACCAGTCGAGCGGCGCGCCGAGCGCCTGCAGGTGCGACGCGAGCTCGGTGAAGAGCGCGAGGGAGTAGAGCTCCTCGACCGCTCGCTCGCGCCAGACGACGATGGCGGAGGCCAGCGCCGCCTCCGGGTAGGCGCTGCGCTCGAACGCTTCCCAGTCGACGCGGCCCTTGCGCGGTGCGGCGATGAGGTCGTGCTCGCGGGTCAGGCCGAGGGCCGGCCCGCTCACGCGCAAGAGCGGAAACACCGGGCGCTCAGCGCTTCGTAGCCGGCGCGTTGGTCTTCTTCGGCGCGACCGGCGCGGGCGCGTTGACCCTCACCGGCTCGACGGGAGCGGCAGAGGGGGCTGCGCTCGGTGCGGCGGTCGGCACCGCGGCCGACTCGGCGGTCGGCGCCGCGGTGGCGGCGGCGGTGGCGCTCGGGGCGGCGTGGTCCGCGTCGTGGCGGTGAGCGTGCTCGCCGTGGTGGTCGCCGTGGTGGTCACCGTCGTGGTCACCGTCGTGGTCACCGTCGTGCGCGCCTGGTGCGTTGGTGTGGACGGGCTCGACAGGGCCCTGGTTCTGCGAGTCCTTTGCGCAGGCGACGAGCGCGGTGCCGAGGCCGACGAGCGCGACCCCCTGAGTTAGGTGAGCGAGCTTGGAAAGACGACGCGAGTTCATGGCGTCAGCCCTACCGCAGCCTCGCCCGTGGCGCGAGCGCCATCGAGAGGTCACGCCGGCGCGCCCGCCGCTCTCAGCCGCCCGTGAACGCGGCCAGCTCTTCTTCGTCGTGCGCGGAGAACACCCGCACCCGCCCGCCCGCTTCGCGCTTGAGCTCGCGGAGGCGCGTCTGGTTCGCGAGCCGCGCCGCGTCGTCGTGGGCCACGAGCCGCTGGAACAGCGCGAGCCCGGCGGGGCAGCTCGGCGGGTCGGCGACCTCGTCGTGGTGAAAGTACGCGTCGCCTGCGTGTACGAGCCAGCCGTCCTCATGCGCGATCGCGACCACGGCGTGTCCGCGCGAGTGGCCGTGCGCCGGCAAGAGCAAGATCTCGGGCTCGACGATCGCGCGCACGCGCTCGAACCCGAAGAAGCGCTCGCCGCCCGCGACATCGTGCAGCACCCAGTCGACGCCGTGGGCCCACTGGATCGGCCGGTAGCGCTGCGCCTCCTGACGCGTCACGCGGCTCGTCGCGGCCTCGTGCTCGGCGCGGAAGACGTGCACCTTGGCGTGCGGAAAATCCGCAAGCCCACCCGCATGATCCAAATCAAGGTGGGTGAGGACGACGTGGCGCACGTCGCTCGCGCGGAAGCCAAGCCGCTCGAGCTGCCGCAGGGCGGTGCGCCCGGGGTCGAGCTCGGGCTTGGCGGCGGTGAGGAACGCCTTGCCGAGGCGTCGCTCGGGGTCGGCGACGTCGGCGGTGCCGATGCCCGTGTCGACGAGGACGAGGCCCTCGGACGACTCGAGCAGGACGACGTGCGACACGAGCTTGCAGCGGTCGAAGATCGAGCCGCGCCCCGAGACGAGGCGCCCGCCGAGCGGGTGCATCGTGCAGCAGTCGAGGTGGTGGACCTTCACGGTGTCGTCACGTGGGGGAGGAGCCTCGCGTCGCGCGAGCGACTAGCGGCGGCCCTTCTTGCGCGCGTCCTTCTGGCGCTTGCGGTCGGCCTTCTTGGCGTTGCGCTCGGACGGCGTGAGCGGGGCCTTCGGGGCCTCCTGCCGCGCGCCTCCTGCCATTCCCGGCATCCCGGGGAAGCCTCCCATTCCCGGCATCCCGGGGAAGCCTCCCATTCCCGGCATCCCGGGGAAGCCGCCCATTCCCGGCATCCCCGGCATCCCGCCCATTCCCGGCATTCCCGGCATCCCGGGGAAGCCGCCCATTCCCGGCATCCCCGGGAGGCCGCCGCCCTTCTTCATGAGCTGCTTCATTTTGCGCATGCTGGCGAGGCCCTTCATGCCCGGGAGGTTCCCGAGCAGGCCGCCGCCGCCGCCCATCGCGCTCATCATCTGCTTCATCATCAGGAACTGCTGCACCACCGCAGTCACCTGCTGCTCGTTCGTGGCGCTGCCCTTCGCGATGCGCTTCGCGCGGCCTGGCTCGCGGATGAGCACGTAAGGGTCGACGCGCTCGGCCTTGGTCATCGACTGAATCACGGCGCGGATCCGGACGAGCTCCTTGTCGTCGAGGTTGACGCCCTCGGGCAGCCCGCCGGGGAGCAGGCCGCCGAGCGGGAGCTTGTCTACCAGATCGCGCAGCGAACCCATTTGTTGGATCATCGCGATCTGCTCAAGGAAATCGTCGAGCGTGAACTCGCCGCTCAGCATGCGCGCGGCATCCTTCTCGGCCTTCTTCTCGTCGACGACGCGCTCGAAGTCCTGCATCAGGCCGACGACGTCGCCCATGCCGAGGATGCGGCTCGCCATGCCGTCGGGGCGGAACTCCTCGAATTTGTCGGTCGTCTCGCCGACGCCGCAGTAGAGGATCGGCGCCTGGGTGACCTCCTTCACGCTGAGGGCCGCGCCGCCGCGCGCGTCGCCGTCGAGCTTCGTGAGGATGACGCCGGTGATGCCCAGCCGCTCGTGGAAATTGCGCGCGGTCTGGACGGCGTCCTGGCCGATCATCGCGTCGACGACGAGGAAGATGTTCTGCGGCGAGACAGCCGACTTCACCGCGTCGAGCTCGGTCATCAGCGTCTCGTCGATCGAGAGCCGACCCGCGGTGTCGTAGAGGATGAGATCGCAGCCGAGCCGCTTCGCCTCGGCCTCGGCGGCCGCGCAGATCGCGACCGGGGTCGCGCCGGGGATGTTGAAGACCGGGACGTCGAGCTGCTTGCCGAGGATCTGGAGCTGCTCGACCGCGGCGGGGCGCTGCATGTCGGCCGCGACGAGGAGCGGCTTGCACTCTTCTTCCTCGCGCAGGAAGCGCGCGAGCTTCGCGGAGGTCGTCGTCTTGCCCGAGCCTTGCAGACCGATCATCACGACCTTGGTGGGGCCGCGCTCGGCCCACACGACGGGCTCGCCCTCGTGCGCCATCAGCTCGACGAGCTCGTCGTGGCAGATCTTGATGAAGCGCTCCCCCGCGCCGACCTCGTGCGTCGAGCCGCCGTGCTTCACGCGCGTCTCGAGGGTCTGCCCGACCGCCTTCGCCTTGACTCGGGCGAGGAACGCCTTCGCGACCCCGAGCTCGACGTCCGCCTCGAGCAGGCTGAGCCGCACCTCGCGCAGCGCCGGCTCGATGTTCTGATCGTTGAGCTCGGTCAACCCGGCGAGCCGGTTGCGAGCCTGGCGAAACCCCTTCGAAATCGTCTCGAACATGACCGTCGGCCCTCATAGCACGACGCGGCGCCCGGGGCGCGATCGCGCGCTCAGCGCTCGAACCGACGGCGGAGGGCGGTCGTCGCCGCCTGGCACGACTCGAGCCCGGTCCGCGCCTCGCGGAGCGAGCGCTCGGCCGCGTCGAGCTTCCCCCGATCGATGGGCGGCCCCTTGGCGTCCGCGACGAGGCGGTTCGTCGCGTCGAGCGCGCGGTAGGCATCGAGGCACGCGGTGCGCGCGCGCGCGGCCTCGGGCAGCGAGGTCGTCAGCGCGTCGAGGGCCTCGAGCGCCGCCGGGCGCGCCGGGCCGTCGGCGTCGCGGAGCCGCTCGACCGACGCGAGGGTGCGCTCGAGCTCGCGCCGCTCCTCCCGACCGCACGCGACGAGGGCGAGCGTCGCGGCGAGCGCGAGGCGGGGGGGCGAGGCCATCCTGAGAGCGTTCGGTGCGCGCGCCACAAAGGAGAGGAGCGCGGGGGCAGTGCCGAGCCGCAGGCGCGTCAGTCTTGAGGTTTGGGGGGCGCGCCGAGCTGGATGCGCTCGCCGACGTACGAGCCGACGAGCGAGAACATGCAGCCGATCATCGCCATGATCACGTACATGAAGATGGGCATCGTGCGCACGGTCTGCCCCGCGCCAATCGTGCCGAAGAGGCCGTTGTAGAGGAAGAACACGGTCGGCAGCGCGACGACGAGCGCGGCGAACACCGGCTCGACGAACGTCTTTCCGGGCGAGATCATCCCGACCAGCATCCCGCCGCAGAACCAGATCGGGATCACCAGCGTCATGCCGTTGTAGCCCTCGAAGTCGAGGGCGCCGACCACTCGCGGCAGCGCGACCAGAATGACGCCGGTCAAGACTGCTTGGACGCCGAGGGAAATCCCCGCCCAGCTCGCGCTGAAGCCCTCTTGCTGATAGCGGCGCTCGCGCTCGCGCGTCTCATCGACGACGGGCGCGAGCTCCTCGAGGGTGGAGCCGCAGGAGCCGCAGCGCAGCGCGTCGCTGGGGTTCTTCGCGCCGCAGGACGGGCAATTGATGACGGACGGTTTGCTGGCCATCGGGGAACGTAGGTTAGGCAAGAAGCTGCCGCGCGGCAAGAGACGGCGAGTCGCCGCGTCGCCGCGAGCCGGCCGGGCCCTGCCACGACCGTCGTGCCCGGCCGGCGCGGATGGTGTAGACGCACCACGTGACCGACGCTCGACCTGGCTTTTTCGCGCGCCTCGCAATCGCCTTCGCGACGTTCTTCCGGCTGCTCGTCGACGCCGCCTTCGCCGCGCGCCTCGCTCGGCTCGAGGAGGTCGGCGAGTCGCCCGCGCCGTCGGCTCCTCCGCCCACGCCGCCGACCGTGGCGGCCCCGGTCGTGGACGAGCAGACGCTCGCGACCGGAGGTGGGCTCGCCCTCCTCGCGCTCTTTCAGCGCGAGGGCAGGCTCGTCGACTTCCTCGAGCAAGACGTGACCTCGTTCTCCGACGCCGACGTCGGCGCGGCTGCACGGCTCGTGCACGAGGGCTGCCGAAAGGCGCTCCGCGGTCACGCGACCGTCGCGCCCTTGAGGAGCGAGGCCGAGGAGAGCCGCGTCACGCTCGAGGAGGGCTACGAGCCGGCAGCGGTGAAGCTCACCGGCAAGGTCGCGACGAGGCCGCCCTACAAAGGCACGCTGCGCCACGCGGGCTGGCGCGTCCGCGACCTGCGCCTGCCGCGCCCGCTCGACGGACACGACGCGACCATCGTCGCCCCTGCGGAGGTCGAGCTGTGAGCGCGCCGCGTTACGCCATCGGCATCGACCTCGGCACGACCCACTCGGCGCTCTCCCGCATCGCGCTCGACGGCGACGCGCCTCGCAGTGAACGCGTTGACATTGATCAACTCGTGACCTCCGCCGAGCTCGAGCGGCAGCCACTCCTCGCGTCGTTCCTCTACCTGCCACCCGAGGCCGAGCGACCGCTGCCGCTGCCGTGGGATGGCGAGCGGCCGTTCGCCGTCGGCGGGTACGCGCGCGCCCGCGCCCCCGAGACGCCGGGGCGCGTCGTCGCGAGCGCGAAGAGCTGGCTCTGTCACCCGACCGCGGATCGTCGCTCGGGGCTCTTGCCGCTCGAGGCGACCGAGGGTGTCGACCGGATCTCGCCGGTCGAGGCGTCGTGGCGCTACCTCGAGCACCTCGCCGAGGCGTACGACGCGCGCTTCGCGGGCGAGGGACCGCGGCTCGCCGAGTGTCCTGTCGTGCTCACGGTCCCGGCGTCGTTCGACGCGTCCGCGCGCGAGCTCACGGTCGAGGCCGCGCTCGCTGCGGGCATCGAGAACCTGACGTTGCTCGAGGAGCCGCAGGCCGCTCTCTACGCGTGGCTCGAGCAAGCGGGCGATGGCTTTCGCAGCCAGCTTCAGCCAGGCGACGTCGTCTTGGTCGTCGACGTCGGCGGTGGGACCTCGGACTTCTCGGCGATCGCCGTGACGGGCGAGGGCGGTGAGCTCGGCCTCGAGCGCATCGCCGTCGGCGATCACATCCTGCTCGGCGGCGACAACATGGACCTCGCGCTCGCGCACTTCGTGAAGCAGCGGCTCGCGGCCGAGGGGACCGAGCTCGACGCGTGGCAAATGGCGTCGCTCACCCACGGCGCGCGCGTCGCGAAGGAGCGGCTCTTCGGTGACCCCGCGCTCGCGGCGGCGCCGATCGTGATTCCGCGGCGCGGCGCGAAGCTCGTCGGCGGCGCGATTCGAACCGAGCTCGGCAAGGACGACCTGCGCGCGGTGATCCTCGATGGATTCTTCCCCGAGGTCGGGCCCGAGGCGCGCCCCGCCGTCCGCGCGAGGACGGCGCTCACGCGCTTCGGCCTGCCTTACGCTTCGGACGCGGCCATCACGCGGCACCTCGCGGCGTTCCTCGGACGGCAGGCCGGCGCGCTCGGCGGAGGCGGGAAGCTCCTCCACCCGACATGCGTCCTCTTCAACGGCGGTGTGATGAAGAGCGAGCTCTTGCGAGAGCGCATCCGAGCAACGCTCGAGCGCTGGCTCGAGGCGGACGGCGCCCCCCCTGCGCGCGTGCTCCACGGCGCCGATCTCGACCTCGCGGTCGCGCGCGGCGCGGCGTGCTTCGGGCGGGTGCGCGAGGGCCACGGCATTCGGATCCGCGGCGGCACCGCGCAGGCGCACTACGTCGGCGTCGAGGGCGCGGCCCCCGCCGTGCCGGGCATCGAGCCGCCCCTCACGCTCGTGTGCGTCGCACCGTTCGGCATGCAGGAGGGCTCCTCGGTCGCCATCGACGCCGAGCTCGCGGTCGTGGTCGGCGAGCGCGTGAGCTTCCGGTTCTTCGGGTCCTCGGTGCGTCGCCACGACGAGGCGGGCGCCTCGTTCGAGCGCTACGCGAGCGACGAGGTCGCCGAGCTCCCCGCGATCGAGGTTGAGCTCCCTGCCGAGGGCAGGGCCGAGGGTGAGGTCGTGCCGGTGCGCCTCTGCGCGACCGTCACCGACATTGGGACGCTGCTCGTCGAGGCGGTGCCGCTCGCGCCCCGCAAGCCCGACGAGCGCTGGAAGGTCGAGCTCTCGGTGCGCGAGCCCTGAGCGTAAGGGGTCAACGGCTCGTGAAGCGCCACGTCGGCATCGATCTAGGGACGACCCACGTCGCGGTCGCTTACGCCGAGGGAGACGAGGTGCGCGGCTTCGCGCTCCGACAGCTCGTCGGCCCCGACGTCGAGGATCGCCTCGCGCTCTTGCCCTCGGTCCTCCACTCGCCCGTCGCGGGCGAGGTGCGGCCCGAGCGCCTCTCCGATGGCTGGCTCGTCGGCGAGCTCGCGCGCACGCGCGCGGCGGAGACGTCGGGGCGCTCGATCGCGTCGGCCAAGAGCTGGCTCTCGTACGCCGAGGTCGATCGGACCGCGGCGATCCTCCCTTGGCAGCTCGATGAGGACGAGGAGGGCCTCTCGCGCCTCTCACCGATCGATGCGCAGCGCCTCGTGCTCGAGGCCGTGCGCCGCGCCTGGGACGACGAGCACCCCGAAGCGCCGCTCGCCGACCAGCGCGTGGTCCTCACGGTGCCAGCCTCGTTCGATGCGGTCGCGCGCGAGCTCACGGTTCGCGCGGCGCGTGACGCGGGCCTCTCGCCGAGCCTGCTCGAGGAGCCTCAGGCCGCTTTCCTCGACTGGATCGAGGGCGGCGCGCGCCTCCACGAGGTCATCCCGAAGGGGCACGACGAGGGGCGCGTGCTCGTCGTGGACGTCGGCGGCGGCACCACCGATCTCTCGCTCGTGCGCGTGCGGCGCAGCGGGGCCTCGTTCGCGGTCGAGCGCATGGCCGTCGGTCGCCACCTGCTCTTGGGCGGCGACAACATGGACCTCACGCTCGCGTACCTCTCCGAGCGCAGGCTGCAAGGCGAGGAGCGCCTCCCCGCGCGCCGCTTCGCCGAGCTCGTCGCCGCGTGTCGACGCGCAAAGGAGCGGCTCCTCGCAGACGACGCCCCCGAGACCGCCACCGTGACGCTCCTCGCCTCGGGCGCGAAGCTCCTCGGCGGGGCGCGCGCGGTCGAGCTCCCTCGCGACGAGGTCCGGGCGCTCCTCTGCGACGGGTTCTTTCCGAGGGTGCCGCTCGACGCGGAGCCGATCCGTGCGCGTGCGGCCGTGGTGGCCTTCGGGCTCCCTTACGAGCGTGACGTCGCCATCACGCGGCACGTCGCCGCGTTCGTCCGTAGGCATGGCGTGCCGACCGCGGTCCTCCTAAACGGTGGCGTCTTCCACGCGACGGCACTCGCCGAGCGCCTCGTCGAGGTCGTGCGCTCGTGGACCGAGGAACCGGTCGCGAGCCTCGCCTTCGAGCGGCCCGACACGGCGGTGGCTCGAGGCGCGGTGAGGCACTCGCTGGCGCTCGCGGGGCGCGGGGCACGGGTCCGGGCGGGTGCGTCGCGAAGCTACCTCGTCGGCGTGGCAGGGACGGGCGGCGAGATCGAGGCGGTCGGGGTCCTGCCGCGCGGAGCAGACGATGGCGCGTCGTTCCGATTGCCGACGGCCTTCGAGCTTGTGCTCGGTCGTACGGTGCGCTTCGCGCTTTGGAGCGCCGACGTAGTTGTTGACGTAGGTCAAGCTGTGCCGGTCGATGCGCTCGAGTCGCTCCCCTCGCTCGTCGCGACGCTGCCGGGCGAGGGTACGGTGACCGTCGAGCTCGAGGTGCGCCTCTCGGCCGTCGGGACGCTCGAGCTCGCGTGCCTCGCGAAGGATGGTCGTCGCTTCGAGCTGTCCTTCGAGCTGCGCCATGCGGCGTCCGGCGGTACCGTGAAGCGGGCTGACCAGGTGCGCGCGAGCGACCGGCGCGCCGAGCTGGCGGGCGCTCTGCTGACCGCGGTGTTCGGCAAGGGCGCGAGCGGCACGGAGCGAGACGCAAAGCAGCTCATCCGCGAGCTCGAGCGGCTCCTCGGCAAGCGCGAGACCTGGGACGGCGAGCTCTGCCGCGCGCTCTTCGATCGGCTCTTCGAGGTGCACAAGGGGCGCCGTCAGTCGGTCGAGCACGAGCGCGCGTTTTTTCAGCTCGCGGGCTACACGCTGCGACCGGGGGCGGGGGCGCCACGCGATCCCGAGCGCGCCGCGGGGCTCTTTCGGCTCTTCGAGCAGCGCCTCGCGCACGGCGAGCCGCGCAGCTGGCAACAGTTCTGGATCGCGTGGCGGCGGATCGCCGCCGGCCTCGACGACGCGGCGCAACGGAGGCTCCGCGACGTGCTCGACCCGGAGCTCGCTCCACCGGAGGCTCGCTTGAAGCGCGACAAGGGATTCCGGAACGACGCGTCCGCCGAGATGCTCGAGCTCGCGGCCTGCCTCGAGCGCGCGGGCGCGTCCCGACGGGCGGAGCTCGGCGGTTTCATCGTCGAGCGCACCTGGACGACGCGCGACCCGCGCCTGTGGTCGGCGCTCGGCCGCGTCGGAGGGCGCCTCCCCGCGTATGCGAGCGCGCACCACGTCGTCAGGGCGGCGGTCGTCGAGAAGTGGCTCGATCACCTCGTGCGCGAGAAGTGGGAGGCGCTGCCAACCGCTTCGGCCGCGTCGGTCTCGATGTGTCGGCTCACCGGCGACCGTGACCGTGACGTCGCGGAGCGGACGCGGGCGCTCGTCGATCGCAAGCTCGCGTCCCTCGGGCTCGACGAGGCGTTTCGTGCCCCGCTCCACGACGTGATCCCGCTCCGCGCTGCCGACCAAGGCGCGTTCTTCGGAGACGAGCTCCCTGCCGGCCTTCGCGCGCTCGACGAGTGACGCGCGCGGCCTAGCGGGGACGCCCGAGGTCGAGCTCGGCGAGGACGCCGAAATGGTCGGAGGCGGCGACTCCGTCGACGACGGAGTCGAGCACGACGCGCGCCGAGACGACGCTCCCGCGGTGCCACTCGTCGGGGCTGCGTAAGAGCACGTAGTCGATGCGCCGTGGCGGCTCGTTCATCGGCGCGGCGAACGGGTTCGAACGGCCATCGAAGGTGTGACCCGGTCCCTCGCCTGCGAGCTCGAACGCATCGAGCAGATGCAGGCTCGCACCGCCGAGCGAGTGGAGGCCCTTCAAGAAGCGGATTTCGGTCGCGTCGGGGCGGGCGTTGAGGTCGCCGACCAAGACGAGCGGCAGCCGATCCTCGCGCGTGGGCTCGCGCTCCGCGATGGCCTCGGCGATGGCAGCGACCTGAGCCTCGCGCACGAAGCCGTGCTGCATGCGCCACGCGAGGTGGGTGACGAGAAACGGGAGCGCGCCGCTCGGCGTCGTCACCTCGGAGAAGAGGACGCTCCGCTGTTCGTCGGTGCCGGCGCCCGGGAGCGGCACGACCTCACGCACTGCGACCGGCCAGCGTGACAGTGCGGCGTTTCCGAAGGTGATCCCGCCGCCGAGCGGCTTGGCTTCGCCGTACGCCACCCCATAGCCGAGGTCCGCCGCGAGCTCGTGCGCGAGCGAGTGCGAGCCGTCGCTCATGACCTCTTGCATCCCAATCACGTCCGGAGCTAGCGACGCGATCCCGGCGCGCAGCAGAGCGGCGCGCGCTTCCCACGGGCCGGAGCGGTTCCACAGGTTGATGGTGAGGACGGTGCAGCGCATCGCGACGAGTCTGTGCAGAGCGGCGCCGGCGTGTTAGCCCTTCGGCGATGAAAAAGGAAGCGATGGCGGTCGTCGGCTGGACGGTCGCGTTCTTCAGCGCCTCCGGCTGCAGCAATAAGCTCGAGGACGCTCAGTGCGAGGTGCTCCGCGGCCAGGCCTTCGAGGTCATCAACTCGGCGCACGTCTGCGCGGACGACGCCGACTGCGTCCCCACGAACTGGCCCGGCTGCGCGAAGCCGGTGAGCTCCAAGAACAAGGCGCGTGTCCTCGAGTTCAAAGAGAAGTTCGATCAGGGCAAGTGCGTCGAGGCGAAGGCGACCTGCCGCGACACCCCCGAGATTTACTGCAAGCAGGGCCTCTGCGTTTTCCGTGAGCTCGCGGGGCAGACGAACCCGACGAAGTGACACCGTCGCCTGGTCGGTGTAGGCACTGCGACATGTCAGGAGAGCTCGGCCAGTATTTTGGTGCGCTCGACGCCACGCAGCTCGGCGCGCTGATCGAGACCATGGCCCTCGCCGGTGAGGCGGACGGAGGGTTCGAGGCGGACGAGCGTCGGTCGCTCGCCGAGGCGCTCTCGTCGCTCGTCGAGGGGACGGAGCTCGCCGGCGAGCTGTCCAACGCGCGGCTCGAGGAGCAGCTCGCCGCGGCGCGCGAGGCGCTCGTTCGCGAGGGGCGCGAGGCGCGGGTGACCAGCGTCCGCGAGCGGCTCGGCAGCGCCTCGGCGTGCGAGGGTGCGCTCGTCCTCGCGGCGCGAATCATCGCCTCGGATGGGGTCATTCGCACCTCGGAGCGCGAGCTCCTGCTCGAGCTCGCCGAGGGCCTCGCGCTCGACGTTGATCGCGCGGCCGATCTCGTGCGCGCGCAGGCGTCGGCGCGCTGACCAAAGGGGCCGGGCGCGGTGACGATCTCGGCGATCATCCCGTTTCCCACGCCGGGCAGCGTCCTCACGTCGGCGCGTGGGACCTACACGGTCGGCGCGCTGATCGGCGACGGTCAGTACGGCTCCGTCTACGAGGCCGTTGGGCCGTTCGATCAGCGGTACGCGCTGAAGATGTTTCGCCCCGCGAACCGCCACTACGAGACGGTCAAGAGCGAGTGGTCCGCGGAGATGAGGCGACTCGAGAGCTTCCGCCACCCGAACATCGTCTACATCTACGACGCGTTCGAGTTCAATTACCTGTTCTACATCGCGCTCGAGCGCTGCGACACAAGCCTCCGCTCGTTGTTCGTGCAGCCGCTCCCGGACGATCTCTTGATCGAGCTCACGAGGCAGCTGCTGGTCGCCCTCGATTACCTGCACGACAACGGCCTCGTGCACTCCGATCTGCACGGCGGCAACGTCTTGCTCACGAACGCGGAGTCCTTGTACCGGCCGGGCGTCGGGCTCCCGCCGCCGGTGGTGAAGATCACCGACTTCGGAGTCTCGCATCAGCTCGAGAGCGACAACTGGTTTCGCCCGCAGGTCGCGAACCCGAAGATCCTGACGCCCGAGCTCGTCACCGCGGGGTACACCACGCGCCAGAGCGATCTCTACCAGCTCGGGCTCCTCATGTTCTCGATGCACACCGGTCAGAGCGCGATCCCCGAGGGCACGAGCTACACCGAGCTGACGCGTTCGATCGCCGAAGGCTACCCACGGCAGCGCGCCGAGACGCTTGGGACGCCGATCGGGAACGTCATCGCGAAGCTCTTGCGTCGACGCGACGCCTATCGCTACCAGCTCGCTCGCGACGTGTGGGAAGATCTCAGGATGCTGCGCCACGTGAACCCCGCGGTGCCGCCCTCGTTCCGGTGAGCTCGATTCGCGTTCGTCGTGCCGCGAGCCGCGGAGGCTCGGCCGCATGAATCGCTTCGCCGCGCTCGCGGTTTCGCACCCGGCAGCGAACGCGGTTGGGCAGATCGCGCTCACGCTCGGTCCGCAAGGCATCGTACTCGAGCTCGCGGGCGTGCGGCCGCACGTGCGGGGCTTCGCCTTGGGTGGCGAGGCGCAGCACGCGACGCTCGTCGTCCCCTATTCGGCGCTGCGAGGGCTCGTACGGACCGGGCCCTACCTCGTCGTGTCGTTCGATCCGCGCGTGCTCTTCCCGTTCAACCGCTTCGTGCTCACGCGCGTGCAGCGCGAGCTCGACGCGCGCCTCCCGCGGGTGAGCTCGCTTGCCTCGTGGTCGAAGCTCGTGGGGGTCGTCGTCGCGTCGTTTCTCGGGCTCGCCGCGTTCTTCCTTGGCGGTCGCGGCAATCTCGGGCGCACGGTATCGACGGTCGTCGGGCTCGGCGTCGCCTGGCTCGCGTGGAGCGCCATGTCACGCCTTCGTGCGCGGTGGCTCCAAGGGGGCGCTGCGGCCGAGCGCCTGTCGCGCGAGCTCGAGGCGAGGCTCGCCGAGCGACTCGGCATCACTCCGGGGGACGTCGAGGTCGTCGACGTCCGTGACGACGAGCTCGCGGTGGCGACGCTCGCGGCCGTCGCCCGTCCGCGCTGGCTCGTTCCGGCGGTGGTCGTCGGTCTCGTTGGTCTCGTCGGCGCGACGCTGCTGGTCAAGCGCTTCGGCGTCGTGGCGAGGGTGCGGCTCCCGGTGCCGGAGGCTCGCGGCAGACTCTTCACGGACGTCCCGCGCATCCTCGAGCATGCGCGCGTCGACGTCGCGCCGCGTCGCGCTTCGTGCCGCTGCGTCCGCGCCGATTCGACGCTCTGGTCTGCGCCTCCGCCGGGCGTCGCGATCCTCGTCACGCCGCTGCGCGGGGAGCTCGACGCGGTGCTGCTGCGACCCGAGGCGGTCTATCCCGTCGCGCACCGCGGCAAGGACGTGATCGAGCTCGACGTTCAAGTCGTCAACGGGACCACGGTGACGATGCCCGAGGTCGCGCTCGTCTTCACGTTCTGGCGTCGCGACGGCAACGAGCGCAAGAACATCCAAGAGCGCGGGCTCTCGTGGCCGCACGCGCTCGAGCCAGGAGGCGCGGTGCGCTGGCGCGTCCGTAGCCGCGGCGACGCGCTCAAGGTGACGAGCTACTTTTCGGAGGCGTCGGAGCGAGCACCGTTCGCGCCGGCCGACACGTTCGTACGGCTGCTCGAGGGGAAGACGCCCGCCTCGGTGCGCCTTCACGCGGCGACCATGCTCGCCTATCTGGGCGACGAGCGGGCGGTCGCGCTGACGCGCGGGCTCGGAGTGCTCTCGCCGCTCGAGGAGCGGCAGCGGGGGCTGCTCCTCGAGACGTTCCCACCCTTTATCGCGTGTGACGCGAGCGCTGCGGGCGCCTGCGTGATGAATCGGAGCGACGCGCTCGTGCGGCGCGTGGCGCTGCGTGACGGAAAAGGGCGGCGCGTATCGGTCGACGACCTGTTCTTCCCGGGCCGCGGACTGCGGGTCGAGGCCGTTGGCCTGACGCCGCCGCTCCGCGTCGAGCCCGACTACGAGGCACGGCGCTAGGGGCGCAGCGCTACTGCGGAAAGCCGCAGACCGTGTAGCCGGCGGGGAGGAGCTGGCTCGCCTTGCAGATGAGCTGCACCGGGCCGTTCTGGGTCTGCAGGGTCGGGCACACCGTGACGCCCGGCTTGCAGGTGACGAAGCCGGGGTAGGAGCAGGAGGCCTCGCAGCGGAGGCTCTCGTAGAGGTCGCCGGCCTGGTTCCCCTGATGGTAGGTGGTGCGCGTCGCGCAGCAGACCTCGCCGTTGGAGCACTGGTCGCTCGAGCTGCACTCGATGAGCGTCTCGGGACCGTAGCCGTGGCCCATGGTCACGCAGTTTTCGCTCTTTGGCGGGCCGGAGACACAAGCGCCGAGTGGCGCCCCATACACCCCGTAGAGTTCCGGCAGCAGGACTCGCCCGCGTTTCCGTCGCCGGTGACCTCGTCGCACGGCAGTGGCAAGGGCGCGCCGCCCGACGAGCCGCTCGCTCCCGCGGACGCGCTGCTCGATGCCCCGAGGCCGCTCGATGCGGTCCCCGACCAGGGCGCCCCGCCTGCTCCGGAGCTCGCGGCATCGCTCGACCCTCCGGCGCCCGTGGAGCCGCCCTCGCCGAAGAGGAACTCCCCGTCGACCGAGCAGGCCGTCGTCGAAGTCAAGGCCGTCGCGAGCCACGTGCTCCGCCATCTGTGAGGGCAATCCGCTACGTTTCGTGGTCGCGTTCGTCGCTGCCAGCAACTCGCGGTGCCGCGTCTCCTGAGGGGCGCTCGCGTCGTCATCGTCGTCCGGAAGACGCAACGTCCACGCGCGCGCGGCCTCTGCTATCCTTCGGCGCGACTTCGAGGAGGTACAAGGTGCAGGCTAGACGGTTTTCATGGCTCCTGGCTTTCGTGCCCGCGCTCGCGGCCTGCGCTCCGGATGACGGCGAGACGGTCGCCGCGCATGAGTCCTCGATCATCAACGGGACGCTCGACACCGTGAACGACGCGGTCGTGGCGGTTTTCAGCGACACGGGCGGCTGTACGGGGACGATCCTCCACGTCGCGCAGGGCTCCGCGTACGTCCTGACCGCCGCGCACTGCTTCGGAGGTGACCCGATCAATGTGGTGGTCCGCGGCGCCGACTACACCAACCCGGTGCAGGTCCTCGACGTCGTCGACTACGAGGTGCACCCGAAGTACTCGGGGAAGGGCGGGTCGGGTGACATCCTCTACGACTTCGCGATAATCCGCGCGAAGACGGCCTCGAGCGCGGTACCGCAGGTGCTGCCGATGTCGCCCGACGAGGATGACCTCCAGGTCGGCGCGGCGATCGAGCATTCGGGCTACGGGCTCATCAAGAGCCCCGACGGCTCGACGACCAAGCGGCACCGCGCCTTCGGCACGATCGACCAGCTCACCAAGCTCCAGCTCGCCTACGACCAGCCGAAGTCCGGGCCATGCTTGGGCGACAGCGGAGGCCCGCAGCTCGTGGATACTCCGTACGGGCGTCGTGTCGCGGGCGTCGTCTCCTATGGCGACGAGAACTGCGCGGTCTTCGGCGTGAGCGGCCGCGTCTCGGCCGTCTTCGACACCTTCATCGTGCCGTTCGTCGGGACGCTCCCGAACGCGGGCGGGGCGAGCACCTCGTCGAGCGCGTCGAGCTCTGCCACGAGCGGGGCAGGCGGCTCGTCGTCCGATTCGGTCGCTGCGAGCTCTAGCGTCGGGGCGACGGGCGCCGGCGGCGCGAGCCAGACGAGCGGCGCGGGCGCGTCCGACCAATGGACTGCTGGCGATGTGACGCTGGACAAGCACCGCGGCACGGCGCTCTCGACGACGTGCGCCTTGTCGCCGTCAGGCGAGCGGGACGATGCGCCTGGTTGGATGACCTTTGCGAGCGTCGCGGCGCTCGCGCTCCTGTCGCGGCGCACGGAAGCCCGGACGAGCGCGTCGCGTCGACGTTGACCCGATGGACGCGATGACGGCGAGGCTACGCGCGGGGGTCCTGCGCGCGCTCGCGGCGCTGGGCGCCGACGCGCTCGGCGGAGTGCATGATGCGTCCTTGACGCCTGTCAAGGTGGTGCGTGCGCTCGACGGCGCGGCGCCCGTCGTCCTCCGAGTCGGGGTACCGCTCGTCGCGAGCACCGAGGCTCACGGACCCGCGCCCCGTGATCCGGTGTGGCTGCGGCTCGAGGACTCGCCCGCCCTGGTCGTCGCGCCGCTCGTCGGCGGCGAGACGAAGGCCCTCTCGGCGCGCGCGGTCGCGCTCGTTCGTCACGAGGATCACTGCTGCGACGCGGCGCGCTGCGAGAGGCTGCGCGCCAGCTTCGAGGTGGCGCTCCTCTGCGACCACGCCGACGGCGACACACGGCTCACGGTGCACGAGGGTGGGGACTCAGGCCTCGCGCGTGCGGTCGCGGTGGCCCTCGCGCGCAGGGTCCGCGTTCCGGTCGAGGGCGCTCGCGTCGAGGACGTCGCGGTCGATGGCGCGCCGCACGAGCCCGCCGGGGACGTCGAGCTCGCGGGCTTCGAGGGCGACACGTCGGAGTCGCTGTCGGCGCACGAGCTCGCGGCCTACGTGCTTCGCTGCGAGGCCGGGCGGTGGGTTCTTCGGAACCGCGGGAGCGCGGGGCCACGCGCCGCGCTCGGGCGTGAGCTCTTGCTGCTCGGCGCGCTCGTGTCGGCGGCGCTTGGCGGTGGCGTTCTCGCTTCGCTCGCGTGGCACGCAGGCCAGCGTGAGCGCGCCGCGATCGCAGGGGTATGCGGTGTGGTCGCAGCGATCGCTTCCTACGCGGTCGTGCACATCGCCCTCCATTCCGCGCGCTACGAGGCCGACGGGGAGCCGATCCTCGTCGTTCATCGCGACAGGCTCGTGCCGTCCCCGTGGGTGTCTCGGCGCGGCGAGATCGCGCTCGCCCCCGAAGGCCGGTACGGCGCGGCGCTGGCCTTGGGCGGCGTGACGGGGCTCTCGATCGAGGCGGATGGGGAGGCACATCGTCTGGTGCTCGAGAGCGATCACGGCCCGTACGAGCTCGCGCGCTTCGGCTCCGAGCTCCTGGCGCAGCGCTGGCGGCGCGTCCTCCTCGAGGTGTTCGCGTGGAGCCGCCACGTCGCGATGCTGGTCCTCTTCGGCGCCATCGCGTGGGCATCGAGCGCGTGCGGCAGTGCGCCGCCGTCGAGCGCGCCATTCGTGCGGGGCCCCGAGACCGCCCCGTCCGCGTCGTCAGCGAGCGAAGTCTCTTCCGCGACGGCGAGCGGACCTCGTGCGACGAGCGCCTCGGCCGCGCCGGTCGCGAGCTCCGCGCCGCCGGCCAGGGTGAACGCCGCCACGTCGAGCGAATCCGTCGCGCCTGCGACTCCTCCTACTCCCCCCACGATCGATGACGACGTGCCGGCCGCGCTCGCTGCGGGCCGCGCGCGCGGGGCTCCGGTGCTCGTCGATGTCTGGGCGGCTTGGTGTCACACCTGCCTCAGCATGAAGGCGTACGTGCTGCCGGATCCGCGCGTCGCCGCGCTCGCGAGCGAGGTGGTCTTCGCGACGGTCGACGGCGAGAACGAGCGCAACGCGGCCTTCCTCGGCAAGCATCGGCCCGGCGTGTGGCCGACGTTCTTCGTGCTCGATCCTCGCGACGGTGCGGTGCTCGGCGCCTGGGAGGGCTCGGCGTCGGCCGAGGAGCTCGTGCGCTTCGTCCGTGGCTCGCTCGACGCTCGCGGGCGTCAGCCCGATCCGGCGGTTGCGGCCCTGCTCGCGGGCGCGCGGGCCGCTGCGGCTGGGCGCTGCGGCGAGGCGATCGGGGCCTTCGCGCGAGCGCTCGCGCTCGGCGGGGACGGCTTCGCTCGTCGAGGCGAGGCGGTAAAGGGGCTGCTCTACTGTCAGCGACGCGAGGGGCGTCACGCGGCGTGCGTCGAGACCGGGCTCCTCGAAGTTCCCCGCGCCGACGGGGCCTCGGTGCCTGCGGATCTCGCGGGCACGCTGCTCGATTGCGCGGATAAACTCTCGGATCCCGGCGCGCGTGCGCGAGCCTACGACGTGGCGATCGAGCGCCTCCGTCGAGAGGTCGCGAGCCCCTCGGCGGGCGCGTCGGTCGACGACCGGTCCGACGCGCTCGCTCAGCTCGCCGTGGCCCTGCGCGCTCGAGGGGAGGCACCGGAAGCCGAGGCGCTGCTGGATCGTCAGCGCGCGCTCCTCGAGCAGGCCGCTGCCCGCGCGGGCTCCCCGGAGGCGCGCGCGGCGTTCGACTATGCCCGCATGAACCTCTACCTCGCCGCACGTGAAGGCGAGCGGGCCGTCGCGCTCTTGCAGGAGCGCGCCCTCGAGATGCCGAGCGCATACGAGCCGAGGGCGAGGCTCGCGCAGGCGCTGGCGTCGCTCGGGCGCGACGAGGAGGCGCTCCATGCCATCGAGCAGGCGCTCGCGCTCGTGAAGGGGCCTCGCAGGCTTCGCTACCTCTCGCTCCAGGCCGATCTCCTCGCGCGCCTCGGGCGTCGGGAGCGCGAGCGAGAGGTCGTCGCGGCGATCGTCGCGGCGTACGAAGCGCAGCCGCCGACTCAGCGGAGGCACCCCGCGAACGTCAGCGGTCTCACGGAAGCGCGGAAGCGGTTGCGGCGTTTGCGCTGACGAGCGCTGGCGGGCGTAGGGCGCTGGTGCCCTCGAAACTGGTCCCCGCCGGGATGTCGAGGCTATGGCCACGTCGAGGCGTCGTGAGGAACGAGACGGAGCGATGAGGCTCGCGACACGGTGGCGTGTCGTGGGCGCCGCGGCGCCCATCCTTGGGGTCGTCGGGGTTCTTGCCGCCTGCGTGCGTTTCGGCGCGGCGTCGAGGAGCGAGACCGAGGCCGCGGCGAGCGGGGGAGGGACCGAGACGTGCCCGCGCGAGGCGGCCGCTCCGATTCCTCTCCCGCGCGTTCCGCCGGAGGCTCGCGGCGTCGAGTACTGGCTCGCACGCGTTCCCGAGCCGGATGCCGAGGTGCTCTCGAGCGCTGCGATCCACGACCACAACGCGGCGTTCCGCGCGCGCGACGCGGCGAACCCCGAGACCGATGCCCTCGCGCCCTTCGACCTGCGCGCGCCCGTCGACGAGGCGCGCCTTTCGGGCGAGGTCGTGGCTCGGCTTGCCTACCTTCGAAAAAAGGTCGAGGCCCGCGAGTACGTAGCTCTTGACGGAACGCAAGTGGATGCGGCTCCCTTCGCGCCGCGCTCGGCGAGTCCCGTCTTCGTATCCCCGTCGACGGGCGGCGAGCTGCGCGTAGCGCTCGACCTCGTCCCGCTCCGCTGCGGTCCGACCCGGGCAGGGCTCTTCAAGGCCGGTGACGCGCAGGCGAACTTCGACCGCAACCTCTGCAGCACGCTGCGGCCGCAGGAGGCGTTCTCGGTGTTGGCGCGCGAGCCGAACGGTCTGTGGCTCGTCCGATCGCGCGGGGCGCTCGGCTGGATCGACCCGACGGCGGCGCTCTCGCCGCCGGTCCCCGAAGCGCTCGCCGCGTCGTTTGCCAGCCCGGCGCGGCTGCGTGTGACAGGTGAGACCATCCTCACCGGAGCGAGTCGCTCGACGCAGGTCGCGCCCTGGACCTTCCTCGCGCGCGCGGACGGAGCTCGGGCTCGCTTCGCGACGGCCGATGGCTTCGAGGTCAGCCAGCCGCTCGACGGTGCCGAGACCCTGAGGCCCCTCACGCGGCGGGCGCTCCTCGAGGAGGCCTTCCGCTACCTCGGGAGCGCGTACGGTTGGGGAGGGCGCGGCGGCGGTCGCGACTGCTCCGAGTTCCTAGCGACGGTGTTTGGGGCCTTCGGCCTCGAGCTCCCGCGGAACAGCGGGCACCAGGCCCAGGCAGGCTCGTTCTCGCTCGAGGTGACGGCGGCCGAGGACGAGGGGGCACGGCTCGCGCTGCTCGACGCGGCGACCGAGCGCGGCGTCGTGCTCCTCAGCTTTCCCGGGCACATCATGCTCTACCTCGGTCGGACCAAGGAGGGCATCCCGATGGCGATGCACGCCTTCGCCGAGTACCTCGAGGCGTGCGGCGGCGCGGGCGAGACGCTGCGCCGCGTCGAGCGCGTCGAGGTGAGCGATCTCAGGCTCGGGGCCGGCACCTCACGCCGCTCGTTCCTCGAGCGCTTGACGAAAATCACGGTGCTCGGGACGAGCCCCGGGCCCGCGCTCGAGGGCGTCGCCGCACGTCGACCCGCCGCTCCGGTCGAGGCGCGGGGGGCGTGCCGAGCCGAGGAGGTCCGCGACGACGTGACGCTGCTCGTCGTGCCGAAGCACCCGCACCCGGGGCAGCCGCTCCGCGCCATCGTCTCGAGCGCGCGCGATCTCGGCTCGGTGACGTTCGCCTTCGAGGGTGACGACGGCGTCGTGGCGCGGCCGCCCACGCGGCGTTACGGCGGCCCGCCTTTCGGGTTCGTCGCGGAGATCGCCGCGCCTGCCGCGGGGCTCCAGCTCGTTCGGGTGGGCGATGGGTCGAGCACCTTCGCGTGCGCGTCGGTCAAGGTGAACGCGCGGCCTCCGCATCGCGAGGGCCCGGGCGGGAGCGCCTGGCCCGTCAGGCAGCGCTGGACCGCCGGCCACGAGCGGCTCTACTCGACCTTCGTCGAGGCCCTCTTCGACTACCCGATCGACGACCGCAGCTGGACGAACCTGCACTCGCTCTTGCGTGACGCCGAGCGCAACCTGCTCTTCGGCTCGCTCGGCGCAGGCGAAGAAGGGCGCCTCTCGCTCGAGCCCGATTGCGCGGATCTGCCGTATTTCCTGCGCGCGTACTTCGCGTGGAAGCTCAGGCTGCCGTTCGCGTATCGGCACTGCAACCGCGGTCGCAAGGGCGAGGCGCCTCGCTGCGACCCGAAGACGCACTCGAACCTCGACGAGGATCCGGAGGGCGACGACGCGGTCGAGCAGTTCGAGACCTTCACGCGCGGCGCGCTCGCCAACGGGGTTCACTCCGGCTCCGGGCGCACGGCCCCGAACGACTCGCGCACCGATCACTACCCGGTGCCGTTGACGCGCGAGGCGCTCGCGCCGGGCGCGGTGTTCGCGGATCCTTATGGTCACGGTTACGTCGTCGTGCGTTGGGTCCCGCAGGGCCTCCGCACGCACGGCGTGTTGCTCGGCGCGGACGCGCAGCCCGACGGAACGATCGGCCGGCGCCGCTTCTGGCGCGGGACTTTCTTGTTCGAGCCCGACACGACCGAGGCGGGGGCTGGGTTCAAGCGGTTCCGTCCCGTGACCGCGCGCCGAGGTGAGGTCATCGGCCTCGCCAACGAGCGGATCGCGACCGAGCATCCCGAACTCGCGCCCTGGAGCGGGGAGCAGTACGGTCTCACGAAGGACGGCTTCTACGACCGCGTCGAGGGGCTCGTGAACCCGCGCCCGCTGCGGCTCGAGGACGCCCTCGAGGTCCTCCTCTCCGCGCTCTTCGAGCAGGCCAAGGCGCGCGTGGTCAGCGTCGACAACGGCGAGGCCCGCGTCTCCTCGAGTCGAAAGACCATCGAGATGCCGACGGGCCACGCGGTGTTCGAGACCACGGGCGACTGGGAGGACTACTCGACGCCCTCGCGCGACATGCGCCTGCTCATCGCGGTCGACACCGTCACCGGCTTCCCGGACGCGGTGCGTCGTCAGCCGCAGCGCTTCGGGCTCCCCGCGAGCGGAGCTGAGCTCGAGTCCGCGGTGGGCGCTCTCGACGCGCGCATCAAGGCGCGCCTCGGCGAGCTCGCGTTCGAGTACACGCGCTCCGACGGGAGCCGACAGACTCTCTCGCTCGCGGACGTGCTCGCGCGCGCGCCGGCCCTCGAGGTCGCCTACAACCCGAACGACTGCGTCGAGGTTCGCTGGGGCGCGCCCGAGGGCTCCCCCGAGCGCGTGCCCTGCAAGCGTCGTGCGCCGCGCCAGCAGCTCGCGCGGATGGAGAGCTACCGAAGCTGGTTCGCCTCGCGCAGACGACCTGCGAGGTGAGGCGCCGCCGTGGGAGCGACGCCTCTCCTCGGTGGGTCAGTTCGAGCCGTCCGAGGTGCCCGGGACGGTCGAGTTCAAGAGCCACTTGAACGCATCGACCAGCGCGAGCGAGTCGAGGTCGTTGTCGCCGACGTCCCAGATCACGATGCGGAGCGTGACGTTCTCGCCCGGCACGATGTTGCCCTTGGTGGTGAGCCAGAAGGTGCCGCCGGCCGTCGCACAGTTCGTGCCGGCGAGCTGGGCCTTGCCGAGCGCGCACGAGGCGTTGCTCACGTCGGGCTTCGCGGCCTTGGCAGCCGCGAGATCGCAGACGTTGAAGAGCCCCGTTCCCGAGGCGATGTTGATGCCGATGGGCCACAGGCCGTTGCCGTCGTCGAACACGAGGAGGTTCTTGTCCTTCGGGTTCGGCACCGGGCTCGTCGGCTTGGGCGTATCGATCAGCACGGCGAACTGGTCGTTGAAGTCCGAGCACACGTAGTCCGGGAACTCCTGCGACATGAAGTACGTGTTGAGCGAGAACGCGCGGGCGTTGGTGGGCGCACGCATCACGAGCTCGAGCATGACCGAGTCATGCGCGCTCGAGGGCATGCCTGCATTTCCGCTGCCGCAGTTCGGCGCCACGGGGAGCTCGTTCGCCTTCTTTAGGGGTGGGTTCGCGGTCGTGAACCAGTCCTTGATGCATGAGGCGCTCGCGCAGTTCGCGATGTTGACGGTGCTCGAGAGGTCGGTGCCAAAAGCGTTAGAACTGGCCGGCCCCGGGCTCGGCTGGGTCAGGTCCGAGGCGATGCCGGTCGAGAGCACCGCGGCCTTCTGGCCCTCGAGCGTCGGCGGGGAGACGCTGCCGAGCGCGCTGCGGATCGAGCGCTGGGTGCTGGTCGTGGGGAGCGTCGTGCCGTCCGCGCGCAGGAGCTTCGCGCTGATGAGGCCCCAGGTCTTGTCCTTCTTCAGCGCGGGGGCGAGCGTCGTCGTCCGGCAGATCCCGAGCGCCTTCGCGTAGTCACCCGCGGTGCTCGAGTTCGAGGAGAGGACCGCATCGCAGGCCGTCGTGTCGACCGTGTCGAAGATGTCCTGCTTGCCGTTGCAGTTGTCATCGATGCCGTTGCCGACGACCTCGACCGCACCCGGATTCACGAGGTTGGGCGACGCCCCGCAGGCGCCTGGCTTGTCGCAGCAGTCACCCTCGGACACGAGCCAGCCGTCGCCGTCGCAGTCGGTCTTGGTCGAGTCGCACGCGACGCACTTGCCCTGCACGCACGACTCGGCGCTCTTGCAGATGGTGTTGCAGTCGCCGCAGTGGTTCTTGTCGGTCAGGAAGTCGAAGCACGAGCTGCCGCACTTCTGCAGGTTTCCGCCGCAGGCGGCCTGGCACATGCCGGCGGTGCAGACCTCGCCGGCTTTGCAGGCTTTCGGAGCGTTCTTGGTGTCGCAGCCGCCGCAGTTCTTCGGGTCGGAGAGCGTGTCGACGCACAGGCCGCTGCAGAACGTGCTGCCGCCGAGGCAGCCGAAGGTGCAGAGCCCCTGCGAGCACAGCTGGCCGGCGGCGAGATCGCATGATTTGTTGCAGCTCCCGCAGGCGTTCGGGTCGTTCGCCAGGTTGACGCAGCCCGCGTCGCACTTCGTGAGGCCAGCCTCGCACTCGAGGACGCACGCGCCCTTGTCGCACACCTCGGTCGGACCGCAGACCTTGCCGCAGTCGCCGCAGTTCTTCTCGTCGTTCTGGATGTCGGCGCAGAGTCCGTTGCACTCCTTGCCGCCGCCCTCGTCGCACGAGAGCACGCATTTTCCGGCGGCACAGAGTAGGCCCGCGCCGCAGGCCTTGCCGCACTCGCCGCAGTGCAGCGGGCTGCTGTTCGTGTCGACGCAGGAGTCGCCGCACTTGGTGGTGCCGCCGAAGCAGCCGAGGCCGCAGGTGCCCATCGAGCAGAGCTCGCCGTCGGCGCAGGCCTTGCCGCACGCCCCACAGTTCTGCGGGTCGAACGCGGTGTTGGTGCAGGTGTCGCCGCAGAGCGTCCCGCCCGGGCACACGTCCGCGCTGCCGCCCGTCCCCGCGCCGCTGGTCGTCGACAGGCTCGTGGTGCCCGTCGAGCCGGTCACGGTCGGATCGGTGGTCGCGTCGCTGCTGCTACAGCCCGCCCAGGCGAGCCCGAGCGCCGCACCGAGCCCCAACATCACGCGCGCCGACTGGAGCGCGGTCTTCTTCCCTGTCATGTTCCTGGTCATGAAGCCTCCTCGCGCGCGGCTCCCGACGGCCGACGCCTCCCAAGGCCCCGTCCCTTAGCAGGGGCCAGCTGCCACGCCTAGCTCCAACGAGGACCGACGACGAACGCGAGCCCCCGGTCAGGGCGTCAGGGGGGCGAGGCCGAGGCGAGTGCGAGCGCTGCGACGACGCTCCGAGCCGTCCCTTGGAAATGACTGAAAATCATGGCGCGGCGGCCCAGGGGTTCGACAGGTCTGCCCGCGTCGCGAGCGTCGGATCGGTGAGGCTCTCGAGGAACGCGAGGAGGTCGGCGCGGTCGTCTTGGGTGAGTGTGAAGCCGTTCACGAACTCGCTCTTAAGCGGGCTCGCGCTCCCGACGCCGGCGTTTGGCCCCGAGGCGAGCGTGCGCCCGCCTGCCGCGTAGTGATCGAGGACCGCGTCGAGGGTCGCGATGCTGCCGTCGTGCATGTACGGCGCGGTGAGCGCGATGTTGCGGAGCGTCGGGGCTCGGAAGCGCCCCATGTCGGAGGGCACGCCGGTGTGCTCGTAGAGCCCGGTGTTCGCCGCGGGATACGCACCGCTGCCGTTGAGGTTGTAGAGGCCGGTGTTGTGAAACATCGTCTCGACGATGGCGGTCCCCTCGTGGGCGGTGGAGTCCGAGAAGTTGAAGCCCCCGTGGCAGTGAAAGCACTCGAGCGAGTCGGAGAAGAAGAGGTCGCGGCCCCGCTTGGCGCGCTCGTCGAGCGCGTCGGGCTCGCCGCCGTAGGCGTAGCGATCGTAGGGCGACGAGAACGACAGGAGCGCCCGCTCGAACGAGGCGAGCGCGCGGACAACCGAGGCGAGTGAGAGCGGCTCGTCGGTAGCGGGGAACGCGGCTTGGAAGAGCGTCGCGTAGGTGGGGTCGGCGCCGAGTCGCTCGAGCAGCGTCTCCTCCTGGCCCGCGAGCCCGAGCTCGACGGGGTGCTCGCCGAACATCGGGACGAGCGCTTGGTCTTCGAGCGCGACGAGCGCTGGGTTTGCCCACGTGAGGGTGGTGAGGTAGGCGACGTTCACGAGGCTCATCGAGCCCCGCGGGGTGTGGTCGCCGGTCGAGCCGACCGAGGTGGCGAGGCCGTCGGTGAAGGCGCGGTCCTGGAGGTGGCAGCTCGCGCAGGCCTGCGTCTCGTTCAGCGACAGGCGCGCGTCGTAGAACAGATGACGCCCGAGCTCGACCTTTGCGCGGGTCATCGGGTTGTCCGCGGGGATGCGCGGCTTCGGGACGCCTGCAGGGAGGCCGAAGTCGAAGCTCGAGCTCCCGCCCCCGGTGGTGCCGGTGTCGATCGGGACGAGCCCGCCGCATGCCGACGCGACGAGCGCTGCTGTTGCGCCGACGACGTGCCAACCGAGGGTGCGTGCGGGCCGTCGAGCCATCGTGCTCACTCCACCGAGAAGGTAGCCTGAGCTCCTGGCTTCGGCATCCCGCTTGTGAGCTCGAGCCCCAGCCGCGCGAAGAGCGGCTCGCACTCGGGGTCGGTCTTGCTCGACATGCAGCCGGGCGCGCCGCCGCCGTCGGGGCCAGCGAGCTTCGTCGTGGCGACCAGCTTTCCGTAGTCGAGCACGATCGTGTTCGTCGCGGCGTCGAAGCCCCCGAGCTCGACCTCAGCGACGTTGGGGCTCGCGCACGAGGTGACACCGCCCGTCGCGGGATCGCCGTCGCAGCCGGTGCTGCCGACGTGCAGGTTGAACGGCTTCATCGAGCCCTCGGGGAGCGCGTCGATCCGCAAGAACTTGTGGCCGCCTTGCCAGTTCCAGAAGAGCGCCGAGAGGTTGAGCGGCGAGGGCGCCGTCGAGGCGTCGTCGTGGTTTAGCGCGAAGGGAACGCCCAGCTTGAGGCGGATCGCGCCGTGCTTCGTTCCGGCGGGGACGGTGCCGCGCACGGTCGCGTTGGTCACGGCGGTCCCGTTCGAGCAGGCCCCCTTCTTGTCCTCGAAGTCGAGGAGCGCGACGTCTTCGTGCTGCCACACGCCGTCTTGGTCGAGCGTCAGGGGGACCTCCTTGTCGCCGTCGACGAGCCGCAGCGCGTGCACGTAGAAGCGGAAGTCGCTGAGGTCCGCCTTGGTCGCGGGGGCGCCGAGCCCGTCGTAGGTCGTGCCGCACGCGAAGGTGGCACCGTTGACCTTGGCCGCAAACGTCACCGTGACGGCGTCGGTCGCACCGCCCCCGGTGCTGCTCGACGACGTGGGCGCGCCGCCGGCGCCGCTCGAGGTCGAACCCGACGCGGCGGTGGCGGGCTCGTCATCGCCGCCGCAGGCGACGGTCGAGGCGAGCAGCGTGGCGGAGGCGAGGACGAGGGGAAGGCGCATGGGGAGACTCCTTGGGAGGGCGGCGCGAGCCCATCTTAAGTGGCCGCCCCGAGGCTCGCATTCAAGGGCATTGTAGTCTACTGCGCCTGCGACCCTTGGTCGATGTCGACCGTTGCGGCTCAGCGCTCCGGCAGCTTCTCGAGCACGACCACGCGACCGGTCGGAGTCGCGCGCGTCGCGAGGTGCCGCACCCGCGCTCGTCGGAGCGCACCCGCGGCCTCCGAGAGCTCATCGCCTGCGCGCTGTCCCTTGATGAAAATCATGCGACCGAGGGGCCGCAAGAGCGGCGCCGCGAGCGGGACGAGCGCGCTCAGCTTTGCGACGGCGCGCGCCGTCACCGCGTCGAAGGTCCCCTGCTTCGGCCCGCGTCCGACGTCTTCGGCGCGCTCGGCGAGCACCTCGACGCGCTCGAGGCCAAAGCGCCGCGCGGCGTCGTCGAGGAACGCCGCCTTCTTGTGAATGGACTCGACGAGCGTGAAGGCGAGCTCGCGCCGCGCGAGGGCGAGCGGGATGGCGGGGACTCCGCCGCCCGAGCCCAGATCGGCCACCCGCGCACCCTCGGAGAGCTCGGTGAGGTCGGGCAAGAGCGAGAGCGCGTCGAGCGCGTGTCGCTCCCAGACGGCGCCAGGCTCCACGATCGCGGTGAGGTTGACGCGCTCGTTCATCGCGAGGAGGAGCCCGAGAAAGCCGCCCACCTCGGCGAGGACTGCGGCGTCGAGCCGGACGCCCACGGCGTCGAGGCGCGCCGCGAACTCCAAAGGGACCTCGAGGGTCCTGAAGTCGGGCAGCGGGATGCGCTCGCGCTCGCTCACTCCGCGTACATCGCCTCGATGTCGGCCGCGTAGTGCTCGTTCACCTTGCTGCGCCGCACCTTGAGGGTCGGGGTGAGCTCGCCGCCTTCGATGCTGAACGGGCGCCGCACGACGGTGAACTTCTTCACCTGCTCGACCCGCGCAAGGTCCTGGTTCACCCGATCGACGTGGGCCTGGAGGCGCGTTAGCAAGGAGGGCGAGTCGTGGACCCGCGAGGCGTCGAGGCCCGCTTCCTTCGCGAACGCGTCGGCCGCCTCGGGGTTCAGCGACAGGAGCGCCGTGAGAAACTTGCGCCGATCGCCCACAACCACGGCCTCGGCGACGAGCGGCTCGAGCTTCAGCGCCGCCTCGATGTTCTTCGGTGCGATGTTCTTGCCGCCAGCGGTGATGAGCAGGTCCTTCTTGCGGCCGGTGATGTGCAGGAAGCCCTCGGCGTCGATGCGGCCGAGATCGCCCGAGCGAAGCCAGCCGTCGACGAGCGCCTCGGCCGTGGCCTCCGGCTCCTTGAAGTAGCCGAGGAACACGTTAGGGCCACGCACGAGGATCTCCTCGTCGTCGGCTACCGACACCTCGACGCCGGGGACGATTGGGCCGACCGAGCCGAAGCGGGTGCGCCCCGGCACGTTGAAGCTGGTGGGCCCGGTGTCCTCGCTCTGGCCGTAGACCTCTCGGATCACGAGGTCGAGCCCGGCGAGAAAGCGCAGGATCTCGGGGCTGATCGGCGCGGCGCCCGACACGCACATCTTCGCGCGCGCGAGGCCCATCGCCTCCTTGGCCGGCCGGTAGATCTTGCCCTGGAAGTAGGCGTAGCGGAGCGCGAGGAGCCCTGATGGCCGCGCGCCTCGAGACTCGAGCTCGGCCACCTCACGGCCGGTCGAAAGCGCGAGCTCGACGACCCTGCGCTTGATGCCGCTCGCGCCGGCGAGCTTCGCCGCGACCTTCTCGTGGAGCTTCTCCCAGATGCGAGGCACGCCGAAGAAGATGGTCGGCTGCACCTCCTTCAGGTTGTCGGGGACGCGATCGAGCGCCTCGGCGTAGTAGACCTGCGAGCCGAGCGTCGCGGGGAGGTGCAGCGAGAACACCTGCTCGGCGATGTGCGAGAGCGGCAGGTACGACAGGGTGGTGTCGGCGGCGCTCGCATTCGGAAGGATATCGGCGGCGGTCTTGGCGGTCCACGCGAGGTTCGCGTGCGAGAGCATCACGCCTTTCGGGGGACCGGTCGTGCCCGACGTGTAGATGAGCGTCCCGAGGCGCGCGGGATCGAGCGCGTCGACGTGCGCTTGCAAGGTCGCCTCCGAGGTCGCGGCCGCGCGCGCGAGGAAGTCTTCCCATGAGAGCACCATCGGATCGTCGATTCGCTCGCAGCCCCGCATCGTGACGACGTGCCGGAGGTCGGGCAGCGTGTCGCGCTCCGCTGCGAGCTTGCGCCACTGCGCCGCGTCCTCGACGAGCACGACCTTCGCGGCCGTGTGCCGCACGATGTAGGCGACCTCGGAGGGAGACGAGGTCGTGTAGATCCCCGCGGGTGCGCCGCCGACCGCCATCGTCGCGAGGTCGACGATCGCCCACTCGGGCCGGTTGAAGCCGAGCAGGCACACGCACGACGGCGCTAGAAGCGACGCGTCGCGGTGGCGCTCGCCGATGCCGAGAGCGAGGAGGGCGCGGGCGGCTGTCTTGACTTCTGTCACGTAGTCGCGCCAGCTCGTGGCGCGGTAGGCGCCGCCGCTCTTCACGTGGTAGGCGGGCGCGAGCGGGCGGAGCTCGGACTGCTTCAAGAAACGGTGAACGATGGTGTCGGCGGCCATGCGGTACCCCCCGTCAGGGCTGCGGCGCGCGTAGCACGGGCCCTCGCACGCGCCTACCCAACGGGCTCAGGGGCGCCACGGCGGCTTGAACTCGCGCGGCGTGAGGACCGGCAGTCGCCGCGGCAGTACCGCGATCCGGTAGCGGTTGCCGGCGTGCCACTCCTCGCCGTCGACCTGCGCGAGGACCTCGCATCGCTCGGGACGGAAGAGATCGAGGACGAACGTGCGGCCTCGCAGCGTCGAGGAGTGCGTCACGCCGAGAGCATCGAGCTGCTCTTGCCAGATCGGGCTCACGGCGAGATCGCGCATCGCCTTGCTGACCCAGTCGCGGCGCCCCTGCATCGGGATGAGCTCGAACACGCCGTCGTCGGGCTCGGCGTGTCGGTCGAGCACCCAGTGCCCGGCGTAGATTGGCGTCGCGCTCGCGATGAGGTCGAGCAGCCCCTCCAGCGTGTGCGCCTCCCCGTCGACCGTCACGTCGGCGCGAAACTTGAGCGGCTCGACGTACGACTCGAGGAGCTTCGCCATGGTGGCGCTGAAGTAGACGAGCTTGTCGCGGTACACCTCGCGGAGGAGCGGAACCTCCGAGACGAGCGAGCGATGCCGGTTCCGCATCGCAAGGATGTCCGAGGACACGCCGAAGGAGGCCGAGTCGAAGAACCAGCTCCACTCGTCGACGACATCGTTCGCGCCTAGGAGCTCGATCCGGCCGACGTCGAGCTGCGTCACGTGCGCGTCGGCGATGACCTCGACGTTGCGCTCGGTCTCGCCGCGCTCGATGCCGAACGAGAGGCCCTGGTCGTTCGCGGTGCCGCCGGGCAGCATGCCGAGCGGGAGCGTCGAGCCCGTTTGCTCGCTCGCGAGGAGCAGCGCCGTCGCGACCTCGTGGAAGGTGCCGTCGCCGCCGAGGTAGATGACGACGTCGACTCCGCCTGCGACGATGCGATCTCGGACCTTCGCGATGGTGCGGCGGTCGGGCTCCGTGGTGCACGTCTCGACGACGAGGCCGCGGGCCCGCAGCGCGTCGAGCGCCTCGGCGATGTGCTCGCGCGCGCGCCCGGACTGGGCCGTGGGGTTCGCGACGAGGAGGTGACGCTTCGTGGAGGACGGCACGCTCGAGGTCCTCGTTAGGCTCAGGGCAACGCCCCGAAGAGCTCAAGCGGACGCCACACCCGCGCGGCCCATGCCGACTCGTGGTGCGGCGCGCCCGGCTCGTGCCAGTGATGCAGATCCACGCCGTCGGTGTAGCCCTTTGCGACGAGCGCCGCTTGCACTTGCTTCGTCTCGCAGTAGTTGTCGGTCCCGTCGCCGTCGTCATCGATTCCGTCCGCGTCGAGATCCGCGCACGGGCCATCACCGCCCGAGTCGAGGTACACGACGGCGCCCTCGAGCCCCGTCGCCGCGAGCCGCTCGATCATCGTCTCGGCGTGGCTCTGCGGGCCAATCGAGCCCCAGCCAAGCGTCCCCGACATCGACCCTGTGAAGCGATAGGCGCCTGGGTAGCGATGCGCGACGTGGAGGCTCACGAGCCCCCCGAGGGAGGAGCCCATGACCCCGACGATCGAGGGCTCGCCGTAGTGCTTCGTCACGAGGGCGCGGACCGTCTCGTGCAAAAAATCGGCGTACGCGTCGCCGGCGCCACCGATGGGACCGTCGCCGAGATCGTCGGCCACGTGGGTGTACTCATCCATCCGCGCGGCCGTGTTGTCGATGCCGACGAGCATCATGGCGTCGGGCGCGCTCTCGGCGAGGTGCCAGCCGCCCCCGATCGCGGCAGGGTCGAAGAGGTTCTGTCCGTCGTGGAGGTAGAGCACGCGCGCCGCCGGCTGCGACGGCAGCCACACGCGGACCGCCCGCGGCGCGAGGCCGTGCGAGGCGACGGCGAGGTGCCGCTCGAGGTGCGGCATGGTCGGCGGCGACAGGTGGCTCATCTCGCCGTTGTCGTCGTACGAGAGCGCGCGAGCCCAAGGGTCGGCGACCCAGTCGCTCGCGCCGTCGGTGAGCTTGTAGCGAGAGCCCGTCGCGCCGTCGACGACGCGCCAGGCGAAGCCCTCGTCGAGCGTCATCGCCATCGGCATCCAGTCCGTCGCGTCGCCCGCGACCATGGTGCGGGCGAGGTCGGACGAGACGACGAGCCAGCCGTCGTCCACCTTGGCAGGCCAGCCGCCCTCACGGCTCACCGCGAGCAACGTGGCGTACCGATCGGACCGGAGCGCCGCGAGCAGGGCATCGAGGTTCGAGAGCTCTCCGCCGCTCTGGCTGCTCGACGCTTCGCCTCCCGCGCTTCCGTTCCCTGCGCCGCCCGAGCCGCTCCCGGTGCTGGCGTCGCTCGGGCCTCCAGCGCACGCGCAAGAAAAGGCGAGGAGCGCGACGACGAGCGAGAGTCTCCCTCGACAGAACATGACGGCTCCCGTGATTACACCCGATCGACATCGAGAGAAAAGACGGCGCGGCGCTCAAGGTCCGGCCGCGGCGTCCGTTCCCCCAACTGAGACGGCGCGCCGAGCGCCCATCCCCTGGCTCCCTTCGCCGCCGACTGTGGCGGGAGGCGGCGCTTGCGGGCCAGGCTCGGACGCTGGCTCGGATCCTTCGCTCGGATCCGGGAATCGACGCGATGGCCTAGCGCAACGGCCACCGCGTCGATTGCTTTTTTGCGCTCGCGTCGACGCGGCGTCCGAGGGCGGCTCGCCGCTTCGACCGGTGCGGCCGAGCGGCGAGGTGGCCGTGGGCTCACTTGCCCATGACGTCGAAGTGCGCCTGCAGGTTGACGTCGAGGACGCCGATCCGCTGCTGGTAGAGGCCGCCCGCGTCCGGAGCGTTCGAAGGCGCCGCGAAATTCGGCATGTTCGAGCGGCCCGTCGTGTCACGAGGGCTGTAGAAGAAGTGGGTGTAGGTGAAGCCCGCGGTGAGGTGTCGCGTGATGCCGAAGCGCCCGCCCGCCGCCACGCTGACGCTGTTGAAGTCGACCATCGACGGCTCGACGGTGGCGTCCGGGATCGCGCTCTGATCGATGCCGACGCCGCTGTAGAGCTCGGCGCGGGGCGAGAGGAACACGCTCATGCCCGCCCGGCCTGCGATCGTGTCGCGGAAGCGCCGCGGCAGGTTCACCGAGATCGTCTCGGAGCCGGGCTTCGGTGCGCCGTCCTTCAGGCCATCGTCGCCGTGGCTCACCTCGCACGGCTGGCCCGCGTTGTTGATGCACTGATCGGCGAACAGGCTCCAGCGCGTGTAGTCGGCCATGATGCGCAGCTCGAGGAAGCGGACCGGGCGCAGGCTGATGCCCGCGCGGACGATGTCCGGCAAGGTCTGGTGGAGCTCGACGTCGTCGACGCCTTGACGCTCCCCGCTCAGGTTCCCCGCGAAGTATTTTTGCAGGAGGCCGCGGAGCTTCATCCGACCGAAGTTGGGCGGCGCCTGGTAGCTGACGCCGATGCGAAGCGCGTCTTGATCCTCGAGCGGGGTGAGCATCACGCCCACGCCGAGCTGAGGCGTGACGTTCTTGGCTCGGAGCCAGGCGCGACCCTCGGTGTCGAGGTCGGTGTCGGCTGGGGCGTTGCGCGCGCGGACCGAGTCCACCGAGTTGAGGGCCACGCCGCCGCTCACGCCGACCGAGACGAAGCGGCCCACGTTGAGCGCCGCCGCGGCCGAGATGTACATCGAGCGGAGGCTGCCGTGGATCGTGTAGTAGCGCTGCTGCCCGTCGTAAGGACCGGGGTAGCGTGGGTTGTTTGCGAAGGCGTCGTTCTTGTTCCAGGTCGCGCTGCCGCCGAACGGCACCATCAGCGCGAGGCCGCCCGCGACGCTGACCGACTCGCCGAGCGGCACGCCCAGCGTCGCGCCGAGCATCGGGGCCGCGACGAAGTTGGTGAGCGACGCGGTGCCGGTGTTCGCACCGATCGCGTCGGCAGGCTCGGGGACCTCGCCGGGGGCGTTCGGATCCGGCCTGCGGTCGTAGGTGAGGTTGCGGAGCGCGAGGGTCCCGTCGGCAAAGACGGTGAGGCCCCGGCTCAGCGCGATGCCGGCGGGGTTGTAATAGATGGCGGTCGGGTTCGAGGTCAGGGGGTGGCCCGTCTCGCCACCGAAGCGCGCCGTCGCGAAGCCCGCCGCGCGCGCGTCGCGTCCGACGACGAGGGCGCTCGTTGCGACGAGCCCGCCGGCGAGGCGGAGGAGGGTGGTGCCGAGTCGGTGGTGGCTGCGGTTCATCATCGTCTTCCTCACTTTGCGCACTTCGAGGGTAGCTTGGTCTTGGAGAGGTCCCCCGCGCAGTTGAGCGCGACGACGTCGGGGAACTCGCCCGTCGCCTCGAGCCGGTCGAAGCGGAAGTTCGAGCCGTCGAGCTTGATCACCGAGGGCTTCGTGACGTTGCCGCCGAGCGCGCCGCAGATCGTGTTCGACGCGGCGCAGAGGTTGCCGGTGAGGGTGACCTCGGCCGTGATCGGGTTCTCGGAGAATGGGTTCGAGAGCCCCGTGACCTCGAGCGGCGGGAAGGCCGCGGTGAAGCTGCCGTCGGCCGCGACCGCGAACGGTCCGAGGTCGAAGATCTCGCCTACGGGCGTCGTGCGGTCGCAGGTGTCGAGCGCCTGCAGCGTGAAGCTCACCTCGAGGCCGCTTGCGCCCTCGCTGGTCGCGACCTTGGCGGCGAAGCGCACCGGGCTCGCCGGATCGAGGCTCGCCGAGAGCGCGAACACGTAGTCGCCGTCCGCGTCGCCGGCGGCCGGGGCGGCGCACGACGCGCCGGTGCTGCTCGACGAGGCGGTGTCGGGGTGGACCGCGTCGTACCGGTCTTGAAAGTCGTTGAACTCACCCTCGGCGTTCGGGCAGCCGAGGAGCGCGACCGCGGCGAGCGCGGTGCAAGCATGGAACGTGTTACGCAAGCGCATGATCCTCCGCTCCGCGCGCGAGTCGTCTCGGCGCGGGCGCCGAGACGTTACCTCGAATCGCCCGAACTTGGCGCGATCTCGGCATCGCGTACGTCAATAAGCGCTGCCGTCGAAGCCCGTCGAGGCGCCGCCGCTCGCGCCGCCGACGCCGCCAGGGCTGAAGGTCCCGTACGTCCCGAAGGCGTTGCCCTGACCGTCTCGCAACGTCGGGTTGATTTGACCGACCTGCACCACGACCGACAAAAACGCCGTCGGCTTGAAGCCCTCGTCGGCGCCGTTCGTTCGCGTGATGTAGGTCATGCCGAGACCGCCGAGCAGGCCGATGTTCGTCGTATTCCCTCCCGAGCCGAGCACGGGGATGGTCGGCGCCACGCCGAGGTAGCTCGTCAGGCCGAGCCGCGCATCGCCCATGTCCTCGACGAAGCCGCCCATCTGAAACGCGACGGGGAAGGCGCGCCGCTCGACCGGGTCGTAGCCATCGACCGCGAACGCGACGCCCACCGCGCTCAGCACGTTGCGCGTGATGAGCGGACGCTCGACCCAGGGCGCGCGCGTCACCTGCAAGGTCGCGAGCATCGCGGGCACCGTGAAGTAGCCCCGGACGCAGCGGCCGACGCGCTCGGCGGGCTCGACGTTCGAGGAGCCGCAGAGCGGTGCGAGGTGGAGCGTGGCCGAGCCGAGCAGGCGGCGCAGCGCGTTCGGTCCTTCGGCCTCGGCGCGCGAGCGACGCTGATAGCGGCCGGCGTCTCCGAGCAAGACGACGTTGCCGAGCGGCGAGAGCGGGTTCGAGAGCACCTCGAGCACGAGGCGCGACTCTCCGTCGACCGGCAGCTTCGGGACTCGGAAGGTCGAGCTCGTCGGCGTGATGACCCAGTCGGCGTCGAGCAGCACCTTGTCGCCGGGGGCCTTGTCGGTGCGAACGACGCGGACCGAGAGCGCGAGCGGCGCGACGAGCCGACGGCGTGCCTGGCTTCGGTACTCGATGCGGCAGTTGCCTCCTAGGATCGGCTCGGGTCCCACGATGAGGCTCTCGTGAGCGAGCGGGACGCCCGGCTCTCGTCGGGCCGCGCTCGTCTCGGGGGACGGCGTCGTCGGAGGAGCGACTGCCGGCGGCGCGGCTCCGGGCGGGCGCGCGTCGAGCGGCGTGGGCGCGCGCAGCGGCTGCGGTCCGCAGTCGAGGACGAGCTCGTCGGGGCGCACCTCCGGGAACAAAAGCGCGGCGGGCTCCGGGCTCACGAGATCCTCGAGCGGCGGCACCGCGATGCGGTAGGTCACGCTCGCGACCCCGTCGGCCGCCGGGACGTCGAGGTTGAACGGCGTGACCCGAACGAAGCCGCCCCCCGGAAACACCCGCAGCACGCGGCCGTCGGCGACTCCGCAGCCGCTCGACGAGACGAGGAAGACCGGCACCGAGAGCGTGCTCTGGAACGGGTACACGAGCGCGTTGCCGCACGAGTCCGTCACCGCGACGTACTGGAACCGCGCGGCAGCCGCGGCCGGCGGAAGCCGCAGCCCGAGGAACATCTCGGCGGTGTCGGGGGCGAGCGTGGGGCTCGCGGGTCGAGGCGTCATCTGACGCTCGGTAAAACACTCGCCGACGGAGTCCCCCAGCTTGGCTCGAGCGGTGACGGGCGGGTAAGCGCACCGCTCGTGGTAGTCGCGCCGCGTCATGAGCCGCGGATCGAACAGCAGCTTGCCGAAGCCGTCGCCGCGCGCCTCGAGCGCCGGCTGCCACACCGTGAGCGGCATCGGGCTCGTCGGCGTCTGAAGCTTGATCGACTGGAGGAGCTCGTTCGCCACGGTGTCAAGCGCGCCGTCGGAGGGGCCGGTACGCGCGCACCCCGCGCTGCAGAGCCATGGCTTCGCGCCCCGCCTCGCCGCCTCGATCGGCGCGGCCTCGGCGCCGAGCACCTGCATGTGAACCCGATCCGCGTCGGGGAAGATCTCGGTCGCAGCGTGAGTTTCGGCGGCCCCGATCCCGTCCGCTCCGCGCACGCGCAGCACCCGGTCGGCGAGGCTCCAATCGAGGCCGAGCGGCGACGCCGACGTCGGCTCGAAGGCGGGGCGGCTCGATGGGCCCCGACGTGCCTCAGGGGGCAGCTCGTCCGGAGGTGGTTCCTCCGGGGGCGGGGCGTCGGTGGGCGCGAGCTCCGAGGGAGACACCGGTGCGTTCGGGCCAGGCGCGGCGCGACGGCGTGGCTGCGCCTCGGCGTCGTGGGCTTGCGCCAGCGAGGCGACGACGAGCAGCGCTTGAAGGGCATGTCGGCGCATCGTCATTCGACCTCGAGCGCGCGCGAGTCGCACGACGGGGTGGTGAAGAGGAGCGGGCGCACCGTGATGGTGGCTTCACCTGCGACGCCCGTCGTGACGTAGGCGTCCACGTCTTCATCGCCTTGAGCTTTGCCAAGGAGCTTCAGGTTGGCCATCTCGGGCGCGAGGACGGCCTTGTCGCTCGATGAGAGCTCGACCTCGAGCGGGACGCGGTTGAGATCGGCGTCGTAGGCCGAGAGCTGCAAGGCGAGGAGTGGGCTCTTCGAGCCGCCGGGTAGCGTGTCCACCAGCGTCTCGACCCGAAGGAGGCGCGGCTCGGCGTCTACTTTGAGCGTCCGCGTCGTCTCGCGATTGAGGCCGGATGCCGCGCGGAGCGTGACCACGTCTCCTCCGAGATCGCTGAAGCAGACGTGGATGTCCGGGGAGCGACCGAGCGCATCGAGCACGACACGGACGCGGCTCGTGTGGGGCGGAGCGCAGCTTGGATCGAGCGAGACGAACGCCTCCGGGTGGAGCGTCTCGACGAACACCGGGGCGTGCTCGATCGTGCCGGGATTGGCGAGCGGAGGCGACGCGATCACGCGGGCGGTGCGGACTCGGATCGCGCCGGTAGGCCACTTGTCGAACGGCGTATCGGGCGAGGCTGCGAGGCTGCAGGCGAGCTTGTCGAAGCGTGCGTGGACCCGCGCATCGGAGGTGCCCTCGATGGAGAGCTCGAGCCCCGAGCTGCCCGGCGGGAGGCCTGCGGGCAGGACCTCGACCGTCGCCTTCTCGCTCCGCCCCACGAGTCGAAGCTCGGCGAGCCCCGATTGGTCGGAAACGCTGCGCACGACGAACGACGCGAAGCCGTCAGCCCCTGCGGTGCAACGAAACGTGCCAGGGAGGGCCACGCAGCTACCGTCGGGGCCCGCGCCGTCGGCGGCCTCTGCCTGAGCAAGCTCGAGGAGCTGCGGCGGGTCGACGGCGACGTCGACGTAGCCGCCTCGGTCGGGGGAGCCCGCCTGGGTGAGGTAGAGCTGCACGCGCTTCTCGAACGGAGCCTGCCTCGGCGTCGCCGGGGCGCCCTCCTCGTCGACTTGATCGACGGCAAAGAGCGGCAAGCGATCAAGGCGAAAATCGGCGCTTCCGTCGCTCGCGAGCGGGTGCCGTGGCTCGACGCAAGACGCTGCGAGCGCGACCACGAGCCATGCGGCGTGCGTTTGGTGCCGGCGTCTCATCGCCCCTCGTAGAGCTCGGCGTACTCGGTTCCGAAGGGGTGCCGGTGCCACGCGTGGCGACGCTGCGAAAACCCGGCGTCGTCGACGTACTCACACTCGCCGAACTCCCAGTCGGTGTGCCAGTCGTGCGTGCCGGTCGCGGCGTCCACGGACAGGTGGTGCGCGGTGACCACCGAGTCTTCGTTTGCGCCGTCGCCGTGCGAGCAACGCGCCTCGGGCACGATGTGCGCCTCGACGAGCGCCGCGGGGATACGCGCGACGCGACCGCCCGGGAGCGGGATGGCGAAATGTGGGGGTGAGTTAGGCTCGCTCATCGCTTTCACGAGCCCCCCGCATACACCGGCTGCTGGTGCGCACCAACCGGTCGGCACGGTCACGACCCCTGCCGCGGCGCGCGAGGCAGCCGGGCGTCGCGGCTCGAGGGCCACCGCCTCGGCGGCGACGGTAGACGGCCGGGCACGGTTGACGCAGACTCCTGCGACGTGAGGGCCGACGCGACGAGGCAAGGGTGACGACGCAGGGCGATTTTTCGGGAGACCTCCTCGGGCGCACGCTCGGCGGCAAGTACCGGGTCACCCGGCTGCTCGGCTCGGGCGGCATGGGGTGCGTCTACGAGGCCGAGAACGTCGCGCTCGGCAAGCGCGTAGCGGTCAAGCTCCTGCACGTCGCGGCGGAGTCGGACGCGGCCGCGCTCGCGAGGTTCCAGCTCGAGGCGCGCGCGATCTGCGCGGTCGACAGCGACCACGTCGTCAAGGTGTTCGACTGGGGCCAGGGGGACGCTGGCGCACCGTACCTCGTGATGGAGCTGCTCGAGGGGCGCGACCTCGCGGCTCGGCTCGAGCGCCACGGGCGCTTGCCGGTCGACGAAGCGGTTCGCTTCGCGGTCGAGGCGCTGCGCGGCCTCCGCAAGGTTCATCAAGCGGGCATCGTGCACCGCGATCTGAAGCCCGAGAACCTCTTGCTCGTCACCGGCGACGACGACCGCCTCCACCTCAAGATCGTGGACTTCGGGCTGTCGAAGCTCATCGAGCCCGAGCCGCGCGCCGCGTCCTCCGAGGACTTCGAGCGGACGGCCCGCCTGACTCGGAGCGGGACGGTCGTCGGTACGCCGCTCTACATGGCACCCGAGCAAATCGAGGGCCTCGTCGAGGTCGACGCGCGCGCGGACGTGTGGGCGCTCGGCGCGATCCTTTACGAGATGCTCGCCGGCGCGCCGCCGTTTCTCGGTTCCTCTTACGCGCGGCTCGTGATGGCGATTTGCCAGCGCGATCCCTCGCCGATCTCACGCGAGAACTCCGCCGTGTCGGTCGAGCTCGAGGCCGTCATCGCCCGCGCCATGACCCGCGAGCGCGACCGACGCTTCGCTTCCGCGGACGAGTTCCTGTCGGCGCTCGTCACCGCCGTCCCCGAGGTGGCCTCGAGCGGCGGCGTCGTCCCCACAATGCGCAGCGCCGCGCCCAAGGAGAGCGTCGTCGTCACGCCCCGCGAGATCGCGGTGCTCGACGACGAGCCTAGCGCCGGGCCGCTCGACGCGACGATCCTGCCGAAGACCCGCGGGGCCTCGACGGTGTGGCTCTCCGACACGCCGATCTTCTCGATCTGGCGCGGTGAGGTCGAGTCGCCCGACCGCCTGAGGATCGAGACGCTTGACGATCGGGTTCGTGACTTGCGGCTCACCCCGGTCGGCGTGTTGCGCCTCGGGCGTGCGGCGCAGGTCGGTGCCGAGACCAACGAGCTCGTCTACCCCGACGTCGCCTCGCGCCTCGCCGCGCGGCTCGTGCACGACGGCGTCCGATGGTGGCTCGAGCGACGCGACGAGTGCAGCGTCCCCGTCCTCGTCGGCGAGCGCTCCCTCGGTCGAGGCGAGCGCGCACCGCTCGTTCACGGCGTCGTCGTCGCGGTCGGTGCCATGCGCGCGACCTTCGTCGATCGACGGTACGTGACGCGTCAGGTCGTGGCGGGCACGATCGATCCTGCCTCGGGCCTCCTCGCGCGCGGCGGTCTCGAGCAGGAGGTCGCGACCGCGCTGCAGCGGGGCAAGGGGGTTCTGGCGCTCGCGGTGCTCGGGAGCGAGGCGGCGACCGCGGCGGGGCCGGCTCCTGCGCTCGCCGCCGTCGAGGTGCACCGCGCGTTTCCGCAAAACGTCGTGGCGCGCATCGACGACGTGGTCGTCTTGCTCGCGCGCGGCCAGCACGACGGCGCGGCCCTCGCGGGGCAAGTGGCTTCGCTCGCGGGGCGCGCGGGGCGGAGCGTCCTCGCTTCCGGATTCTGGGCGCTCGAGGGTGAGGCTGCGTACGCGGGCAGCGAGGTCGAGCTCGCGCTCGACGCCGTCGCGGGCGCTGCAGGTCCGGCTGGTCAGGCGGGTCTCCCCGTCGACCTGCGCAGCATGGTCGCCCGCCCGAGCCTCCATGCGACGCACCTCGTCCTCGAGCGCGCCGCGAGCCCGAAGCACCAGCTCTTGCTGTTCGGCCTCGAGGAGCAGAGCGCGCTCTCGCGGGTGGGGCCGCAGGTCATCGGTGCCCTCGAGAAGGAGCTCGCGGCCGTGATCGGGAGCGCGGTCGGTCCGGGTGGCGAGCTCGCGCGCCTCGCCCCCGGCGTCCTCGGGGCCGCGATCCCCCGCAAGGTTGACGCCACGACGCTCGGCATCGCCATCCAATGCGAGTGGCACGCGCGCGCGCCGGTGACCGACGGCAAGCTCGAGCTGCCCCGCACGGTGAGCTGGGAGGAGTGCGACGCGACGAGGGCCGAGGCTCGTGCGGCCGAGCTCTCGCGCGAGTGCGCCGACGCCCACGGCGTCCTTTCTGCGCTGAGCGGCGGGCTCCCGTATCCGATCGCGGGCCGCGTGCACGCTGCGATCGCGGCCGAGAGCGCGGTCGAGCGGGTCAAGATGCTCTTCGACGTGCTCGAGGGCGCGTGGCGCTTCATCGCGATCGTCCTCGGCGCCGCGTACTTTGCCAAGGGGACCGAAGACGAGCATGCGTCGATGCGCGCGTTCTGCGAGCGGCACGCGACCCGCACGGGGCTCCCCCTCGGTGCTTTCCGAGAGCTCGCGCGGCTTGCCGTGAAGGGGTTCGGGGGCAACGACGACCCGATCGGACACCTCGCTCGTCAGGTCCTCGAGGTGAAGGTCGGTGACAATCAGACCTTCGAGCAGCTCTCGAACCTGATGCACTCCGAGCGGAACGCCTTCGCGCATGGGCACTACGGCGAGGCCCGCGCTGCCGCGGATCTGCCCGAGTTCGAGCACATGACCCGCACGCTCCTCCGCGCCTTGCGGCCGCTCTGCGCCTGGACGCTCGTCACGGTTCAGCGCACCGAGCCGGACCTCTTCGGCGAGTCGCAGACCGTCGAGTTCGTCGATCACACCGGTCCGCACGCGAGCGGTGCGCGGCGCAGGTTTGGGTTCGCCTCGCCGATGCGGCTCGCGAACGTCGTCTACCTCGCGCGCTGGCGTGACGGCCTCGTCTTGCCGCTCGAGCCGTTCGTTCGGCGCGTCGCGCACGAGGACCGGTTCGAGCTCTTCTGGATGGATCACCTGCCGCGTCCGGGCGCGTGCACGATGAGCGCGGTCGTGACGGGGCAAACGCTCGGTACGACCTGCGATCCGCGGCGACTCCCGCCGCTCCTGCGGACGCTCGTCGTGTGATCGACCCGAGAGGTGAGGCGACGATGAGCGAGTGGTTCGGCGAGGGGCTCCCGTTTCGATGCACCGGGTGCGGCGACTGTTGCACAGGTGCTCCTGGCGCGGTGTGGGTCGATGACGACGACGTCGCGCGGCTCGCCGCGCACCTCGGGCTCGGGCCTGTCGAGTTCGAGGCGAAGCACCTGCGTCGGCTGGCGGGGCGCCGCTCGCTCCTCGAGCATTTCAACGGCGACTGCGAGTTCTGGAGTCGCGAGACGCGCGGGTGCACCGTGTACGACGGGCGCCCGACGCAGTGCCGCACCTATCCGTTCTGGCCGCACCTCATCGAGGCTTCGGAGAGTTGGGAGGGCGTGAAGGCCGACTGCGAAGGCGCCCGGCTCGAGGCTCCGCTCGTCCCGGTCTCGGTCATCCGTGCGCACGCGGCCGAGCAACGGCGCTCGAGGGCCGGGTGTTGAGCGCCTCGGCGCCGTGGGTTTCCGTTGCGCTGGCACGACCGTCTTCGGTGTAGCGTTTACTGGTGAGCGAGCGCGAGCGGACGGAAGGCCAGGTCCTCGGAGACCGCTATCGCCTCGTCGAGCGGCTCGGGCAAGGTGGCTTCGGCGACGTATGGCGCGCCGAGGAGCTTCTGCCGGACGGCAAGCCTCTCCGCGAAGTCGCGCTGAAGCTCCTCGTCCGCGCGGTCGCCTCGGACTGGGCCGAAGAGGCACGCATCATCGCGACGCTCCGCCACCCTGCGCTCGTCACCGTGTACGCCGCGGGCATCCTTGGCACCGACGCGGGGGAGCTGCCTTTCGTCGCCATGGAGCTCTTGCGCGGGGATAGCCTCGGGGCGCTCGTGGCGCGCGGACGGCGCGTGGCATGGCGGCGCGCGCTCTCGTGGGCTCGCGAGGTCGCGGCGGCGCTCGACGAGATCCATCGCGCCGGCGTCGTGCATTTGGACCTCAAGCCTTCGAACCTCTTTCTCGCGCCGGGCGGAGTGAAGGTCCTCGATTTCGGCCTCGCGCGGCAAGGGCGCGAGCGAGAGGTCGTCGACGTGGGAGAGGGAGATGGCCTCTCGACCGCGGCCTTCCTCGAGCGAGACGTCCCTGGCAGTGCGGGCGGGGTCACCGTGAGTCGTGGCACGCGCCAGGCGATCGGAACGCCGGGCTTCATGGCGCCCGAGGTGCTCGAGGGCGGGGAGGCCACGCACGCTGCGGACGCCTACGCGCTCGCCGCATGCCTCGTCGAGCTCATCACGGGGCATCTCCCGCAAGACGTCGGACGGCGCCCACGCCGCGACGACGCCAGCGAGGTCTCGACCTGGCTGTCCGAGGTCCAGACGGCGACGGTCCACGGTCGCCTGCGGTCGCTGGACGGGCTCGGGCTTCCGCCTGCGATATTGACATGTGTCAATGAATGGCTGCGGCTCGATCCGGTCGCGCGCGAAATCCGCCCGGGCGAGCTTCGACGTCGTCTCGATGAGGTCTGGGAGCGGCCATTCGGCGCACCATCGCCGCCGTTTCAGGGGCTCTCGACGTTTCGCTCGGAGCATGAGGGGTGTCTGCCTGGCCGCGATGCGGAGAGTGAGCGGCTCGCGCGGGACCTCGTCGAACAGCCCGCGCTCGTCCTCTACGGGCCCGCGGGCGCGGGGCTCACCTCGCTCGCGCTTGCCGGCGTCGTTCCCGAGTTCGCTCGGCGCTTCGCCGACGGTCGCGAGGACTGGCACGCATGCCACGTACGCCTCGGCGACGAGCCCGAGGCTGCGCTCGAGCGCGCGCTGAAGGAGTGGTGGGCGGCTCGCGTCGCGGAGGGACACCTCGCTCCGGTCGAGGGCGCGTCGACGTCGAGCGGAGTGCCGCCGTCCACGCTCGACGCGATGCGAAGCGCGCTGGAAGGAGCGCCCTTCGGTCTCGCGCTCGTCCTCGAGGACCTACACGCTTGCGTGACGCTGTCGGCGGGCTCGAGCCTCGCGGTCGCGCTCGGAGTCGACGAGTCTGCGCCGAGGCTCGGCCTGCGTGTCGTGGGGCTCACGCGGACCGACGGCTTCGAGGCGCTCGTCGAGACCGAGTTCGGGCGCGAGCTGCGGCCCTTTGCGCGCTTCGTCGGGCTCCCGACGCCGTCCGCGGCCGAGGCGCTGGTGCGTGAGCCTGCTGCGGCCGCGCGTGTCCGTATCGATGGCGCGTCGTCCATCGTCACCGACGTCAAGGCCGAGCTCGAACGCGAGGGGGCGAGCCTCGCCGCGGTGAGCCTCGCGCTCGAGCGGCTGTGGCGCGACGCTCCGACCGTCGCTCGTTGGCGCGAGGGAGGAGGCGTCGTCGGCGCGCTTGCGCAGCACGCCGAGCGAGTGGTTGCGTCGCTTGGCGCCGCGAAGATCTCGGTCGCGGAGTGGTTGCTCGTCAGGCTCGTGCGCGCGGACGGCTCGTCGCGCGAGGTGGAGCTCGCCGAGCTCGTCGACGCGAGCCCGGAGCCTGGGCTCGTCCGAACGGTCGTCGGTGAGCTCGTCCGCGCGAGTGTGATCGGAGAGCGCGCAGGCAGGCTCTCTCTCACTCATCCGGCGCTCGCCCTTCGCTGGCCGCGGTTGCACGACCGCCGGCTTCATGACGTGGAGCGCCTCACGTTCCTCGAGGAGCTGTGCGACGCTGCGTCGCGCTGGCGTCAACAGGGCGGAGGTGCGTCAGGCTTGTGGCCCGAGGAGCGGGTCGTCGCGCTCGCCGAGCGTTTCCCCAGCCTCGAGGAGGAGCTGCGCCCCGCGGAGCGCGCCTTCGTCTCCGCGAGCCGGGGTGCGCGGCGTCGCGCGAGGCTTCGACGGTGGGGCCTCGCGGCCGGAGCGTGCGCGCTCTTGGCGGGGATCGTGTCGGGTGAGCGTGTCCGCGATCGGCACACGGAGGCGCAGGTACGCGAGCTCGAGGCGGTCCGGCGCAGCGCGGCCGTCGAGCGGCTCGTCATGGCGTCGCGGCGCACGACGGACCCGTACCGAAGGATCGCGCTCCTCGGCGCAGCGGTCGCCGGGGGCTCACGCGATCGCTTGCTCTCGCTCGAGCTCTTCGCGGCGACGCGTCGTCTGCCCGAGGCGAGGTTTTTGACCCTCGAGCCTCCTGAGGTGCCGCGATTTCCTTGGGAGTCGCGCCACCTCCTCGGGCACTCTCGCTCGTACGTCACGCTGCTCGACTTGCTCCCCGACGAAGGGCGCGACTGGGGCGCCGTCGAGACGCGCGTCGCCGCCCACGACGAGGGCATCCACGACGTCGAGCCGTTCGCCTTCGGGCGCGGCTTCGTGACCCGCGGGCTCGACGGAACGCTCAAGGTCTGGCGGCTCCGCGACGATCGGACGCTCGCGCTCGCGGCCATCTCGCCGATGCGCTGCGAGCGCGGACTGTCGAGGCTCCACGTCGCCGACCGCGCGCCGGTGGTGGCCTGCGCGACGGCGGATGGGCTCGTCCGATGGGATCTGCGGGCGGACCACGCGGCGACGCTGCCGCTCGCGGGGCGCTTGCTCGCGTTGTCGCCTGACGGCACCTGGGTGGCGGCGGCGCGCCAGCGTCGGGTCCAGGTCTGGCGCGAGGGGAGGGCGGCCGTCGAGCTCGCGTCGCCGTCCGAGTCCCCGACGACGGTGGCCGCCTTCTCGGCGCATGGCGCCGTCGTCGCGCTCGTCACCGCGCGAGAAGCGCACCTCTACGACTTGACGACGGTCAATCATCGCCGCCTGCTCGCCGCCTCGCCTCGCGTTCATGGCGTGGGCGAGCCGGTTCGGGCGCGCTTCACCGAGAGCGGGGTCGACCTCGCGGTCTGCGACGTCACGGGCGTCGGGGCCGTCCTTTACCTTCGAGACGGCGGTCGGGCACCCGAAGACGGGGCGCAGCCGAGCGCATCGAGCGCGTGTCGGCTGGACGCCGCGGGGCCGCCGACCTTGCGATCCTTCTCGGATTATCAGCCCGCGATCGGCGACTCGGTCTCGCTCGGACCTCGTCGGTTCGAGGGTGGCTTCGAGCTCGAGGACGGGCGTCGCATGACGCGCGATCTCGTGGCCTTCGACCCGACCGCGCGGTCGCTCTCGGCGCTGACGCGGCTCGCTTCGCCGGAGGGCGGCGCGTCCGGTGACGCCGTCGTCGCGGTCGCGCGGCTCGGTGACGGCGTGCTCTGGCAGCACGGCAGGAGCCTCGTCGCGGTCGGCGCGGATCGAAGCGTGCGGTTCCGTCGCGAGGCGAGCTTGCTGGCGATCTGCCCCGATGGCCGCGCGCTCGCGTGGCGAGCGGCGGGGGATGCGTGGGAGGTTCTCGACGCCGTCGCCGACAAGGTCGTTCAGCGCGTACGTCGCGCGCCCGGGTTCGTGCTCGGCGTCGAGCCGAGCTGTCGCCGATTCTTCGTTCAACGGCTCGATGGTCGTGTCGCGTCGGCGTCGCTCGACGGACCCGCCGAGGCCGTCGTCGAGCCTCGCGTCATCGACCCAGGTGCAGGCGGCTATGCGGTCGACGGTTACGTCTTCGACGTGCGCCCGAGCGCGGCCCGCGGGGACCTCGAGCCCGGGCTGTGGCTCGCGTGGAGCACGGGCGCCATGGCTCGCGCCGATGCGTCCGGTGCGCTGCGCTCGTACGGGCACGCCGCGCCGCGCGCGACGGCGATGGCCGATGGTCCGCTCGACGGTGAGCTGTTGTTCGCCGACGAGGCGGGCGTCTTCGTTCGGGCGACGGGCGCGCAGGATCGACGCGTCGTCGCGCCCCAGTCGGATCGCGAATGGAGCGACGCCCGTACGCTCCCTGGCGGGGAAGTCGGTCTCCTCGGGTGGTCGGGCGGGCTCGCGCTCGTCGATCTCGCCCGGGGGGAGCTGCTCGGCTCGACCGAGATCGAGGGGCGCGAGCGCTTCGCGTCGTGGGACGCCGACGGCTCGGTGGTCGCGTTCGGGTTCGCGCTCGCGGGGCCTCCCGAAGGTGAGCTCGTGCCGATCGGCGCGGGGCTCGCGCGAGAGGTCGCGGCGCGCGCGTCGAACCTCGTCGCGGAGCTCGATCCGAGCGGCGCGCCACGCATTCGACTGCGTTGAGCGCCGCCGTGACGAGCGCGGCCTTCAGTCGATCGAGGGCCAGCCGATGCGCACGCTGGTGTACGAGCCGCGGCCCTCGAAAGGGCCACGAAAGCCGGACGCGGAGAAGACCCGCTCGACGCACTCCGCCACGCTGCGGTAGCGCTCGTCGTCGGCGCTCGCGGCGACGCTCCCCGGGTACACGGAGCCGTCGGCCTGGATCTCGAACTCCAGGACCACGCTGTCGGCGGGCGGCAGCTCGCCGCTCGGCAAGCGGCAGGCTTGCGAGAGCGGCCAGTAGAGCTGTGCGCGGGCGGCGCGCTCGAGCGCGGGGGACGAGAGCGGTGGCCGCGGCACCACCCGCGGAGGCGTGGCGCCGAGGGAGGGGGAGCTCTGGCTGGACGTGCCCGTCGCAAGGCCGGTGTCCGTACCCACGAGCGTCAGGGCGACCGACGACGCGGGCGGGCCGGGGGCGGCCGCGACGAGCTCGGCGAGCGCTGCGGGGTCGGGGCGTCGGGGAGCAGGGGTGGGCGTCGGCGCCGCATCGGCGAGGGCCGCCGTCACCTCGACGGAGGGCGCGGCTTCGGGCTCGGCCTTCCGACACCCCGCGAGCGGGGGCGTCGCGAGGAGCAGGGCGAGCACACGAGCCGACACCCAGAAACCCTTACCATGGGTCGCGCGTCGCGGGCCTCGTCGCGCTCGCCCGAAGGTGATAGTGCGCTCCCTCATGGGAGCTCAGTGGAAGCAGAAGGGCCGCGAAGCGGCCGCGAACGCCAAGGGTCGGATCATGACGCGCATCTCGCGCGAGCTGATGGTCGCCGCGCGCGACGGCGCCGATCCGACGATGAACCCGCGGCTTCGAATGGCGGTCGAGGCGGCGCGCAAAGCGTCGATGTCGCGCGACACGATGGAGCGCGCGATCAAGAAGGGCGCTGGACTGCTCGATGAGACGGTGATCTTCGAGACCGTCAATTACGAAGGCTTCACGCCCCATCAGGTGCCGGTGATCGTCGAGTGCCTCACGGACAACCGCAACCGCACCGCCGCGAACATCAAAGGGATCTTCCGCAAGGGGCAGATGGGGGCGGTCGCGTGGGACTTCGCCCGGCTCGGCGCGATCGAGGCGACTCACCCGGAGCGCGCGGACGCCGACGAGGCGGCCATCGAGGCCGGCGCGCAGGATCTCGAGCCAGGCGACGAAGGCGCGACCGTCTTTTACACCGAGCCCACCGACCTCGACGCCGTGTCGAAGGCGCTCGCGGAGCGCGGCTGGCAGCTCTCGAGCGCGCGGCTCATCTGGAAGTCGAAGAACCCGGTCGCGCTCGACGATGAGGGCAAGCGGGCTGAAGTCGAGGCGTTCCTCGAGGCGCTCGACGAGGACGACGACGTCCAGCAGCTCTACGTCGGGCTCGCCTGAGGCGCGCGGCCGTCAGAGGCCGCGGTTGAGGTTCTCGAGGGCGGCCGTGGCGGCGCTGGCGGCGTAGTCGATCTCGGCCTCGGGCCCCGCCATGATCAGGCGGCCGGTCGCGCCCCATACGATGACGTCGATGAGCTTCACGTTCGCGGCCTTGAGCGCCTCGTTGCAGGCGATCGACAGGTACGCCGCAGGCTCGGCCTCCATGATGAGGACCGAGTCACCGGCGAGCACCATGTTGCCCGCAGCGTTGCCGGTGAAGGCGATCGCGTGGTCCTGCTCGATGGAGCGGATGATCTTGTTCTGCAGGATCTTGCACTTCGCGCGGTCGCTCGCCTTCAGGCCCGAGGCTGAAAGGACGGCCTCTCCCGCGGCGAGCACCTCGCCCTGATCCTGGTGGTGGAGCTGCATCATCCCGAACACGCGCTCGGTGATCATGGCGCCGAGGTGCACCCGAGTCGCCTTCAGCGCCTGGTCGATCTTGGCGTGGATTTCCATCGCGGGCGCGATCTCGACGAACAGCGCGGCGTCGTACTCGCGCGGGTCGTACACGCGATTGGTCTTCGCCATGTACTGGGCGAGCTGCTGCTGCAGCGAGTCGATGAACACGTAGGCGCGGAGCTGGAAGCCGGTGGTCTCTGCCATGACGAACTCTCTCGAAGCCCGAGACGTTAATACGACCTCGCGCTCCGCGGGTAGCGCTTTCGCGTGAGGCTCGCTGTGCGCTGGGGTGAGGCGCCTAGAGCAGGGTGTCGAGCTCGTCGAGGAGCGCCGTCGTCACCGCGCTCATGCGCGCGGCGTGTTCGGCTCCGACGAGGTCGAACGTGAGGGGGCGACCCTGCGCGAGGACGCGCCGCACGGCCTCTTCGATCGCGTCGCCTGCGCGGCCGAGTGCCGGAGCGCCCTTGCGCGGCGCGAGCCAGCGGAGAGCCTCGGCGGTCGCGAGGATCATGGCCATCGGGTTCAGCTTGTCCTGGCCGGCCTCCTTCGGCGCGGAGCCGTGGATCGGCTCGAACATGCCGTGGTCGTCGCCGACGTTGCAGCCGACCGCCATGCCCATCCCGCCCTGCAGCACGCTCGCGAGATCGGTCAGGATGTCGCCGAACATGTTGGTCGTGACGAGCACGTCGTAGTGCTCGGGTTGCGTGATGAGCCACTGGGTCACCGCGTCGACGATCGCGACGTCCTTCTCGACGTCGGGGTAGGCCGCGCCGAGCTCGAGGAAGACGCGGGTGAAGAGCCTGCAGCCCTCGAGCACGTTGTTCTTCACGATCGCGGTGACGCGCTTCTTGCCGTCCTTGGGCGCGCCGTTTCGCTTGCGAGCGAGCTCGAACGCGAGGCGAATCACGCGCTCCGACGCGGCGCGCGTGATGACGCGGGTGTCGGTCGCGAGCACCTCCTTGCCGCCGGGCGCGAGCACGCCGCCCATGCCGGTGTAGAGGTCTTCGGTGTTCTCGCGGATGAACACCATGTCGACGTTCTCGGGCTTCCACACCGACATCGGCGCGCCGCTGATGCGGGTGCGCACGCCTGGGTAGAGCTTCACCGGTCGGATGTTGGCGTAGAGATCGAGGCGGGTTCGGTTGCCGATCACCGGGGACCAGCCCGCCATCTTCCCGTCCGGCATCGTGACCGGCCCGCCGCCCTTCGGGTCGGGCCAGCCGACCGCGCCGAGGAGGATGACGTCGGCGGCGCGGCAGCGCTCGTCCGAGCCCTCGGGCCAGTCGCGGCCGTGCTCGAGGAAGTAGCGCCCGCCGCAGGGGATCTCCTCGATCGCGAAGGCCTCGCCCGTCCGCGCGGAGACCGCCTCCAGCACCCGACGCGCCTGCGCCGCCACCTCGACTCCCGCGCCGTCGCCCGGAAGCACCACGATCGAATGGGCCGTTCCCATGGGCGGAGTTTCTCGCCCGGGGGTCGGAGGTCGTCAAGTCAGGCTGCGCGCGACGCGAGGTCGAGCGCGGCGCGGTAGGCCGCCTCGAGCGCCACGAACGCGGCCATCGAGCCGCCTCGATCGGGGTGCGTCGCGTACGCCCGCTGCCGAAACGCTCGGCGCACGTCGTCGACGGACGCGCCCGCCACGAGCCCGAGCGACGAGAACGGGGACTCGGCGTGGGTGACTCGGGACGTCGAGCGCGGGGGCTCTCGCCGGCCGGTGGGCTCTGCGCGTCGTGGCTCCTCGGCGTAGCGGGCTCGAAACCGCGCGACCTCGTCTTCGTGAGCGCGCCGGACGCGCGCGGCCTCGGCGGCCATCGCCGCCTCGAGGACGTCGTCGAAGCGGGGGTCGTCCATCGAAGAACGGAACGGCCGCTCGCCGCGGTCCTTGAGGCCTCCGCCCTCCGTCACGGGTCATCGAGCGGGCAGCCCTCGCGGCTCGCCCGGTGTAGCGTGGCTCAGGTGAGGCGAATCGCACCGCTCCTCGCATCCGCGCGCGGCACGTTCCGCGGCTCGTTGCCGCTCGAGGTCGCGCTCGTGCTCGCGACCGGGGTCGCTGCGGGGGCGACGGCGGGCGTCCTGCCGGCGGTGATTGGGCAGGCCATCGCGGTGCTCGGCGGTCAGCCGGCGCGAGGCCAGGCCGGCCCGGTGGGGCTTCTCCTCGCGCTGGTGCCGCCCGGCAAGCTGGCGATCGTCGGGGCCACCTTGGTCGTCACGGGGCTCGTCGTGGGCGTCGGTGTGCTCGCGACGCGGCGCTCGTCAAGCTTCGCCGCCGAGCTCGCCTCGGCGCTCCGCATCGCGCTCCTCCGCGTGGTCCTCGCGGCCTCGCCCCGTTACGCGCTCGAGCGAGCGTCGGCCGTCGGCGTCGGGCCTTCGCCGCGACCTCCCGACGCCCGCGCCACCTCCGACGTGCAGGGCCTCGCGGCGCTTCAGCTCGCCATCACCCGCGAGGCCGGCGCGACCGCGGATTTCGTCGTCTCGTCGATGCTCGCGCTCCCTCAGGCGCTCGTCACCGTCGCGGTGCTGGCCGTCGAGCTCGTGACTCGGGGCGCGTTCGGCGTCCTCTTCGGCGGTGGGGTCTTGTTCCTCGCCTCACGGCTCGCCGTCGAGCGCGCCTCGCGCCGCGTCATCGACGTGCGCGGCGAGCTCACTCGCTCCGACACGGCGGTGTTCGCGCAGCTGCAAGAGACGCTCGGTGCCATCGAGGAGCTGCGCCTCCTCGGCGGGCGCGGCGTGGCCCTCTCGGAGTTCGCGAAGCTCGCGCGGGCAGGTGCGGACGCGAAGCGACGCTTGGCGACCGCCATGGCGGCGTCCGGGCAGGTTCGCGTGGTGTTCGCGGCCCTCTCGCCGCTGCTGGTGCTCGCGGGGCTCGCCGCTTCGGGGCGCGCCGCCGAGCCGGGCGAGGTCGCGACGCTGCTCCTCTACGTGCCGCTCCTCATCGGTCGCCTGGAGGTGCTCGACGGCGTGCGGCAGGGCTTCGTCGAGCGCGGCCCGAGCCTCGACGCGATGCGCGCCTTGCTGGAGCTCCCCGAGTCCCCGAGCCGGCCAGCCTCGCCACGTCGACTCGCGCCGCGCGCCCGCGGCGAGCTCACGTTCGAGGGCGTGCGCTTCACTCCGCCGGGGGCGAGCGCGCCCGTCCTCGACGGCGTGAGCTTTCGCGTACCGGCGGGCGCGACGGTCGGCGTGTGCGGCGGCTCCGGCTCCGGCAAATCGACGCTCGTCCGTCTGCTGTTGCGGCTCGACGAGCCCGACGAAGGGAGGATCCTCCTCGACGGCGTCGACCTTCGTGAGCTCGAGCCCGACGACCTCTGCGCGCTCTTCGGCGTGCTCCGGCAGAGCGCGCAGCCGCTCGAGCGCAGCGTGCGCGACAACCTGTCGCTCGGCCTCGAGCCTCCACCCGACGAGGCCTCGATGCGCGCGGCGCTGGCGGCCGTCGGGCTCGACGAGCTCGCGTCGTCGGATGGTCGGCGCGGCCTCGACACGCTCGTACGTCGGCAGCCCCCGAACCTATCGGGCGGCGAAGCGCGCCGCCTCGTGCTGGCCCGCGTCGTCCTCGGGGATGCGCCGGTGCGGGTGCTCGACGAGCCCGAGGCCGGATTGCCCGCGGCGACCGCGCAGGACGTCTTGCGCTCCGTCAAGTCGTCATCGGGCGGGGTGACGCACCTGGTGGTGACGCACGCGCCGCGACTCCTCGCGTCGGATTTCAACGTGCTGTTGCGCGAAGGTCGCGTGGTCGCGACCGGGACGCACGACGAGCTCGTCGCGCGCTCGGAGGACTACCGCGCGCTCCTCGCCGAGGAGCCGCAGGCCTGAGCCCGCGCGGCCGGTGTGGTAGGAAGAATGGCGATGACGACGCTCGATGCGTTCGCGGCTCGGCTGCTCGACGTCCTCTCGACGCTGGAGTCGACGGCGGTGCTCGGCGCGGCCGAGCGGCGGCTCCGTAGCCTCGGCAGCCTGCTTCGCTTCGCGTGCGTCACCGTCCCTTGCGATGAGGCCCTGGTCGCGATCGAGCTCGAGCACCTCGGGCGCATGCACGTCCCGGGCGTCGCGACGGCCGACGAGTGGCGGCCCGCCGACGTCGAGCTCTCGCCGCTCGGGACGCCGTTCGCCTTCCTCTTCGCCGGCGGCGGCGGGCACGCGGCCGAGCTCGTGCCCGACGACCCGATGCTCGCCGCCCTCGCGGGGCTCCTGCGCTCGACGCCGCGGCACGGGGTGTTCGTCCCCGTTCGGCTCGGCGCGGAGGTGGTCGGCGGCGTCGCGCTGCTCGACGGGTCGCGACGCACCGGCGATCGCGAGCTCTTGCTTGGCGAGCAGCTCGCCGACGTGGCCTCGGGCGCGGTCGAGGCCTACCGCACCGAGCGGGCGCTGCTCGAGGTGTTCGCGCTCGCGCTGCCGGAGCTCGTCTCGAGCGACGGAGAGACCGGCTTCGCCCGCGAGCTCGAGCGCTACGTCCACTCGCTGCGGCTCGCCCCCGAGTACCGTCGAAGGCTCGCGCTCGCGGGAGCCATCGGCCGACTCGCGGGGCATGGCGACGCCGCGGTCGAGCTCGCGGCGCGCCTCATCGCCGACGTCGAGCGTTACCTCGACGGGCTCGGGGCTGCCGTGGGTACGCCTTCGGGGCCGCTCGACGGAGCCCGATGAGCGCGTCGGTCCCGCTCGGCCGCGACGGCGCGGGGATCCGCGTCGCGCTCATCGACTCGGGGGTCGACGCGTCGCACCCTTGGCTTGCGGAGGCGAAGCTCGAGCACGTGGGGGTCGAGCGGGTCGGCGACGGTCATCGCGTGGTCGCGCGAGAGCTCGGCGTCGACGCGAGCGGCCACGGGACCGCTTGCGCCGGTATCGTGCATCGCATGGTGCCGGCGGCGCGGCTCGTCGATGTCTGCGCGCTCGGCGACGACGGACGCGGCTCTCGAGGCGCGCTGCTCGCGGCCCTCCGGCACGCGATCGAGGCGCGTTACGATGTCGTCAATCTGAGCCTGGGGATCGACGTGCCTCGGCGGGCAGCGCTCCGGAGCGGCGACACGCTCCCCATCCTCGCGCTCTACGAGCTCGCCGATGCGGCGGTGACCGCGGGGGTCGTGCTCGTCGCCGCGGGCCCGAACTTGCCCGAGGTCCGCACCTATCCGGGAAAATTCAAGTCGCTGGTCGGCGTCGGGCGCGGCCCATTTGCCGAGCTCGAGCGCCTCGAGAGCGCGCGCTCCGAGGACCACGAGCTGCTCGCCCCCGGCACCGACGTCGTCGCTCCCGCGCTCGGCGGGGGTGAGCGCCACTGGACCGGGACCTCGTTCGCGACGCCGTTCGTCACCGCGCACGTCGCGCGGATCCTCGCGGCGCGGCCGAGGCTCCCGATCGAGGCGGTGAAATCTGCGCTCCACGCCATCGCCGCGTCGACGGTCCTGGGGTAGGGTCGAGAGCTCGTGCGCCCTCTCGATCCGCTCCCGACGCTCGAGGCCGCGCTCCGCGGCAAGCCCGCCCCCGACGTGTGCGCGCTGCTCGACGCGCTCGACAGCTCGCTCTCCGAGCCGTGCGAACGCGCTGCGCTGACGTTCGGTCGAGGTGCGCTCGCGTTCCGCGACGGGCGGAGCGAGGCCGCGCGGGAGGCCTTCGCCCTGGCGGCGGACGGCTTCGATGCGCTCGGAGAGCTCGAGGCGGCGGCCCTCGCGCGGTGCGAGGAGTGGCTCGCGCGGATCCGTCGTGGCGGAGTCCCGCTCGAGCACGGCGGGGCAGGAGCTCGCTTCTCCGACGCGCGGGCTTCGCTCGAGGCGCTCGCGGAGGCCGCGACGACCGAGCGGGTCGCGGTCGTCGCTCGCCATTACCTCGGGACGGCCGAGCGAGCGGCGGGGAACCTCGAGGCCACGCAGCGGAGCTTGCTCCAGGCGCTGTCGAGCTCCGCCGGCATGCTCCCCGAGCGCGCGCCGATCCTGAACTCGCTGGGGACGATCTACGTGCTCACCGGCGCGTACGGCGCCGCCACCTCGCTCCTCGAGCACGCGGCCGAGCTCGCGCGTTGCCTCGGTGACGTGGTCGGCGAGGCGATCGCCTTCGGTCAGCTCGGCAGCGCTGCGCTGGCGCGCGGCGACCGTGAGCTCGCGCGCCGTCATCTGCGGCGGCAGGAGTGGCTCGCGTCGCGCGTCGGCGACACCTTCGGTCGCGCGCGTGCGCTCGTGTTGCTGGCCGAGCTCGCCCTCGAGCTCGCGCGTCCCGACGAAGCCCGAGCGATCGCCGACGAGGCGTTCGCGCTCGCGACGAGCGTCCACCCGCCGCTCGCGGTGTGGGCCGCCCAGGCCGTGCGGGTCAGCGGTCGGGCCCGCCTCGAGCTCGGTGACCCGGCGGGCGCCCAGGCGCTCGAGGACGCGGCCCAGCGCTTCGCGGCGGCGGGCAATCGCCTCGGCGGCGCGCTCGTCGCGTGGGATCGCTCACGCCACGGCCTCGCCGACGCGTGGGACGTGGCGGCCTGGGAGCTCGCGAGCCTCGGCCTCGAGCAGCGCCTCGCCTTGCTCTTCCTCGAGCGTCGGGCCGCCGCCGACGGGGCGACGTTCGACGCCGCGCTCGCCGCGGTCACCCAGCCCTTCGAGCACCTCTCGGCCGCGCACGAGCTCGAGCTCCTGCATCGGCGGCCGGACGCGCTCGCCTCGGAGACCACACGACGAGTGAGGGCGGGGCGGTCGCTCGCTCGGCTCGCGGCGATGGGGCTCGCGCCGAGGGGCCTCGTCGTGGCGGCGTTCGCGCATCCGTCGCTCGTGGCCCCGAGCGTTCCCGATGCAGCGGGGCAGGGCGTCGTCGTCGGCGGCGCGCCCTCGCTCGCGGTCTGGGCGTGGCGCGGCGACGTGTCCGCCGGCGACCTCGCGCGCGAGGTGGCGGAGATGCGCTCGCAGCTTCCGGAATTGCGCGCGGTGCTTGCATGGTTCTCGGCGGGACGCGTCGTCGCGCCGCCGCTCCGCGGAGAGCCGTCCGCGACGCTCGACGGGGTCGACCTCGAGCCTCTCTACGCGACCGTGTTCGCCGCGTCGGCCGGGAGCTTGACGGTCCTCGGCGAGGTCGCCGCGCTCACGCTCGTTCGGGACGCCTGGGAGGCCGCCGTCACGCGCTAGCGGGTCGCCGAGTCGTTCGCGCGTCGCTCTCGCGCCGCCACGGTTCGCCGGATCTGCGGCAGCAGCGACCACGCGACCGCTCCCGCCGTCGCCGCGTCGAGCTCCTCGGTCGCGGGGACCGGGACGACGGGGACGCCTCGCCGCGCGAGCTTCCGCGCGAAGTCTGCCCCGGCCTTGCTTCCGAGCAATTTCGCTGGTCGCGCGACGACGCAGTCGAACCCTCGCTCGAGCTCTCCCAACGCCTCGTCGACCGAGGTCGTCACGTCGCACGCGACCGAGAGCTGACCGCGCAAGAGCGCCGCCATGACCTCGGCCGCCTCGCGCTCCTCGAGGAGCAGGAGCACTCTCCTCACCACGGTTCGCAGGTCGCGTCGCGACGGCAGCGACGGCTCGCTCGAGCGCTCGAGGTGCGCGTCGGAGACTGCGTCGAGCACGCGTCGCTTGACCTCGGGCACGGTGAAGCCGGTCGTGAGGTAGTGGGCGTCCACCTCGTCCGCGACGCGCTCGACGTCCGCCGTGTCGCCGACGAGCACGAGCCCGACCCCATGCACCCGCGCGCTCTCGAGCCGCCGGCGGAGCGGCTCGTCGATCGCGTTGGCGTGCAGCACCACCGCGTGCGCGAGCACGAACTCGGCTCGCAACAGCGCCTCGCTCGCGTCGTGCAGGTGTTCGATGCGGTAGCGCTTCGGGTTCAGCGAAGCGATGAGCCTGACCGTGACGCCGGCCTCCGGCGATGCAAGGATGACTCTTGGTCTTGCCACGCGTGACACCATTCGAGCACATGGATCGCGACACGTCGACTCTCCGAAGCCGCTGGCTCGCCGCTGCCTTGCTCGCGCTCGCGTCGCTCGGCACCCGCGACGCTCATGCGCACGGACGCTTTCCTGCGTCGAACGCGGTGCGCTTCGATCGGGCCGCGCCGGACCACGCCGTCGTCCGTACCACCTTCGGCCTCTACGACACGCCCGAGCTCGAGGCAGGTCCCGGCGGCGGCTGGCGCTGGCTCTGCTCGTCGGCGATCGGCTACGACGCCAACAAGGAGGATCCCGCGCTCACGCTCGTGGAGGGGCACCTCGTGGTCGGCACCTTCGGTGGCCTCGTGGTCGCCTCGGAGGACCGCTGCGGGTACGACCTCGTGCCGGCGACGAAGGACCACTACATCGTCGAGCTCGCGGCCCTGCCGACGCGCGACGCCCCCGCGCCGGGCTCTCCGGTGCTCGCCCTCGCGTCGAACGGGGTAGGCGAGGACGTCTTCGACGTGCGCCTCTTCGAGTCGCGCGATGGGGCTGCCTCCTGGAAGGACCTCGCCGCGAGCCTGCCCAAGGACTTTCTCGCGCTCTCGGTCGTCGCGGCTCCGAGCGCGAGCGACGCGCTCGAGTGGGGGACGATCTTCCTCAGCGGGCGCGACGGGACGCTCGACGGCGGGTACCACGGCGTGCTGTTTCGCTCCGACGACGGCGGCACATCGTGGCAGCGCCTCGAGCTCGACGGCGTCGACGGGCTCGCGACGCTCCCGTACCTGCAGGGCGTCCTGCCGACCGAGCCGCCGACGGTGTTCGTGTCGGCGGTCCTCGACGCGCCGCCGATCCGCGAGCAGCGAAACCTCGTCAGCCGAGACGGCGGGGCGAGCTTCACGACCTACGCCGAGGCCAAGGAGCTGCTCCCGGGCTTCTCGCTCTCGCCCGACGGGACGCGGGTGGCGTTCGGCGGTGAGAAAGCAGGCTTGCTGGTCGCGCCGGTCGCGGCGCTCGAGGACGCTGCGCAGTCGAAGAAACTCCAGAAGACTCGCGTCGCGTGCCTCAGCTGGCAGGAAGACGCGCTCTACGTGTGCGGCAACGCCTTCGTCGACGGGTTCAGCGTCGGCCGCAGCACCGACGACGGCGCGACGTTCGCGCCGGTGACCTTCCTCACGAGCGCGTGCGGCCCCAAGTCGTGCGACGCCGCGAGCGACGTCGGGGGCACGTGCGGCCCGCTCTGGACGATCGAGGCTAAAGAGCTGGTCGCGCCGTTGACGTGTGACCCGCCGCCTGAGCCGCCGGACGAGTCGGGCTGCGCGGTCGTCCCGCGCGATGCCGAGCGCGTCGACCCAGCGCCGCTCGGGCTCGTGGGCCTCGCCGTCGCGAGCATCGCAGCGCGGCGGCGACGACGTCGATGAGCCGTGCAGGGGCTCTCTGGGCTCACGTGTCCAGCGGCCTTCAAGTCCTTCGCGGGGCCGCTCGGCGTGTGAGCGCCGCGGCCGGTGTTGGCCTCTCCGGTCCGATGCTCACGACCTTAAAGGTCGCTGCGCTTCGGTCCTCGAGTCCGCCTGGGCCGCGAACGCTCCTCGCCATCGCGGGGCCGCTCGGCGCGGGAGCGCCGCGGCCGGTGTTGGCTTCGTGCCGGCTGCCGGTTCGCCTTCCCAGGGGGCTCGCGCGGTGGCAGACTCGCGCGCCATGCGAACGCAACTCCTGGTGGGGACGATGGTGGCGGGGCTCGGTCTCGCGGCATGGATGACGCTGCCCGCCGCAGCACAGAACGGCAACGCTCCGGCGAAGCCCGCGCCGAGTGGCTCGCCAAGCGCCGCGCCGTCGGCGAAGCCTGCGCCGGTAGCAAAGCACAAGTGCAAGCCCGGGATGGTCCCCATCCCCGCGGGCACCTTCACGATGGGCGACGACGAGAACACGGAGAAGGCCGGACAGGTCACGGTCGACGCCTTCTGCATGAACCGGACCGAGGTGACGACGGCGGCCTACGCCGCCTGCGTGAAGGCGGGCAAGTGCACGCCGGCGGACACCGAATACGGCTGCAACGCGGGCGTCGCGGGGCGCCAGAACCACCCCATCAACTGCGTCGACTGGAACCAGGCCGACGCCTACTGCACGGCCCAGGGCCTGCGCCTCCCCACGGAGGAGGAGTGGGAGTACGCCGCGCGCGGCACGGACGGTCGCCTCTTTCCCTGGGGCAACGCGGAGCCGTCGAAGCAGCTCTGCTGGGATGGCGAGGGCAACGACAAGGGCCAGGGCAACCGCCAGTCCACCTGCCCCGTGGGCGCGTACCCCAAGGGCCGCTCGCCGTTCGGGCTCGTTGATATGGTAGGAAATGTGTGGGAGTGGACGTCGACTCAGAAGGGCTCATACCGCGTCCGCCGCGGCGGCAGCTGGGGCTGCGTCGACCCGTCGTGCGCCCGCTCCGCCTTCCGCCACGGGGACGGACCCACGCACCAGCGCGACGACCTTGGCTTTCGCTGCGCCGGCTCTGCTGCTCTCCCTTGACTCTTGAGGGTTGAACCCTTGACCGCTCGGGGCCGCTCGGCGCGGGAGCGCCGCGGCC
>Ga0194129_10000698_pt1 | contig 61916 bp, 111 predicted proteins | sample TA2KigCa35mmetaG_FD_150862 | JGI IMG/M metagenome (GOLD analysis project Ga0194129, IMG submission 150862) | Freshwater microbial communities from Lake Tanganyika, Tanzania - TA2015038 Kigoma Deep Cast 35m | ecosystem: Environmental > Aquatic > Freshwater > Lake | place: Tanzania: Lake... | reverse complement strand
AGCGAGTTCTGGACAAAAACAATTCCCGATTACGCCGGACAGCGATATTGACACACCCTTTGAATTGATCAGACCATCCGACCCTCGATACAAGCAGATGAATGACCCGGTGTTTGGTATTACCGGTGCGATTTCTCAGCGCTACGACATCAAGATGAATCCCGATGGAACGTTCGACATTGTCGATACGCAAAACAACAACTCGAGGGTCGCAGGGCCGTTTAAGTCCAGGAAGCAAGCCGTATACGGTGCGATTCGTAAAGACAGAGATCCAAGTTTCAACCCCCAAATACTGTTGGGTAGCAGAAGAAAGGGCAGCACACGAAAAGCCGCCAAACGTAAGCGTCAAAAAGTAACGCAACAGACTTTGCCGGTCGCTCAAGCGCCGGCCCAGCTCTCTTTTGATTTTGATGAAAATAGTTCTGCAAACAGACTCGACCAGTCCAAGGATGGACTAACTGGCGCCATCTCGGGCAGCGATTTGCTGATGAAACTGGGAATCACTCTTGCTCCGTCAACGTTTACAACGATGCACTACGACAATGGTTACACAACGGAGTCACATTATTCAGTGGGTTCTCGAAATATGCTTACGGACCCGGACTCCCAGCTAAGACTTGATGTTGACCGCACAAGGTTCTTTAACCTGTGGGCTCCCTACAAGGACCGCGTCAACGCAATCGTTCCCGATTCAGAAAGAAGGGCAGAACCAGTTCTCTACATTATTGGCGGCCCGAGTGGTTCGCTCAAATCATCGATTCGTGAATCTGGGTTGGCAGGAATACCGACCCGCGAACAAGCTGTCACAATCGATAACGATGAAATTAAATTGATCATGCCGGAATTTGTCTTTATGGCTACTTCAAAGAAAACCAAATATGAATCAATGGCGGCGCAAACCGTTCATGATGAAAGCAAACAAATAGGTATCAACGCTTTGATGGCGACGATGCTAAGAGAACAGGCTTCGATGCGCGTTAGTAAAACGGGGAAAGATATTGTATTTGACAGCCTCGGCCAACTTCAAGATGACGAAATACAAAAAGTGATTGGTATTGCACGCGCTTCTGGGTATAAAGTTGTCGGATATTACTTTTTTGCCGAAGAAGATATTGCGCTCAAGCGCATGAGGGCTAGGTCAAAAGAAACCAAAAGAAAAGTTCCAAAGCACATGCATGGTCAGTCAATGAACGGGGTACGGGCGCGTCTCATGCATTCAATCGAGTTTGGAAACCCCGACCCGCTACTTGACGAAATCGTTTTTTACGATACAAACGATCCGACCAGAATTCAGATGGCGGCAACATTTGTCCTCGACTCATCAAAACCCATAGGTTTGTTCACCCCCGCCCAGAACGGAAGGGTCGTCAGATCGCAAAATAGGGCTTCAAAAGCCGTTCTCACCATCATCCCGGTTACAAAAGCCGATGGCACCACCGGGGATTCGTTTGCAATCACTGAACTCGACATGGATAATTGGACAGACCATTAGAACTGTTGAAATGTAGACTGGAACGGCATATGGCAGATAAATCCCCCAAAAAATCACCAAAGGCCCTTAAGGTCGTACTTGCCCCTGTGGAAAAAATGGCGATGGCCGCTATGAACGGCAAAACTTTTGAAGAATCAGGTCTCGAAGACACACCGAAGAACCGAGAAGACTACGCCGGACTTGTCAAGGAGTTGGAAGAAATGAAGGCGGAGGGAATCGTCCCAGAAATTCCGTTCGCATAGGGGCTCTTCCGCCGTAAACAAACAAAGGTTTGTTACTCTAAGTAAAGACATATTTGCTAGGTGCTCACCTGAGTGGTTGTGTCATCGTCATATCCAAGCAATTTTCACGATCCACGAAAGGATCACCCCAATGTCAGATAAGTCAAGAGTGCGAGAGCTGCAGACAGCGCTCCGCACAAAAATGGCTGACAACAAGACCATCGCCGACTCGTTCAAGGTCGAAGATGGAACAGTTGTTGTTTCAGCAGATCAGAAAGCCGCGTTTGATCGCAATATGAGCGACATCCGCGAGATCAAGAGCCTCATCGAGGGTCTCGAGCAAATGGAAAGCGTTTCCTCGTGGGGAGACGAGCCGGCGACAGAGTCTGTAGCAGCCGCTGCAGCCAGTCAGCCGACACAGTCCCACGCGACCAGAAGCGTCGGCCAGGCGTTCCTCGAGTCGGCGGAGTTCAAGGCACTCAACGGTGGAAAGAATGGCGCAAACATGATCGCGCCGTTCAATTACAACGTGAAGGATGTCTTCACCGCAATGCCGACCGGTCCAGCGTCCCCGATTTCCTCAGTCGAGAACTTTGGAACATTCCAGCGCGATGCGATGGTTTCCCCTCCGACCCGCACCCGTCGTGTTCGTGACCTTTTCCCGGCACGTTCAACAACGGCTGCAGTCATCGAGTACTTCCGTCAAATCGGCTACACCTCGCCGGCTGGCCAGACGCCTCCGACCAACAACGCGGCAACTGTTGCCGAGCGCACAGGCGCTTTGTTCACCGCCAAGCCGCAGTCGGGTCTGAAGTTCACTGGACATCAGGCACCGGTTCGCACGATGGCCCACTGGGAAGCCGCCCACCGCAACGTCCTTGCGGATGAGCCACAGCTTCGCAGCATCATCGACAACGAGCTGATGTACGGTCTGCGCCTGCTTGAGGACAGTCAAATCCTCAACGGCGACGGCACTGGCGAGAACCTCGCTGGCGTCCTCCAGACTTCGGGCATCCAGACCTACGACTGGTCGGATGGTGCAACAACGCCGGTTGCAGACACAAAGGCTGACGCGATTCGTCGCGCCGCCACGCTGTCCTTCTTGGCGTACTATGAACCGACCGGCGTCGTTCTTCACCCGAACGATTGGGAAGACATGGAGCTGTCGAAGGACCTCAACGGCCAATACTTGGTCGCCGTGTCCGTCGCACTCGGTGGAACCCCGCGTTTGTGGAGAATCCCGGTTGTCGAAACCCCAGCCATCGGCGAGGGCACAGCTCTCATCGGTGCGTTCGGTACGGCAGCCCAGATCTACGACCGCGACACAGCAAGCATCCGAGTTTCGGAACAGCACGCAGACTTCTTCGTGCGTAACGCAATCGTGATCCTGGCCGAGCAGCGCATGGCGCTGGCGGTCAAGCGTCCGGAAGCGTTCGTGAAGGTCTCGTTCGACGCAGCTCCAAGCGCGTAATTCACTCAAGCGCTAAGTCGCAACCCTCGCCCGAACCCGCAAGGGGGAAGGCGGGGGTTGTGGCTTTTAAGGCCCACATAATTCAGTTTTACAACTGATGTAATCTATACACATGGCGAAACGAGTTGTTTTCAACCCAGATGCAAGGGATGCGGATGGGGATTTGACTGTGCAGGACGGCACGATTTTTGAACGACCCGACAAACCTAAAATTCCAACACCTGATGTCTCGATTACAAGACCGAAGCGAAAATTGTCGGTGGTGGGTAGATATAAAAGAACAAGTCCGATACGGCCGACCAGCGTTTCGGAAAGAGATATCTCCACCGGCGGACCCCTCAAAACCGCGGAAATTCTCAAGCAGGACCTGCTCAAAGGGTTGACAGATGACGAAAAGAAGTCGTTCCTCGGTATAGATGACGGGACGCTGAAGAAAATGAAGAAACAGAATGCTTCGATCAATTCTTTTGCCGCGGACAACATAGCAATCAACGCTTTTGGTTATCACCCGATGGAGATTTGGGGTGATGCATACCTGGACGAGGAAATTTTGTTTCCCAAGAAAAGCCAGATCCCGCCGCGACGATTGACTGACTTGGAAAACAGATATCTTGAGCTGCGGGCGCAGGGAAAAAATGATTCAGAAATAGCGAGAAAATTCGGCGTTTCAAGAGAGAGTGTCAGGCAGATAAAAGTCAACTCCTTGAAGAAACGGGATCAAGAATCGCTACTCGAGGGCGAAGAGCTTGAAAAACAAACTCGGACGGAAACAGGACTAAGGATTGCCGACGCGGTTTTTCTGGATACGGGAAATAGTCCCACTGGTCTAATTGGAAGAATGACGGGGGACGTCCCTGACGATCATCCGGTGTTTGAGACCCCGAGCGAAAGGGAGAACAGGGAGCAGGCGTTTGCTGACTTTATCTACGAGGCATATATCGAACCCTGGCAAAATGATTTTTGGCAGCAGCAGGGAAAGACCCCGACAGACGAAGACCTCTACGATTTCATGAACACAATCGACGAAGACGAACTTCGTGAACGTTTCGAGAAAGAAAAAGAAATCAGCTCATGGGGTCTTGAGTACGACGAAGAGGGGAACGTCTCGACAGCGGAATGGGCCGAGCAGGGGTTCCTTTCGGAAGATGATTGGGATGGTTGGTTTGACGGCCCCATGGCGGACACGGTTTCAAGGACGAGTCGCGACGGCGGAAACACCCAGGGTTCACTATTCGACCCAAACCAATGGTCAAATTACACGCAAAGCGAGGAATACACCACCTATGGCGGAACAGATGATTTGATGGTGCGCAACACAGAGCAGCATCAAAAATTCAGTGAGTGGGCCAGCAAGAGGGAATGGAAAAATTTCCATAGAGAGCATTTTGATTGGTGGGCGTTTCCGATCGACGAGGTCTCCAATACCTACGGTGAAAGATTTAGGGTTCCGGATGAAGAGATCGAAAAACTCAGAAAGGATCCCGAGTTTTTGAAACGCCTTGATGAAAATCTGCAAAACGCCGCTGCCGCCTACGGATGGGACATCAAACAGGGGCGTTGGATACCCGACGACGTGCGAGACCAAGAACAGGTCCCACAAACACTTTCCCAAATTCGTCTATACAAAATGGCAAGATCTGCCATGGTGTTCGGAAGATGCTCGCACTTCAGGTCGCTTCAGCGAATGTACGACAATCTTTCATCGTTCGGTTGGTACAAGGGCCAGGACGAAGGGTTCTGGGCAAAAGACCACCCATGTAAACAAAGTTAGGAGTTTTTATGGATAACAGATTCTTTTATTCGGCCGAGGTGAAAAGGGTTGTTGATGGCGACACCTTTGATTGTGTTATCGACCTTGGCTTTGACGTGCTGATTAAGGCGCGAGTTCGTCTTTACGGTATTAACACCCCCGAGTCAAGAACGAAGGACGCCGCAGAAAAGCAAATGGGGCTAAAGGCAAAAGCGTTTACTACGGATTGGCTTGACCGCCATAAGACCGTCTACATCAAGACCGTCCTCGACAAAAACGAGAAGTACGGCCGGGTGCTCGCCAACGTCTATTCATCCCCGCAAATAGAGGAAAAGACAACGGCATGCCTGAACGATGACATCATTGGTGCCGGCTATGCCAGGGCTTATTTTGGGGTCGGCGACAAAACGTGGACCGAATTCAAGACGAAATAACGATAGGCTGGGAGCATGAACATGAACAGCTACACCAACGAAGACGAACTCCGCGAAATCAAAACGACTCTCGACTCTCTTGCCGCATTGGTAAAAGCGCTCGGTGAACAATTGAACAGGGTTGAGGCAATGATGCAGAAATCCTTGCCCACGGTCAGCGAACGGCTCCAGGCCGTGTCCGGTTCAAAGTCGAGCGTACTAGCGAACATCCCGAACATAGGTTCCTTGACGACCAAAACTAAGTAAGGTCGTCCTTGGCGTCCAACATATTGGCGTCAGTTTGCTCAACTGCTTGCTGAATCGAATACGCCTTTGTTCCCGGGCCAATCGGGTTGACTGCCGTTATGTGGAATTCGTGCATCAGAATGTTCCGAATCAACCAATGAACTGGGTAAGAACGCGGATCTCTGGCGTGCTTTTTACGAAACTCGGCTGCAAAAGCCATCGCCCGTCTATGAAGCCCTGGGGTGACTACGTTGTCGTCAATGCACATCTTTACCCCATCCCAACCATAGGTGGAATACCTACGGATGCAAGCCTCAATATCAAAATCTTTCCACCACAACCGTTGGGCATCGATGTGCGGAAAGCACTCGACAAGACGGTCATAGAACTCTGGCTCTGTCGCAATAACATCCCCGATCCGGCGTATTGCAACCGCGTGTAAGGGTATTCCGACACGGGAATTGCTTCCCGTGATAGCTGCGTAGTCGTAATACTCGCAGTATGCCGCTTTGTGTTCGTCGATTATGAACTTGAGGACGTCGTCGGTTGTCCAGTCGTAGATGACCTTGGCAAACCTGAGCGGGATTGAGCGTTTCATTTTGTATGGGGCGACGATGTAGTTTTCGTGAAGTTTTTGAACGCAAGACCGGTATCGCATCATTGACTCATTTGCTCGCACCCCCATAACGAAAGCCGTACGACCCTTTTTGCCTTGCAGCGTGTAGTAGTCGATCGAGTCGGGCACGGCCTTGGACGGATCTAGTCCGAAATGTTTAGCCGTGATTGCGTAGGAAGGCATATCCCTAACCAACCGGCCGTCTTTGCGCCGTTGCTCTGACCAAAGAAGGCAATACTCACGGCGACCCAAAACCCATATCTCCTGCCCCTGAGGAAGGCAATACCACTCCATGTCAACCCAGTCGTAGTTGCGCACCTCTTCCATGAAGCGAACAACTGCCGGACTCACCATTTCTTCGTCTCGGAAAATTACCTTCACCGGACCAAGTTTGCGCTCCTCGTGAATCTCTTTGGCCAGATAAAGGACCGCCGTTGAATCTTTACCACCGGAAAATTGAACACAGACCGTGTCAAATGTGTCGTACACGTGTCGCATTCGTGCACGAGCAGCGTCAACACAGGAAACGTCGAGGAATAGCCTCTGTCTAGTCACCTGTGCACATCTTGCACGTGGTCTTAAACCAACCCGAGTTTCTACTGAGTGTTGCACCCATTTGTCCGCAAAGCTCACACTTGTAGGAAGAAACGGACTCGTACACCCCCACGATTTCATTCATTTTTCTGCGGAAGTGTTCCATGCCTTTTGATGGGGAAAAGTAATATCGCAGGGTTCCGAACTTTTCTTTTATTTGAAAAACTTCGTAGTCTGGGTCGATCGCGGCAAGCTCGAGGTCGCAGTCAATTATCAACTGATACCAACCACGGTCACAGCGTATTTCGACTGGATAACCGGCGGCGAATCTCGACTTTACCGCTGCCAACTGATGGGTCTTATCAATCATACTGGCCAATAATAGTCGAGATCGTCCGTCACCTCCCAGTTGAATTGGGAATAGTGGTTTGGTTCTTTTCGCAACAGGTTGGACTTGTGGCTGTTGTGGAAGGTTTCGTCCCCGAACCACTCGGGTAGGTCTTCCGGGTCGGGCGACACGAGTGCCTGGATTTTGTGCATGCAGGTGTCGTAGAAACCGTGCATTTGCCAGACTCGGCATACAACAATGCCGTACGAGCTCAGGCCGGCTTCGTGGCCACGCCACATTTTGGTGGCTGGGTGCGAGACCCAACCTTTTGATTTCCCCATCAGGGCGTTCAGGATTTGCAGGGTTTCAACTCGCTGCTTACCGAGTCGCTTGACATCCAGGCAGGTGGCCGATCTTATAAAACTGTCGTAGGGTAAAAACGTTTGCATGTCAATAATTCTATTGACAATAAATCGGAATCAAAACTCTGCGTTTGCCTCAATAAATTCAATAAGCTTTGACGCCGTGGTATCCCCTTCGTAGGTCGGGGATGCGCGCAAGAACCTGACAAACTCATACCACCGACGCTGTTGCTCTGCATTATCAAACACCAGGGTGTACTGAACCACAGCCTTTTGACCCAGGCTTGCCGTGGCCGCACCTATCACGGCAGCTTTATTTTGGTCGAGCTCTACTGGATTTCGCGCCTCGGTTTCCGTGGTTTGCGCCGAGGAAACAGATATCGGCAACGGCTCAACGACCGTGGGAGCGACATATCCCCTTTCGTCGTCCGCGTTGACGTAGGCGAATTCCTCCATCGCCGCCATCTCGAATTCATCCCATCCAAGATTGCTGATGAGGTCCTGGAAATTTATTGACACATCCTGAATCATCTGAATTAGCGATGCCGCATCAACCGACCCGAGTTCGCTCGTCCTATTGTCAGCAAGGGCAAAGGCGATAGCCGTGTCATTGTCTTCATCCATTTGTACGGCCGCGATTGAATCCCAACCTAAAGACTTTGCAGCCTGAAGCTGGTGATTGCCGGCGATCACGGTAAATGTACCGTCATCATTTGGCCTTACGACGATGGGCTTTACCTGCCCAAACTCCGCATAGGACGCGGCGATTGCGTCAACATTTCCGCGACGCGGATTCGATTCCAACGGAACGAGTTTTTCTATTGGAAGAAGGAGTGATTTGAGCGATGGATTAATCTTCATCTGAAATGTTTTTGGTTACGTTGCGTGGCTTCCTCTTGCCCACAGGACCGTGAAGGTCGTGCGTCCTCAGCTCGTGGCCGATCGGTAGACGCTGACGTTTTCTTCCAGCCTTGGTTCCCGGAATCATCTCAACAACCTTCGTAATCGGATGGATTCGCCTTCGTTGCTGAACGCCTTTTGCACTTGATTTCTTACCTTTTGCCATGGGCAAAGAATAGTTGCGCAACAGCGTTTCTGGCGGATGACTACCTCAGGGATTTGAGCCGTTCGGCGGCGATTTCGCAATATGTCTTGTCGATCTCCACGCCTATTGCCCTTCGACCGGTCTGTTTTGCGGCCAGCAGCGTTGTTCCACTGCCGCAAAACGGGTCAATGATTATCTGGTTTGGGGTGGTGTGATTAAGAATCAAACGTTTCATTAGGGAAAAGGGTTTTTCGTATGGATGTGCAGTCTCACCCTCAACCAGGTCGGTAAATACATTTGTGTACTGACTCCAGTGCCGATCCGTGTTCCACGAAAGATTGCCACCGAAGAAAATCATTTCCACGAACCGCGAATACTTTCGCGAAGTATTTTTCGTGCTGATCGGTTTTACCCAAAAGCCGAATTGATTTGAATTTACCCACTGATTTTCCGGGGGCATGAATACAATTTTTCCTTTGGCTATTCGCACAAATTGCTGGTCTAAAGATTCAATCTTTTCACCATCCAGGTCATATGGCGGGTCCGTTATGACGGCGGCCGCAAAACCGGCTGACAGCGAAGGCAAGAACTCAAACGCGCTACCTTTTACAAGAACGACCGAGCCGTCCTCGTAAAAAGTCTTGAACATCAGAATGGCTCAGGATTCAGCCAGACACTGCACCAATTGCGGCATCGTTTTACATCATAAAACAGAAGAGTCAAATACGGGATTACGAAACCCCAATAACCCAAAACCATTATTGTGTAAAACACGACCGGGTATTTTATGAAAACAAGAATCCACCCTGCCCACATTTGGCGGTTGGCGTGTCGGTAGCCGTACAGCGCAACAACCTCAAAAAAGGCCAGCATGATGCCGGAGAGTATCTCGTTCCACCAAACGGCCATACTCAGCAAATTTCCCTAATGTCGAGCAAGTCTGATTGTGGAACCGCGTACGCAGCCGGCCGATCAGAATCTCCCATGTTGTCGAGATACTTTGGGTCTTTGGCCTGAACACCCTGCATGTACCCATGGATGACGTAGTTCGGACACCTGCCGGTGACCAGAACAAATCGGTGATAATCATCGTCTTCCGGTCTCACGATGAGTTTTCCGCTCTTGTAGGCGGTCCATCTGATTTGCATCAAGCCGGAAAGATCTGGCAATTTGTACGTGCCGTTTGAGCCATCCCAATAAATGTCGAAGTGTTTTGCGACAGCCATCTCCGCACACGCACCCTCAATGTGGATTTCCCATCCATGGCCATTGGAAAATCCATGCTTGTTTTTATTACCTCGAAAAATCGACGTGGTGACGCGCCGTGCACCGACACTCGCAGCCGTCTGATATTCGTGCGGCTCCAAAACAACGGTTACCGCGTACTTGAAATTGCCTTGGTCAATTACGGAGTCAGTAATTATTTTTGTCATGAGACCAACATTACCTCTGAATGCACTTCGCGCGCAAGTGTTCGTTCAAAAGAGACCTGCAATTGGGCGTGCCAGCGCGCGATGTCCATCATCTGATCTCTGACCTTCAGCAGAAGCGGAGACGGCGTATAGGGAATCACCGCGAGGGGGGACTTGTTCGCGAACAGGCACGGCTCGGACTCGGCCATCAGCTTGATGAGCATGCCCGGCTGTATGTTCGTGCCGGTCGCCTTCTTCTCCCTCTCGTACTCCTCTATGTCGTGGGTGTCCCTGCTTGTCACAGCGAACCTCGACTTACGAACATGGAAAAAATCCAAAGCACGACGACAAAGGTTACGCCGACTATGACAATGATGGATTTGGTGCTTGATTCGTTTTTGGTCATGCGTCGCTCCGGTCAGGCCGCGAACGAATCGTCAAAACCCAACGATGATATTCCTCGGAAGACATACTGTTTACGTCCGGAAGCGACTCAGCCCATTTTTCGAATTCTTCATCTGGCATTTCGGCAACCGAATCCGAATTCTCCCCCATCAGGCGAGGGAACGGGATCTCTCCCGTTGGGTCGTAGTATTCCCCTATTGGTGGTTTCATTTGAATTCTTAGAGTCCGGCCCTGACGGTTCCCCTGCTGACGAGATCGTCAAGATACGCCCAGTCGGGGTCGCGTGTGCCTGCGCGAACAGATTGTTTTGATTGGGTGCGCTTTGTTCTATTGGTTTTGCTCTTGGTTGTTTTCTTTAGGGACGGGTTTTTCTTCGTCGCCTGCTTCTTGGCCGGCTTCTTTTTCTTCGCCGGCTTCTTCTTGGTCACCGGCTTTTTATTTGCTACCGGCTTTTTTGTTGTTGGCTTTTTCTTGTTTGTTGCCATGTTCTTCTCCTTATTTTGTTGATTCTTCGTTGAGGAATGACTGCTCAGCAGCATACAAGGCGGCATATTCATCCGCATACCGATGTTGCAGCACCATCAACGCGCGACGGCGGGCTTCCTGGCGCAAGCGATTCTTGCGCTGCTGTTCTTCGGTCTTCTTGGCAGCCTCGGCGGCGGTCATTTTCTTTTTGCGACCTCGGCCGATCCCGGTTGAAATCAATTTTGCATATTCGCTGGATTGCTTGGTTACTGTTTTTGGCATGTGTACTCCCTGTTAGGTAACTAATCGACGAACAGCATGGTATAGCATCAATCGCAAATACGCAACCCCGAAACCCCCCTGCTTTATTAGCCTAGCTATGGGTTGCCATTTGCCATTGTAGGGTGTAGCTTGCAGTTGACATAACCTAATCACTCCAACAAGGAGGAGTTGAATATGGCAAGACAACACGGAAGCAAAGTGGTCAGGCGGTTGTTCAAAGAATTGGCAAGGATGGGGTTTGTTGTGGTTCAAAAAAACAACAAGTTCCAGATCCACCCGCCACGACACATCCCTGGCCCGGTTTATTTCACCCACGGAACACCCAAATCCGTCAAGCCAATCGTGGCCGATATCAAGAAAATCTATGGTGTTGAGGTTCCAGTCAAGGACCTCTGACCTATTTGGCGAATGCTAAACTTATTGGGGTAATTCCGTAACCGGACGCCCGCGAGAAGTGCGGTATTTGATGAAAAGATTAATTCTTGTTGCGATTTTGGCGTTTGCCATGGCCGCATGCGGGTTCGACGGAAGTTACCGCTATTCGTGCCAGGACCCAGACAACTGGGATAATAAGGATTGTTACCCGCCGACGTGCCTGGTTGACGGAAACTGTACGGAAACATTATTGGGCTTTGACCCGACGGAGACGACAACGCCATGATGAACAAACCCAGCAACCGCCCAAGACTTTCCCCCCAAGAACTCGACGCGCGACTGAAGTTCGTTGTCGGGTGCGTGCTCGCAAGCGTCCTAATGGTTACGACGATATTCATTCTTTACGCACTTGTATTCGTTACTCAACCGATCGGTGTTCAAGCAGAAAATGACAAAATGTTCTTCGGTGTCCTATCGAGCGTCGCCACGTTCATTACCGGAACCCTTGCCGGTTTGATGATCTCGACCGGCCGCAGTTCAACGAAGGAAGAAGATGCAAACGAGACGGAACAAAACAAAGGCGTCAGTGAGTAAAGATGGGGGACTGGTACTCCGGAAACGCTTCGTTTGTCATTGAAGGATGGTTTGCTGAAAGCGACGAGGAAGCTCAGGCGGCCGTAAACAAGCTGCGTGATGAACTCGTCCATTGGATCAATACCAAGAAAGAGTCAGAACTTGTCATTTCCCACATCGAAGTAAATCTCGATCCCCAAAACATAGAGACTCCGTGACATGACCAATACCTGGAAAGACTACGGCGGAGAAATCAGGGGCGTAAGAGTAGAACAGAAAGCGGCCGACCCAACTTCGACAAAAACGCCGTACCACCCACCGGCGGAAAGAGAATTCATTTCCGCAATGCAGTCGATCGTCGCCAAATTCGGAAAACTTGCCGATAATGATAAAAACGGTATTTGGGTCGGCTATGTACCGCAAGCCAATAACGACAATTACGGCATCGGCGTCCGTTGCGCCAACTGCGCCCACTATCAATCTGAAAACGTCTGCAAAATCGTCAAAGTAAAAATTGAACCAGGCGGGTATTGCAGGCTGGCTGCCATTCCGTCGGAATTGGTCAACAAAAAAGGAAAAAAGAAATGAACACAGACAACACCTGGGGCACCTATAAGGGACCGATAACTAGATTTAGGTTTGAGCAAAAGGACGAAAAGGGCGCGAAAGGATGCCCCAAGGCAACCTCCGACATAGCGGTCAACCTTAGAAACAGGGGCAAGGCAATCAAAACCGCCATGTACGGCCCACTCAATCCATCGGAGCCAAACTCCGATTATTGGAACAAGATAGCCAAGGAATGGGATGTCGACGCCACATCGGCCAAAAAGCAAAGATGCGGAAACTGTGCGGTGTTCATCGTTACACCCGAAATGAAATCGTGCATCTCCTCTGGTCTTGTCGGCAATGAAAGAAAAGATGAATGGGATTCCATCGACTCGGCTGGACAACTCGGATATTGCGAGGCTTTTGATTTTAAGTGTGCTTCAAAAAGAACATGCAGGGCGTGGGTCACGGGAGGACCGATAACAAAGAAGAAGGATAAATGATGGTCGAGCCCAATTTGTACGACCCCGAAAATCCGCAGGAACATATTTACGACCCTGAGATTACGAATAAATGGTATTGGGATGAAAGTTTGGATTGACCAAGATTTATGCACTGGCGATGGACTATGCACCGAACTCGCTCCTGCTGTATTCATGATGCATTCGGATGGACTTGCCTACGTGAAAGACCCGAGCTGGCCAAATTTGCTTGGCCCAGACGGGAAAGGCGACGAACCGAAGTTAAAAATGACGGCGACGACCGAGTTCCCCGACGCGATGCTTGACGATGTCATCCAGTCCGCCGAGGACTGTCCGGGCGAGTGCATTTTTATAGAGGAGTAAAACGGCGATCGGCTGTCATTTGACATTTGCCAATTACAGCAATATGCTTACGGCATGGCTAAATTTACGCGAATATCGATTGCCGTATTTACATTCATCGTCACCCTTGGAATAATTTTTTCGCAGGTACAGAAAAAAATAGTCTCCAAACGATTTCAACATATTCCGGAGGGCGTGTGGGAATGACGTTTGACGAATATCAGCTACGTGCATGCAAAACCGCCGTATACCCCCAAAAGGATGCAATCAATTATTTGGTGCTCGGCCTAGTTTCGGAGGCGGGAGAAGTCGCCGGAAAACTAAAGAAATTGCTCCGTGACCGGGAGGGTGTAATCGGGGTTTACGAGAAACAGATGATGGCTGAAGAAATAGGTGATGTATTGTGGTATGCCGCCATGCTGGCCGTCGAATTGAACACAACGCTCTCGTCAATCGCACGTGATAATGTTGAAAAACTCCAATCACGCCAAACAAGAGGCGTCCTGGGGGGATCCGGAGACAACAGGTGACAGAGAGACACAACAGAATTCTTTCCTATGGTGGCGGGGTCCAAAGCTCGGCACTAATCATCCTTGCGGCACTTGGCGAAGTCCCACCGATCGACTACGCACTATTCGCAAACACCGGAGACGACAGCGAACATCCGGGAACCCTGAAATACGTCCGCGAAATAATGATCCCGTGGGCCGCAAAGCACGGCATCGAAGTAAAAGAACTCCGCCGATACCTCAGGGACGGCACAGAGCAGACCCTGTGGGGGCGCATGATGGACCACAAGGGAGACACGCTCCGCGAACCAATCCCCATTTACGGCTACACCGGGAAACCGATGCGCCGTTCCTGCACCGCAGACCACAAAATCAAAGTCGTCGGAAAGTGGATTGAAAAAAACTACGACAAATCCGTGCTGCCGATCGAGGTCTGCGTAGGCATTTCGGTCGACGAAATAGAGCGCGCCGGCCGCGGCAGGGACGAACGGTGGGAAAAACGCATCTACCCGCTACTCGACATCGGCTTCCACCGAAGCCACTGCGTCGCCGTATTCGACCGGGTGGGTCTGCCCGTGCCACCAAAATCATCGTGTTTCTTCTGCCCATTCCACTCGATACCCACCTGGCGAAAACTTCGCCGCGACGAACCGGAGCTTTTCGAAAAAGCGGCCCAGCTCGAAGACAAACTTCTCGAGCGACGACGCAACCGCGACAAAGGCGAGGTGTTCCTCACAGGTAAAGGAGCCCCACTCAGAGACGTTATAACAGCCGAACAAGACGAACTATTCGGCCCGGAAGCCTTCAACCAGGGCAAATGTGATGAGGGATATTGTTGGACCTGACCGCAAGCATCAAAGAAACTAAGATTAAAATATGGGCATTGAAATTCACGAGATTGAGGTTGGGGAAATTCCGCAAACCCCAACAAGCGGCAGCATAAACGACCCCCAGGTCAAACACGCCTCAGACGCCCTCATCGACCACGCCAAAAAATACGGGTTCCCGGTCGCCTACAAACAGGAACAAAACGGCCGCCTGGTCCACAACCTCATCCCCAACAAACAACAAGAAGACCAACAAATCTCCGGATCATCCAGAACCCAACTCCAATTCCACACCGAATCAGCCTTCCACCCCTACAAACCCTCCCACGTCCACCTGCTCTGCCTCAGGGGCGACGAACAAGCCGCGACAACCTACGCCGAACTCGACAACATCCTCAACGACTTGAGCCCGCTCGCCATCGAAACCCTCCAAAAACCCTGGTATCAAACTGGTATCGACAAAAGCTTCCGGATCGGCGGAGCGGCCGACAAAAAAACGATTATCACCCCGCTACGCCAAACACACTACGGCTGGGAACTCTGCTACGACGAAGACCTCACAACCGGAACAAACCCGCCGGCCCAAGAATCCCTAAAAGCCCTACAACGCGCCATCCACAACGTCAAAAAAGAAATAACCCTCAAAACAGGTCAACTACTCACCATCGACAACAAAACAACAGTCCACGGTCGCAAACCCTTCCAAGCCCGCTACGACGGAACAGACAGATGGCTCCAAAGAGTCCTCAGCATCAGACCACTACCACCCCAAAGCCACCTAGACGGCAACATCATCACGACGCAATTCTCGGGCTGAAATCCCGGACACAACACGGCCCAAGCCAGACAATCATCAAACCCGGACCAAACCCGAACCTCACCTGAGTAAGCTCCCCAACCGACTCCTTGCCGCACAAATCACAACAATGGTCATCGGAATCAAGTAAAGCCAAAAAATCGTCGGCACAAACTAAACAAGTCGTAACATTCACCGCCGGTATGAACAAATGCGGCCGAGGAAACGGCACCGTGTCAATATGCGGACAATAATTCTTGCACTCATCAAGCAAAAGGCTGATATTAGTCTCCTGACGCATATAAACATCCCGAGCTTCGTCGTTCTCAACCAAATTGAACCCGGCATCCAAACCGCCACGAACATGATTCACACGAAACTCGTTCTGGCGCTCAACCGCCTCAGTAACGAACTTCTTCAAAACAGCATCGTCAGATAAATCTAACTCAACAGGAGCAGCTTTTCGCCATCTAGGTCTCATGACACCACACCCTACCTATTCGCAACCTCAAACACACCCCGCTTCACCTTCACAAACAAACGCGAAATCCGCAAATAATCCAACAACGACGCACGCGAAAAACCCGAAACCTCAATCAACTGATCCGTCGAAAACTGCTCACCACGATGCTTCACAGCCCAATCCTCAAACGCACGCAAACGCGCCTTCCGAGAACCAACCGGCCCATCCTGCTTCACCTCACCCTTCACATACCCATCCCGAACCAAACTCTCAACACACCCATCAGAAATCCCATACGACCTCAAAAACGAAACAACAGACCCGACCCCACCATTACGACGAAACGTCTGCAAAACAGACAAACCCCTCACATACTCAGAAATCGACCACACCACATCATCGGGAACCTTGAACTTCGAACCAAAACGCTCACTGGCCTCAGCCCACAAACGCCTATGAATACCATCAATCACATCATCATTCAAAGCTGGCATACGATCAACTATAACCAGCAAGCCACAACAAAACAACCCCAGATAAATCTATTTGGAAACCAGCAGCCAAACACTGACACACGCCTGCACCCTCTGCTGCGCGCTTGCCGGAAAGTTCTCGGGGCTATAAAACATTGGCTGTCCGGCGACGAACCCTCGTTCGCCTCGCGTATAGCTTCTGCCTGCCCCACAGCTGACGCTGCGACCCCCGGCCGAACGCTATTGCGCCCCCACACCATTGGTGCTTAGACTAACCATATATGCCTAGCTACAACACCTACCTTGAGAATCGAATGAGAGAACGTCGTCGTATTGCAGCATTTGCCTACATGACTGTTTGGTTGATCGCTTTGTTGTTGCTCGACGTCGCGTCGCCTGCCCCATTTCTCGTGACCACGTCAGGTTGGTTCCTGTACCTCGCTGTCGTGTTCACGTGGCTGAGTCGCGCGTCGAAGACTCGGAGGTAGTCGCATCGTGAGCCGTGTTGTAAGACGAGGTTGTGTATGACCGGAGAGTCCCCAGTCGCGCCTGTGTTGCCGACTGCGACGCACGACTTCTTGTATCACGCCACGTTCCCTGATTGCGAGCCGTTCATCCGTCAGGCTGGCATCATCCCCAGTGTCGATCGCGTCGTGTACTTGGCCAACAAGTCCGAGTATGCAGCAGGGTTCATCCGGATACGCAACGGCTTCAGGTTGCTCGGTGTCATCGACGTCGCGACGCCCACGGGTGGCACGGAGACGACGTACGACATACACAAGTCGAACACTGCTGTCGTGTGCACGATACTCGCAGGTCTGCTCGAACAGACGTGGCTCACCCCACACTCCGAAGAGGATGAGCCAAGTGGTTTCTACCCATCAGACCTGCAGTCGTTCACCTACTCAGGCATCATCTCGCCTAGTGCGATCCTGTCGTTCGACGTCGTGAGGCTCAAGCCATTCACAGGAGACAGCTTCCTGTAGGTCGCGCTAGGTGCCTACGGGTGACCTACAGCCATGTGATCTCGAAGCCCAACTGTCTTAGGCCGAACGTAATCGTCTCGAGGTATATCTGTCTGTCCTCAGGTGGTTCGTCTGAGTTGACCTCTCTTAGTACCTTGCTGAACATGAGGGGGTACTTGCCGTTGCCACCCCTCATGATTGTCTGACCTGGCGTGAATATCTCGTCCTCCCAGATGATCGACCTTGGCACTGTGTACCTGTAAGGCTTGGTCATGAACAGCACGTTCTCTTCGAAGACGTGTGTGAAGGTGATGCATTCTTTGACGATGTCTGGCATCGAGACGAACGCTGACGCAAGCGACAGGTGCTCCGTGCTTCTTGGATCCATGCTGAGGTAGCCCTCTGCGATCATCGTGATTGCGTCGATGCCGAGCGTCTGGCGAATGATGACCGATGCGTCTACGACTCGGCTGAACCTTTTCTCGTGTGGTTCGCACATGAGTTGTGACGTCATCTGGCAGATTGCGGCCAGTCTTGCGCCCTTCCATGTGTAGAGGTTGATGTTGATGTCCTCACCAATTCCATATTCCTTGACTGTTTGTTCTTTTACCTCGACTGCCGACGACACTGCCAGTGCGAGTTTGTCTAGTGCAGATGGAAACGGAGTGTCGACCATATCCAATGGTACGCCAGAACCATGTGCCTACAGGTAGATGTTCCGCCATGTAGCTACTTCATCGACTACTGTTGACGCAACGACGTCAGGAGTCACAGTGGCACAGCGCAATCAAAAACCATCGAATAAGAAAACCCCGGCCAAGAAGAAACCCGCAGCCAAGAAGGCTGCTACCAAGAAGCCTGCATCCGAGAAAGCTGCTGCTCCGGCGAAGGCAAACGTGGTTGGCAAAGTCGTTTATGCGAACGACATCAAGAAGTCGACGCTAAGAAAGCGTGTGACTGAGTGGCTGCTCGGCAGCTAGTTCTAGTAAACGTCGAAGCCTGATGGCTCGACAATCGACGGTTCCCTGATCTGTAGCAGCTGAATCGCCAACTCGCCACGGGCAGTGATTCCGTATCGACCATCATCGCTCTGTGCGACCATGCCGTTGTTGCGCAACAAGAGAACCGCACGCCTGCATGCCGATTCGTTTGGAAACAGAACCGGATTGATGTTCATCAATCCCTTTGGTTCGAATCCCCTGAAGCGCAGCATCCTCGCATAGTTCAGCGCGATTCGAGCAGGCGACACGCCTTTCGGAATGAACCTGATGATGTCTTTCATGTCCGGCGACAAAGGCCCGAACTTGCGCTTGATCTGGTCCTTCATCGCTCGTTGGCGACGCGACTCTGGTGACTCAGGTTTCCTAGCCACGTAACCTGGTTCCACAGACAAGGCACGTTTCGCTCCATGGGTAACTGAGACGCATGCCCAAAGGATGCTGGCACTCGAGCGTTTGAGTCGCGTCGGTCGTGCACAGTTCGCGAATCCATTCGCTCATCGATTTACCTGCCGCAGCGGCAGCCTGCTTCCAGCGTTCACGTTCGTTGTCGGTTGTACGCACGATTACTTGCACAAGCGTCTTCTCTTCGTTCTCGACCTTTGGACCTATCCGTTTGGTGCGTGTCGGCTTCAACGTTTCCGCGACCTTGTCCATCGCGGCATCCAGGTTGTCGACCGATTCGTCACTCATTGGCTGTCTCATTTTCGTCCACGGGTAGCTGAGAGCCCAGGTTATCGTCTCCTAGCTGATCTGACACAGAGCTAACAGCTTCAATCGCCTTGACACCAGTCAGAGACGATATGACGTCCTGCGACAGGACACCTGTTGACGTCATCAGCTCAATCAGCTTTTTGGCTTCCACCTCAGGCGTGAATGCACTTACTCGCTCTTCGGCCTGCTTTGCGCCAGCCAATGTCGACCTGATTGTTTCGCCGCCCGAAGTGACGTCCATCTGAATCGACACGTTGTTGCGTTCCATGCCCAACAGCCGCGACCTGCGGTCCATGATCGACAGAACGCGGTCAACAGCCTTGAGGTCGGGTTCGAGCATGATTTCGGAGCCGTCGTCGGCGGTTTGCTTGCGATGTTGCGTCTGCGGCCAAATGTTCTGCTGCAACGAATCGAGGCGCTCCAACTCCATGCGCAAAACCTCCGGATACGCGAGCATCGCCTCCCCGTTGAGTTTCTCGAGTTGCCTGCGAATCGCCGATCCGACAGCGCCGGTCGTCATGCTGAAACGACGAGCTATCTCTTGATGAGGGACACCTGCTTGTCGCAGCTTGAAGATGCGCAGGTCGCGTTCCGCCAGGAACTCACGGGTGAGCGATTTGCCACCCTTCTTCTCTTTAGGGGTCTCTTCTGACATTTAGAAATCCTCGTCGGCGCCAGGGGTCTTGCCCCCGAAATCTTCTTTCATAAATTCTAGTGTCTCAAAGGGGAACTGTATGCCACGCTTCATCTTGAGCGGCCACGGGCGCCTATCGCGCGCACCCCTGAAATGTCGCACGTCGTACACGTAATCGGTCCCACCCAACTGGTCCGGGGACAACGCCAACCCGAACTCCGGCCAACGTGACCATACGGCTGACCCGAAGGGACGCAGCTCTCGTGAGGTTTGCGACTGACCCAGCGGCGCGTGATGCTCGATCCACAGGGCGCATTCATAGACGTCGCGTATGTAGTCGAAAAACTTGGCAACCTCGACGGCTAACGCCTCACTCGTCAACGTCCCAGTATCGGCGTACGACTTGTACAGAGGACCTACGCACAGCAACTGCGGGCGCACCTGGTCGACTGTCTGCTCGAAAAGCGCACGCCCAACCGGGGACATGAGGTCCAAACCGGAGGGCTTCATCATCAAGTGCGAATCCGACTTGATTTCGGTTCCGTGTGGCGCACGATCGCGGGCGAACCTCAGGGCTTTCTTCATTATCCAACGCGACGTGCGTCGAATGATGCGTTCCGGGTTTTCCAGGTCGATTGTCAGGGTCCTTATGGGCTTCATCGGCTGGAACGTGAACGGATGCAGCCCCACCGACGACAGAATCGCCACCTGGCGCAGGAGCATCGTTTTGCCTACGCCCTCGGCTGCAACGACGATTACACGCTCCTGCTTTTCGATCAGGCCGGGAATCACCCAGTCGTACGTGTCGTCAACTGTTTCGTCGATGAACTGTTGCCATTCGACGAGGCGCCCCTGGTCTCCGAAGTCCATGACGCCGATTCCGTCGAGATGCGCACGGGCTCGCGATATCTTCTGCTCGAGTTTGATGTTGCGACCGAAAATCTCGGTGATTGTGGCGAGTATGTCTTCCTCTTCGGTGCTGTCGTCCTTGAGATGCGCGATTTGTTCTGCTGTCGGCGTGAAGTCGAGTTCTATGAGTTCTTCCAGCGCGTGCCCGGAGTTGATGTGATCGGTCACGTCTTTTCCGTACGGGCTGATGTAGACGCGAACGTCTGCGCATCCGGCGGCTTGCAGTACGCGTTGCACGCTGACTGCGTGGGTCTTGCCGGCTTCGTCGTTGTCGGCGACGATCATGATTGCTGCCGCGTCAGCCAAGACGTCGGTGAACTGTTGTTCCCATGTTCCGGCTCCGCCTGCTGTCGTCGCCATGATGTTGAGTTGTTCGAGCGTGTCGGCGTCTTTCTCGCCTTCGACGAGCCACACGGGTTCGCCGTATTCGATCGCCTTGAGGATGATTGGCAGGTTGTATAGGACGCGCTGTTCTTTGGGGATGATGCTGTAGATGTATTTGCCCGGTTGGTTTGGGTCCGGCCGACGTTGCGAGAAGCCTTTGCTTCCGTCTTCGTATTTGTACCTGATTTTTTCGTACAGTGTTTGGAAGTCTTTGTCTGTGTACTGGTAGACCTTGTCGACTTTGCGTGCGCCCCTGTTGTCCGATTTTTTCACGGGTACGGTTTTGTCTTCGTACAGGTCTTCCATCTTCATGTTCATGTAGCCGACGATTTGTTCGACGCTGCACGGAGAGCCGTTGTGGCATTTGATTAGCACCTGGTCGTTTTTGCCGACGCCGACGGTGAGTGACGGGTTGTTGTCGTCGTTCCTGCACGGGCACTTCGCTGCCCATCCCATGCCGCTCCGCGTTACGCCATCCAGGCGATCCAGGAAGTCCTGGACGTGCTGCGGAACGAGTATGGGGCTCATTTATTTCCGCGTTGCTTCTCTACTGTTGCGCCGCGGCCGGCGCGTTTCAAGGATTGATTCCAGTTGATTTGCCATGTGTTCGCTTGTGCGGTCAGGGATTCGAAGGGTATTCGCTCGTTGATTCGTATTATTCGTCGTTGTCGTGGTGATAAACCAGCCCAGAACCCGAACTCCTCGTGTCGTATGGCATGCGCGTAGCAGTCTGTTTGGATCTTGCATGACTGGCATATGGCACGGGCGCGTGCGAGGTGCGCTTTGTCGTCCTCGAGCATTCGTGAAAGTGGGTAGAACCATTCGTTCGGCGTGTTGGCGCACGCTGCATTTTTTATGACGCTGTAAAACCGTTCACTGTGTTCGCTCACTGGCACCCCCGGTGTGTGGTTCTAAGAGGGTAGTCGCTTACGGCGACACAGTCAACGTCAAATCAGCGCGATTGCAACTTTCTGTCAATGTGTTGTATCAGCGACCACAAAAGCTCACGGGTGTACAGCATGATTCGGCCCTTGACCGGAAGACTCTTCTTGGCTACGGCGCGCGCGAACATCGCGGAGTGCATCACGCCGATGTGATGCATATCGTTACGAACGCGCTTCTCGAACCATGAGTTTCTAAAACGAAGCCACGCATCTGGCTCGTATATATCGTACCGGCGCAAAAGGATGTCGTCTATGGTTGCCCGGTCGGTGACGCATTCCAGCTGCCACTGCAGCTTGCGCTCGCACTGCGATACGACCTCGTTCAGCCCTTCTTCACCGGCCACATTGGCGTATTTGTCGAGTGCGGCGAAAAATTCGTGTCTCGCCCTCTTCAGTTTGTAGAGCTGCTCCCTGTTGCGACGCTCCGGCGCCAATTGATGCTGGGGTTCGTCTTCCTCTTCGTTCCAGTCGAACAGTTCGTCGTCTGATTCAAATTCGGAGTCTGCCATGCAACTACGATAGCACAGCTGCTTGGGCTACGAGTTTTTTCTGCGTGACGCCGGATGCTTCATCCATTGAGGCGATGGCGCGTTCGTCGGCGGATGTGCCACGGAAGTGATCCAAGTACTCGACGATTGCGTTGTAAAGCGACCAGCCGTTGTATCCGCACTTGCCGGCGTTGTTCGAGTTGTTGTAAATGCTTTTCACAAGCCCGATCGTTTCTTCTCTGTTCTTGCGCTGACGACCCGTCGTCGAAACGTCGGGGAAAACCTTGCGTAGTACCTGATCTACCTTGGGTGACCCTAGCGGGATTTTGACCAACAGCATCTTTTCGGCGAGAACCTGGAACTGCTTGCCCCATTCGACCGAGATTCGCAAAACCTCACGGGCGTCTTCGAGGGCGAAATCGACGTTGCGGGTGTGCCGGGCGGTAAATACCCGTTCGGCTTCCTTTATTCCCAGGGCGACGGTGTTGCGGCATACGGCGCGTACGTCTGTGTTGGCATACCGGATGGGCCAGACGCCGTCATGACCCGAGGATACGACGAGATAGCGGGCGATGCGGTCGTCGACACCCTTGGGGTCGATTACCAGGGCGCCAAGTTCGATGGTGGCGAAGAATCTCTTGCCGTTGCGCAACACGCCGACTGTGTCCATGACCGCTTCACCCATGGATGACCCGACTACGGCGAGGGCTCGCTCTAATACTTCCTTGTTTTGGCGCACCTCATATCTGGTACCGACGGTTGCTAGTGGGTCGAATGTTCCGTCAAGGTTCTGGCGTATGGTTGCCCTCGAATCCTGGATGATTACGGGTGAGCCATCGACGTTGCGGATGACATTACCTTCGTCATCTACGGCGGCGACACGGGTGAGTATGACGTCGAAGTCTGCTTTGGCGATCTCCAGCATCTTTTCGGCTGTCTGCAAGCCCTGAACGCTGGTTCCCAGCCGGTGCCAAGGGGCTATACCGGTGTCCACGTAAGCAAACCTGGCGGTTCCGTCTCGGTTGTATTCCAGTTCATGTCCCATGGACCAAGGATAACGCCGTTTTGGGCCCCAAAAAGCACCTCAAAAAATTTCTTGAATAAAGGTTGCTTTCTGCCCCACACCCCCCTTATAGTTCATGTACTGCCAATAACGGCATATCACTAACACGGAGGCACACCATGCCAAAGAAAACCAAAGTGACACCGAAAAAGGTGTCGATCCCCTCAGTGGGAGCAACGACAACGCAGAAAGCGAAGAGCGCTGTACCGACACCAGAGCTGCCACGCAAGATGCAAACAGCGACGAAGCACCTGATTGCGAAAGCAAAGCTGGATGGTTGCAAGACCGTCATCACGCCGGACATCGCAGCAGACCTGCTGACGCTCAACAACAACAACCGACGAGTCAAGCGAGAGCGTGTCATCATGTACGCAAGCGCGATGAAGCGTGGTCAGTGGGCCTACACGGGTGATGCCATCCGCGTCGGCACCGACGACCAAGACAACCTCGTGCTGCTCGATGGTCAGCACCGTCTGCTCGCCTGTGTGGAAGCTGGTGTGTCGTTCGATGCGATGCTCATCTCCGGTCTGCCCACATCCGTATTCACGGTCATCGACCGCGGAGTCGTGCGCTCCAACGGTGATGTCCTGAAAATCGCAGGCTTTGCCAACTCCACCTTCGTCGGCGCCATGGTGCGTCCGGTGATTGCGGTGGATGCCGGACTCAACCCGATGACCCACGGCTCGATGCAGTTGGTTACGGGTGACGACTTGGTGGCTTTCTGCACCGAGCACGGAGACATGGTCGAATGGGCGAAGAACCTCGGCACCAAAGCCAAGTACCACATCGGTTGTGTCAACTCGGCATGGGGTATCTTCTCCCTGTTGGCGGCGCAGTCACGCGGTCGTCGACTGATCGAGCAGTTCACCGACGAAACGTGCGCAGGAGTCGAGCTGAACGCCGGCGACCCGCGACTGGCGTTGCGTTCGTTCTTCATCAAGACCGGCACGACGGTGGGCCCAGCGGCGCCAAACTTCCGCGAAGCCGGCACCATCATGAACGCTTTCAACGCGTACATCGAAGGTCGCAAGATGAAGACCATCCGTCAGTGGGGTCTCAAGTCGGATGCCGAATTCCCGAAGGTGTCGATGGCGACGCCGTTCGACTGGAAGCACGGCACGCCGTCGGAGTCCGACGAAAACTGATTTTCGGTAACCAACACCGAAAGGCGTAGAACACACGCCGCCGCCGACAATTCATCACCCCTTCTGTCGACGGGTAGTTGTTCTGACCTGGGCACGTCATCAAACTGCCCATCTCAAACCACCAACCAGAAACGAGCACACACCCATGAAAACAATGTCAATCACCGCCAAGCAGGTCGCCAAGCGACTCAAGGCTCAACGCGAAACGCTCGGCGTCAGTCAAGGCGCTGTCGCTGATGCGGCCGGGATCGACCGCAAAACGGTCAACCGAATCGAAAACTGCCACTTTTCCCCATCGTTGGACACGTTCTTTCGGATTTGCATAGCACTCGACGTGGAGCCAGAGAAGGTAATCTCCGACTGAAATGTCGGACCGTGACCTAGAAGCCTGGGAACAAGAGTTTCAACCCGGCTACGACTTCGGGCTCGACCAAGCGATCATCCAAGACATCGGCGAGTTCGTGGTGCAGATGATTGGTGGCATGGACGTCTCCGAAACCAAGTCGATCGGTTCGTGGGCTTCGCAGATACAGAAATCCGGCGTACCCGACAGGTATATCCGTGATATCCACCATTGGTTCTTGGTCCACTCCGGCGTTATCATGGCCGACGAATTGGATGCAGACGACCGCAAGAGACTCGGCGTCTTGATTCAACGATGCACACAAATCGCGCAACGGCGCAAAGGAGGTCAACAGAAATGAAGTCTTTGTCGAAATTGTGGCGGGCGCTGGTAACCGTTTTTGTACCCCGTAACCAAGTCCAATACCGTCGCACGAAGGTGCCCACGGTCGATCGCGCACACTGGGGAGAGGGCTGATGCCACCACGTGATGCGGTGAATGACGAGCTGGTTAGGGTGCTGGGCATGTTGCCAACCGCCATTCTCGAAATGGCCAACGAAGCTTTGGATAGATACGTCGCATATGGGCGCTGGAACGCATATAACGCTGAGGATCTTGAACGAATTTCAAAGCTGACCGAAAAAGAAAAAGTCAATTACGACGGCCATATTCGGGTCATTTGGGATGGAGATGAACTGAGCGACGAAGAGATTGGTCTCGCCAAAAAATTCATGGACGCACTCATAGGCGCGATGGACGAAGCTGAGGCGCGTGAGGAGTCGCCAAAAATGATCGACGAGATAGAGGACTATCTCAAAGGTGAAGGCTGATGAAGTTGCTCCTGAGGTCGCGGCACTTCCAGCGGCTCGAATCCGAAGCCATGATTGACGCGCTCCTGAGCGGTGAGGTGGACCGCATACACATACCGACATGGGCTCCGTACGAGGCCAGGGAACTCATCGATTACATCCGGCGCACAGCTGCGCGCTCCCACATGTCGGTCAAGACACGACAAGACCAAGGCTGTCTCGTAGTGGAACTAAAGCACTGACCTACTCGAAATCGTCGCCGAGGAACTTCAAAAGGATGCCGAGGGCTACGCAGAAGACCGTGGCGATGCCAATGAACCAATACCATTCGGTGAAGTCGTAGACGTTGTGGTGGTCGGCAATCATCTGATTTCTGCAATCATACCCAGGTCGGAATTGATGAGCGCGTTCTTGGCTTCCTGACCCCATGCCATCAGCATGCTGTCGGCTCCGGCGCTGCTAGCCGGCTTCATCGTGCCACCGTGAATGAACCTGACGCGCGACCTGATGAAGCAGATTGCGCTGGTCGATCCGGCCGTCGCCTGGAACCACTTGGTGCCGGTTCTGGCAAACACGAGCGATATCGCGTTGCCGTGTTCTTTGCATTTCTGCATCCACATGCCCGTCTCTCGGCCATACGGTGGATTACAGAACACGAGTCCGAACCACGGTTCAGTCAAGCCGTTTTGCGGCAGGACGTAGGCGTGTCTGGTGGGGACGAAGCATTTGTCCATCCCCGGTGAGCAAGGGTCAAGATCGAATACGACACCGAGTTTCTCGAAAATTTCTGGTGGTGTGTACCAATCGTAGTTTTGGCTAGCTGAAGGCTCGTGTGTGAATCCGGGTATCGCGATGCGGTTCTGGTTGTTCACGGATTGTTGTCTGTCAACCCTTTGAGAAGGTTCTGGCTATTTTGTTTCCGCTTAGCGTCTATTTCAGCCTGTCTCTGCTCTCTGCGTTCGCGTTCTTCATCTTCTCTGTCCCACCATTCAAGCAAGGTTTCTTTTTTGTTGTGTCGCGAGGAGTATTGCATAAGGTCCATTAGTGACATGGAGTGGAACAGACACATCGAATGTTCCCGATCGAAACCACGGGTTGAAATGAATGCAAGAGTTTCCGCTTCCTTGCCGTTGTAGGCCTCGATGATGTAGACGCCCTGTTTGAGTCGCACAGGTGTGCTGTCACCAGATGGTCGCCCCCACGAACTACGGTTTTTGTATTGAACAGCATCGAAGAATTCAGACGGTAGCTGTTCCCCGACTTCAACTTTCAGGTTGCTGATTTTTTTCTTCTTGGCCATTAGATCACTCCTTGTTCTCTGTCGTTCACAGATTGTTCCCGATCACGGCCGGTGATGCGAGAAGCACGACTATTGCTGCGCCGACCGCGACGGCCACGATGACTGTCTTGAGGAAAATTCTCATATACGGATCTTATCGCCGACCCTGGTTCGGTATTCGTCCCAGTCATCGGTGAGCCGGTACTTCGCGTCGATTACACCGGGTGGGTCCACGCGCCTGTATAACTCGGTGCCCATGCTCAGAACCAACCATTCGGGTGTCGGGTAGACGAAACCCATGGAGCGACCGTCATACTCGCCGCCGATGAAGGTGACCGTCGCGTGCTTGGTCTCGGATTTTTTGGCGCTTGACTTCTTAGCCACGGTGGCGGTCATACCCACCGAGACTATCGGGCTTCTCGCGACGGGTAAAAGCCGTCTCCATGGCGGCGAGTTTCTTGACGACCTGATTGAGCTGGTGTTCGCTGTGGCCGTACATTGTGCGCAACCGGCGCATCTCGGCGTCGGACTCCTTGAACTTCGACATGATTCTGATGGCGGCTACGTGCACCGTGCCAGCAACGATGAGCGTCACGAACGCGTTGATTGCGGCGATTCCAACTATCTCCATGGTGGTCATTTGATTGGGCACGCTCCGGTCGAGCACTCGTCGAGTGGGATATCGCCACCGAATGATGATTGCCGTAGCGGAACAGAGAAATCGACTTTGCTGAGCAGCTTTTCGTACATCTCGCTCGTAATCTCCTCGTACGGCGGCAACGGGAAATTGTGGTCGCTGTGGAGCAGGAAGGAAACGGATTTGACCGAGTTGTCGTAATTGGCCGCCAGCCATTCCTTGATCGTTGGCAGCTCATCTTTGCGGTAGTACACGGTGACGGACACTGCGTTATCAGCCCATTCGGTCTGCATTTTCTTTACCCATTCGAGCTGTTCGATTGCGGTCATGTTCGCCGCGAGAACCGCACCGTCTGGCGATTTACACGGGAACTCGACAACCGCACGGGTGTGATCTTCCCGGCCGTCGATGCCGATATCCCAGACAACTTTGTATCCACGCTTGCGGAGTGCGTCAAGTAGCGGGTCGGCGGACCCGAAACGCACCCGGCGAATGTAATGCTGCGCGAATGCCGGATGGATACCCGGGGTCACACCGGGGAGCAAAGACAGGGTTCCGGATGGTTGCACCGTGGTCAGGCGTACGGATATGGGTAGACCGTTGTCCTTCGAGTACTTCTTGTCGAACGCACGGAGATGCTCGTACACCTTTGACAGCCACGATATTTTGTCTTCATTGACCTGCAGGATGCCGGTGACGCTCTGGCCGATGCGTGTGTTCTTTCGGACTATGTCGGTTGTTTTGTCGTACGGGTAGCTCATCTGGGTGATTTTCTTTTGGACCTTGTACAGCAGCTCGGATATCTCTTTGAACTGCTCGAGTGATTCGACGTTCGGCAGGAAGATCGTGGCGAGATTGCATGATTCGCCGTCGGCTAAACCGATTTCGGCGCACGGGTTGAATCCCTCAATCGTTGGATCTGCCATCTTCTCGCCCAGGCGCCCGTGCGTGCGCGCGAGCTTGCGGTTCACGAGACCGTACGGTTCACCGGAACCGTCGTAGCCCTTCCAGAGTTCGGTCATGATTTCGTCGTAGGAGTCGGCGTAAATCGAGTTGTTGCTGTTGGCGCGCCATGCTGGGACCGCTCCGGTGGACCAGTTCTTTGCCCTGAGGAACAGCACGTCGTCTGGGTCGCCGATTGCGATTTGCGCTGAACGGCGTGACGAACCGGAGACGACGATGCGGCCGATTATGTTGCAAATGTCGAGCACGTCGACGGAGCGCAGCTTTTTGCCTTCGCGCGCCTGCATCACTTTGCAGATGTCGTCGATGCCGTCGATGAGGGCTCCAGGGCCGGACGCTGTACCGCCGAATGTTTTGAGTGCGGCACCGTATTCGCGGACGAGGAGCGTTGAGTACGTGAACGAGTTGCCGGTGTCGAAGAATGATTTGAGAACCGCGTGAAGTAGTCGCTTCCATCCCTGTCGGCTGTCGGGAACGATGATGTCGGCGTCGTTGGTTCGCTCATGGGTGATGGTGACGCCGGATTTGATTTTGGGGAGTTCGTGGATCTTGGAGCGCTCTACGGAAAATCCGACTCCGCCACCGAGCATCAGGTAATCGAATATGAGTTCGAAGTCTTTTATCTTCTCGATGTTGGTGAAATAGCAGTTGTTCATCGATGCGGCGTTGAATTTCTTTACGAGCGGTGTGCCTAACTGCCAGAGTGCGCGACCGGAAACGGTGCAGCGGAGGTTGAACATGTGGTCGAAAAGCTGTTGTGCTTCTTTCTCGGTGAGCTCAACCCCGATTTCGACTGCGCCCTCGATGACGCGACGGATGGTGTCGACCCAACCTTCCTGGCCGGTGTCGGTCTTGCGACTGTACGTGCGTAGGTAAACGACTTCGCCAAGTCCGCCGAATCCCCATGGGGCTTGCTTGGTTGCGTAGGTCTGAAGGAAGGCTTCGCTCAGTGTCGTCATAAAACGTCCTCTTGTTGAAGAATGAAGAGTACATTCTAAAAGACAGAAACCACCCCGTCCTGTCAATTATTTTTCAAGATACCCAATTCTCTGGCGCGCTCGACGGTGACGTACGAACCTTTTCTGTGGATAAGCACGCGCTTGGTCGTAAACGGCGTGATCTGGTGAGTTTCGTAAACATCTTCCTCGACAAGAATCACTTTGTCGTACTTCAACGTCTCGTTCTGCAAGTCTTCACCGAGAATGTGATCGGGTTTCAGGGATTTGTCGTCTGTGCAATCGCCGGTCGGGTGGCCACAGACTGGGCACGGTGTTCTTTCCGCTCTCAGTATGTCAAACTCTCCGAAGAGTTTATTTTTGTTGTGAAACGGATGGTCTGTTTGATACCACATTGATACCACATGTCAACTTTCTTCCGGATCCTTCAGCGACACCGAATCGAAACGTTCGTCATCTTCAATTATATGCAATCCGTCATTGCGGTCGATGAAATACCAGTCGAGTGTCGTCAACTGCATGTCCTCGACCACGGAAAGTAGTGCGTCGTCGATATTTATCATCGAAAGGAAGAATATGTCGACGTCTACCCGGCTACCGGTGGCGCCCCTGACGGTGCGCACGGAGGCATAGGCGTTGGCGGCCGACATCGTCCCGACCAGCCCCTCGAAGCCATCCAGGCTGATTTTGCGCGCCGTTGCACGCGGTGAGATGAAGCCGAAGGTTTGCGACAGGTCCACCATCCATTTGCGGAGTTGGCGCTTGGACTCGATGAATTTTTTTGTGTCACCGGTGATCATCAGATGGCCGGTGTAGGGGGGCAGTGTCGCAAGTTCTGTTTTTTTACCGAAAATTTTCAGGTAATACTTCGAGCTCACTCTTTTACCCCTTTGACCACGATGGACTTACAACGCGGACAGGTTACCTGCGAATCGTAACGATGTGTGTAGTAGGTGCCGTCATAGAGACCGCATGCAGTCATGAAATAGTTTGCACCCGAAACGCCTACCGATTTATGAATGATGGGTTCGTCTACGGTGAGGTTTTCTTCTTTGGACATCTGGATGCATCCCAAGTACACGGGTCCCATGGGTCCCAGCCGGCTAGGTCGTAAAGTATTTTAGCCGCTTTGAGGTTTGTGAGCGGGTCGAGCAACGGTTCTTGTTCACAAATTTGCATTTGACGGCAAATGGCCGCCCATCGGTTTCGTTTCGTGTTGTAGTTGACGCCGTTGATTTGCATGAGACCGGTATCCGATCGGTGGTTCCACTCGGAGACGCCCGTGATGATGCAGTTCTTGTCGACCTTGTCGCCGCCTCGACGGTTCGGGCAACCGCCGGATTCTCTCAGGATTATCTGCCCGAGCTTCTCCCACGTCTCCGGTGACCAGCCAGCGCTAGCGGCGAGCTTCGGTAGCCAGGAAATGTCGCCGTGGGTAAAGGTAATCCCGTAATGGACGATTCCTTCGGGTTTGACCTTTTTGGGGTGTTCAACGGTTTCTTTTAGGTAGACGATCGACTGGACCGATACCGGCTTAGCTACGGTTGTAGCTGTGGGCGTACTCTCCATCGTCGTGTTGGGTACGAACATCCCCCCAACAACCACGGTCACTGAGGCGAACCAACCGCCCAAGTACCGGGCAACGGCGATCAACGTACGCCATCCCGCGTCGGCCGATAGGAAAACCAACTGGCATCGCAGCCTCGTTGGGATAAACAATTACCAATCTCTAAGAGCTTCACGATTCCTCCTGGATGGGTTCTGGTGTTAGGGAACTTAGGCGGGCACCGTATTCAGGAGTGGAGCCCTATTCGATTACTAGACAAGTCTACCAGGTTTGGGACTGATATTACAAATAAGCTACAACCCTTATGGATATTGGGTTTTAGCCGCGGTACGCCCTCACTGGAGCCGCTTCACCGCAGGCAGAAACCTATTTCAGAATGGCTCTTCTTCGGATTCCTGCACATCGTCGCGGGAAACCAATGGCTTGCGACCGGCGCCGGCGGCGACAGGAACACGCGCCGTAGATGCTCGTGAGGACGCTCCAGACGCGCTACGAGCGCTCTGGGAGCGTGATTGGCCCTGCTGCTGCCCCTCGGGCTTCTCCTCGCGCTTGCGACGCTCGTAGGACTCGACCCCGGAAATGGCAAGGGCAATCTCGTCGGCGATGATGAGAATCTTGGACCGCTTGGTGCCATCGTTTTTGTCTTCCCAGGTCTGCTGTTCGAGACGGCCGGTGACGGACACGCGGGAACCCTTGACGAGCGCACGGGCGGCATCTTCGGCGAGGAACTTCCACGCGTTGATGTCGACGTAACTGGTCTGCTCCTTGGTTTCTCCGTTGTTGTCTTTCCAGTATCGGTTCACTGCGACAGTGAAACTGACCTTGACGGACCCCGAATCGAAGTACTTGATTTCGGGATCTGCAACGAGATTCCCGACAATGGTGGATTGGTTTGTGAACATGGCTTGCTCTTTCTTGAATTGATGTGACCCGTTGACGGTTGTCAACGATTGATGCCACACTAGCACCTGCGGGGGGTGCCGTCAAGCGGCTACAGTCGGGGTATGGCACCTCCTGACCCGGCTGAAGCAAGGCTGAAAATTCTCTCGGCTTTGAAGGAAGAATTCATGGACATCCTCGATGAGGGGTCGACGGACGCCCAACAGCTGGCTCAGTGGGACAACGAAATGTACGCCTTCGCGGCCGACATCATGGATGCCTTTGGATTTGAAGTTATTGCTGTCCGAGCGGACGACGAATTCGATGTTCGTCTTCGGATACCAAAGTACGTCGATTCTCCCGAAGGATCCGCTGCATAGTTTCCAGGTCGAGCCATATCGTGGCTCCGCCGACGGTGAATACCTCCCCTTCATCGACATAGTTGATTGCGACCATGTCGTTGGGGATTTTGAATATGGCGGCAAGCTCGGCGACCATTCGTGCCGCACTTGTCTCGATGCTGACAATCTCGGTGCCGAGCGCATCGATGTCGTCCGGCAGGACTGCGGTTGTTTTGGCCGGTGCAAGCTCACCCAGCTCCTCCTTTGCCCGAATGGAGATGGCACACAGCGTGCACGCAATATATTTTGCTGCCGCTTTTCGTTTGCGACGCTCAATGTGACCGCACGAAAGTTTGTGGTGGTACTCGACCGCACCATACGAACCGACTCGCACAACATCGAGAACTTCCCGCTGGGGTGCCGACTTGAGATTGACGTCAGGCATCCGGACCGAGCCCCTTCATCAACAGTTCGAGAATCAGTTGCGCCTGGGTGAAATCTTCGGTCTCTTCCAGCGCACCCTCGGTTGCGTTATCGACGACCTTGCGCTTGGACTGGATCAAACCGTTGATGCGTTCATCGACGGTGTCCTCGGCTATCAGGTACGTGACGAGCACGGAACCTTTCTGGCCGATGCGGTGACATCGCGAGTAAAGCTGATCTACGTCGGCCGGCGTCCACGGTAACTCAACGAACAAAACATCCTGTGCGGCGGTGAGCGTGTGGCCGGTTTTGGCGGCTTGGATCGAAAGGATAATCGCCGGGGCTTCAATGACGCCCTTGGTCATGAACATCTTCTTCGCCTCCTCGACCTCCTCGACCTTCATGCCGCCCTGGATTTTCAGTCCTCCGTGGTTTGCCGCAAGCGCATCAACGATGTCTCTGTGGTGGGCGGCTACGACAACCTTGTTTCCTGCTTCGGTCTGTGCGGCGATTAGTTCGCCTGCGATTTCCAATTTTGCTTTTGCGACCAGACGGCGCAGTACGGCGAGTTTGGACAGGTGAATGCTGGACGATGCTTTTATTTTTGCTCTGACGGCCGCACTGCGTGGATCTTTACCGATTTCTTTTGCGATGGCGATCGCCTGCTGAACCATGTACTCGACGAATTCGCTTTCGGCTTTCCGGTACTCCTTCATCGTTTTTTCGTCCAACCGGACCGGAATCGTCGAATGGCGCACGGGTGGCAGTTCCAACAAGACTTGGTCTTTTGTTCGACGGATGTAGCACGACGACCTCAGGATTTCGTTGAGTTCATCAAGATGCGAGTGACCAGTCAGCACCCATTGTCCCCATCGGTCTTTGTAGGCGGCGCAGTAGCGACGGTAGAACCCGAATAGGCCGCCGAAGAAAGAAAGTTTCCCGAGGATGTCAAGCTGGGACGCGTATTCGGCTGGGCGGTTTGTGATTGGAGTCCCGGTCAGGCAAAGCACCAGACCGTTGGAAGGACAAGAACGCGCCATTTTGACGGCGGCTTTGGTGCGCTTTGCCGTTGGTGTTTTGGCGTAGTGGGACTCGTCGAACACGTACGAAGGGTGCTTGAGAAGTTGGCTGACCCATGTGGTTATGTTGCTGTACCCGATGATGAGAACGTCGTATTCCTCGTCGGGAAAGTCCGACCGATTGGTCACGGTGACGATTTTTCGTTGCGGTAACCATTTGGCGAATTCCGATTTCCAGTTCAGCACCAAGTTCGGTGGGCAAACGATTACTGCTGGGTAACTGTTGGGTATGTATTCGAGCGTCGCAATCGCCTGAATTGTTTTTCCGAGGCCCATCTCGTCGGCAATAAAAGTTCGTCGGTGGGCGGCAGCGTATTCGACCCCTGCCTCTTGATACGCCAATAAAGTTCCCTGCAACGTGGTGATGTTGAGATTGGCGGTCGCTTTGGTGGAACGGGACATTTCGATTGCGGTGGACATCTCGGTTTCGATGTTTTCGGCGAGGTCGCTGATGTCTGTCGGTATTTCTGCGCCGAATGTTTGAGCCCAGTTGATGACATCTCTGGCGGCGGACACGGGTGCACGCCAAGCGACACGGGTTGCGTCGAAAGTTATTCCTGGGATCTGCTTAACGGAATGAACTTTGACCCTGTCATACGGGACTTCCAAGTAGAGGTAGTCGCCTTCACGGGTAATTGTTTGCCGTCGGGCCTTCGTCTTCGGCTTGTCGAATCTGAGTACGTCGTTGTCTACGAAGAATCCGTGCTCTTCCGCAAAACAACGCGTTTCCTCGATTGATGCGAGGGGAACTCTCCATACTTTGCTGACTTTGTCCCATTTTGAGCCATGTATCTTTTTGATTTGTTCGACCTGCTGTCGGTTGAACGGGAAGTCAAGCACCAGATGGTCGCCCCCAATGAACAGGTAGCCCTTTTCTTTAGTTGGCATCGGCCGTGAAGTGGTTGCGCCAAGTTGATGGCGAGTGGTTTTCCTCGATGTCTCGCTTCATAGCCCCGTCTTCGTACAGGCGAATGATGTGCATACAGGGGTCTGAGCCGCCCTCGAACTCGGAGTCCTCAGCAGAAGATGTGGGCAAACCGTCGTGTGTGTAGCAGACGGGTGGTCCGCACCAGCCATTTTTGATGCCGACGGCAATCCATTCGTCGAAATCGTTGAGCGGGGTCGCTTTTTTGTTGATCCGGGCCATGGTCTTCTTCAGGATACCGCCTTTGAACCCTTTAGCCCCGGCGGCTCAAAACCCTGATCGCTCCGGGATCGGCCGAAGAAAATAAAAGACGACGGTGGTGGATGACGGCATGCGGTTGGGGTCAAAAATGATGCTTGACTTTTTCGGCGGGATTGGGTACTGTGAATGGTAGCGGAGTATCTATCAAGGAGGTATTGGTATGCGTAGGGTAAAAGTGGTAAACCCAGAACGATGGGAATCGGTGAAGTTTTGCGTGTTTTGGCTGAACTTGATTGGCGCGATTGCTTGCTTCGGCGGTTTGGAATGGGAGCCCGAGATGGGTAGCCCGTTCGTGCCGTATCCCGAGATGGGCGTCTTTTTCTTGATTTCCGCTGGTTTTGTTGCTTGGCGAATCGGGTCGACGCTACGCCGTTGAAATTTTCATTATCGCCTGTACACTGTCGCATATGACATACACGCACCACGAAATAGAAACGCTGTCGCGAGATATCGAATCGCGCTACATGCTCGATGGCGAGCGGACTGCCGTTGAGGCGGTTGCGCTCGTCGTGCGAGATTTGTACGAAGGCGATTTTTGTCGTCGACAACTTTCCCTCGATGAAGAGGTTTTTTCGGCCGAGGACGTCATGAACGCACTGTTGATGTGGTCGGAAAGAGTCGCACAAACTTGACCTTCATCGAAGATTTCAAAGTACTCACGGTCGTCTGCGACGGTTGCGGTGAGACGGTACCTGCCGAAGGTTGCAACACGCACTTGCCCGATTCTGGTTTGTGTTTTCCGTTTCGCGAGATGGGTTACTACGGTGGTTTCACCGACAACCTGCCATGGGAGCCCGTCGAGAAAAACGAAATGTTTTTGCTGTGCCACGCGTGCGTCGTGAAATTTTTTGACGCACTGCCGGCCTTGGCGAACAAAATTTTCGCCCAATATGGTGGCGCGATTCATCATCCGACAATCAATTCCGACGGCACCCCCTGTTGTCGGTTTTGCTGGATTCCCGAGGTCGAACAAAACAAAGGAGAAATATAAATGCAAGAAAAATACATAGTAAACACGAAAACGGGCGACGTGATGAACTACGAAAAATGTTTCATCAGTTACCCCGCTTCGGGCCGCTTGCGCGTCTACACGAGTGACCCGCACCGCGAAAAACTCAAGGCGATGGCAGGCGAGGATTGCGTTGTCGTCGAAATCAAAAACATGGTTCGCGCAACGGTGAGCCACCCGACATTCAGGCACCTCGTGAAACGACTGAGCACGAGCGAGGGCATTCCGCTGTCCGATTACAAACGCATGCAGGTTACGCAATGAATTTGATTATTTTCGGCGTCGTTGTCGCCTTGTGGATTCTGGTTTAGCCGAACAAGGTCTCGTTCTGGGGTTTCTTGACATCGAGACAAGACCCGTGCGCGTAGTCGTAGAGTTCTTCGACTTTCTTCACCCTTCGTGAGCCGTTTTCAATCCAGCATCTGACCCGACGGTAGGTTCCAGAAGACTTCGGGTCGATGGCAAAACCGCACACAAAGCATTTGAATTCATTCACTCCGGGGCCTCAACATGCCCCTTCTTGCGCCCACGGTTCTTGCGGCAGGCGTCATGGTTTTGCTTCTTTTTACGATCCTCAAACAGCTGAGCACGCAGCCTCATGCCGTCACGGAAAGCCGCCAACTCGTGAGCCGACCAAGCGGAAGGAATGTGGTTACGCGGTTTCATGGGAAAACAATTGTATCTCGGCGCATCTTTCCAGCCGTCGAAATCTGACTGGGAAACTTTTCTTCGCCTGGCCCTGGACGACCTCCTCGAGCTCTTTAGCCCCGTTGGGTGGCGTCCCAACGGAAGCCATTATCCCCTTACGGTGGCGGAAGAGAGTGTGGGCTACCGAACATTTGACGGGTTGGGTGGTCAGATACGGGTGGGAACGCTCGGTGCGGGGTCTTTGCCTTTCTTCCGTATCGGGCGTTCTCACCCAAGATGGTTGGGGATTTTTTTCTTCTCTGGCCATGCGGCCAGAAAAATAAATCCTGATTTGGCGTGGTTGTCGGGTTTTACTTTCCGATTTTCTGGAAAAACGCGTTTTTCGCTGTGAAGATCCTGCGAGAAGTTCGCTGTTTGTGCCGACGGCGGGTTTTTCCGTCGTCGAGTTAACCCGTCGCAACAAGAAATCGTGCTGTGATCCATACGGGGCTTCGATGCGAAATCGACGTCGTATTGGCATTACAAGCCGACGGTGGCGGAAGACGGGCTGTGGGCAGCGACAGGCGGCGGAGAAACTTTTCTTTTCCAGGCACATTCCGAAAAAAACTCAGAACAGGTTGTTTTTTCTTTTTTTCTAGACTAGAAAGAAGAAGAGCGATTTGGCTCAGGGCGGAGCCTTGTCTTGCGTGGGTTTTGCCCCCATCTGTTTCCTTTTTTTTTGCGGGATCTGCGCACGTGTCGCCATCATTTCAGGTTTGGTCGCTGATTTTTCTCGGACTACCGATCAGTAGAAAACATTTCGTCTGGGACATCACCCAGACCAGAAGAGTTGCCGTCGCAGAAGGTGCGAGTCCCGCCGGGCTTCCAGGCCGGGGCTTCGATGTCGGGCACGGGAAAGGCATTACACGCTGACGGTGGTGGATGAGCGTCGGCGTGATGTCGGGAGATGAAGTTGATAAAGTTCGGGCGACGGGTTGTTTTTATTTTTTTTGTAGGTAAGATAAAAAAGGCGCATTTGCGTCAGGGCGGAGCGCGCCCAAACGGGCTTTTGCCCCCTTTTCTAAGCCGTTTTTCGGGTTTTTTTTGCCCAACACCCCCTGTGGTGGCAAAACTTTTGATGGTCAAAACGGGTTTTGCGAGTTCTTCGGGTTCTATTTTTTTTCCCTGGCCGGCAGGCCGGAAAAGAAAAACTCTGGTTTGGCTTGTTTGTTGGGTTGAGTTCCCGCCGTCGCACAAAACACCGTTCCGAAGCCCCGATGGGACAGCAGGTGCGACTTTTTTGCTGATCCAGGCCCCATCCCAAAAAAACCAAAGTGGCGTGGTTGCTGGGTTTTATCGGGTTCACCGACGGCAAAACGCGTTTTGGTTTGATGCCGTCGTAGAAAACCCCCACGGGGCTCGAGAACGCCCGATCGCATGCGAGGCATTATTGGCTGACGGTGGCGGATGAGGCGATCCCAGATTTTTTTCTGGATGGCCTCCGCGGTTCTCGGCGGTACTCGGCGGAAGACCTCCCGAGCACAAAAATTTTTCTCCGTGCGTTAACGGGTTATGGAACACGCACCCAGCAAATACACGGCGACGCTTACCCTGACCATTCAACAAATGATCGAGGTTCACAAAGCGATTTCTGCCCGTCTTGTTTTTCTCTCCATCGAGACGACAGACGAAAAGCACCCCGACCGATGGCAAGACGTCGAAGACCTGCTAAAAGTTGCCGAGATGCTTGACGCGCACGAAGAACGCGCACGCGATGAGTGGGAAGAAAAGGTGGCCCGTGCCGAGGCTGTCCAGCTCGACGACTTCGACGCGTTGCGCCGATTCTTCGAACAATAATTTTTGCCGCCGCGGGCCGCGGACGAAAAAATTTAGATGAGCACCCAGATGGCGACTACGACGGCAAACAAAATTAGGTTGGTCATTCTGGGACTATTTCCAGCATGAGATTTCATAAACCAAGTCGGACAACTGGTCACAATAGACGTTCGAAAATTCCGATTCGGTGACGATTTGCCCGGCATCTTTGCCCTTTGTGATGATGCGGTACCGTCGCAGGCTGTAGGTGTCGTCGTAATCCAACACGACTTCGGTCGCCCGGCCGGTTCCGAGCCACAACAAAACCCCGCACGGCTCGCCTTCGGTGTTTCGTACCGTGTGCACGTTTTGCATTCCGCCGGCGCACGCCATGAGCGTCGTCAAACCGATCTGGCTAATGATGACGTCGCGATCTGCGAACCGTTGGTTTCGGTTGTTGTTTAGTTGGGTAATCAATCGTTCTTCTGGTCGTAATTTAATCATGACTCTCCTTGGGTGTGTTTCTGTTAGCCTAACGGGTTAGCCGACAAAAAGCAACCACTTAAACGACGGGTTGCAGGCAGGCACCGAGCGATCTCTGGCGTCCTGGGCCGGTAAAAAATTTATTTCGATCGAGCTCCGGCCGGTGCGATTTCAAACGGGGCCCGCAAGTGGGCGAGGCGATCGTGTTTGCACTACACGCTGACGGTGGCGGATGAGACGTCCCCGCGGGCAAAAAAATACCCCGCCTGCCCTGTTGGGTGGGCAGACGGGGTACCTAGCGGGGGGTTTCTAGATTTCCTGCCACTCCAATTCGTACGACAAGACGGTGAAGTCTTCGCCCGAGTCGGGGTTCATCAGTCCGATTATTTCTTCCTCCCCGTTCGGGCAGTAGAAAAAAATGTTGTCGTCGTCGATGCCGAACTGGTCTTCGCCCTCGAATACTTCTTCGGAAAACGAGATGTATCGATGGTGTTGTGCGAGCGGTTCGTCGGTGAAAACGATTTTGGCTAATGCGCCGATGAGACGTTTCATCATTGTGCGAACTGCTTTATCACGTTGTTGAACTTGCCTGCCTTTACCTTTGAGACGAATCTCAACGGGCAACTCGCATAAAACCACTCTTTTACCTTTTTCGACATTTGTTCGGGTGTTCCGATGAGTGTCGTGTATCCGGGGTGTTTGATGAAGTTGTTTGCTTCACTCTCATCCATCGCCAAATAGATTTTGTGGCAGTCGTCGAATGCGACGAGTTTCGCTTTTTTGCAAGCGAGTTCGACTTTCGCCCACCTTTTCTCCCACCTTATTTGCGATTTTTGTTCTTTTTCGTATTCCGCCAGTCGCTCTCGTTCTCCTTTCGAGATGTACCTTGTTGGATAATCGCCACGAACTTTTGGATATCTTGTTTTTTTTGTTTTTTTCATGTTTGACCCCCTTCGAGTCGCAAGTAATCGTAGCGGCATCCCTGTCCCAAGTCAAGATGCTGTGGGATTTTTTTCGCCCGATCAGCGACGGATTTTTTCGCCCGATCGGCGGAAATTTTGCGCCGTCGTCGAGATTTTTGCTGCGCCGCCGGCACTCGGCAAAAAATAAAAGCGGGGCCCGCAAGTGGGGGTGGTTTTGTGTTTGCACTACAAGCCGACGGTGGCGGATGAGGGTGCGTGCGCAGGCCAGGCCAGGCAAAAAAAAACTCCCCGCCTGCCCTGCGTGTGGGCAGACGGGGAGTTTTCCCGCCTAGTGGGGGGTTGGCGGATTAGTCGTTGTCTGCGTCGTCGCGGAGGTACGGGTAGACGGTGAACGCGCCTGACGCGTCGTGGTGCGAGAGGTAGCACCAGATGTGCGTCGGCGTGACCTTGTAGCGCAACGACCAGTCGCCGTTTACCGTGATACCTGCGATGAGGTCGTTTGCGTCCTCAACGACGATGGTGCCACTGACCTTGCGGTTCCAGAGTGGTAGGCCGTCTATGCGCCACCATCGGGAGATTTTTCGCAGTTCCTCGGTGTTTTCAGCGAAGTACGACAGTTTGTCGTCCCAGCACCCGAAACAGTCGGGTGAGGGTGATTCGTTGCCGTCATCGTCACAGATGATGCAGTCGCACTCGGTTGAGATGGAGGGCAGGTCACTGAGTACCAGTTCCTGACCCCAGTCGGTTAGTTGCATGGATTTTCCCTTCTTTTGGTGTTGGCTAATAACTATAGCCAATGCCCGTGACTAATGCAAGCCTTTTTCAGAGATTCTTTGCAACGCCCGATGCCGGCGGCGCAGTTTTTTTGCCGGCGGGATCGGCCGCAAAAAACTTTTTGGTCGAAGGCCGGGATCTGGCGAAAACTTTTTTGCCTCGAGGCCGATCGGGATTGCGGCCCCGCGTTCGCGCGCGCGACAATAAGGCACTACAAGATGACGGTGGCGGATGAGCCCGCCTTTCTTACCAGATGATGAAGAGTGCTACGCAAACGGCGAGCAAAATCAGGTTATTCACAGAGTTCTATTTCGATGTGGTGCGATACCGATTCGACATCCCATCCGTAAAAACTTTCCAAGAATGCAACGGCTTCGCTTATCGCGTCTTCCTCGCCTTTGGCTTCCACGGTGGTCGTCAAAACAAAGTGGTCGCCAGCAAACATCACGTTCCAGTTTTTTGTTTTTGTTCTCATACTTTTGGTGCCGCCTCAACTCGTTGTCGGGCCGCGAGCACCGCTTCCCAAACGGTTTCGTTGAAGTCGATGCCCCATTTGTCGGTGAGGTGCACCGCTTCGTTCCAAACCTCTTCGGAGATGGGGTCGCCCATGTTTTGTTCGGTGTGTTCGCGTGTGTACCACTGAATCATGATGTGTGATTCCGGGTCTTCGGTCTGCAACGCTTCGATGATGTGTTTGATTTTCATTTCGTGGACTCCTTCACGTACTCGGTCGGGGTTCGGCCCGCGTGGTCGGAGGCGTACTCCAACAACTCGAACTGACTCATCTCGCCCAGCACCTCGTAATCGAGGGTCGTCATTAGGTTTTTGGGATAGACGAATGTGATGCTGTCGGAGTCGCCCCAATCGCCGTTCTCGCTGATGTAGATGCCGTCGGCTTTGATGAATACCGGGGTCGGCGGTTTTTCCTTTTTCTTGGTCTTCCGCTTGGCGGTTTTCTTCTTCATCTTTTTTGTTTTCTTTTTCTTGCTCATGATTTCCTTTCCCATATTGCTTCCATTAGTTCTGTTTCGTTGTGCGCGATGATTACTAGGTGGATGTTTTCCATGACTTCCATATCGGGGTACCACTCTTCGTAGTTCCCTTTGTTCATTTCTTGAAAGTCAGCCATCATGGTGATAACGACGTCCTCTGCGTCCACTTGGTCTGGCAGGTCGAGGCGGATAAAAACGGATTTCATGTTTTCCCTTCTTGTTGGTGTGGCTTACACACTACAAGGCATAGCAACGAATGTCAAGCGTTTCCAAAAAGATTTTTCGGTCTCGAGGCCGACGCACGCATCGCCACCTTTCCTCCCACCCAGCGGGATTTTTGCGTCCAAGGCCCCCTGAAGAAAAACATGCTGCGATCACCCGCGAGCCCCGCCCAGGGAACACCCCGGGGCTTCGAAGCAAACCAAGATTTTCTCCTTCTCGACGACGACTTTGACTGCTCCATCGACGGAAAAACGCGTTTTTGGCCTGCGGGCCGCCACAACAAAAATCAAAATGGCGTGGTTATTGGGTTTGCTGGGACAGGTTTTTGTTTTTGCTGATCGGGCCGTCGCAGAAAATTTCTGGTCTGGGACACCCAGAGCGAGTTCTTCTGGTGATTTCCCAACGGGGCTTTGATCTTGCGACGAACCCAACTGGCACTACACGCTGACGGTGGCGGAAGAGGCAGGAATTTTTTGCGGACTGGCGGCCGCCAGCAAAAAAAAATCCCCAGCCCGCTCCCACAGGCTGGGGATTTCCGTCTGAACCGAAGGGAGGTTCAGGCGATTTCTAGGTGGTCATCTACCAATGACGCCACGTTCTTCCCCATCTCGGGGATGTCGAGCGCAAATAGTCTGCTAGCCGTGGCATTTTGTAGTGGATGATTTCGGGTAGCGCAACGTGAAAAAACAAATCTATTGTTCTTACGAACCTGCACGGCGAGCCAAAACGCGTTCGACTGATGGGCGAGAGTTCGTACTCGGACGCCAACCAAAAACGCGTTTTTATGCGCACGACTAACTCGGTCATTTAGAACCCTCGCTTTCGTTCACTAGCATCCGAATCAGTTTGGCGTTATCCAAAAACCATTTCACCTGCTGTTCGTCAAACCCGTCCCAGTTTTCGGTGGCTTTTTCTTCCAGCCAGTCCGCCATGTCTTTGAGCGTGTTTGCTTGTCGCTTTGTGAGTTTCATTAGAACCCTCTCTTTTGTGCGTCGTCCCATTCTTTGATGAGGAGACTGACCATTTCGAGGCACTCGTTGTCGGTCGCTTCTTGACCGTCGATTTCTTTCACGGCCAACACTCCGTCGAGTACCCAACCGTCGAGCCCTCCGCAGTCGTCGATGCGGGTGCGGAGGGTTTCGTCGTTGAGGAATGGTTGTAGGTATGTTTCGTACCATTTTTCGGCGTTCATCACCAGATTTCAAACCCTCCTGAGTTCACACAGAATGTGCCCCACTCTTCGAGGTGGTCGAGGTCGAAGCCGTAGTTGGTTATCCACGGACGCTCAAAACCCTTGCCTCCGCAAGCGTTGCAGATGCGTTCTATTTCTACTTCGTCTGCTCCGATTTCCCGTTCCGTTCGTGGTTCGAGTTCTTCTACCGACAAAACTTCTTCGGCCATGATGTTGTATTCGTATTTGCTACGGCTTTCGCCCGTCTTTGAGTTCACGAACCATTGGCGTTTGCCCGTGCCGTGGCAATGGATGCAAACCTTGTTCGGGATGCTGTCCAAAAATGCTTTTCGGTCGTCGAGGTATTTCGCTGCTCGGCCATCTTTCACGGCTTCGAGAACCGCTTGTCCGAGTTTTTTTGCTTTGATGCTGTTCAGCCCGTCGCCTTGGTTGTGGTGCGGGTTTTCGCAGTCCTTGCAGATTTCCTCTGCGATTATTTCGCAGTAGTCCCACAGTGAGTGCCATGACCAGACACTCGCTCGGAAGTATTCGCCTTGCTTGTTCTTCGGGTTTTTCCCGCTTACGTCCATTCCCATTGGTGTTTCCTTTCTTCTGGGTTTCGGTAGGTAGTAATGTATCGCCTACAAGCCATAATGTCAAGTTTTTTCAGTTTTTTTTCTGCGGCCGATCACCTTCGCAACTTCCCGTTTCGATCCGAGAAATCTTTTTTGATTGCGGCCGATCGGACGACATCCAGAGAACGTTTGCTCGTTAGCCCCGTTGGGCAGAAGACACGGGGCTCTGGTTCGGGGCGTCTTCGTACTACAAGATGACGGTGGCGGATGACAGGTGTATTGGGGTACGACGAGGGTTTTTTGCCCTCGAACAGCAATTTTTTTGCTCTCGATCAGCGATTTTTTTTGCTCTCGATCAGACGGCCGCGGGCGAAAAAATCTAAAAGCCTTACAAACAAAGGGTTTCGTATTTTTCGGAGCGTCCAAGGCCGCCAGGAGAAAAATGTTCGGTTTGACATCCAGGTAAGAGAGTTTTGATGGGACATCAGATGCGGGGCCGGCAAGTTGGGAAAGATCGTTAAGGCACTACAAGCCGACGGTGGTGGAAGACTTTTGCTTTCGGCCGCAATCCGGTTGACGGCCAGCAAAAAAAAATCCCTCAGCCGAGAGCAAGAAAGGAAGGGGACTCTCGACTGAGGGAAGGGGGTGAAGGCACGCCCTCTTGGGCGTTTACGGCATGACTGTCGTTCCGCAGTCTGCGCAGGTGAACCCGTCTGGCAGGGCTTCGAATGTGGCCGGTTCAGAGCGCATGATGAGACCTGCGAGGGCTTGTGCGTCGCCGGGTTCGCGGTTCATCGTGAGCCTGTCCTGCCAATAGGTGAAGCAGTCTTCGCAAATCACGCTGTTGTCAAAGTAGCGAGCGATGATTTTCATTTCGACGACAACTCACTCTGGGGCACTCGCCTGATGATCCGAAATCCACGCTCGCTGAAATAGCAGGTGTCGCCGTACCCCTCCTGCGTGTGCTCGTCGAACGCGACCTCGTAGACGACCGGGCCGTACAGTTGCGCTTCGGTTATGTCGCTCGTTGCGTGTGCGATACGCCAGCCCAACGGATAGCCACCCGTGTCTTGCGTCGTCGGCGTGGGGTGAACCTTGCGTGTGCGCTTCGGAAACGCTACGGGTGTTCCGTGATACAGCGTGATGCTTTCCAACTCATCTACCTTCATCTCGTTTGCTCTTTTCTCTCGCCCGTGACTGCCGAGATGATGGAGGCGATGTTTTCGTGGATGGTGGAGTTGGTGTAGTCGTCAAAGATTTCTTCGTCGTTCTTGTGTGGTTCGTCTATCCGCTGACATGCTTCGACCCAAACATCGTTGTCCACTTCGACTTCGCGCAGGTCGTCGGTGATGGTGTAGAACAGGCTCTTGTCCCACCACGCGATGACGATGTGGTCGTCGTCGTTGTAGACCTCCAACATTTTTCTTACTTCGGAGACTTTCATGATTCCACCTCTTCGCTGTTTGTGAGCATTCCGTAGTCCTCGATGGCCGAGATGAAATCGAATCCCTCTGAGGTAATCATTTCCTCGACGGTGCGTCGTGCTTCGGCCGGTGTGAATTTTCCGGCGTTGATGTCTTCCAGCACGCCGTGGGCGTAGTGGCGGATGTGTTTGAGGCTCTCGACGATGTGTTCGAGTCTTTCGATGTCGTCGTCGAGGAGTGCCGGGTATAGGTCGTTGAGTGTCATTCTGTGTTCCTTTCTTTTAGGATGTTTTTTTTCTGCTCGACGAATGTTCGGATTTCGTCGGTGATGTCGTTTTCGGTTAGTTCGACGGTCTCAAAGACATCGTCTATGCCGGTGGACTGATCCTCGATGATGACTTGGTCGGGGTGGAATTGGAACGATTCGGTGTCGAGTTCCTCGTAGATGTCGTTCGCTTCTTTCTCGTCCGCGGCCTCGATGTAGGTGCGGTTGACTGTCCACACCATCTGCGGTATCGCGTGTTCGATGTAATAGATGGGCATGATGTTCCTTTCTAGTTGAGTTGTGCGAATGTTTGTGAGGCGACTACGGCGCAGTTGATGAGTGCGTCGCTGAGGTTTCCACCGGCGTTGCCTGTTTGTGTCATGATTTCTTCGACATCTTCCAACTTCATGGCCGTTGTTTGCTCCCCGAAAGCCGAAATCATGTGGACGAGCATTACGCGCTTGCGGTTCGGAGATTCTGATGGCGGGATGTCATCGTCATCGTCTTTTTCGACCGGCGCGCCCCAGCCTTGCGTGAATGTGCCGAGTGCGAATCCGTTGGCGATTTTTTGGGCGACTGCTAGTTGTCGCGGTAGCACTTCGAGCATGTGGTAGATGTCTGGGTGGTTTGCTAGAACCTCGAATTCGGGGATTTCCCCGGAGTCCGGCTTTATCGTCAGGCAGAAACAAAAGGCGAATTTGTCTATGAGGAATTGGTGGTCTTCGGGGAGCAACAACCCCCACTTGTCTGCGAGCGCGATTTCATCCTCGACGACACCCTTGCGCATTTCCATAAACGCGCCGAGCGATGCCTGAGCGGCGAAACGCAACGCCTCCGCCCGATCTTCGTCTTCGCGTGTGTTTTCTTCGGTCATGATTAGTTCCTTCCTTGTGTGGCTTACACATTACAGGTGACAAACCATAATTGTCAAGCATTTTCGGAAAGATTTTTTGCCTTGCTCCGGCCAGACCTCGACCCGAACCGAGAGGGAAATGCCCGTTCGGATCAATTTTTTTCCGGCCTGGCCGTGGCAAAATAAAAAATTCTCCGGATCACCCCCCAGCCCCGCTGCGCTTTGGCTGCGGGGCTCGGATCCAGATCCGATGGCACTACAACACGACGGTGGCGGAAGACGGAATTTTTCGCTGCGGCCGACGGCGTCAAAAAAAAATAACCCCGCCACCGCTGAACCGCTGCGGTGACGGGGGTTGAAACGTTTGTTGCTAGATGCCGAGGGCTGCCTTGATGTGTTCCCTGAGGTTGCGGTCGTCCATGTTCAACGACTTGGGGACGTGTATGTATTCGCCCCTGTCTTCGTCAAACACGCAACCGCCCAACAGTTGGTCGACCGTGTCATCGTCGAACTCAAAACGCGGTTGGCCATCGACGAGTTCGGCGGTGATGAGAAAAATGTGTTTCATGTGATTCACCTCCTAAAACATTTGCCAGAGCGTGATTACGACGAACAGAATGATGAGCGCGTAGATGTTTTCCATCATGCGGTTGCTTCCTTGATGAAAAATTCGCGTGGCACGTTCGCTCGGATTGTGTCTACTTGCGTCATCACGCCTGACACCAGCGAATAGACGTCGATGATGTTGTTCGGCCCGATGATGTAAACGAACTCGCACCACGAATCTTTTAGGGCTTCGGTGTCGACAAAGTTGGGCACCGTGTAAACGTAGGTCTGCTCACCTTTTTCGAGCGGGTAAGCGATTCCGTATCCCTCGCGGATTACCCATTGGTCGGAACGATCTTCGATCCACTGATCCCGGGTGCGGTGCGGGTCGATTGATGACCATGTGTGCTCGATGAGCGCGTTGCCGGCTTTTTCCCATCCGTCGCGGGAAACTATCCATCGGAGTGATTCACCCATGTGTTTGGGGTAGCCGTCCCAGTGGCAGTAGACGCCCTCCCATTCGAGCGGCGCGTCTGGGTTGTTGAATGTGTAGCGGCCGATGATTGAACGTGTCGACATTATTTTATCTCCGACGCTTGGTCGATGAGTTTTGCTATCGCGTCCATCTTCAACGTCATTTCGAGCCTGCTGTCTCGGCTGACTTTCGGCGCGTCTGCGTCGTCGATTTCTTCGCTGTCCCACGGCTTGTCGGTGTTGAGCGAGGAGATTGAAACGATGTTCATCCCGCTGAGTGGTTCATCTTGTGCACCCCACAAGTCGTCCGCTTCAACGAGGAATTGAACCTCGAATTCGAATGTTTGTTTGTTGATGTATTTAGGCATGTTGCCCTCCTATGCACTACAACCTACAAGGTATAAGGGGGAATTTCAACCCTTTGCGGAAATCTTTTTGCGGCCGATCGGCCGAGAAAAAATAAATTTATCTGGTGGTCGCCACCCTAAAAATTTTGATTTCGACGGGATCTTTTTTCATTTTTGGATGTCGGCCCCGCGGGCCCTAAAAAGCGGGGCTCCGGTTTTCCGGCTGCGGTGCACTACAAGCTGACGGTGGTGGAAGACGAGCTGCCCGGTTTATTTTTTTCCTGGCCCACCGGCCTGGAGATCGCTCCGGGCGGTCAGGGCAGGTAATACCTGGGCGAACACCTGTTTCCGGCGTCAGGAGGGCTTCTGAGGGGGGTTTGCCGCCGGTATAGGGGAAAGTACCCCCTGGGGCGGGTTTGGGGGTCGATTTTGGGAATTTTAGAAATTTTTATAAATGGGGTTGACAAATGCTCCGTATGGCTGTAGTTTACTAACTGCCAACTACAGACCACAAGGAGGTCAATATATATGGCACTCACACCAGACCAAGCGGCGCGCGCAATCGTCGCCGCCAAACAAGCCAAGGAGGAAGCCGAAAAGGCTTACCGCCAGGCGGAAGCAGAACTCCGCGAGGCGTACGGCTCTGCCGGCATCAGCTTCACGGTCGTCGACGGAGACAAGGTCAACCTGGTCGAGACGTCGCGCAACACGTATGACACCGACGCGCTCCAGAAGCTCGTCTCCCCGAAAATCTTCAAGCAGGTCACCGTCGCGAAAATCGACGCGGACTTGCTCAAGAGCGCAGTCAAGATGCACGTCATCAAGCAGGACATCGTCGACAGCGTCACCGAAACCAAGCTCGTCATGAGCGTTCGCATCACAGCCGTTGAAGCGGCCGCCGACGCGAAGTCAACCCCAATCAAGAAAGAGGACGTGGCATGACCACCCCATCAACCAACAGCAAACTGCCCAAATGCTGGGCGGACGTGAAGCTCGCCCTGGAGTCGGGCATCGATCGAGTCATCTTGTTCGGCCCCCCGGGGACGGGCAAGACGTACGCGGGCATGAACTTTGGTCAAGTGAACCGAGGTTCGTTCCGACTGATTTGCACCGACGACATGACGAACGCCGACGTGACGGGTCACATGATTCCGAACGAACAAGGGACGTTCTCTTGGGTCACCGGTAAGGGACTCAAGGCGTGGGACGGTGATGGCAAGCTGGGCGGACGCCTGGTCATCGACGAAATCGACAAGGCCGGTTCGGACGTCTACGCGACGTTGCTCAACATCACCGACTCGAACGAGAGCGCGTCGTGGACGAACGAGCTGACAGGCACGAAGCACACGCCGCGTCCAGGGTTCTCCGTCGTCATGACGACGAACATCGAGCAGATGTCGGACTTGCCGGAAGCGCTCAAGGACCGCTTCCCGGTATGTATCCGAATCAACCAACCGCACCCCGAGGCGCTGGCGCGACTGTCGCAAGATTTGCGTGGCTACGCGGTTCGCATGGCAGATAGCGGTGAAGACCGCATCTCTATCCGTTCGTTCTTTGCTTTCGACGAGTTGCGAAAGAAGTCGACCGAGGAAACGGCGGCGCGCATCATCTTCCGCGAGCGCGCGAAAGAGGTGCTCGAGGCGATAGCCGTTGACCGATTGCACGTCGCGAAAAAGGCGGCGGCTTCCGATGGCACAACCATCGACGTCACCTTGCCGCCGGAAGCGCGCAAGAAGCGTGGCCGGCCGCGAAAGTCGGCGTAATGAAACGTCTCGAACGACGTATCCGTGGCAGGTTCAACCCGCTAGGCGAGATGCGCGAAAAGGTTTCCGCCCGCGAGGTGCTCGACGCCCTACAGCTCGAGTACCTGCCGGACGAACTCATCACACCACGTCAGCTATTCGAATTCATGCTGAAAGTTCTACACAAGCCAGGAAGCGAGATACCCAAATGAGAGTTCGACCGGAACTAAACCTGATCGGCCGCGACGACGTCTTGTCCGGCGACAAATGGCAGGTCAGCGAAGTTCGCCCGGTACGCGGCGAACCCAAAACGTGCGTCGACCAAAAGGTGATGATGATTCCGCTTGGCGACGATGAAACCGCGAGGTGCATACGCACCCACGAAATGATTCACGCGAAAATTTCCCCGACGACGGAGGACTTCATAGGCTGGCTGGCTCGAGGCGTCGCAAGCGAGCGAGCGCTCATAATTGCCGAGGAATCACGCGTCAACTACCTGACGAACAAACTTGGTCTCCCGACCGAAGAATTCCTGGCAGATGGACGCGAGCAGATGGACGCGCGCGATTTCGCCTCGAACGGCGATTGGCCGGCCTTGGTCGCGTCCCAAGTCGCGAGCGTTTGGACCGCCAGCGAAAAAGTGTGGTCTCAAACCTGCCAGGAACTGGGATTTACCAAGCAGGCAATCCAGCTCAGGCACATCGCGACCTACGTCAGGGATTTTTGGGTCTACATGGTCGAACCCGATGAAGACATCGCCCGGGTCGACGAGATGAGCGACGCCCAAATCAAAAAACTAGCGAAGATAGTCGCAGACCCCGAAAAGTACATGGAGAGCAAGGTGGGTGATTCCGGCAACCACATCACCCCCGACGACAGGTACACGTCCGCGAACCTGGGATTTATACACACCGAAGAACTCGCCCAAGAGGTCGACAAGTGGCTGAGAGCGGGCGCGCTCGTCGAGGCTTCCGGCAGGGGCGACAACGTAATCGAAGGACTCCGCGAGTCCGAAATAAATCTCTGTAAGCAGGGCTGGGATACCTTGCGATGGTCGCCGGTGAAGCCGATGCGGTCCGTCGTCGGAGCGGTGAGCAGGAAGCGCATCGCGACGAACGTCGGCAAGTATCCGCGACGCATCGAGCGACTACTGTCCGACCCCGAGCGCCGCATTTTCGACACCGTCAAGAAAGCAAGCGGCGGTTTCGTGATAATCGACGCGTCAGGTTCGATGAATTTCGACGCCGAACAAATCGAGCAGATGGTGCTGGCCGCCCCAGGTTGCACCGTATTTGCCTATTCGGCGCCGGACGACCCGCGAGACTACTCACCGTCCTCCTGTCACTACGTCGAACACACGGCATGGGTTCTCGCCCACAACGGCAAGATGCTGACACGCGACCAAATCGACGCTGTGGCCGGCGACGCCTGTGGAGGCAACGGCGTCGACCGACCAGCTCTCGAGTGGGCGATATCACAACGCAAGAACAAGAAACAACCCATCGTGTGGGTCACCGACGGTCACATACACGGTGACCTGTCTGAAATCTTTGACGTTGTTCAGCTCGCGAAACGCGAGAACGTGATGTACGCGTACGACGCCGACGACGCAGTCGAACTACTGAAGCAACTCAAACACAAGCGGTACATCGATACGGATTTGCCGGAGGGCATGGGTGAAGCCCTGGAAGCGGTAATCAGCGATTTGCCCTGAACATGGCTCTGTCCCACAAGCGAACGAAATTTATGACAGCCGAGATGAGGCTCAGCTCCCACCATTGGGGCCGGAGGTCGACCACGTCCCAGCGATTCAGAACCCACAGGGACGCGTACGCGCCGCCGGCCCACACAGCGATCGTCGTGAAAAAAACAAAAAATCCGATTCCCGCCAATCCTTTCATGTCCTCCTCGTCGCCCTGTACTTTTGACGGACGGTGGTGGATGAGCCCCTCGTTCTTCACCGAATCAGACCCTGACGTTTTTGGATCGCTCGATGATCTGATGGACGCGCTGCCGCGACAGGTCGAAGTCTTCTGCGATTTTCTGCAGCCGAGCTCCGTTCTGACGTGCACGAATTATTTCCTCGTCTCTCTTGGGGTTACCGGCCGGACCTGGTTTGCCCGGATTCCACAGCCAACCGGGAAGGCTCTCGAGCTGCGAGATTTTCTCCTGGTTCAAAGCTTGCTTCCGGTACTTGGTTCGCATGTATGCAACCCATGTGCCGAGGCCGATCTGTTCGCTGCCGACGTCGACGACGTACGTGGATGGAACCTTTGCGTGCCCGTGCTCGGCGACAAAGCGCTGCAGGGCTCCGATATTCCTTTGCCATTTTGTTTTGTTGTCCATTGCTCCTCCTCGAAGAACAAGCTTGTAATTTGTGACCAGAACATTAGATCAACTAGATGGCCCACAAAACGACGATTAGCTAATACCCGTGTAGCACATCCGGCCACGGGTGTGACGGGAGCCGTGTTGCCCCTTGCAGCCAATACCCCTACAATTGATAAGGCACCAAAGGAGGTGTAAAATGCCAAAACCAGCAACCCCCATATACACCAAGGAAGAGCTCAAATCCCTCCAGTACCTGAAGGGCAAAAAGGGCGAAATCGAATTCGAGACGATGTGTATCGCCGTCAAGATCCTTGATATCCGGCGCCGCTTCGGCCACGTGGATGCCCTCGTGACCCCAGAAACCGGCAAAGGCGAAAAATGGATGGCTTTGCACAAGGTCAAGGTCTGACAGTGGTTGCGGTCGGGGGAGCATCCAACCCGGAGCTCCCCTGATCGTGCACACAAAAAATTTGGTCCGGGGCCCGCGAACGCAGTTTCCCCAACCCCCAAAATTTCGATCGCTAATAACTGACGGTGGCGGAAGAGGCGCGCACTAAACTGATCCGATGACAACACTTACTTCATGGAACGAAGCGGCCGAAGCTGCGACGCAAGACATTTATCGGCACATGCAAAAGTTGGAGTCTTCCCCTTCTCCGACAATCGAATCAATCCGCACTCTGTTCGACGCGTTCGATCACGAACAGGTGTTCGAGCGGCCGGCGTCAGAGCAAAAAGATTTAGTCGAAATGCCGATCCGTTTCTGGGAAGACCTCGCATGTTTCGCGCTGCGATGGGGAAAAGAAAACGGTTACGAAATTCTGCGCGAAGAACTCACCTCGACACTGGTGCGAAAACAACGTGATTACGGGCATCACAACATCGCCCGTTACGGGACGACCGGCCTGGTGATCCGGGTTCACGACAAAATTTCGCGCCTCGAGAACCTGACGAAAAACAAGTTTGTTCCGAAGAACGAGTCGATTGCCGACACGGTGATGGACATAGCCGGATACTCGGCGATTGGCATCATGTGGATGTACGGCCAATTCTTGCTGCCGCTCGAAACCGTCGGCGCCTAAAAGGGGCGGGCCTCCTCGGAGAGCCGATCCAACACACCAAAAGATCCAGCTCCCCGAGAAGCCCAAGCGACCTTTGTAAACAGGAACCGACCACAAGGAGGGAAAGATCGGAATCCCTGATCGCCTAACCCCGCCGCAAAACTATATGCCGGCGGAAAAAGAATAAACCATGCGCATAGCTTTCTGGCGGAGCTTTTATTTTGAGACATCCGGAAAGTCGGGGCTCGCATCCGGCGCAAAAACGGCGGGGCCCCCATCCGGCTATTAGCTAATACTACAAGTTGACGGTGGCGGAAGAAGGTGCTTGACGCCGGCCGATCGGTGTGTTAGGTTCTCTCGAACAACAAGGGCTGCCCGTCCAGAAGAATAATTCACATACCCGGAAAACCAGGGTCACCCTGGGGCTGCCCGGGAATCGGTGGGCGACCGATTTTTTCAGGGACTGGTAGTGAGACCCGCTCTGTTCCTAGTACGTTCAGCAAAGCTGAACATACAGAGGAACGATACTTAAAACGAGGATGTTCTCAAACCAGCTCGCAACCCCACAGGTACTTGACCCAACGAGGGATTTTCTGAAAACTAGATATTCAGGAAAGAACTATGTCTTCACTCATGGCCCAAAAACCCGGAAACAAAAAACCGCGAACCACCCGATTCGAAACGTATTCCAAGCTCATACCCCTCGTGCCGGCCGAAGAGATCGAAACCGTCTGGAACCACTGGCTCACCACGTTCAAAGAACAACCCGGCCGAAAACCGGAACTCAACCAACTACGTCGAGCCCACATCGCCTGGGGCATCCACACCTTCGACACACAACTCTGCCTGCAGGCGATCACCGGCTGCGCCAACAGCGAATGGCACATGGGCGGCAACCCGGCCGAAAAAATCTACAACGACATCACCCTCATCTTCCGCGACATAACCCACACCAAACGATTCATAAAAATCGCCAAAGACAATAAACTCACCTGATGGAAACAATCACCAAAAACGAACTCGTCACCATCCTCGAAAAACTCTACCGAAGCTACAACGACTCACTCCCCGGCACCGAAAAAGCCCGCAAACAAATCCTCACCGCCTGGTGGGACGTCCTCAACGACCTCACCCTCGACGCCATACAAAAAGGCATCCAATACCAACAGATCTACAACCCCACCTTCATGCCACGGCCCATGGAAATCCGAATCCAAGCCCAAGACCAAACCAACCCCAACCCACCCCCCACACCAGCCCAAGCCTGGAAAACATACCTCGACACCCAATCCACCAACACCTACGGCAACTGGACCCCAACACAACACCACCCAGCCCTACAACAAACAATCGCCGAACTATCCACAGCCAAACTCAACCCCATGTCCCCCAGAGACCGAGAATTCTTCCTAGAAACATACAAACAAAACTTGACAACCTGGCGTATACAACAACAACCAACAAACTAAAATCACCACATGGCCAACGGCAAACCCGGGAGACCCCCAAAACCCCCCACAACAAAAACAACAACACTCACAATAAAAATCCCCGCACAAACAAAAAACCTGATCATCGAACTCGCCGACGGATACGACATGACAATCACCGAATACCTCACAACACTCGTCAACCGAGACTCACGCGAAACCCCCAATGCCCAAGACGCCACAACACGCCAACAACCCTGACAAAAACTATTCGATCGTCATCCAAATACCCGGCTGGCTAAAAAACCAGCTCCTCACCCACACACAAAAACACAACACAACAATAAACAAATGGGTCGCACTCCAAATACGTGAAGCACTAAGACAAGACGCCGGCCTACCCCCACCCCCACCAGCCGCCGCACCGATCCCAACAAAAGAACAAATCCTCCGCAGCTACCTATCCGGAGAAAAAATACTCATGCCCTGCGGAAAAACCGACTGCAAAATCGACATTGAGCAAATACAAGAATTCAAATTCTGCAAAAACTGCGGCATTCGTGTGCAATGAGGGGTTGTTTCTTTTTTGGTGGCTAAAGTAGTGGTTTGCTATCAGTTGGCTCCGGTGGCGCAATGGATAGCGCGACTGACTTCTAATCAGTAGGTTCCAGGTTCGAGTCCTGGTCGGAGCGCTTTAGTAGTCGGCCCACATTTCGGAGAGTGTGGGTCTTGTTGGGGTGATGCCTCTTTTTCTTTGTTCGGCTTGGAGTTGTCTTGATGTGAGTCCTGCCCATACGCCGTGCATGTCTGCTGGTGGGAATTCGAGTGCGTATTCGAGGCATTGTTTTTTGCTGGGGCATTGGTTGCAGAGGGCTCTTGCGCCTTGGATGTAGGTGATGTCTTTGTGGGCTTTGGGGAACATGAGGTGTGTTTGGCCTTTGCAGGCGGCGTTTTTCATCCAGTTGTATCGTTGTATAGCTAGTAGGTTGACTGTGTTTGTTGTTTTTGGTTTGTTGTTTTTGGTTGGCTTTTTTTTGTTGGGCATGGGGGTTAGTTTTGTTGTTTGTGGCTAATCGGTCCAGCACCTGGGAAGTGTTGTTGTAGTTTTGTTGGTTGTTTGTGGGGGTGTGTTGGCTTCTCCCCCTATAGGTGTTTTGGGGAACGCGGGATTTCTCGACGTTTGGTTCTTTGATTGCCGGCCGCCCGGCGGACCGCATAAGTCGGCGTCGGGATCGCCGGGTGACACCATGACACCATGGTGGCACTCCGGTGGCAATCTGGTGGGAAACGGTATTCCCTGAGGGGGCGAAACGGTAGCGTTAGCGGATTCGTTAACGCTTATTGCGTTTGGGTTATTGGGGTGATTGTCTTTGGATCAGGTCTTCTAGGGCTTTGTCTGGTGTGGCGCCGACGCCAACCTTTTTGGCGGCTTCCGACTCCCACCAGAAGGCGACGGCGGCGTCGTCGTCGCCGTATAGGTATTCGAAGTATTCCATGTTCCAGGTTTCCGATACGCAGTTGGCGATTGCGTGCCATGCGCCGTTTTCGTACATGCCTTGGTAGCGGGATTCCCTGATAACTATCGGATATAGGTCGAGGTTGGTCAAAGGTTATTTGTTTTTGGGTGATGTTTTGCCTTGGGCCCGTTTTGTTCTGGGCTCTGGCTCTTTTCCTTGGACGTGGATGTGGAATGGGGCTCCGGTATTCGGGTCGAATTTTGCGGCCGCCGCGAGGCTCTTCATGACGATCTTGCGGGAGTTGCCAAGTGATGGTCTGGTTTTGCCGACGAGGGTGAACGCTGCCCCCAGTGCGTATTGGGCTCCGGTGCCGATCGCGTAGATAGCAGACATGTCTGAAGCCCACGAGTAGTCGCCGTCGACCACATAGATGATTCCGTTGATAGCAACTATCACGGATGACCCTTGTTCGGCTAGGTGGAGGGAGCTCTCGTTTTGGGGTTGGGAGTACTTTTGGGCTTCGAAGCATTCCATCAGGGCCGGTATGAACTTGACGGTGAAGAAGTGGTCAAGCTTCTTGCCCCTGAGGTTTGGTGGGCATTCTGGTGGCTTGAAGGCGTGGTGCAGAATGTTGATAGCACGGACGTCTCCGGCGGCTCCGATCAAATACCGCCCGTTAGAATTGACTTTGGAATTTGTCTCTGTAAGGGTGACAATTTGTGTTGTTACGCCTTCGTCGGGCATTTCGGAGACCCTGGAATCGACGCCGATCACGGCAAAGCCGTCTCCTTGGATTCCGAGGATTGTTGTCATTGTTGGTTGTTTTCCCATTCCTCTAACATTTGCATTAGTGCCACCGCTACGTCGGTGAAAGATTGGCTGTTTTCTATCAGTTGCCGGCATTTGGCTGTGGCCGAGTACAGCCATTCGCCTTCTTTGGTTATGCCGGTTACTTCAACCAGCCCCAGCCTAATGGCGTCGTCGAGGGTTTCGATTATCTGCTGGTTGAGTCCCAGCTCGTCAAATTCGTGCGACATTTCAAGAAGAGTATTCTTTTCCGCGGAAGAATCCACGACCATTGAATATCCACATCGGTTCATAGTTGAACCATTCGTTGCCTACTCCTGAGGGTTGGTATTGGACTACGGCGAGCCCCTGCTGCCAGTTCTCTGTTCCTTGAAGGATCGGCCGCCCGAACTCGTCGGTCCCCTGCTTGGTTGACGGTACGGCGCCGTCTATGCGGCACAGGCAGCCTGGGGATGCCGCCATAACTGTTCTAGGGCCGTCTGGCGACAGCCTGGTGCGGTAGGCGTATTCGTTCCTGTGGATATGACCGTAGATAACCGAGATGTGGGCATCGTTCAAGTATTTGGTTGTTGTGGACCCGTTGGATGTGACTTTGTGTCCGTGGCACACCATCAGGTTCTTGTTGAGACTTACGAATGATTCGGGGTAGCCGGGGACGTATTGGATGTCGTACTCTTCCATGCGACACACGACGGGGACTGATAGCACCGGCCACTTGGGGCGGAGGTCTCCGTCTACGTTCCCTATTGTTAGCCCTGCCGCTGCTTCGGCGTTCATTTGGATGTATTTAGCCATCCTGAATTCGTGGTTGCCGGCAATCCAATGGATTTTTGCTTTTGGTGCGGCCGCCCGGAGCTGGGCGCATAGTTTGGCGGCACGGTTGATTGCCGCTTGGGTGAGGTTCTTGAATGGTTTGGTGGTGAGATATTTTCCGAATTCGGCGAAGTCGAGATTGTCCCCGACTAGGACGATTTGGTTCGGTTGAATGTTTTCAATGACCTCGAGGGCGACTGCTATCGCGGTCTCGTCATGTATGGGTTCCAGATCGCTGTCATTGTCGACGTTTTTTCGGTAGTAGCCGATTTGGATATCAGGGATGATTACCGCCTCTTCCCATCCTTTGGGGCGGGAGACTTTTGTCTTTGACTTTGGTACTTGGTAAATGGGTGCCTTTTCTATGAAGGGCCATTCGGGTCCTGTTTCCCATTTGGGGGAGAAGCGGATCGCTGTCATTCGCTGTGTTTCGGTTCCGCCGTTGCCGTCTGATGTGAGCGTGTCCCATACGGATACTCGTTTTATTTCGCCGATGTCGTCGACCGAAAGACCTTTTTCTTGGAGGATTTGCGCTACTGCGTCGGATATCTCTCTGGTTTTTTCGCCTGATTTCATTTTGTTTGAAAGGTCTTTCAGGTTGGTCATTTGGGGGTCTCGTCTTTCATGCAGCATTCTTCGTTTTGACCCAGGAAACAAAGCCTCCGGCGACTGAGTGTTTCGCGTGATATTTGATGCCCATCAGCTCTAAGCGCCTTAGCTATTTCGGTAGTCTTTGCTGCGCTGCGGCATACGGCGACCAGGGCTTGCTGTGTCTCGGGGTCCATTGCTCTGAACGCTCGGCCGACAATACAAAGGTCCCTGTTGTCGCCGGCTTCCTGTTTGAGTTTCAGTAAAGTGTCTTTGAGCATTGTCCCTCCCCGTGGGAACGCTGGTCCACCGTGTTCGCCCTGGTAGAGAATAACATGAATGTTGTTTCCACGACAGGAACGATATTCACAATCGTGCTTACCGTCAAGTGCCCGAAAGACCCCCATGACCCCCAAGAATTTGCCCCAAGACTTGATAGAGAAACAGATTCGAGACGCCATCAACAACACCCCCGGCAACGCCGACGTTGCCCAGGAGATTTTGAAGACCCTTGGCCGAAGCAAGGTCATCAGGTACGAGGAAGAAACTACGATCAACCTTCTCAACGCCCCAGGGAGGGTGCTTTCCGTAATCCTCGAAGATAGTTCTTTTACGGTAAGAGCATTAGCTGTTTATTTGGGAGTTACTGAACAAGCAATAACAAAGTCTCTAAAAATGCTTGTTGATGCAAAGCTAGTTACAAGAACCAAAGTGAACAGAAGATATGTTCACATTCCGGTGATCGACGAGATACTCAAGCATCGAGACCTCGGCTCGTTCCTAAGGCTCGGCCTATCGCAAGAAGAAAAACCCTTTTAGGTTTGGGAAGCAAGCCAAGCCGAGAAGAATTCGTCGTCTGTAGGTATCGTCCATACCTGGCATGCGTCTAATCCTAGATTTGCGTTGCCGACAAGGGTCCAGGCGATCTTCATATTTGCGGCCGCCGGCACCACGCCCACGTTGCATTCGAACCCGTATCGATCCAAAAACCACCTGACAACGCATTGTCCGTCTATGCGACATTCCGCTTCTGGGTTCGTCTCGAACGGGCAAGTCACCTCAGAGATGATTACCGCGTTTTTGTCCAGCTTTAGGGAGATGCTGTGGCCGTCGTTGTGCCACACCATGGTTGTCATAATTTCACTTTAGCGCATGGCTAAATTCAGATTTAGAACCCCAACCTTGGGCGCGTTGCGCCACTTATATTTTACCCTAGGCAGACCGGTTCTCTGTGATGGCTTCCGTAACCGAAGCAGCCGCGTCGGAGGTACTGCCTGAATACCCGGACTTATTGGCTTCCGATTCGGCTCTAGAAAAAACGTTGTCGATCTCGGACGAGGAGAGGTTTCCGTCCGAGACGAAAGCCCTGGCCAAACCCTCAACGACCGTCGCCACCCCGCCGATTCCGGCCATGAGTGCAGCTTTCCAAAGTGGAATTCCGGCAATCGCTCCTGCCCCAATGACGCCAAGTGCGTTCATCGTGAAGACGGCGACGATACGAAGCACGATGTTTTGCATCAGCTTCATACTTTGGCCTTGCTCTTTCGCTGCTTTCCAGCTTTGCCAGTTGTTCGATTATCATGTTCATGGACATGTCCATTGAAATCTTCTTTCAGCGCCCCAATTTCTTGGTCGAGATGTTTGACATCCATTTTGATGTCGAGGATGTCAACTTTGACTTCCTGCATATTTGACGTCATTGAATCAAGTTTTGTTTGAACAATCCCGTGGTCACGGGCGTTGTCCTTGTTGCCTTTGTTGACCCAAAACGCGATGAGGCCCTGAACAATTATAATTGCAATTCCAAAGACGCCGCCAATAATTGCGACTGATTCTCCGTCACTTATGTCGAACATCACTCGTCTCCTTTTCTTTCATGTCAAAGTTCTTCATAGCCCTATCCCCAAATCATCGAGAACGCGCTTGCCTGCTTTCGGGCCTTCGCCGTACCCCTTGGACTTCTTGAAGGCGATGACCGCCGCTTCCGTCTTCGGGCCGAACTGTCCATCCGGAGTGGCTTTGTAGAAACCACGCTCAGCAAGTTCTTCTTGAAGTTTCGTAACACGAGGACCGCTGTCGCCCGGATCGAGGTCGCCACCGTCGTCCTTGTGCGCACTGGTGGGTGGGGCGACGGCGAGATTGACTGTCGGAGCGCCAGGCGACGTGACCGGTGCGCCCGACGGCCTCTGCACATTGTTCTTCGCCATCCACTCTGAAACAGCAGCAGGTGGATTATCACCCTCCGTGTATCTCAAATGCCATGGTTCCTCGGGAACAACTTCCCAGCTAAAACCAAATTTGCGGACATTGGCAATCAACCAGTTGAGACGCTTCGGCTCACCGGCCGTGTGCACATCAACGGCCAAACCGGTATTGTGCTGACTCGTACCCGGTGCAGCCAGACTCGCCAATTTCGGATCCTTTTTGTACCACTTCACGCCTTCAAAAGTTCTAGTGGAATTTCCGTTTGGTTCCTTGGTGTATCGCTGCTTAAACGCGGTGAGCTGGGACTCATAGGTGCGGTACGTGTCGCCGGCTGAGACTGGCTTAAGTTCGAGGCCATCAGCTTTTGCTGCCTCAACCATTGCGGCCCATGCTGCAGCCGCAAGCCAATGCAGCTTCCCGCCACCTACAGCAGGGCGAAGAAGCGATTCTGGGAGCTTCCCGGGAGCTATTCCCTTTAGATCCGCCGGTTGCTTGACCGGTACGACAATATCCCAGGCTACTTTACCCATGTTCAATTACCCCTGCAGCAAGGAAGTAGTCCTGTGTACATGGCTCTCGGGTAAACCGGCTTGCCCTGGTTGGCCTCACGCCAATTTTTTTGCTTCCGCTTGGGCAACGAAGAAATTTTTTGAGACTGATTTTCCACAGGTAAAAGATCCATTCACTTAGCTATGTACAGGTGGTCAGAAACTTTGACCAACCAACATAAAGTTTACAACACAAAAGTGTTGTAAAAATCATTACTCCGGATCTTTCATGTGCAGATACATGGCCGCACCAAAGGCAATTACTGAAAGGGTTCCCGCAATTTTTTGGATTGACCCTGAAAGTGTCAAGTACACGACCGCCGCCCCAGAAAGAGTCCAACCCATGTTCATAATTCCAAGTCCAAATTTCTTAAAAAATGCTTTCCAGTTCATTTTCTTTACCCCATCAACCGTCTTGTAAATAGATATATTTTTTACCCAGTCGAGCTCGTCGCCAGCAAGCTCGCCATTCATCTCTGATTCCTCTTCTTCTTCCTTGCGGGCCGCATCATTTGCCGACCTGGATGAAGAAGACCCTGATGGTGAGCTGCCGCCTGGGGATCCCTGGGTTGTTCCACCCGCAGCAACAGCAGCAGAGACAGCAGTTGTTATCAAGTTTACCGCAACCACAGTTCTGCGTTGACCAACATTAATTGTTTGCCCCAACATCGTGTAATCATCAAAAGCTCCCTCAAACACCGAAACCACGTTTTCGAACACTTCACGAATTGTTTCGGGTGCATTCTGAACGGCTTCTACGATCTCAGCAGCGACTTCATCGGTCAGTTCCTCCGCGTCGACCTGCTCAAAGACCGTCTCCGCCTGCTCGGCTGTGACGGATTCGAGCACGGCCGGATTAGAGGCGAGTGTCTGGGCCACCTCAGCGGTCACGCCGTTCTGGACCACGGCGGCGACCACGGCGACTATCTTTTCCTTGTCCTCATCTGTCAGTTCTTCTGGGTTTGTCTTGTCGGTTATCGCCGCGAGTACGGTTTCGACGACCTCGGCGAGATCTTCATCCTTGACATCGGACAGAACCTCCGCGACCGCAGCCGCTATTTCTGAGGCATCTGCTTCGGCGATTGTTTCATCCAATTCTTCAAGTACCTCGTCTGGTAAAATTTGATCTAATGGTTCTGTCTCATCACCATCTTCTTCATCTTGCTCCTGGCCTGAGCTTTCTTGCTCCTCTGTCGGTTGGGGTTGCTCTGTTTCTTCTTGATCGTCAGAATCGCCGGCAGCATTGTCATCGCTGTCGTTGCCATCAGGAACAGTAGAAGGTGCTGTCACTTCTTCGTCT
>Ga0194129_10000697_pt1 | contig 61932 bp, 101 predicted proteins | sample TA2KigCa35mmetaG_FD_150862 | JGI IMG/M metagenome (GOLD analysis project Ga0194129, IMG submission 150862) | Freshwater microbial communities from Lake Tanganyika, Tanzania - TA2015038 Kigoma Deep Cast 35m | ecosystem: Environmental > Aquatic > Freshwater > Lake | place: Tanzania: Lake... | reverse complement strand
CAAATACAAGAAAGATTAACCGAACAAATTTATTATGCTTTAAGTTATATTTTAGAAACAGAGGATATTGGCATAATTATAGAAGCAACACATTATTGTGTAAAATCGCGAGGAATACAAGATGTTAATTCTGATACGGTAACAAGCAAAATGGGAGGATGTTTTAAAACAGATCCCGAAGCACGTAAAGAGTTTTTATCAATTATTAACAAACAAAAATAATGGCACGTTACATTTCAACTAAATTATATGATGGGTACTCAGCATGTTTCCGTCAATGGAAAGCAGATGGCACACATTGTAAATACCTACATGGCTATGCAATTTCATTCCGAGTATGGTTTGAAGGTGAACTAGATGAACGCAATTGGGTATGGGATTTCGGCGGTATGAAAAGAGCTAACTCTACCATCTTAGGTATGTCACCAAAAGAATACTTTGCTTGGTTGCTAGATCACACAACTATTGTAGCTGAAGATGATCCATACTTACAAAAATTTATACAAATGGACAAAGATGGAATCATACAACTTAGAGTATTACCAGCAACTGGCTGTGAGAGATTTGCAGAGTTTTTATTTGAAATAATCAATGCATTCCTCAAGGAAGAAACTGAAGGAAGAGTTAAAGCTACAAAAGTAGAAGTATACGAACACGAACGAAATTCAGCAAGTTATGAACAATATTAATGAAATGTATGTATCAATTTACGAGTATACAGGTAAATCTGCTACACTTAATAATGTAGGTCGCGAAATAATGGATGCTGCCTTAAAAGAAGGCATCAAAATTGTTTGGCGTGATTTACCTCCGGACATGAGTCGCGAAAATTTTTCTCGAGTTGCAACATATCCTAGATCATTTCTAAATAAATATTTTGGCAATGATGTTAAGTATACAATGATAGATCCAGTAACTTTGAACGCATTGTTTGATAAACTAACTGCATTAGAAGAAAAATTTAACGAACTAATAAAAAAATTAGATCATGTCGATGCCAATGATGATGAATTACCTTTTTAATCCTATTATGAAACCAGGAAGAATTACAGATTACACAAAAACATTACCAATAGTAGAATTGTATCGTTGCGTACAATCCGAAGGCAGTCGGTTTGGCCGACCTACTATTGCAGTTAGAACTACAGGTTGCACGCATCGTTGCTATTTTGGCGAGGGTGGGTGGTGCGACTCATGGTATACAAGTATACATCCTGAAAAAGGCACCTTTTGTTTTAATGACATCATTAAGATTTATGATGAGAATCCACATATTACGGAAATGATGTTAACAGGCGGGTCTCCAACCATGCACCCTGCATTAGTAAATGAATTAACACATTTCGCTCATGAAAGAGGTATTCTTATCACAATTGAGACTGAAGGATCTCATTTTATTGAGACTGATTATCCAATTGGACTTATTAGCCTTAGTCCTAAGTTTAGCAATAGTATCCCAGTTGTAGGTGTTGCAACTCCACAAGGTACTATTACAGATGAAAAAATGGTTAAACAGCATAACAAGTTCAGATTAAACACGGAAGCTATTAAGCAAATGATATCATTTCATGCCGATTACCATTATAAACCAGTTTGGGATGGCACTGCATATAATTTAGAAGAAATTGAAGAATTTAGGGTATTGTTTAACATTCCTAAAAATAAGACATATATTATGCCCGCAGGTGATACGCGTGACGAGCTTATTAAAATGTACCCTATCGTATTCGAAATGTGTGCTGAAAAAGGCTATAACATGACTGGTCGCGATCACATAATAAGTTATAATACAAAAAGAGGAGTATAACATGCACGAAATTCTTCATATCATCGGAATTTGCCCAGATAATATGTCTCATATTGATTTGTTAGATTTAATTTTTGTAAATTATCAAAATAATCTTAATCTTAACACAATGAACTATTTTATTACAAATTTTTTTAAAAAAATATAATGAAACGAGAAAAACCACTAAAACGTACAAAACGTAAAAAAGACCATTTAAGTATGGTAACATGGAATCAATTAACTTACGAAACAGTTAATATGCCAGCATATTTAGCAGATGAATATGTTCGTTATTTTGATTTAACAAAAGTTCCTGCAACATCAGAATTACGCTTTTGGATTTCACAAAGAGATAGAAAATGAATTGGACAGTAACAACAACATTTGGAAATAATGTTAAAATTATATATCATATAGTATGAAACAGATATTATACTTTACAGCAACATGGTGCGGCCCATGTAAGTTGTTAAAGCCTCAAATTCAGGCAATGCAAAGTCAATTACCAATAACTATCTTAGATGTAGATACAAATTCAGAAGCAGTTGGAAAATATTCAATTCGCAATGTTCCTACAATCATCGTTACGCGAGCTGGCAATGAAGTAGGCCGGTTAATTGGCAATAACATCACACAAGAAAGAATTGTAGAATTATTTAATCAATAAAAGAAATAAGTTATGAATTGGACACCAATTGGAGATCAAGTTTTAATTAAAGTAGAAAAAGTTTCAGAGAAAACAAAAGGCGGAATTATCTTAGTAGACCGCGATATGAATTTTACTAAAGGAGTTGTTGTAGCAACAGGCCAAGGTTTATTTACGCAAACTGGAGATCGTATTCCGATGACAGTAAAAACAGGTGATGAAGTGTTTGTATACAAATCAAACCTAGGCGAAAACAAAAGTATTATTCTAGATGATACAGATTATATGTTGATTCGCGAATCTGAAATCGGTCTTGTAAATTCAGCTCAATGATTGAAGCATTAGGCTGGATTAGCACTTTATTAGTATTAATAGGATACATACTCAATGCTAAATGTTTAAGAACGCCGGCTATGATAGCTTGGATTGTTGGAGATATTGGTTGGATAACATATGATATCTTCATAGACAATTTTAGTCATTTAGCATTGAGTGCTATTATCATTTCAATTAATTTATTTGGAATATACGAAACATGGAAAAAATCATCACAAAAGAACAAATACGAGACCGAGTTCAACAATTAGCAGATGCAATATCAGTAGATCATATGAAATCTGGCAATGCGCTGCCCCCAGTGATGATCTGTGTGTTAAATGGCGCATTACATTTCTTTTCAGATTTAACAAGATCGATGTCAATTTTTTGCGAAATTGATTGTATTCGATTAAAATCATATGAAGGACAAGACAACAGCTGCGGAGTTAAAGTAATCAAAGACATTGAATTAGATTTACATGGTAAACGAGTTTATATTGTAGATGATATTTTAGATACGGGTGCTACAATGTTTGAAGCATTGCATTTAGTTAATTCTCGATATGCTGCCGATGTTAAAGTAGTAACATTGCTTAAAAGAAAATCTAGTCCGCTCATGACAGATTTTTATGCATTTGAAATTGAAGACCAATGGGTAGTGGGTTATGGGCTTGACGATAACGGAATTAAACGAGAATTATTAGATATTTACGAAATATAATATATGTACCAATCAATAGGTTACGATAAAAAGAATGGTATCATGCACGTGTGGGATGATGAATTGGGACATCAAAAGTTTACATTTCAACCATATGCATATTTACCAGATTCAAACGGACAATATAAATCATTAGATGGTGCAATTTTAAATAAAGTACCTGGCAATCACAAAGACAATCGAACGGCATATGAATCTGATTTAAATGAAGAAGTACGAACATTGATTGATTTGTATTATGAATCAGATGAGCCATCAAAAGGACATCGAGACTTTTTCTTTGATATTGAGTCTGAGCGAGATGAAAATGGTTATTCAACACCAGTAGAAGCTCGATTAAAAATTACATCTATTGCATATTATGATAAAGCCGGTAATGACCGCAGAGTATTGTTATTAGATGAAGAAAAACGAGTTACAACAACCGGTTTTTCAGAAACTGATTATGAAGTAGAAATATTTCGTAGTGAAGCAGATATGTTAACACGTTTTATTAATATATTTGCAGCAGTTCAACCAACGGTTATCACAGGATGGAATACAGACAATTATGATATCCCATATCTTATTAATCGTTGTAAAAATGTATTAGGTGCACAGTCAATAAAAAAATTATCTCCAGCAGGAATTGTTGAATGGAACAAGAATCGTGAACGATATAAAATCTTCGGGGTATCAAGTTTAGATTATTTGACACTTTATAAAAAATTTACATATACAGAACTTCCAAATTATCGTTTAGACACAGTTGCTAAATTTGAATTAGGTCGAGGCAAAGTTGAATATGAAGGAGATTTAAATCAACTTTTTGCAACTAATATTCACAAGTTTGTTGAATATAACATGGTTGACGTTAATCTAGTTCAAGATCTAGATGAAAAGACACAACTTCTTAATCTTGCTCGAACCATATGTCATAAAGGACATGTTCCGTATGAAGATGTTTATTATGCATCTAAATATTTAGATGGTGCTGCTATCGTGGATTTAAAACGCAATGGATTAGTTGCACCAAATAAACAATTTAGATTTATTGAAGAAGAAACTGAAGCAGATGCATTAGCAGGAGCATATGTAAAAGATCCTGTCCCAGGTTTGTATAAATGGATATATGACTTAGATTTAACATCACTATATCCAAGTATTATCATGACACTTAATATTTCTCCAGAAACTAAAATAGGTGTTATTAAAAATTGGGATCAAGAATGTTTGTTAAAATCAAAACCACAAGAAGTAACATTGCAAGATGGTACACATATCCTACACGTTAAAGCGTGGCTATTAGATAATAGTTATACAGTTGCAAGTAATGGTACTGTATATCAAACGGCTCGTAAAGGATTCTTACCAACCATTCTAGAAAAATGGTTTGAGGAGCGTGTTATTTATAAAGATAAACGAGATGAATTTGAAGTTGGTTCTGAACAATATAAATTTTATGATGCACTTCAATTAACACAAAAAGTATTGCTCAATTCATTTTATGGAGTATTAGGACTTAAGACATTTCGTTTCCATGATTTAGATAATGCAGGTGCTATTACAGCAACCGGTCAAGCAGTAATTAAATTTTCTGCAAAGGTTATCAATAATCATTATGCAAAAGAAACAGGTCAAGATCATTTTATTAATGCAACAAATGGCAAAGCAGAATTTGCATTTTATACTGATACAGATTCAACCTTTGTATCCAGTTTGCCATTAATTAAAAAACGATTTCCAGGATTTGATGAATCGGATGAACAATTTATGATTGATCAAACAAATACAATTGCATCTGAAGTTCAAGCATTAGTTAATAAAATGTATGATCGTTATGCTGAAGTTTTCCATAATACAGCAACACATCGTTGGCAAATTAAACAAGAATATGTTGCAAAGTCTGGTTTATGGATTGCAAAGAAACGATATGCACAATGGGTAATTTTCAAAGAAGGCAAATCTACGGATAAATTAGATATCAAAGGATTAGATGTTGTTAGATCAAGCTTTCCGGAAGATTTTAAAAAGATCATGAAAGAAACATTATGGCATATTCTTAAAGAACGAGATAAAACTCAAACTACGGATATGATCCATAAATTTAAAACAGATCTTAAGAAATCTCCAATACTCAATGTAATGAAAAACTCCGGAGTAAAAGAAATTTCTAAATATACTAAACGTCGTAAACCATTTACAGGTTATTTATCGGGTACTCCAGCACACGTTAAAGCTGCAATCAATTTTAATGATTTGTTATCAATGCATAAAATAACAGATGTAGAAATGATAACAGACGGCGAAAAAGTTAAATGGGCTTATTTGTCAGATAATCCATATGGCTTTGATACTATTGCATTGCGAGGTTACCAAGATCCAAAAGTTATTGCAGATTTCGTTGAACAATATATTGATAGAAATAAAATTTTTGAAAAAGAATTAAAAAATAAACTTGATGATTTTTATGCTGCAATGAATTGGGGAGCATTTCCTGAAAATAATAACGTAGCTAAATTCTTTTCATTTGGAAAATAATAATAAATTTATTATAATATAGTATGATTGGTTATAAAAGCATATGGTTTGGTAAAGAAGTTGAAGGACGATTTACTGACGTAGAAACAATGTTTGTTTCCGATTTTAATACATTAGTATTAGGTAAAGAAATTTGGAAACCTGTAGCACACGTTTATATTTGTTCTCCAGCAACTAAACAATTGGTAAATAATCAAATCAAAGGTTTTGATTGGAACAATATATTCAATATGATGTCAGACAAACAATTTGTCTCGATCGAAGTCGAACCAGGTATGCTTGAAAAGATTCCACCTATGATTCGTATCAGAGCTCATATATTGTTAATGCTTAATGAGAAGGATGCTGGGTTGTTAAAGAAAACAGATAGCATTAAAGTTGTATATAATGATTATTCATTATATTGTACGACAGTGCATAATATGCAACAAGTATTGCCAGATGATTATAAATTTGATAGATACGAACAATGAAGACGGGTGTTATAGCAGGTAACTTTGATTGTATACACCCAGGTTATATTCATATGTTTAAACAATGTCAAGAAAACTGCGATCAACTAATAATATTATTACATGATGATCCGACAATCGAACGACCTACAAAACTAAAACCAGTTTTATCTATAGCAGAGCGACGTGAAATGTTAACATATATGGTTAAAGGTTGTATGATTTTAACTTACAATACAGAAGCCGAATTAACATTTTTATTACGTTCAATTGAACCAGATGTAAGATTTCTAGGAGATGATTATATATCCGCAGAATTTACCGGCAAGGAACTACATATTCCAATACATTATTTAAATAGAAATCATGGTTGGTCTACAACTAAATTTAAAAAATTAATAGCAGATGAAATACAGCGTAGTAGTAACATTTAGCATGGAAGGCTTTCATAATTGGCCTGCTGCAAAAGACATATTTCCGGAAGTAGCATTCTTATCAGATAGACATCGACACATGTTTGGTTTCCGTTGTTATGCTAAAGTAACTCACACAGATCGCGATAAAGAGTTTATTTTATTGAATCGTGAAATAAAATCGCAACTACAACGACAATTTGAAACTGGCGTTATCAATGTATTAGAATTTGGTGCGATGTCATGTGAAAAAATTGGCGAATGGTTGTTATGGAGATTTCCAGAATTATACAAAGTAGAAGTTTGGGAAGATTGGGAAAATGGTGCAATCATTGAAAGATAATATGAAAATATTTTTAGTTGACATAGAATCAGTTCCTACTCGTTATACTTGCGAATGGAAGACACATGTACCGAAGTTATTAGAAGACGCTGGGTTTGAAGTTATTGTAGTTGAAGGAGATTTAAATATTCCAGAAGCAACGACACCAGGTGCCTTTTTAAACTTCGGTGGCACTAATATGTATAAAGCAAAGCAAGTGCATACTTTATCATATATGTTTACTAAAGGTCATATACAAACCGGCGACCATATCATTTTTACAGATGCTTGGCACCCGGGCATTATCAATGTAAAATACATGAGTGAGCTTTTAAATATACCTGTTGTAACACACGGTTTATGGCACGCGGGTTCATATGACCCAAATGATTTTTTAGGTCGTCTCGTAGGAGATAAATCATGGATTAGACACACTGAACAAGCAATGATTGGCGCATATGATCACAATTGGATTGCAACTAAAGCACATTTTGATTTGATGTGTAAAACATATGATGTCTTTTTGAATCCGACATTTAATCGTACGGGTTGGCCAATGGAATATACACGAGATATAATTCAATTTGTTTCATGGCAGCAAAAACAAGATATAATTGTATTTCCGCATCGCATAGCCCCAGAGAAACGTTTAGATTTATTTCAAGAATTAGCATCACGACCTGAATTAGCACATTATCAATTTTGTGTTGCAATGGAAATAAATTTAACTAAAAAAGAATATCATGAATTGCTTCAAAGATCTAAATTTGCAGTATCATTTGCAGATCAAGAAACATTGGGTATTTCTATGTATGAATCGGCTTGTGCTGGAGCATGTCCAATTGTTCCAAATCGATTATCATATACGGAAATGTATCACCCTATGTTTAAACAAGCAGACACTGTAGATGAGACAGTTCAAGCAATATTAAAATATGAACAACAAGATTTATCAGAACAGATTGCTAATTTGGTAGATAAATTACATAATAACTTTTTTTCGGCAACACACTTAATTAATAATTTAAAGGAATATAATGAGCGATAACAAAAGATTCATATACTTTCCATCTTTATCTGCAGGTTCCATGGTATCTGCATTTAAGAAAGATATGAAGTTTACAAACGGCGATCCCGTAAAGTTCTTTGATTCCCGTTATCCAGAAAAATGGCGTCATCCATATTTCTTGATTACGGCAGGGCATCATTACAAGAAAATGGATTTTCGTGATCAATTAGGATTAGAAAAAGATGTATTAGTATTTGGCGACTCAGGCGGTTATCAGATTGCAACTGGTGCATTACCATATAGTAACGAATTGCGAGAAAAGATTTTTCATTGGTTAGAAGCTAATAGTGATGTAGCAGCAAATCTCGATATTCCACCCAAGACAAAATATAAAAACAAATTCGCTGAGTGTGCCGATATTAGTTATGATAACTTTGCTTGGTTTGAAAAACATCAAAGTGGCAAAACTAAGTTTTTGAACATGTTACAAGGTTCTAATACAGATGAGTATACTTGGTGGTATCATAAATTTAAACATTTTGATTTTCAAGGTTGGGCAATCGGAGGTCCGCAAAAATTAGTAGATTTTATGTTTGCGGTATCTTTGATGCTTAAAGAAAGAGAATTTGAAAATAAACGATTAGAATATGTTCACTTACTTGGTATTAGTAAAATTTCAGATTTCTTTATTTTAGCAACATTGCAAAAGTTAATGAATGAATTGACAGGCAATAGAATTTATATTACAACAGATTCTAGTTCTCCAGGTCAATATCCGGTATTTGGAACGTATCTTCATTCTACGAATTATAAAACACAAACATTCTCTGAATTATATTTTCCAAAGAATGCAGAATACCGCAGAAAGTCACATATCAAACAAGGTAAGACAGGCGAAGTTGCAATTGATTTAACTCAGCACGTACCTTGCGCAATGAATTGCCCAGCATGCTCAGATTTTACCTATGAATTATTAGGCGGAAAAACGCCAGAAGGCTTAGATAGATATTCACAAGAAGCTATGCCTAGAATGGTTGTACATAATACACATTTATATGTACAAGCTGCAAATGAAATCAATCAATTAGTTGATAGTCACGTTGAATTGCTAGAAACAGTAATTCCAAAAGATTTATATGATGTAGTTTTATCATTACACGAAATGTTTGCAGATCCAGACAACGCACCTCAAGTATATGAGAAATACATCAAAACATATAAAAAATTCGGTGGTAGCAGTATTTCAACTACCGATGCAGAACAATTTAATAAATTCTTTACTTTTTAATTGGAAATAAAAAATGGAAAAAAGCAAGTTACAATCGTTTATTAATCGTTACTACTTAGCAGGAAATTGCGAAGCGGTTACGTTGAAAGAACAAGAAGGATCAATTGGTTGTGAACTAATTGATATGGATCAAACCATTGTAGGTAAAATTAAATGGAATACCACTCCATTTATGACAGGTATGTTAGGTATTAATCATACCGGCGCATTAATTAAAATGCTTGGTGCATTGAATGAGAATATTGAAATTGAAGTTCAAAATGCAGCTGGTAAGAATTATGCAATGAAAATTTCAGAAGGAACAACTAAAGCAACTTTTATGTTGGCTGATACGACAGTTATTCCAGCAGTGCCTTCAATCAATGCAGAACCAGATTATGAAGTAACCATTCCAGTTAATGAAGAATTTATCAGTAAATTCATTAAAGCAAAGAATGCATTACCAGATGCGAAAAACTTTGCAGTTCAAATTGTTAATGGACAAATTAAATTCATTATCAATTATTCAACCGTAAATGCAGATAATATTTCATTTGAAGTTGGAGCAGCAAATCAAAACTCAATGGATCCGGTTTGTTTCTCTGCAGATAAACTAAAAGAAGTTCTTGTAGCAAATCGAGGAGATTCTGGTTATCTTAAGGTATCTCCGGATGGTTTAGCTCGTATTGATTTTACTGGTTCGGATTTTGAATCTACATATTGGCTTGTGATGTTGCAGAATTAAATTTGGAAAGTAATGTTACAAAACTAATACCGTATGATATTTATTTAAAAGGTTAATATGGAACGGTATTATGTTTGTGACTGCCCAAATTGCGGATCACCTAAATATTCTAAAGCAAAAAGAATGACTCCAGGTTTGTTAAAGCGTATGCAAGAATGGGAATGTTATAGTTGTTCAAAATTGAATGAAAAAAATCCATCATACGGCAAACCTAAAACGGAAGAAAGGAAAAAAACAGTTTCAGAAAAAAATACAGGTTGTATTGGATATTGGACAGGTAAACCAAAAGGCATAATACATAAGCAAAAAATTTCAGAAGGTTTACTAAAAGCATATGAAACTAAAAAACGTATTCCGAATGGATATAATATATCATTAGGAATGCAAAATAGTTTAGCAACTAATTTAAGTGAAATAGAATATGAGCAGGTATTATCCGAAAAAAAGAAATATTATAATGAAGTTCATAAAATAACAAAACGACAAGCAATACATACTTTAGAATTTCATGAAAACCGCGGAAAAGCAAAAAAAGGTACCGATAATTATCAATTAGATCATATTATTCCGATATCCGAAGGTTTCCGCGATAATATTGATCCTAATATTATTGGAGATATATCTAATTTAAGATTTATTCCATGGAAAGAAAATATTTTAAGAAATAAATTATATAAATGTTAATAAAGATAGTAAATAAATCAGCCAATGCTCTCCCTCAGTATGAAACCGGGGGAAGTGTTGGAATGGATATTAGAAGCAATGACAATGTAATTATTGAACCTGGTAAAACTGCTTTAATTAAAACTGGATTATATGTTGAAATTCCATATGGTTATGAAATACAAGTAAGACCTAGAAGTGGTTTAGCACTTAAATATAGTGTAACTGTATTAAATAGTCCAGGCACAATTGATTCAGATTATCGTGGAGAATTAGGAGTAATATTAATTAATCATGGAACTGAAGATTTTCAAGTTAAAATCGGCGAACGAATTGCGCAATTAGTATTAGCTAAAGTTGAACATATTGCTTGGCAGGCAGTAGGCTCACTTATCGGTGGCACAAAGCGTGGAGAAAAAGGTTTCGGATCAACAGGTAAATAAAAAATATGTTTAAACAACAAGAAAATACACTTTGGGTTGAATCATTTCGCCCGGATACGTTAGAAGGTTATATTGGTAATGAACACATCATTGAAAAAGTTAAAATTTTCATTGAAAATGGAGATGTTCCGCATTTGTTATTTTATGGTTCAGCTGGTACTGGTAAAACTACCTTGGCAAAGATTATCGCAAATAGCGTTGATGCTGACTTAATGTATATTAATGCATCAGACGAAAACTCAGTAGATGCAGTGCGAGATAAAATTAAAAGATATGCATCGACAGTTGGGTTTCGTCGTTGGAAAATTATCATTTTAGATGAAGCTGATTATTTAACACCAAATGCACAAGCAGCATTGCGTAACTTGATGGAAACGTATAGCAAAACAACACGGTTTATCCTTACATGTAACTATGTAGAAAAGATTATCGATCCAATTCAATCTCGTTGTCAAACATTTGCAATCACCCCGCCTAGCAAAACAGATGTAGCTAAACGTTTAGTTACAGTTTTAGAAGATAAAGGTGTTGAATATGATATTAAAGATGTTGCAGCAATTATCAATGCATCATACCCAGATATCCGCCGTGCAATTAATGCAGCACAAGCATCTGTAGTTAATGGAAAATTACAATTAGATAAAGCAAGTGCTATTCAAGCAAATTATATGACTGAAATTCTAGAGGTATTAAAGAATGCTAAAGACAAAAAAGCATCGTTCAATAAAATTCGTCAAACGATTGCAGATAGCAAAGTAAAAGATTTCACTCCATTATATACATTTCTTTATGATACATTAGATGATTGGGGAACTGGTCATGTAGCTCCGTGTATTTTAATTATAGCAGAAGCACAATACAAAGATGCATCGGTTGTAGATAAAGAAATTAATATTATGGCAATGTTTGTAAATTTATTAGGAGAAATATGAGTAAAATGAATGTTAATATTGGTCCTAACGATATGCAACCAATTCAATGCAAAGAATGTGACGGATTGTATTTTCGTCAAGTTATGGCAATTAATAAAGTTTCTAAGTTTTTAACAGGAAACGATAAAGATACTATGGTACCAATTCCAGTATTTAGATGTGACGATTGTGGTGCTATCCCGGAAGAATTTCAACCCATAAAAATTAAAAAATAATGTCAATTCCATATCATAAAGATTTAATTACGATTATTTTTAAAACATCTGATCGTAGTAATGCAAAAACTAAGATAAAAACATTTCGCAATAAATCTATAGATGATATTTTAGATGCAAAACGCATCATAGGAATTCCGGATTCTGCAATTATTTTAGAAATGGGAATGGGACCGTATTTAGAACAACAATATCGTAAAAAATATAAATTATAATAAATGGCAGAAGAAAAGAAAGCAGCAACAATTTTTGATTTTATCGGAGGCGTAACGGATAAAAAACGAGAATGGAAAAAATGGTCCGAAACGGATCAAAAGAAGTTTTCTCCGTTTATTGTTAATCGTTGGTTGTCTATGCGAATGGAATTAACTGAATTAGTTAATGAATTACAAACATATACAATTGGATTATTACGACCACAAGAAACATATCGATTGTATTATGAACTTTTGCCTACAAACAAAAGCTTTGCAAAATATATAAAAGGCAAATCGGAAGATAAATTTGATAAAGATTTAATTACGCAACTTGCAGAACATTATCAGATTAGTAAGTCCGAAGCTTCAGATTATGCAGATTTAATGGATAAAGTTACATTGGACCGAATTTTGACAATGTATGGTTATAATGATGCTGAGAAAAAGAAAATGTTAAAAGGAATCAAGTGAGCGTAAATACACAAAAACACTACAAAGGTAACGAGAGTTTATATAAATTTGCAAAAGATTGGGGGTTGAATGCATATGAATTTGATATTATTAAACGCATTGTAAGATGTCGACATAAGGGTTTATTTGAACAAGATTTGCAAAAAACTAAAGATTTAATCGATATATATCTAATCGAGCAACAACATTATTATAGAGATTCAGTCAAATAATTTGGATTCACAAAAATAATTTTTTATAATATAGAAAAATATAAGAAAATGGCAAATCACGTTTATTCAACTTTCGAAATTAAATTTCCAAACCCGGAAGATACTTCTAGATTTTTAGAGTGGATTGGATTAGAAACAAATTCAGAAAAATGGCCTGAAAATTCAACATATATGAGTCGCATAGAAGCTTGTTCAAATTGTCTCTTTGAAAGTTTATATGATGGCACAGAAGACACGCGGGAATGGTGGATTGACAACGTTGGTGCTAAATGGTGTTATCTAAACGATATAGATGCATCTGATGATACCGTTTATCTGCACATTGTTAGTGCATGGGACTTTCCAGAAGGATTGTTTTTTAAACTAACCGATTTCCTTCGAGAACAATATGCAGGAGCTAAAGTTGAAGGAACCTTTGATGATGAGGGTTATTGTTTCATTGGAGCATTTGCTTCGAATCAACAATATCGAGACATTGAATATTTTCATCCAGATGAAGAATTTTTTGAAGATCCAGAATATCGAGATGAAGATGGTTGTTGGACAGATGCCTTTTATGAAGAAATGTCTAACAAAAAAGATGAATTGTTAGATGGGGTTTTATCATTTACGGAACAAATAGATTAATATCAAGCTCGGCAGAAATGTCGAGCTTTTTTTGTGTTCTTGAATTATTTTTCTTATATTATAAGTATGAAACAAGGACAATACATTGCACCAATATACCGTTTATCACTTCGTGATCCTGAAACAGTTCCTAGAAAGATATCTTATTCACAATGGTCCATGTATGAGCGTTGTCCATTATCTTGGAAACTTGCTTATATTGATGGCTTAGCTCCATTTCAAGCATCAATTGAAACAGCATTTGGAACGGCATTTCATGAAACATTTCAACATTTCTTAACAGTAATGTATACCGAATCAGTTAAGAAAGCTGAGAATTTAGATTTTCGTAACATCCTTCAAAACAAGCTTCGAGAAGAATATGTACGATGTGTAACGGATATGGGTGGAGAACATTTTTCGAATCCATTGCAATTAGCAGAATATTTAGAAGATGGTGTTGCAATATTAGAATGGTTCAAGAAACGTCGCTCAGCATATTTTTCTAGCAAAGGTTGGGAATTGGTTGGTATTGAATTGGATCTATGTGTTCAAGCATCAGATTCAAATCCTTCAGTATATTGGTATGGATTCATCGATGTTATTATGCGCCATGTACCAACTAATCGCATTGTATTATATGATATCAAGACGTCGCGTCAAGGTTGGAATAAATATCAAAAAGCAGATAGCTTAAAGGCCGCTCAATTAGTTGCATATAAGAATTATTTTTCCAAACAATTCAATGTACCTAAAGAAAATATTGATGTTGAATTCTTTATTGTGAAACGCAAAATGATTGAGGATTCAATGTTTCCGCAGAAGCGCATTCAAAACTTTAGACCATCATCAGGTACAGTTACCCAAAAGAAAGTACAGCGTCAAATTGATGCATTTGTTGAACAATGTTTTGATCAAGACGGTAACAAGAATGCCGAAGCAAAATATCTTGCAATATCAGGTAAAGGTGATAAGAATTGTAAGTATTGTCCATTCAAAACAGATTATGCAAATTGTCCAAAAGAAAATAGGATTCGAGAATAAATTTTTATATAATATAGTATGTTCCAACACAAGCACATTTATGTATATCAATTTGAGATGAAGAATCATCCAACGTGGCCAGGCTGCCATGTTACTACTATGCAATATACATTATGTACCAATGATGAAGGCCCGAATAGTAAAACTAATAGAAAATTGCTAGAAGAAGCTCTTCGAATTGTTTATGGTCATATGCCAAAAGGCGTTAAATTTTTATATGAAAAGAAATGAAACGAGTAGCAGTAATTGGAAATACAAATTGGCAGAATAAACGCAAGGTTCAAGAAACACTTCGCAATCTAAAACAACGTTTTGGTGATGATGTTGTTGTATTAGGCGCTGGCGGAGCGGAAGGCGCTAATAGCATGGTAAGAAAGTTTGCTTTAGAATTTGGAATGCAATATGAAGAATATAATCCATCATTTTCAGGTTACAATGTACATTCTGCAATGCCAGAATCATATTATGGAAAATCTTATCATTTTAGTCAGCTTCATCATCGCATGAAATTAATTGCTGAACGATGTGATTATATGATTATCATGACTAACGAATCACAATTAGATCCAGTACTCAAAACAGCATATACAAACACTAAAAAACTAGAAAAACCGGTAGTTATACTAGGTTAATACATATTTATAATAAAGTTATAATAAAAGGAAAAGTTACGAATGCAATTACCAAAATTACAAAAAATCGATCCTAACAAACCTAAGAAAAAAAAGATTCTATTATTAGCAGATGATTTTCGTTTACCATCAGGTATTGGAACGGTTAGCAAAGAAATTATTTACAATACAGTTAAAACGTATGATTGGGTGCAATTAGGTGCAGCACTACAACACCCAGAACATGGCAAAGGTTTAGATTTATCTCAACAAATTGCACAAGAAACAGGCGTTGCAGATGCATCAGTAAAATTAATTCCATGGTCAGGTTATGGAGATCGCAATGTTTTATTTGCATTGTTAAATCAAGAACAACCAGATGCAATTTTTCATTTTACTGATCCAAGATATTGGACATGGTTGTATGCATTAGAGCATGAAATTAAAACAACTTATGGAATTCCATTAATTTATTATTCAATATGGGATGATTTACCTTATCCAATGTGGAATGCTCCATTTTACGGTAGTTGTGACTTAATTATGGGAATTAGTAAGCAATCTGATAATATTCACAGAGAAGTTCTTAAACAGAACGGTTTCGGTGTTGTAGATTATGATGAATTTGATATAGCACCGCTTAATCTAAAATGGAATGATGTAGTTACGGGTTATGTACCACATGGTCTTAATCATAATAATTTTAAACCATTAGATTCATCAGATAATGCATATAAAAAAATGCATGATCAATTCAAAAAACAAAATGATATTGAATTCATAGTATTTTGGAATAATCGAAATATCAGAAGAAAACAACCAGGTGATCTTATCTTATCATTTAAAACATTCGTAGATTCATTACCAGAAGAATCTCGTTCTAAAGTTGGTTTAGTAATGCATACCCAACCAGTTGATGAAAATGGCACGGACTTAATTGCAGTACGAGATGTTTTAGCACCAGATTGTAAAATAATTTTCTCAGAACAAAAATTATCTGCACAAGATCTTAATGCATTGTACAATGTAGCTGATGTTGTTGTTAATATTGGTTCAAATGAAGGTTGGGGACTTAGTTCAACCGAGGCAATTTTAGCAGGTACCCCTATTGTAAATAATGTTACGGGCGGATTGCAAGATCAATGTGGGTTTGTAGATGAAAATGATGAGTGGATTCGATTTGATGGCGAATTTGCAACCAATCATATGGGTCGTTATAAAAAACATGGGCTATGGGCTAAACCAGTATTTCCAAGTAATAGATCACTTCAAGGCTCTCCAGCAACGCCATATATCTTTGACGACCGAGCGAATTTTGAAGATGTTGCTGCAGCAATTCGTTATTGGTATGATATTCCATTATATCGAAGAAGTGAAATGGCAGAAGCTGGTAGAAATTGGGCATTGCAAAACGGATTAACTGCAGAACAAATGGGTAACAAAATGATTGAAATGATTAACTATTTGTTTGAAATTAATAAAGAACAACGCCCATCATATACATTGAATGTAGTAGAACATAAAAAATACGAAAAAACAGGAATAGTAGAATAATGAGAAAATTAGTTATAGCATCGCCAGTTGCGACACAATCAGGTTATGGACACCATGCTCGCGAAATCATTTCGCAATTAATTGAACAACGAGGTAAAGAATGGGATGTACGATTAGTTTCATTGCCATGGGGTCATACTCCATTTACATATCCATTGACAGATGATTTAAAATCTAGAATCATTCCATTACCATTAACAGAACAACCAGACATTTGGATTCAAGTTACAATTCCAAATGAGTTTCAACCGGTAGGCAAATATAATATTGGTATTACGGCGGGAACTGAAGGAGATTTATGCCCTGAAAGCTGGATTGATGATTTAAATAAAATGCAATTGGTTATAGTGCCATCTGAATTTACAAAATATGTATTTGAAAATACAGCTAAACAAAAGAACAAAACAATAACTACTAAAATTCATGTTGTTCCTGAATACTTTGATGATGCAGTATATACTGGTAAATATGAAACAACATTAGATGCATTAAATGAAATTCCAGAATCATTTACATTCTTAACAGTCGGACATTGGTTACAAGGTGCATTAGGTGAAGATCGCAAGAATATCAGCGGGACAATATATTCATTCTATGATGCATTTAAAAATCAAAAGTCGCAACCTGCATTAGTATTAAAAACTAGTGGCGCAACCTATTCAATTACAGACAGAATGGAGATTGAAAAGAAAATCAAACAAGTTGCAAGTCTTTTCAAAAAAACAGATCGTTTGCCAAAAATATATTTATTGCATGGTGAATTAAGTGATGCAGAAATGAATGCATTGTATATGCATCCAAAAGTCAAAGCCATGTATTCATTAACTAAATCAGAAGGATTTGGACGTCCATTGTTAGAATTTTCAACAACATCAAAACCTATTATTGCTCCATATTTTTCAGGTCCTGCTGATTTCTTGAAACAAGATTTTATTTGTGAAGTAAAAGGCGGATTAACCAATGTGCATCCTAGTGCACAAAATGATTGGTTAATTGGCGAAGCTAAGTGGTTTACGCCAGATTATAAATACGCAGTTGAATGTTTGCGAGGTGTGCAGAAAGATTATAAGAAATGGGCTGAATTAGCAAAACGTCAACGATTCTTTGCACGCAGCAATTTCAATAAAGTGGCAATTACTAAAATTTATTCTGATGTATTTAAAGAAATTGATACAGTAATAGAATCAATACCTAAATTAGCAACTTTAAAATTACCATCTTTAAATAAAATACAATTACCAAAACTTCAGAAAGTATAATATGACAATAAGTTATGCTATTACAGTATGTAATGAATTTTTAGAAATACAACGATTAGTTAATTTTTTAGTTAAACATAAACGATCTCAAGATAATATTGTAATTTTATTTGATGAAACAAATGGAGATAAAGAAGTTGAAGCATTTCTTAGATCACATTCACAAAATAATGAATTTCATTGGCATAAAGCAAAATTTCAAAATCATTTTGCAGATTGGAAAAATAAACTAAATAGTTTATGCTATGGAGATTGGATTTTTCAAATTGATGCAGATGAAATACCACATATCAATTTAATAGAAAACTTGCCAGCATTATTAAAAGAAAACCAAATTGTAGATATGATCCGCGTCCCTAGAGTTAATACTGTTGAAGGTTTAACAGAAGAACATATTAAACAATGGGGTTGGAATGTAAATGAAAAAGGTTGGGTAAATTGGGCAGATTGGCAAATGCGAATTTATAAAAATACTCCTGATATTAAATGGATAAATAAAGTTCATGAAGTATTAGATGGTTTTAAGAATCATGGGATGTTGCCTATAGAAGAAGAATGGGCTTTATATCATCCTAAAACAATTGAACGACAAGAACGTCAAAATAATTTTTATGATGGACTAGTAAATTTCATAACATTAAGTTAATATGATTACGTTTTGCATTTCAACATATAATAATCTTCCATATCTTAAAATAGCTATAGATTCAGTTAGAAAAAATAGTTATTTTAAAGATGCGCCATTTATAATACACGCAGAAAATTGTAATGATGGAACTAATGAATGGTTATTTGAAAATCAAGATAAGTATAATTTAACTTTACTCATTGAACCTGAAAATATTAAAGTTAGAGGAATCGGCGGCGGAATGAATGTTTGTGCAGACCACGTTGAAACAGAATATATTCTATTTCTTCATTCAGATTTTTATGTAACTAAAAATTGGGATAAATCACTCTTAGATATTCAGGAAAAATATCCAGATGAAAAACTTTGGATCAATCCACATCGAGTAGAACCGAATATGTTTAATAATTCATCGAGTAGACCCGGAACAGTTATAGTTCCATTGAATATGTTTGGGGAATATTTTCATAATTTTGATTCTAATTATTTTGATGCGTGGTCAGAGGATTTTATTAGAATAAACAAGGATATTGAAATTCCAAAAGGGGAAGGTGTATCTGGTTTAATTAAAAAATCAGTTTGGGATGAAATAGGCGGCAACGATCCAAGATTTGCACCAGCCAGCTGGGAAGATATGGATTTATTTTTGAGAATGATTCAACATGGCGTAAGATTCATTTTACCAGCTTCTTCCGTTGTATGGCATTTTGGAGCTAGAGGTAGTCATAGATTAGAAGAAAATAACGGTCAATCATCAGAACGACAGCGAAAAGCAGAATCTGAAAATTCTAAAAAATGGTTAGAAAAATGGGGTAAAATGCCAGTATTTGATGAATATGGTATGATAAAAGGAATAAAATAATATGGAAAGAAAAATTAAATTAATTACAAATTGCGAACGTCCGCCAAATTATTTAATGGATATTGCAATTAAATATTGGCTTCGAACATTTAAAGAGAGTGAACTAATTTTTTTAGTAAATAATATCTCAAATTTTAATATGGTTGATTCGTTAAAAGAACGATATAATATCGATGCAAAACGAGTTAGTAATATAGATGATATATATGATGCAAATCAATGCGTTGTGTGGGATGATTTACAAGAATATGATTATGGGTTGTATCATGATAGAGAAGCTCCAATTATTAATGCAGTTCAACATAAATTACTAGAATCAGGAGTAGATGTTGTAATATTTTTAGATAGAGATGAAATTCTTTATCATCCAAATTTACGAGAAGTTTTAAATACATTTACAGAACCAGTTATTCGACCACGTGGTATTGAAGTAATACAATATGGAGATGAACTGTCATATGACGATACAAAACCATTATATGAACAGCGTAAGTACTTACGATATTTTCCGTCTAAAAGTAAAGCATGTATAGTGCAACAACCAGTACATTGGATGATTGGTCGCCATGGCACATTATGCGGAAGGTGGCCGCATGCGGATGTTAAAGCACATCCTGAATTACAAACACACCCAGATGCTAATACAGATGAATATCCAGATTTATATTTAGTTCATTTTGATAAAATTGATATTGATTTAATTTATCAACTTCGAATAGAAAGTCAACAAATATTCAAACATAATGATAGACATACAGGTGTCATTGATATTGATAAATTTAGTAACTGGTTTAATGAAGCTGCATTAAATGGTGAATTGTATGAAGATACTGATAACTTTTTAAAACGAGTAAACATATGACAATAACGCAAACTAATTTCGACGATGTATTTATATTTACACCTGCAGTATATTATGATGATAGAGGCTTTTTTTTAGAATCATTTAATCAACAATTACAAGATCATCTCAATATTGAATTTTTGCAAGATAATCATTCATTATCTAAAAAAAATGTATTTCGAGGATTACATTATCAATGGGATAAACCTATGGGTAAGTTAGTACGAGTAGTTAAAGGTTCTGGTATCGATTTCATTGTAGATATAAGAAAAGACTCACCATCATTTGGTCAATATATTACGATCCCATTATCTGATAAAAATTTTAATATTATATGGATTCCAGGTCATTATGCCCATGGATTTTTATCTTTACAAGATGATACTCATTTAATATATAAAACATCAGCATATTATAATAGTTTTGCCGATGGTTGCATTAATCCATTATCTTCAGAATTAAATTTAGAATTTCCAATTGATATTTTAGATATGATTTTATCAGAAAAAGATAAAAATGCACAATCATTCACAGAATATAAACAAAATCCTAAATTTTAAATATGAAAAAGATATTAGTCGCCGGCGGAGCTGGATATATTGGTTCTCGTTTTTGTAATGAATTAGCTAATGATTATGATATTACTGTTGTAGATTTATTTTGGTTTGGAGATTATTTATCTGAAAATATAACTAGAATAAAAAAAGATTTAGCTGAAATTCGAGTGGAAGATTTAAATGGTTTTGATGCAATGATATTTTTAGGAGGATTATCAAATGATCCAATGGCACAATTCCGTCCAGATTTAAATTTTAATGGAAATTGCTCAATACCAACATATTTAGCATATATTTGTAAACAAGCCGGCATCAAACGATTTATTTGTGCTAGTTCATGTAGTGTATATGGTTTTACTGACAATCAGACATTAACTGAAACTGATTTTGTTAAGCCAGCATACGCATATGGAATTTCAAAATTACAATGCGAAAATGGATTAATGATTTTAGAGGATGATAACTTTAAACCAATTATGTTTCGTAAAGGTACCGTAGGCGGCTTTTCTCCAAGAATGCGTTATGATTTAGTAGTCAATACCATGATTATGTCTGGATTATCTAAAGGGAAAATTACAGTTAATAGCGCAAATTTATGGAGACCATTAATTGATATTAGAGATGTCATACAAGGATATCGTTTAGCATTAGAATCTGATTTATCAATATCAGGTGTTTTTAATTTATCTGGATTCAATTATACAATTGGAGAATTAGGAAACATTGTAGCATCTGAATTAACAGCGCGAGGCTATCATGTAGATTTAGAAATACTACATAATCCGGATATTAGAAATTATAAAGTTAGTACTGAAAAGATTCAATCATTATTAGGGTATCAACCTAGATATACACCTAATGATACTATTAAAGAAATTTTTGAAAAAATTGATTTTTCTAATTATGATTTTTGTACACCGGAATTTTACAATATTGAAATCTTTAAAGAAGTTATATGAAAATTTTAATAACAGGCGCATCTGGATTATTAGGTTCAAATTTATCTCAAGAATTTCAATCTAGAAATGTATCATGTATAACGCCATCGCATTCCGAATTTAATATCATAAATTATGAACAACTTGATAGTTTAATTAAAAATAATATACCTGATATTATAGTTCATTGTGCAGCAATTGCAAAATTTGCAGATGTTGAAAAAGATCCAATATTAGCATTAGATACCAATATTATTGGAACTACGAACATCGTAAAATTATGTATTAACTATAATATCAGACTCATATTTATTTCAACGTCGCACGTCTTTGATGGCAAAAAAGGTATGTATGATATCAACGATCAAATCAATCCTTTAACAAAATATTCAAAAACTAAAGCAGCAGGAGAATATATTGTTTCATGTCATGAAAATTCATTAAGTATTCGTACGGAATTTTGCGATAAAGATTTTCCATTTGATACTGCATACATTGATAAATGGTCATCAAAAGAATATATTGATAATTTAGTACCAATTATTGCCGATGCAGTTGTAAGCAATCAAATTGGAATTACACATATTGGCGGCGATCGAAAATCATTTTATGAATTTGGTCTACAACGAAATCCGAATGTCAAACCTGGAAGTATAAAAGAAATACAATCAATATCACAAGTTCCAATATTAGTAGATACTAGTTTAAAATGTTACAATAAATTTGGACTTTGACAAAAAATTAAATATTATAAGTTATAAACAATAAAAAGGTATATTATGTTAAACTATGAAAACTTAATTGGTAGATTTGAAGAAGTAATTCATTCTAAAGAATGGTCCGACTTACAACACAAATTTAACAAATCTAACAACATTTACATTTTAGGACATGGTGGTAATTTAGCAGTTGCAGATCACGCAGCCGCTGACATCACTAGATTATCAAACGGACAACGTTTAGCACAAGCCCCGGGTTCTGCAATTTTAGCAACATCATTTATAAATGATACAGATTGGGATCAATGGATGGTTTCTTGGATGGAAGCATTTACTAGAAATCGTACAGAGGAACAAATTTCGCAATCATTGGTATTAGGTATTAGTTCTTCAGGTAGAAGTAAAGACATTATCAAAGCATTGCAATGGGCAAATACAAGAGGATTAAATGTTGCTTGTATTACATCTCACCCTTTATCAGAAAAAGTAGAAAATTGTACAACTGTAGAATTAGGTGCAGAATATTATCATACAGCAGAAGTTTTAACATTGTTGTTAACTTATGAATTAACTCATGGCTCAGGTTGTGCAACTCCACCTATTAACCAAAATCGTCCAGATGAATTAAAACAATTAAATTGGAATAAAGGAATTCGTAAACATTCTTATCCAGATGAAACTATTAATTTAGGAATTGATTTTGATGGTGTAATTCATAAGAATTCAAAAGGTTATCATGATGGAACTATATATGATACCCCAGTAGATGGAATCGAAGATGCATTGAAAACATTATCTGAAAAATATACATTAATTTGTTATACTGCTAAAGCAAAACCAGATCGAGGATTAGTTAATGGCAAAACTGGTACGCAATTAGTTTGGGAATGGTTAGAACAACATGGTTTAGATAAATATATTTCTAAAGTAACTGCAGAAAAACCTAGAGCTGTAGCATATATTGATGATAAAGCATTTCGTTTTTCGGATTGGGATACATGTATTAATGAATTAAAAGATGGTGGATTATTATAATGGATAACATCACAATTGTAATACCTTGCAGAGCTGGATCAACACGGGTAAAAAATAAAAATTTCAAACCATTTGCTAATTCTAGTTTGTTAGAAATAAAAATTAAACAAGCTAAAACATTAGGATTGCCAGTTGTTATCGATTCTGACAGTGAAGTAGCAGAAGCTATGGCTAAAAAATATGAAGTAAAATTTGTACGCCGGCCGGAATTTTATGCTAGTTCTGAATGTAATAATAGTCAATATTATGAATATTTAGGAAATAGTGTTGATACAAAATATATAATGATTCTTCAACCAACAGCTCCATTATTAAAAGATAGTACATTAAAAAATTGTTATGAAGAGTTTATAAATCATTCCGATCAGTATGATTCGTTAGTAACAGCATTATTTGCAAAAAAACATGCATGGTTTAAAGATTCGCCTATTAATTATGATTTAGCAAATACGCCAAATTCTCAAGATCTTGAACCTATTAAATTGCCAACATTTAATGTAATGATTTCTGAAGTTAAAAGTTTATTACAAACAAAAAATGCAATTACTAACAATTGTTTATTTTATCCAATTGAAGAAGCAGAAGGTATAGAAATTGATACTCCATTAGATTTTGAAATTGCAGAAATTTTATATAAAAGAAATCATGAACATCAATAATGTACATTGTTTAGCATTAAATTATCGAGGTATTGGGGTATCAAATCAAGATCCGATATATTTTTTGAAATCTACCAATTGTTTAACATATGAAAATTCAAATGTTACATACCCAACATATAAAGTTGATATAGTTTGGACTGAAGTTGAATTAGGCATATTAATTAATCAAGACTGCGAAAATATTTCAGAAGATGATGCATATGATGTCATCTCTGGTTTTTTTGTAGCTGGAGATATTACTTGTAATAGTATTTATAATAGAGATCATCATTTAGCATTTTCTAAATCTAGAACTGGTTTTTGTCCTATATCTAAGAATGTTAAACATTTAGATTTACGTAATCGAACTTTAGAAATGAAAACATTTATAAATGGAATAGAATTACAGCGTGGTAATACAATGGATATGATTTTGAATCCATATCTATCTGTAAGTTATATTTCTAAAATTGTTAAATTGAATAAAGGCGATATAATTTTAACAGGAACTCCTACTACAATAAACGGCGGACCTCAAGTTGATTGTATAGTAAAATCAAATGATATTATTAAACATACTATAGAAGATTTAGGCGAATTAAATTATAGATTCATATGAATATATTAGTAACAGGCGGCCATGGTTTAATTGGTACTAATTTAGTATCGAAATTAAAAGAAATGAATCATAATGTAATTACTGTAGATTTAAATCATAACGCTGATTATGTATTAGATATTAGTTCAGATGATTTATTACAAATTGAAGACCCAATTGATATTATATATCATTTAGCAGCACAGCCATATGGTAGAGGTTCTGAAATAGATCCGCAGTTAGATTTAAATTATAATATTAGAGGTACGTTACAAATTTGTTATTTAGCAGCACATAAACAAGTTAAACATATTGTATATACATCAACGATGGCAGTATATGGTAATAATGATAATGCAATAGAATCAGATTTATTAGATCCATTATCTAATTATGCAGTTAGTAAATTATCAGGCGAGTATTACATTAAGAAATTCGCACAACAACATAATTTTTCATATTCTATTTTAAGATTATGGAACACATACGGCCCAGGACAAGATTTATCAAATGAATATAAAGGTGTAGTATCTGCATTTGCAAATCAAGTTATCAAAGGTAATATGATTAACGTAACTGGTTCGCTAGATAGATATCGAGATATAATTTATGTTGATGATGTTGTAGATGCATTGTTATTAATGTTAACAAATAATAATTCAGATACATTTAATGTCTCAACTGGTATTAAAACTACTATACGGGAATTGATATATTCATTAATACAAGCTAATGATAAATCAATTGAAGAATATCAAATCAATGATATTGGAAGTCATCCTGGAGATCAATTCGGTTGCATCGGTAATAGTGATAAATTAAAAAAAATAGGATGGTTTCCAAAAACTAGTTTACAAACTGGCATACGTAAATTTTTAAATTATATAAAGGAACAGGGTGAAAAATAAAACATTAGTAGATATATTAAAACACTACAAGTGGGATTGTGATAAAGATCCGCATTGCGGAAATAAAAGTATACCCGCTCATACATACTTAGAGATTTATGATAGATTATTCCATATATACCAACATGAAGATATTAATATATTAGAAATTGGAATTTTGCGAGGCACATCTCTAAAATTATGGTCTGAATACTTTACTAAAGCAAAAATTTATGGAGCTGATACATTTGAACGAGTAGATTGGCCTGGGTGCAAGTTCCATGAAGTTTTAGAAACATTAAAAGAATATCCTAGAACAGAGTTAATACAAATTAATTCATGTGCAAATGATTTTAATAGTATGCTCGAACGAAATAAATTTCTAGAAAGCATACCAGATGGTTATTTTCACATTATTATTGATGATGGTTCACATGAATTAAATGATCAGATTCAGACGTTCAATAACTTCAAAACAAAATTAAATAAAGATGGCGTATACATTATTGAAGATATTGGTATTACTAATAGTTTAGCATTCGATCCATCGGATATACTAAATTATTTACCAGAGTTGCAATTAATAGATATGAGATTTCCTGATAAAGATGATAATGCAATTGCAATTTACTATGATATAAATTCTGATTATTGTAAGAATCATCATGATTATATTTTAAGTAAACATTGGGAATCTGCTCCCGAATTTACATATGACTATATATTAAACAAATTAGGAGATAAATGAAACCAATTATAATTTTAGGTAAAGGCCCTAGTGCGCTATATTTACCAAAATCAGATAAATATGATGTAGCTGCATTAAATAATGCAATTTGGTTATGCGAAGAACCGACATACGTGTTTTTTAATGATATTGAACCGATGGAATTAACATCAGATGATGATTTTAAAAAGGTAAGAACTATGATTGTTCCTAGCTTTTTACATTCTCAATTTAATCCTAGATTTGGCGGCGTTAATCAACATGTACATTTTTCTAAATTAACTGAAATATTCCCTGACAGATTTAATGATATTGATTTTTATCTATACGAACTTCATCCAGGTGATAATTCTAAATTAGAAGAACAACATAGAACTAATAGCGAAAATGCACAAGTACCTAGTTTAGACGAATGGCCAGGATCTTGTGGTGTAACTGCTGCTAATTTTCTTGCAAAATTTCTAAATTATAAAGAATTTATCTTTGCTGGTATCGATCCGAATGGGGGTTATCATCCGGTATTTGAAAATAGAAAATTAGATGATAATGGTCAACCATCATTTGCTGGACAAGGAACTGCAGCCCAGCCCGCAGGATATGATTTAGATTATAATCAAATGGTTCGATTAATTGAGCGATATGGGGGAACAGCTAGTCATATTAATCAATTAACGAAAGAACAACGAGATAAGTTAGGTATATGATAGTTACAATACATCAGCCAAATTTCGTACCATGGTATCCTTTTTTTCAAAAGATACAACAAGCTGATATATTTGTTTTATTAGGTAATTGCCAATTTGAAAAAAATGGGTTTCAAAATAGATTTAATTTAGATGGCCGTTGGAATACGATGAGTGTACGAAAAGGAATTGATAATATTAATAAAAAACAATACATTGATCCCTCAAAGGATTGGGAACGAATTAAAAATTCATTACCTAAATATAAACATATTTTATCTGAGATGGATAATTTAATAACAGATAATTTATATCAAACAAATTCATCGATTATTCGATATCTAATTAAAAAATTAAATATCGATACCATTATAGTAGAAGATTATGAAACATCTTTAACTTCTAATGCTAGATTAGTAGATTTATGTAAATATTATGGAGCTACTACATATTTAGCAGGACAAGGCGGTAAAGATTATTTAAATGAAGAATTATTTAATATGCAAGACATACAAGTTATATATCAACAAGATATGAATAAAATTCACACATTGGAGCATTTATATGAAATTTCTAAATTTTAATAACGTACTTTGTTTATCACCTCACCCGGATGATGTCGAATACAGTATGTTAGGAACTATATTAAAATATACTGACACAAAATTTAATTTATTGCAATTAGCACAAGGGGGTGATTGTGATGAATCAACTGGACAACATCGTTTAGTAGAAGTTGAAAACGTATGGGCTGCCGCCGGCTGTAATAATTTAACTATTATAAATACTCCTTATAAATTTATTAAAGAACTTTCAGAAGAAAATTGGATTCAATTAATTGAAAATATAATTAAAAATTCAGAAATAGAATTCGATGCAATTTTTTTACCAAATGAAACAGATTCGCATTTTGAACATCGATACATATCTGGCTTCGGGCCGGCATTGATTCGTAATAGTAAAATTAGTTTAGTTCAATATTATACACCTAGTACTCAAGATGCATGGAGATCTAATTTATATGTAGATATAGAGCCATTTTATGATAAAAAATTAGATGCATTAAAAATGTTTAAAAGTCAACAACATCGGTATTATTTTACGAAAGATGTATTACGAGCATTTCACAGTGATTTTCAATGTTCTAAAAAGAAGATACATTATATCGAAAAATATAAAATTTTGAATTTATTTGATTAATATGGATAATTTAGTTTTTTTATTTAAATCACATGCTCCGCATGTACACTATACTAAACAACTTATTGAAACTACTGCAGAATATAACAAAGATAATATTCCAGTATACTTATCAATACCTAAACAACAAGAACAATTGTTTAAAGATATTATCGGAACTGATGGTTATAATATGATATTTGATGAAGATATCATTCAAGATACTGTTCATCAAAATTGGTTTTCGCAACAATTGGTAAAAATGAAATTTAGTGAAACTGGATTATGTAATAACTATCTATGGGTAGATGGCGATTCATATTTTATTCGAGATTTTTTTATTAATGATTTTATGTTTGATGAAGAAACTCCATATACTACAATGCATGAAAATAAAGATTTATTTCAATGGATGGCTACTAAAGGAAATCTATTAGATAATGTAAAACAATCATATGAACATGATAGAAAAACGGTTATGGATCTGTTTGGACGAACCGGAAAATTCTACGATTGGACATGTCCAAACTTATGGTCAGTTAAAGTATTTGAACATATGAAAAAAAATTATTTAGAGCCAAATGAATTGACATTTGAACAGTTATTACATGTGATTCCTGGCGAGCTTATTTGGTATGGTGAATATGTTTTAGCGTCAGAAGCTATTAGATTAGTTCCATGCGAATCTTGGTTTAAGCCATTTCATTATTTAGAACAATTAAATGATTTTAAACAACAAGGAAACACAGAACAAACAATTGCAAAGAATTTTTTAGGAATAGTTATGCCTAGCAAAGAAACAAATCAATTAAGGTTTTAAATATGTTAATAGCAACACTTAATCATAATCTGCCAATTTGGACAGATAATTTAGTTAATCAATTAAAACGAGATCCATTATTCGAACAATGTGAATTGATGGTATTAGATAACGGTTCATCAGAATCATTGGCAAAAACAACAACACATCGTTTAGATGAAAATGCGTTCTTCGGCGGCGGATTTAATGTAGTACTAGATTATTTTTTATCAACAAATCATGATTATCTTTATTTTTTAAATAATGATTTAGTATTCCATGGACCATCTTTTTTAACAACGTCGCTTCGGGAAGCAACTCAATCCGATGCAGCTGTATATTCGTCAACTGTTATCAATGCATCAATTGATCAATGCAGATGGAAACAGATGTGGAATTGGGGTAAGGGACTTCGGGAAGTGCGATGGATTGATTTTCAAGCACCGTTGATACGTAGAGATATTCTAGAAAAAATACAACAATATCCTGCAGAATTAATTTATGGTTGGGGTGTAGATTTTTATACCGGATGTATTGGCGAAACTATGAATTTTAAAACAATTGTTTCTGATAATAATACAATTACTCATATGAATTCTTTAACATTTAAAGAAAATAAAATAAACATTGGGGTTGATGAATTTTGCCGAAATGCAGAAAATAATATGAATACTTATTTTTTGAATTCGGAATTTAATTTATTATATTCTGATATGAGACGTTACGGAGAAACATATACGGTATGATACAGTTACAAGGAACAAAAATAGTAGAAGTACCATACTTTGCTAATCAATTAATTGATAATACTAAGTCAGTATTAATTATAGGCGAATGTCGGGGCGGCATCGAAGGGGTTTCGGAAACAATACATGAAAAGGGTTTTATTAACGTTAATACTACAGACATCATGCCATCGGAACCGCATTATTGGCTACGAAAAAATACCAATTGGAAACATATACAATGTGATTTTATAGAATTTGATGAATCTAATAAATATGATTTTATAATTTCAATTTCTGTATTCGAACATTTTGGTTTTTGGTTTGCTGGTAATCGTATGGCAAACGGATTAGCTGAAGATGATACATGTCGATGGAATCACGATATATTGGGAATTAATAAAGCCTGCAAACTACTTAAGGATACTAATTCTAAATTAATTATTACATTGCCAGCTGGCCCATATATGAATTATGAAGAATCTGGCGAACCATTTTTAAGATATTATGACCTACGGCGTCAAAATATAATTAAACGAGAATTACAAAGAAATGGTTATTTTGTTTCTGATGAAAAGTTTTATTACTCATCAGATTTTACAAATTGGGAAGAAATGACTTCTGAAATCAATGATCCTAAATATTATTCACATTATAACATATATACGCCTAACGTTATTTGGGGCGTAACAATACAAAAATTATGATATCATTAATTATACCTAGTTACAATAATTTGCGACACGTAAAAAATGTGTATGCAAGTATTCAAAAACATGCCCCGGAGGCAGAAGTTATTTTATTAGATGATGGTTCTACAGATGGAACGTGGGAGTGGATGCAACATGTAGAAACTCAGCCCGGAAATCAAACTAGAATATTCCGCAGTGAAGACCGAATCGGTCATACTATTCTATATGATAAAGGTATTGAACTTGCTACAAATGATATAGTGGGTATTTTACACGCCGATATGATTATTGGGCCAAGTTATATAGAAAATTTAGTTAAGCACTTAGAGCCAGGAAAAGTTGTCTGTGCAACCCGTATCGAGCCACCTTTACACCCTCCGGGAAATGAAAAAGTAATAATGGACTTCGGTCAAGACTTTGATACGTTAGATATTGATGCATTTGAACAATTTGTTATCAATGAACAGGAAACTCAATTAGATCGCATAACATACGGAATGTTTGCTCCATGGATTTTATATAAATCAGATTTTCAAGCAATCGGCGGCCATGATCCATTGTTTGCACCATTTCCATATGAAGATTCGGATATATTTCAACGTTGGATATTAGCAGGATATGAATTAATTCAAAGTCGGGATGCATTTGTATATCATTTAACATGTAGAGGCCACCGATGGACAGAAGAAGTTGGTCGGGATGATGATTACTTTAAACAAGTATCTGAAAAAGCAGGTAGAAATTATTTAAGGAAATGGGGGTGTTGGATTAAAAATAACGAATGGCAACATCCCGTTATTCTTCCTAAATATAATATTGCATTTCGAGTAGAAAATTGTTCGCAAGATATATTGCGTTTATTAGAGCCATGGTGTGATAGAATATATTCAGACGCCGAATGGATGAAATATATTACGTTAGAACAATCAAAAACTAAATATGATTTAAGAAAACGTTGTCATTCGCTAACAAACACTGATCGTTATGATTATGATGATATTATAGTAGAAATTAATGGCAACCAATTTACTCAACAAGATTATAACATAATAGAAAATCTTTCAGCAATCATACAAGATTCAGGCGAAGTTGGAATGTTTCAATTGGGCAATTTAAAAATAACTATATTACACATACAAGACCTCGTAAAAGAACTCATTAACTGCCGGTAATCTCTTTTGTCATATATTTATACAAAAAGGGAGAATATATGGCAAAGTTTACAGACATTTTTAAAAATTCAAATGACTTTAATGAAAAAACTATTATTGGTTTTATGTCATTTGCAGTAATGACAATTGCAATGTTTGTCGATTTAATTACTGGTTACCTTGGTAGCGAATTGAAATTGAATGAATATATCTATAATTCATTTGTAGTTGTAACATTAGGTAGTTTAGGTATTGCAGGTTTAGAAAAATTTGCAGGTAAAGGAAAAGAAACTACTAACGAGGAAGAATAATGAGTTTAAAAAGTTTACAAGAAAAAGTAGGTGTTACTGCCGATGGAGCATTTGGTCCTGGAACATTGAAAGCTGCTATGGCTTATTACAAGTTAACACCAGTACGTGCTTCGCATTTCTTTGCTCAGACATCACATGAAACAGGTGGGTTCAAAGCATTTAGCGAAAACCTAAACTATTCAGCACAAGGCCTACAAGGCATTTTTGGAAAATACTTTCCTGGAACATTAGAAGAGTCTTATGCGCGGCAACCAGAAAAAATTGCCAACCGAGTGTATGCAAGCCGAATGGGTAATGGAGATGAAGCATCGGGGGATGGTTGGAAATATCGTGGCCGAGGTGCACTACAACTCACAGGAAAATCAAATTACAAAGCATTTGCAGAATATCTTAAGAAACCAGAAATATTAGATACTCCAGATCTAGTAGCAACTACTTATGCATTTGAATCTGCAATGTTTTTCTTTGATCGCAACAAACTTTGGTCGATTTGTGATCGGGGAGTTAATGATGCAGCTATACTAGCGCTTACCAAGCGTATCAATGGCGGAACTCATGGTTTAGAAGATAGAAAAGCAAAAACTAAAAAATATTACGAATACGTAAAATAATATTGAGGAAATTAGTATGAGTTGTTATACAAAAGAACAAATTGAAACTGCTGTTAAAGCCAAAGGATATGTTTGGTTTGAAGGTGCAAAAGATTTTGATGTAAATATTGTTGGAGTTAGAAACTCTGCAACTGGAAATAAAGTAACTAATGTATTTGATGATTGCATTACTGTTTCTTATAAAGAAGGCGGCGAATGGAAATCACATTGTTGGCCCGCTACTACAGACCCAGGTAAAAAAGGTATGTTGGAAGGTAAAGCGGCAGGCGGAGTTGCTCGTTTAGTTGAAGGTCAATACAGAGGCTCACATACTTTAGGTTTACATCAAGGCAAATATGAAGCATTAAGACAACAAAAGCCAGTTAAAGTTTATCGTGACGCAAATCGTGATATGACTTATGATGAGAATAAAATAGCTGAAGGAGTATTTGGAATTAATATTCACAAAGCAGGCGCAGATTCTACTTATGTAGAAAATTGGAGTGAAGGTTGTCAAGTTTTTAAAAAGGCGTCTGATTTTGAATCATTTATGACTATTTGTCGTAAAGCGGCAGCTATTCATGGTAAATCATTTACATATACATTAATTGAATCAGCAGATATTAAGTAATGAAAACAACTACATTAGCAACAGCGGGGATATATTCATTGGGTACGATTATGGCATTCATATGCACTTATTTTTTCAATTTGGCAATGTCAAATTCAGATCAATACTTGGCACTGGTTGGAGTAGTAATGGCAGATGGCTTCTTTGGTGTAATTGCTGGTATTAAACGAGAAGGATTTCAGACTTGCAAGGCACTTAAAGTTTTAAAAACTCTTGTAACATGGATTATCCTGCTTACAACATTGTTAATGGTAGAACAAGGATTTAAAGGGACTAGTTGGTTGAGTGAAACTATTCTAGTCCCTTTTATTGTTTTTCAATTGATAAGTGCACTTAAAAATGCTTCAATATCTGGGTTCATAGATATAGCAGCATTAAATACAATTCTTGATAAAATAGATCTACACAAAGGCGATCGTAAATAATTTGGAATACGTTTAATTATTCTTTATTATTTATTATGAACTACAAACATTTAATCTACGCATTTTTAATATTTTTATTTGGGCAAGTAATCGTTTGGGTTCAAACTAATGGCCCGCTAATATGGCCATGGGCGAAAACATATCGTTGGATATTGATGTTAGCAGGCATTCCTATTACATGGGCATTCATGGAAGCAACACGTTTTTCTGTCAGCGGGTTTTCAGGATTATTTTGGCCCGGTAGATTTTTATCATTTGTTTCTGGAATATTGATTTTTACTTTGATGACATATTTGTTTAAAGATGAAGGAATCAATATGAAAACAGCCGTATCATTAATATTAGCATTCTCTCTTATTTTAGTACAGCTATTTTGGAAATAGAGATATTTATAATAGATGCTAAAAGAATATCAAACACATAGTGAATTGAATCCTGCAATATGGAAAGATGGCGAACTACGGTCTGGACTTCATAAAAATTTCATGAAAATTGCAGAAAAATTTTATGAGTTTTTAGAAATCAATGCACCAATATTAGATGTAATTTTGATTGGTAGTAATGCAAACTATAATTGGACTAAGTATAGTGATATTGATTTACATGTTGTAATTAATTTCATGCAAGTTAGTGATAATTTGCATATGACAAAAAATTATCTTCATTTAAAAAAAGCAATATGGACTCATAATTTTCCTTTAAAATACAAAGGAATTGATATTGAGTTGTATGCACAAGATAAAAATGAGAATTTACATTCATCGGTTGGCATCTATTCTGTTATGCAACAAAAATGGATAAATCGTCCACAGCCAGATCTTATATCAATTGATGATGCATTAATTCAAATGAAAGCAGAACCATTTGAATATGAAATTACCAATCTAAAAAAAGATCATCCGAATTTAGAAAAAAGAATTCGAGAAATATTACTAAGGATACGAGAATTGCGCCAAGCTGGATTAGAAACAGAAGGCGAATATTCAATTGAAAATTTAGCATTCAAGTATCTCAGAAATAAAGGTTTGATTGAACATTTGAAAGAATTGTTGCAACAAAACACCGTACGACAATTAACTATTGAAAGTACGGATGCTGACACAGTAACTGATTTATTATCAAAACATATTATGCAAGAAAAACGTATGACTACGGAAGATTGGCATCATGTAATGAAACATACTAATGCAGTACAAGATGCAATGGGTCAATGGAATCATCCAGGTCAATGTACCATGATACCTAGCAATCAAATTACAATGAAAAATGTACCACATCAAGTTTTAGGTATCGATGATATGGGTCATATGCAACTAATGAAACCAGAACAATCATATCAATTTCCAGGTACTATGGTATTTGAAATACCTAGAACACCACAATGGCAAACAATGATGATTCAATTAATGAATAAGATTAAAAATGGAGCACGTTATGTCAAGTAAAGGTTTGGGTGATGATATTAAAAAAATAACTAGTGTAACCAAGTTAGATCAAATTGCAAAGCGTATTGCTCAAATTTTAAATGAAGATTGCGGGTGCGATGATCGACAAGAATGGCTAAATGAAAAAACTAAGAATTGGCCTATTTATAAAAAAAGGAATGTAAATGGCAGTAATAAATAAAACCGGTATTACTAATGGTGGTACAGTTCAAGCTGAACACATTACACGTGCAATCGATGCATTAAGCGGAGTAAGTACAGATACTATTATTGCAACTGGTTCTTTTAGTGGTTCATTAACTGGTATTGCAACGACTGCATCATTTGCAACGACTGCATCATTTGCAACGACTGCATCATTTGCAACGACGGCTTCATTTGTAGCAAATGCATCTAGTTTTCCATTTACAGGATCTGCTAGAATTACTGGTTCATTAGGTGTAACTGGTAGTTTAAGTGTTAATGGTCCATTAGCTGGTAATATAACGGGGTCTAGTACATTGATTATGAATTTGGGCACATTAGGCAGTTCGGGTAATTTTATTTTACCAACAACTCAGCCAAGTAGTCCGGCGCGCGGCAGTATATATTGGAGTTTTAGCACCGGTGTTTTGTATATTCATGATGGTTCGCAATGGCTCGCAAGCCCTGAGTTCACCGCAGGAGGATAGTAAATGAAAAAATTAAATGAATGTAGCTGCGGTTGCGGCGGAAACAGCGGATGTAATGATAACAATAGCAATTACATGTTCTTTGGCAATTTAAAAACAATCAAGAAATATGTAGATGCATTGTTAGAATTAGATCCAAATCAAGTTCAAGAAATATTGAGTGATGGACACGATTGGGCAGCAGATCATATTGCTACATCGAAAGATGATATTCAAGAGGTAGGCGATTTTTTAATGAATGAAATGCATCACGGATCGGAACAAGATTCATATAATATGCAACAACCTCAATTCGTTCCTGCTAACTTCAAGAATCATTTAAAACAATTGATGCCAGAACGCATTGAAAAAACAGAATCAGGATATTTTGCTACAACGGAAACTGGCAGAAGATTATCTAAACGTCCTAAATCTAAAAAAGCAGCATTAGCTCAATTGGCAGCAGTTGAAATATCAAAACATAAAAAATAAAGTTATATGGCATATTTAAATGCAAACATTCCAACTATTACATGTTATATACGAAATGAATTCATGTTTAATCACGAACGTGGACATGCAGAATTTACTTTAGCTGACGTGCATAGTGTAGCATCTATACAAAAAAGAACACCTCTCTTTGAGGCTTTTTTAGAAAATGGAGTTAATTGGACTCGAAGACCTATCCATGCATTTTGTTGGAAAAAGGATGCCGAAATTCTTCCTTTAACAGAACATGTATATTGGGATTGTTTTTCATCATATATTGATGTACAAATTAGAGAACGTTTATCTGGTTTACGAGCTGATTTAATTTCCATTACGGGTGTTAAACGGCAAGGTATATATATGTTTACATTAGATTGGTCTCATGAAAATAGAAATGTATTAGATACTAATTTCTCAGAAACCCCAGAACACAAATGTGGCCATGTATTCAAGATGGATAATGGTAACTTTTTTATTTATCCTAATAATAGAATCATATGGATGGATAATGCTTGGACATTTAAACGCATTGACAAAAATCCAGGATATAGAATTGATATGAATATCTATACCGTTGAAGGTAAAGGTGGTTTTGAAACTGACTATAATTATATAACTAATTTTACAACTCAAGATGACGAAACGGGAAATAATTCAAAACATACTTCATAATACTAATCTTCGTTTGAAACCATCTAAGGTTTGCTCTGGAGTTGGTTTATTTGCAATACGTCCGATAAGAAAAGGAGATGTATTACTACATGATGTTACTGCTGATACTATATTTATTCAGTGGACAGAACTTTCAGGTTTGCATGAAGATGTAAAATCATATTTAAATACAATGTGTAATTCTACATCTGACGGAATATTTTTATCTCGTACACCAAATAATATTAATTTAGCATATTTTGTAAATCATTCTGATTCTCCAAATGTTATTCACGATTTAACTTTAGATGAATTTGTAGCAATCCGCGATATTGAACGGGATGAAGAAATAGTTTGTATATATACTCAAGAAGAAATGTGGTAATATATTTATTAATATGAAACTAATGAATTTACTTTTTGAATCAAAAGATAAAAAAGAAACTTTTGAAACATTTGCTGACACTAGAGAAGCTGGTGCTGAGAAGATTGTTAACAATGCAAAGAAAAAAGGAGGCTTAGCTCTTTTAACATGGCATCATTTCAAAGTTAAACTTCCATATTATAAAAAAGCAGCTGCTGGAAAATTTAATTTAGATGAAGCTAAAAAAGAATATGATGTTACATATAAAAAAATATCTACATCCATGACACAAATTGAGTTTCAAAGAGAAGTAGGCCGATTAGAAGTTTTAGGTGAATTGATTATTCGTGAGACAAAAGGCAAATAATGATACGCCTTAAATCTTTATTGTTAGAATTTGATCTAAATGCTCCTGGCGAACTAGAAAAAGCTAAAGAAATTGTAAAAGGTTTACAAGCCCGCGGTTTTAGTTATACTGGTGCGGTAGCATTAGCTGGTAACATATCACATGAATCGGGTTGCGATCCAGATACCACTGAAGCAGGCGGTACCGGCGGTTATGGATTATGTCAATGGGATCCGGGCTATGGACGTAAACAAGCATTAACTGCATTTGCAAAACATATTGGAAAATCTAAAAGTGCATTATCAACTCAATTAGATTTCATGAAATGTGAATTAAAAAATGGTTACTTATGGTACGACAAACCAATACCTGGTATTGATAAAGCATTGATGTATTACAAACAAGAAGATGGTACATATAAAGGTTTATCAAAAGAATATGTTAAAAAATATGATCGTAGTATAGTATCTGGAGATATTGCAGCTAGTGCTGCAAATTTAATGGATAATGTTTTTAAACCAATACCAGGCAGCAAACAACAACGTATCGATAATGCTTTAAAGATTGACAAATTTATAAAAAGTAATGTATCATCTAATACAACTACAGCAAAAGATAATACATCTAATAAAAAATCAGATTCTAATTATACTATGTATCCGAATCCAGCAAAGCCTGGAGATGCAATTACAATAAAAGTATCATCTAACATATTACCAATTGATTCAATTGATATAAAAATTTATAAATTGTTTGGCCAAATGGTTGATGAGCATCATTGGGATAATGTACAACAAGGAATATTAAAATTTGAAGCGCCGGCGTCGCCAGGTACATATATTTTAATGATAAATACTAGTGATTCTTCTTTAGACCATGATCTTAAGTTAGTAATTACATAATAAGTAATAATATGATACGTTTAAAATCTTTATTAAATGAAGAATTAGCTACATATACATTATATGTTGATATGGGTGATGTGTTATTTAAAAAAATGAGTGCCGATGTAGGAGGTAATGGAAATAAAACTGAGTATATTGGCGCAGCACTTTGGGATAAAATAAAAAATTTAGATCCAATAATACTTTCAGCAGTAGGTACATCAAATCGAGTTGCCAATGAAAAGACTAAACGAGATCAAATTAATCAATACTTAAAACCAACACCTGATGTCAAATTTGTAGCAACCGGTATTAGTAAAAATATTTATGCAAATCCAAAATCTATACTTATTGATGACAGTTTAGATAATATTAATGCGTGGGAAATGAAAAAAGGTATTGGTATTAAACATAATCCTAATAATGTACAAGATACAATCAATCAATTAAAAAAATATTTTGATTTGGATTGATATTTAATTTTTCATATAATAAGTTATGGATCATAATTTCATAGAACGTTTATTTGTTGATTCTATCAACGTAATGGCTACTGATAAATGGGATTGGCCTGAATATTGGGATACTGAACGTAAAATGAAATTTTTAAACGAATCATTGCGTTTTGCAGAAGATCGCGAATTGTTTGAACAATGTGTAATAATTAGAGATGTCAAAGAAAGTTTACAAAAAATCTAACAAAGGACTTCATGAAGTAGTCTTATACAATGATGATCGAATTACATTTGATCATGTTGTAGATTGTTTGATGTCATACTGTGATTTTAATGAATTGCAAGCATATCAATGTGCAATAATAGTTGATCAAGCAAAACTGTGTGCGATATACGCAGATAGTTATGAAGAATGTATGCATGTTAGTAATATACTTAATCAATGTAAATTGAAAACTATAGTTAAAAAACAAGTAAAATGATTACATTTATTATAAAAATAAAAATTGGGTTGTTACATGCAACATATCATAGAAATATGAAACGAGCTGACAAAGCCCGCGAATCAAGAGACATCATAAATTTTAAAAAATATATCTATGCAGCAGAAGATGCATGGCGTAAAATAGTTATACTAACAAATAAAATAAAAACAAATGGGTAGAAAATCTGCACACACTGGCGAATCGCCGAAGGATCGTTCAATTAACATTATGGACAAATTCATATCAAAGAATATGAATAAAGAAAAACATTTAGTACGTAAACCCGGTATCAGAAAAGATCCAGATCTTCCAATTCATATGTGGCCATTGAAAGATCAAATTGAATATTGGGAGAATCGAACCGATGCTGATAGATTTGATGATGCATTTCCAGTTTATTCATTTTGGATTGCTGAAGTTCAAAAACAATCTAAAGTGCATTCATCATTTTTTAATGATCAAGCAATTAAATTAAAATCAATGCTTTTAGAAATGTATGATACAAAAACGATGCCTCGCGATGCTGTGTCAGAGCTTCGTAAACATGGAGTTTATTAATGGCAGATAAACAATATAAGTATGTATATGGTATAGGCAAAACTGCTTTAGATATACCAGAAAGTGAAATTCGTTATGCAATGGAAAATACAAAGTCTAATGCAGAAGCCGCTCGCTTTCTTAAAGTATCATTTACTACTTATAAAAAGTATGCTCGATTATATACAGATCGAGATACTGGTAAAACATTATATGAGCTACATAAAAATCAATTTGGAGTAGGTATCCCTAAAGATGTTCAGAAAGCATCAAAAGGTATCTACTCTATTGATAATATATTGTCAGGTAAGCATCCTAACTATCCTTCTTGGAAACTTCGAAATAGATTATTGGCATTAGGAATCTTTAAAGAAGAATGTGCAAGTTGTGGTTATTCAGAACGAAGAATAACAGATGATACAGTGCCATTGAAACTAGATCATCTAGATGGTGACGAAACTAATCACGTTGTTGCAAATTTACAAATGCTTTGTCTAAATTGTTATTATCAACAAACAGGTAATCCGTATAATGAAGAAAAAGAAAAATATTGGAATTACAATTTACTTGAGTGATATTTATTAATATGATACAGCTAGTAAATTTACTCGATGAACAAAAATTCAAATCTCAACAACAAGTAAAGCAAGAAGCTGCGAAAAAACTAGCACAACAAATATATGATTCAAAAGGTATTTTTTTAGATAATGAAAAGGGAGCATTAAGCTCTATAAAACAAATATTATCAATTGAACAATATAAACTAGTTAATAGAGAATTGCAGAAATTAACAGGTAATCGTGGATTAGGAGAATATCTCCACGAATTCATGGATTTCAGAGACTTATATAAAGTAGCTGAACATTTAGTAAAAGTATTACCTCAAAAAGATTGGTTCTGGACAGTTAAGAAAGTTTTTACTTGGGAAGACTTAATCGAAGAGATTAGTTATCGGCGCCCGGGCGCTGCAGGAATGGTTCCTAGTAGTAGCCGAAGACCATCTGAAGCTCAGACATTGCAAATGTTATTTAACAATTGGGCATCGAAAAAAAATTCAATAAAAAAAGATTTGTTGTATAAAATGTTAATGGACCCGGCGTTGTACGCGCCATATACAACTAATTTATTATCAGCATTTAAATCTCATGAAATGCACGCTGGAATTGAAAATGCAGCATCATTACTTTATTTTGCTGGCCCGGTTGGCATTGGCTTAGCTAGTTTAGCCATGACAGCTGATGCAAAACTTTATTGGGATGAAGGAAATAAATTTGGAGCCGGCGTTTCTGCATTTTTTGCAGCATTACCATTTATTAGTCGTGTTGTACAAAGAATTCCTGCAGTACAAAAATTTAAAAGGGCAGCGTTAGCAAAATTAGGTGCAAAGATTTCAAAATTTAAAAGTTTTAACAAAACAGGATCCTTTAAAAGTATTACTGAGAAAGAATTGGCATCTTTACCGGATGACGAAGCAAATCTAATTAGACAATTTCAACAACATGAAAAGTTTTTATATGATTCAGTAAAAACACCTGCTGAAACATGGAAAGCTATTCTTAAAGATCCAAAACTTCAAGCATATAAAAAATCGTTAACACCTGAAGAATGGCAGTCTGTACAATCTGGAATATTTAATGGTAAATATACTTACCAAGATATAAAACAAATGGCTGAAAAGAAATTTGCTGCGCAAGGCTTAGGCATCACTGCTGGAATTAAATTTTCGCCTACAGAATTACAAAGTTTAGATCAAATTGCAGATGATGTATTTAAATTAAGTCAAAAAGGCTCGCCAGAAAATTGGTATGAAATATATTTTAAAACATATAACATAAAAAATGCAAATGTACGAGCACCAATGGCTGCTAGATATGAATTTCCTAGTCCAACAAATATAGGACAAAAACATACTAAAATTCTGCCAGGCCAACCCCGTATGATAACACGAGATGTTAAAGTACATATGGTAACTTTATCTAGGGCTGAAACTCTCGGCGAGAAAACATCACGCGGTTGGGCAACCGATGCTGGCGAAATATATATGGTACCTGAAAGATTTATGACTAAATCTGGTACAATTAATAAACAACAATTCAAAAGTGTATTAACTCACGAATTAGCCCACATAAAAGATCCTGCTATTACGCAAAGTAAAAAATTAAATGTATCATATGATCCGCGCGCGGGGATGCGTTGGACATTCCAACCAGATGCTAAAAATCCAACAAAAAATTGGTTTAAAAACTATTATTTTCATGATTTTGAACAAAGTGCACTTAGGCCACAGGCATTAGAACAAATTGTATATGGAACAAATAAATTAGCTAAAACTGCAGGTAAGAAAAAAACTTTGCAAGTTTTAGATGATGCAATTAAATATTTTACAACAGACAATTCAAAGTATTTTACTAATGATGTTCGGAAATTACTTTTTAGTAAAACTACGTCACAATTTGGTACAAATCGATCTACGGAGACATTATTTAATACGTTGCATGCAAATTCTCCGAAACAATATAAACAACTAGTATCTCAGATAGTAAAACAATTGCGATCAAATAAAAGTGAAATACTTAAAATGAAAAATATAGCTGACGGTGTTATTAAACTAAAAGATTTATTATGATATCATTAAAAAAATTAATTGCAGAAGGCCGTTATGATGGATTAGTTACTAAACTATCAAAAACTTTGCTACATGTAATTAAAGATAGTTTTGCATCAAAAGATGATCCGGAAGGTTTCTTCGGCGGCGAAAAAATTTATTTTAAACAAGGCGAACCAGTACCCAATATAGAAGATCCGGCTGCATTTGATAACATATATTTTGAAGAAGTAGAAAATACAGATATCCCGGTTGAATTTTATTTAGAATTAAAAATTCAATGGATTGAAGGTTACAATGACTTACATGTAGGAGGTGATGCGTATAATAATACAAAACGACACTCTGATGAATTGCCGCTTATTGAAATTCGTTTCAAAATGGATCCTGCAGAATATCCTAAGTTATTATCAGAAGTCGCAATGGATTTGCGAGACACGCTTCGTCATGAAATTGAACATATAACACAATCGGGGTGGAATACAATTGATAGTAAATTTATTCCATCAGACCAAGCTGTTCGATCTAAAATAGAAGCAGGCGCATTGCCCCCAGCTCGATATTTTACATTGCCTAAAGAAATAGATGCAATGATTCAAGGTTTATATTTACGAGCTAAAAAAACAAGAACTCCATTTTCTAAAGTTGTTAACGATTATTTAGATATATGGGTGAATAACAAATCAATAACTCCGGAAGATAAAACAAAAATTTTATCAGTATGGAAAAAACGTATTCCACAATTAGGAATTCGACAGGAGGTACAATGATTAAACTTCAAAATTTGATGAATGAAGATTTACGTCGTTGGGTTAAAGAAAAATGGGTAGACCAACATGGTAGACCTTGCGGCAATGACAAAACTAAAGGTGTAAAGAAATGTCGACCTAGCAAAAAAGTTTCTTCAGACACTCCGAAAACTTGGAGCTCATTTGATAAAAAAGAAAAAGATGCATTAGTTGCTCAAAAACGTAGAGTTGGAATGGGTAAACGTACTCCAAAAGCTGAAACTGTTATTGATGAAGAGAAAAAAGCAAAACGAGATGCTTGTTATCGCAAAGTAAAAGCTCGTTATACTCGCGATGGCGGTACATGGCCGTCGGCATATGGTTCATTAGCACTTTCAGCTTGTAGAAAAAAAGGTGCAAAGAATTGGGGTAAAAAATCTAAGAATGAAGAAATAGAAGAAAATTTTGCTGATGGTAAGAATCCGGGGCGTAAAGGAATATCTAAACGAGTTGGAGTGAGTCAAGAAATGTCAATTTCGCAATTAGAAAAAATTGCAAAAAATTCCACAGGCGAACGACAAAAAATGGCTCAATGGAATCTTAACATGAAACGCGGAAGAATGAAAAAGGAAAATATGGAAGAAATGTCAATCTGTACAGAATGTGCAATTGCAATGATGGAAGACATCAAAGCAGGTAAATTTGATGTAATTACAGAAGCAGAATATCAAGGACGCAAAGTACAATTAGGTAAACCAATGCGCGGCGATGTTAAGAAATTCAAAGTCTACGTTAAAAATGCTAAAGGCAACGTTGTAAAGGTTAACTTCGGCGACCCTAATATGAGAATACGTAAGAGCGATCCAGCACGTAGACGTTCGTTTAGAGCAAGACACCGTTGTCATACTGCCAAAGACAGAACATCTGCAAGATATTGGTCTTGCCGTAAGTGGTAATTTGGATCTTTGTATCCTTTTTCCTATAATAACATCATGGAAAAGATTGAAGTAACTATGCAGGAAATTTGGCAGGCAACGCGGCCTGTGGTGCATAAGAACAAAAAATCATATACACGCAAAAAGAAACATAAAAAAGTTGACGAAAGATTGGATTCTTAACTCTTATTTCATATAATATAGAAAATAAAGAGTTATGAAAAACAAGAAAATTGGAGTGCCAACCATTGTCAACGGCAAACAAGTAATCATCGAATTTGGTACTGATAAAGATATAACGGCGTTGTTCCGTCCTATCATGATTCAGCACGCATTCAATAATGACGAAATTCTTTTATTTGATGAAGAATCGGGTCGCGCGAAGCGTATGAATAAACAAGGCCTAGAATTAGAAGATTTACCTAAACCCCAACCAGAGTCGTCAGTGAAAAAAGAACTTGATCCAGTAATGCAACTTATTCAGAATGCTCATAAGATCAAACCTGCAACATTAGAAATGTCTGATGTTAAATGGAAATATTTAGTTCGTTCAGCAGTTCGCGGAAAAAATATCATGATGGTTGGGCCTGCAGGTTGTGGTAAGACACAAGCAGCAAAGGATCTTCCTAAGGCAACTAATCGTCCTTTCTTTTATTTTAACTTGGGTGCAACTCAAGATCCTAGAGCGACGCTTATTGGTAACACTCACTTTAAAGATGGACAGACAACATTTGATGAGTCTGCATTTGTAAAAGCAATTCAAACCGAGAATGCAGTCGTGCTTTTAGATGAGTTATCTCGTGCGCATCCAGAAGCATGGAATATCTTAATGACAGTATTAGATGAAGGTCAGCGTTACCTTCGACTTGATGAAGATATCAATGCACCGACTATTCACGTTGCACAAGGAGTATCCTTTATTGCTACAGCAAACATTGGTACGGAGTATACATCGACCCGAGTATTGGACCGAGCATTAATGGATCGTTTTGAAATCATTGAGGTTGATATCTTGACTCTTTCTCAAGAAGAAGATTTATTGTCTCGTCGCTTTAAAGATAATGTATCGTCAGCTCTTATCCACGCAGTTGCTGATATTGCAGATGCAACACGCAAAGAATGGAGATCGGAAGATGGTAAACTTACCACAATGGTATCAACTCGTATGACAGTTAGATTGTGTGAATTGTTAGCAGATGGGTTTTCGCTTACAGAAGCAGCAGAGGTAGCAATCCTTCCTTTCTTTGATGCATCGGGCGGAACGGATTCAGAACGTGTTTTCGTTAAACAAATTATCCAGAAACATATGGCTACGGAGATGAATGACATCTTCAATGCAGCGGATGTAGAGACTGAGGAATCTAATTCTCTTTAAATTTTTCATAGCTCAAAAGAGGGTGGCAGAAATGTCGCCCTTTTTTACTGTACAGGTTGGATACTTGAATTTAATTTCTTATAATATAGAAAATAAGAGTTATGAGTATTATCGATAAAATATTAGGCGGCAAGTATAAAGACACTCAAGCATCAAGCTTTTGGCTCAATGATGATTTTGATACCACTTTCAAATCAGAAACAGGTATTGACTATACCAAGTTAGCTGCAACGCAACGTGCAATTGGTAACTTTGTAAATATTGTTACCGGTCGTGCAATTCCAGTAGTATTCCAAAGTAGTGATAATAGTTACACCGACGGCGAAAAGGTTGTTATTGGCACTAAATTAGATGGCAAGAATTTTGACCCTGCAGTTGGATTGGCATTACATGAAGGCTCGCATATTGCACTCACAGACTTTTCGCTATTCAAATCCGTAACAGGCGGTTATACAAGCTATTTAGGTAATACTAAGATGGCTCAGATTTGTCAATATTCAGGTATTGATCCGGATATGACAATGACTGAACGCGATTATGCAGTGGTCAAGGATCTACTCAATTGGATTGAAGACCGGCGCATCGACTTTCACATTTACAAGACAGCTCCAGGTTACCGCATGTATTATGAAGCAATGTATGATGCTTATTTCAATGATAAGATTATTGATAAAGCTCTTCGTAATGGTGAAAAGACACAGGAGACTTGGGATGATTATTTCTTTCACATCATTAACTTCACTAATCCTAATCGCGATTTGAATGCACTCGGTGCTTTGAAAGCTATTTGGAATACTATTGATCTTCGCAATATCAATCGACTTAAAACTACCGAGGATGCTCTTCGAGTTGCAATTGAGATTTATAAGCAGATCAAAGCGGCAGTTGCAGCAACACCTGAGCAAGCACAACAGGATGATTCAGATAATGGTGATGGTTCACAAAGTGACAATAATTACGAAGGTACCAACAAAGGCAGTGGCAATGATGATGAAGATTCAGAAGATGATGAAGATTCTGAAGGTGATGGTGATGAAGGAGATATCAATTCCAAAAATGCTTCGACATTATCTCCATCCGAGCAAAAGAAACTTGACAAAGCTATTGAGGCACAACGCAAGTTTGTTAAAGGCATTTTGAAAAAGACAGGTCGGTTGACTAATGCGCAAGCCAGCATTGTAAAAGCAATCCAAGAATCAGGCACCGAGACGGTACAAGTAGCTACTGGTGCTGGCAATGCAGATATCATTGATGCAATTGTTATTCGCAAATTGACTCCTGCTATCATTACAGCAATGCCGAGACTATTTGCAAACTATGCTGCAGAATACATAAATGGTACCCTAGACTTTAATGATGACATTAATCGTGACTCATATTATTCAAGAGACATTCGTAAGAATCAAGAAGCAGTTGATCGTGGTTTGGTATTAGGCAAGCAACTTGGCAAGAAGCTGCAGCTTCGTAATGCAGATCGCAGTTTGAAAAGCACTCGACTTGAATCAGGTAAGATTGATCGCAGATTGATTTCACAGCTTGGCTATGACAATGCAAATGTATTCCATCGCATTGTAACAGATCGTTTCAAGAATTATTTCATTCACATTTCAATTGATGCATCAGGCTCAATGGATGGTTTGAAGTTTTACAACTCAATCACGTCAGCAGTAGCAGTTGCACAAGCAGCTTCCATGACGACAGGTATCCGAGTGCAAATTTCACTACGAGGCACTGACTCACAAAGTGGTAAAGAGCGTTGTGTTACTGTGTATGCATATGACTCTGCAAAAGACAAGATGAGTAAGATTCGCAACATGTTCCGTTACTTGGATTGCTTTGGTTGTACTCCAGAAGGATTGTCTTTCAAGAGTATCGAGAAGTATATCAAGGCTGATGCAAAAGGCGATGAGTGTATCTTTGTGAATTATTCAGATGGTGCTCCAACCAATGTATATGGTTGTGCTCAATATTATAATGGTGTTAACTTCACGCGTCGAGTTATCAATAACTTCCGTGAAAATAATATCAATATCATAAGCTATTTCATCACATATGATTCGAATAGTCACTACCATGAATCAGATCGTGAAATGTTCCAAAAGATGTACGGTATGGATTCGGAGTTTATTGATCCAAAAAATATGTTGCAAGTATCCAGAACATTGAATACAAAATTCTTGGAGATTGCTCAATAGTTATATATATTATAAATAAAAGTTATAAAAAAGGATAAGTAAAGTTATGGCAAAACAAATTGAATTTAATTCAGATGCTCGTGCTAAATTAAAGGCGGGAGTAGATGCATTAGCAGATGCAGTTAAAGTCACATTAGGACCTAAAGGTCGCAATGTAGTAATCGGAAAAACATTTGGTGTACCCCACGTAACAAAGGATGGAGTAAGTGTAGCTAAAGAAGTAACACTTAAAGACCCTATCGAAAATCTTGGTGCTCAAATGGTTAAAGAAGTTGCATCAAAGACAGCAGACAATGCAGGTGATGGAACAACTACAGCAACCGTATTGGCGCAGTCACTTGTCACAGCAGGTCTTAAGAGTGTGGCAGCAGGAGCAAATCCAATTGATTTAAAACGAGGAATGGATAAAGCATCTGGTGCTGTGATTGCTAATCTTAAATCAATGTCACAAGAAGTAGGTATTGATGTTGAGAAAGTAAAACAAGTTGCAACAATTTCTGCAAACAATGATGAATCGATTGGTTCACTTATTGCCGAGGCGATTCGAGTAGTTGGACGAGATGGTGTGATTACTGTAGAGGAAGCTAAGGGTACTGAAACTGAAATCAAGACAGTAGAAGGAATGCAGTTTGATCGCGGTTATCTTTCTCCTTATTTTGTAACTAATCAAGAAAAGATGACGGTCGAAATGGATGATCCATATATCTTGTTAGTTGATGGCAAAGTATCTTCAATGAAAGAGTTACTTCCTATCTTAGAGCCAGTAGTTCAAACCGGCAAAGGCTTATTGATCATTGCAGATGATGTAGATGGCGATGCATTAGGTACATTGGTTGTTAATCGCATCAGAGGTGCATTGAAAATTGCAGCAGTCAAAGCTCCAGGCTTTGGAGATAAACGCAAAGCAATGCTTGAAGATTTGGCTATTTTAACGGGCGGTACTGTTGTTTCAGAAGAGACTGGATACAAGTTATCCGAAGTTAGTACAGAAGTGTTAGGTACTTGCGAAAAGGTTGATATTAGCAAAGATAAGACAACTATTATCAATGGCTTTGGTGAAGCAGATGCAGTGGCGAAACGCATTGAACAGATCCGAGTTGAAATTGAAAATACAACATCTGATTATGAAAAAGAAAAACTTCAAGAGCGTTTAGCTAAACTTGCGGGTGGAGTAGCAGTATTGTATATCGGCGCTGCAACTGAAACTGAAATGAAGGAAAAGAAAGACCGAGTTGATGATGCATTGGCAGCAACACGAGCAGCAGTTGAAGAAGGTATTGTTCCGGGCGGCGGCGTTGCTTTGATCCGAGCTATTGAAAATTTAACAATTGATTCAGTAAATGAAGATGAACGTTTAGGTGTTGACATTGTTAAAAAAGCATTAGAAGCTCCATTGTATCAAATTGTTAGCAATGCAGGTGGTAATGGTGATGTAGTAGTGCACTTTGTCAAAGAAGGTCAATCAGCACATGGATATAATGCTCGTACCAATGAATATGGCGATATGATTGAAATGGGTATTGTTGATCCAACCAAAGTAACCAGAACGGCAGTTGAAAATGCCGTATCAATTGCTTCAATGATTTTAATGACAGAATGTGTAATTGTAGATGAGCCTTCAGAAGAAAAAGAAGCTCCGATGCCAATGATGTGATGAAAAGATACAGTACTGCAAAACATAATTTCCAAGTAGGACCAGTAGAGGATATTCACCGGTCCTTGGACATTGTTGAACACGTGTTACATGAAGCACGAGATTTAGGATGCGAAACATATGTAGTAACATATGCGTTAAAAGCAATGAAAGACGATCCTAAACTGCAAATTTCGGATGCAATTGTTATGGCAATAGAAGGGTGGCTGAAATGAGATCGATATATTGTCACGGAGATAATGCATACATTATCAAAGATCAAAAACCAATCAATCATTTTGCTAAACGATTAGATGAAGAACCTAATATGGAACATGTACAATTGTATATGCAATGGCGAGAATGTGATCATGTATTAAGATCAGATACTCACTTTATGTTTTGTGAAACTATACAGGATGCTGAATATGAAATGGACATCGATAGTATTGATTAGCGGTTGGATTATAAGCCTAATTTGGTTAGGATATCATTTATATAAATACATGATTCACGATGAAGATTAAATTTTATTTACATACCGTATGGGGCGGTCGTTTCAAACAACTGGCATTGATTCCTACCGTATTCATAACGAGTAATAAATTCGAAACAACTAAATTCTTAGTAATCAGCATTAGCTTTTTAATGTGGGACTTTGGCATATCATTTTACAAAAAAATATGAAAAACATAGAACATGATTACCTCAAGCTACTCAAAGACATTCTAGACAATGGAGTAGAGAAGGCAGACAGAACAGGTACTGGTACTAGGTCAGTGTTTGGAAGACAGATTCGTCATGATATGAGTTTAGGTTTTCCACTACTCACAACAAAGAAAATGGCTTGGAAAAGCATTGTAACTGAGTTATTGTGGTTCTTGCGAGGTGATACTAATATCAAGTATCTCGTTGATAATAATTGTCATGTATGGGATGGTGATTGTTTTGCTAACTACATAAAAAATAACCCAAACGCAGATGAACAAATGATTAGCGATGCTGGTCAGATGGTAAATATAAAAGAATGGTTCATTAACAAAATCAAAACCGATAATGAGTTTGCTAATAAATTTGGTGAATTAGGACCAATTTATGGTAAGCAGTGGAGAGCTTGGAGTTTCCCTGAAGTTAATGGATACTTTGGCCCAATTGACCAAATCAAAATTCTTATTCAATCACTCAAAACAAACCCAAACTCTAGACGGTTAATGGTATCAGCTTGGAATGTAGGAGAGTTACATCATATGACACTTCCACCTTGTCATTATGGATTTCAAGTTTATACAAGAGAGTTGAGTGCTAAAGAAAGAACTGCTTTAGGATCTAATGGAAGCACTAGACTATATGAATCTATTAAAGAAGGTAATTACGAAACAATTGATGCTGATACTGAAATGCATAAAGTTTGTGATGAAGCTGGAATACCTAAACGAGCAATCTCTCTAATGTGGAATCAACGCTCAGTAGATACTCCATTAGGTTTACCTTTCAACATTGCATCATATGCTTTATTATTAGAGTTATTGGCAATGGAAACTAATATGGTTCCTGATGAATTAGTAGGTAACTTAGGAGATTGTCATATTTACTTAGATCAAATTGATGGAGTGAAAGAACAGCTAACAAGATCGCCGATGTTATTAGGCAAACTTATAATCAATAATGAATTCTGGAATCCAGATGCCAATGTATTTGATCAACAAGATATCAGACCCAGAGACTTTTATGTTGAAGGATATGAATCTCACCCAGCAATTAAATTCCCTTTATCAAATTAAAAAAATATAAGTTATGGAAAATTTACAAATCAAAATTACAATCACCGATGGTGAAAAAGAAGCAAACGCAACAATTGGTCTTAATGAATACCAATCAATAAAAGAAATGCATGGTATCAGTATGCTGGATGAACAGGTGGATATTTTATTAGAGCAGATTAAAAAATCAATCACACCCAACCATTAAAGCACCTTTATCAAATTAAAAAAATATAAGTTATGACAACAGAATTAACAAAAAAACTAATGAGTATTTGTGCTCCAAATGCTCCACTTGAAAACAACCACAGTTTAGATAATACTTTCGGTATTGATAATCTAACAGAAGAGCAAAGAATACAAGTAGAAGCTGAGCTTATTAAGCACTTCGGTTTTGATAGAATTGTATGGATGGAATTGCCTTCAGGACTATCTGAAAATAATGAACCAATAGTAGCTAAATCAGTCAAATTAGCAGGTGAAGAAGATCCCAAACATCCAGGTAAGGTAGGATATGTTTATAAGGTATTATTCACTCCAGTTATGTATGACCCAATAGAACTACATGCCCCAGTAAAAGATGGTTGTGTTTTTGCGCCAACAGTATATGACCCTGCAACCTTTGAACCAAAACAAAGCATTACAATTACTTGGTCACCTGATTTTCCACAAGACATTGATGCTCCTGAAAGAACATATGAAGATGATAAACAGATGATTCGTGACTTATTAGAGAGAGTATTAACAAATCCTGAAGAGTATAGACCAGAAGGATTTAGAGCTTGTATAGTAAGATATGCAATCACACCCAGCAATTAAAGCCGTTTTATCAAATTAGTTATGGAAAAACCAGACAACGTTGCTGATAGTCCAGGTCTGCTACCTTATGCTAGCAACGTTGGTGCTCCTGCTATAGCAGTGCAGGATATTAATCACTGGAAGCAACCTCGTGTTGCAAATGTTAACAAGCAATTTCTATCTAAGTTTGAAGAACTGAAGCAGGAGTATCAAAAACTAATTGATGAGTATAAGTGGAACGATTTAGTATATAAGTCAAAATTCAATTTTGAGCCAATAATCAATGAAACGTACCACTTGTATAGTAGAGATAACGGCGAATTATTTTTATCGTTGATTGAGTCAAATAGATGGACACAAGATTACATAGCAAGTTTTAAATACAATCACGATAATAAATGGTTAAAAGTTTAAAATGGAAGATATAAAAATTGTACATTTAAAAAGTAATGCTCAAGAGTTAGAAACCTGGATTGCCATGATTAATGGAGAAATTGTGGGTCATATTTATATGGAGCGAGAAAAAGATCAAAAAATTAAATTCCTAGATGCTTGGGTGCATGAAGAATATCGCCGCAGAGGTATATTCAGAATGTTATGGGAAGCCCGATGGAAATATGTACAATCCAAATACTCAGGGTGGCTGGTATTTGCTTGGTGCAAACCTGCAAGTTTACCTTTATTGATTGAAAAAGGTTTTGATCCAGGAGAAACTTGTACCTATGTTGAAAAAATTATTGAGTGATTTACAAACTAAGAAAAATACGAAATGAAAAAGACCCCATCTAGGTATAAACGTATATACATTGAGTACAAGAATGCATCTAATAAAGAAATATGGGAAGGAGTTAGAGACAATTTTACATTTGGTTTCCTTGGTGCAATACTAGTAGTATTTATTGCAACTCGTACAGATTTAGCTGTATTGCTTGGTTATTTAGCATATTATGCATTTATGGGTAGAATTGTGAATCGTCCCAAGTATGTTACTGAGTTAGGTAAATTGATTGTATTTCCTATACCATCAGCATTAGGAGCATATGTTGGATATAAACTAAGTTATTTTTTATTACAATTTATCTAATCTGGTTGGAATGAATGTAATAATTTCATAATATATAAAAAAAGATTATGGAGATTGTTTGTATAGATTCAAAGAAAGATGTATTTCAACTTGTAAATGGGCAAGGCGAAATTCTATTAACGGGTACGCATGATGAATGTGTTGATCGGTTAGCAGATTTATGTCGAGAAGAAGAAGAAAGTCTTTATAGTGCATTTTTAACAATGGCTGGATTTTAAAATGTATTTTATACGGTCCCATCGTCTATCGGTCAGGACATCAGGTTTTCATCCTGAAAAGCGGAGTTCGATTCTCCGTGGGACTACAAATATCGCTTGAGTGTGGAAGTTGGTTATCCGCTTAGTCTCATAAGCTAGGATCGCAGGTTCGAATCCTATCGAAGGCTCATATTTATTTGTACCCCACTTAAGATAGTATCTTAGGTCCCTCTGAAGATACGGTTTTCAGAGTCGTAATATCAACCCAAGTAAGACTGCCTCATCAGCAGAAACTGCTTGGGTTTTTTACTATACATATTTATTAATAAAGGTTCTATGAAGCACTTATACACACTTATACTAATGCTTGTGAGCATTACGTCCTATTCTCAATATTGTCCGGCATTAGGTCCAGATCAGATTCTACCTTGCGGTCAAGGGACAACAACACTCACAGCAGATTTGACACAATGTGGCATCGGTGTCAATCCAAAGCAAACAACCACATACCAGGTTGCTTCCATTCCATATGTGGCTCAAACCAATACCGGCACTCAGCTATTCATGACAGATGACTCACAGCAAGGTCCTTTCAATATTGGATTCACATTTTGTTTTTATGGGCAAACCTATACTCAGTTTTGGGTAGGATCCAATGGATGGATTTCATTTAGTGCGGGACAACCAACTACATTTACAACTCAAACTATTCCTACAGCAAATGCTCTTGTACCAAAGAACTGCGTAATGGGGCCTTGGCAAGATTGGCATCCTGGATTAGGAGGACAGATTAGATATCAAGTGCAAGGTGTGGCTCCATGTCGCAAATTGGTTGTGAGTTGGATTGGAGTACCAATGTTTTCATGTACGGGTAATCAAGGTACATTCCATATTGTGATACATGAGTCAAGCAACGTTATTGAAAATCACATACAAAGCAAACCTGCTTGTCTGCAATGGCAAAATGGAACTGCAACACAAGGAGTTCATAATGCTGCAGGAACCGCAGCAGTTACCGTACCAGGACGCAATTCATCGCAATGGACTGCTACAAATGATGCTTGGCAATGGACTCCAAATGGTCCTACAGTAACGCCAACGTTAACATGGTACCAAGTAGGAAATCTTGTTGCATTAGGTACTGGACCTACTCTAACAGTTACACCTAATGGTCCTACTCAGTATACTTGTCATCTCACATATCCTACATGTAATGCAGGTTGGTCGCAATGTAATGGTGGTACAAGTAATGGTCCAGATACTGTGTTAGTGATACCAGGCAATCCTATTCCTGTGTTAGGACCAATCAATGGCACTGATACTATATGTATTGGATCTACACTCGAAGTATACGATGTAGCCACTCAACCCGGATACAACTTATTGTGGAGTAGTGTTGCACCTATCCTGTCAGGTCAAGGAACAAGCGTTATAGAGGTTGATTTTAGTGCGTTTCCTGCGAGTTTTATTCCTGGAGCTATACAAGTAACCCCAGAAGCCAATGGCTGTTTAGGATTGCCTGTGGATATTGATATTACTATATTCAGTGTGACGCCTACAATACAACCCGAAGGACCTTTCTGTTTATATGATGAGTTTGTTACATTACAAGCACAACCCGTAGGCGGAGTATTCTCAGGAACGGGAGTAGTGGGCAATAACTTTGAACCAAGCCAAGCGGTTGGCACAAACACAATAACATACACATACATTCAAAGCGGTTGTGTGTTTGATGTTACTACAGACATTACAACATACCCTCAGCCCATATTAGATTCAATTGCACCTTATAATCCTTTTTATGAGATATGCGAAGGCGACTCAGTATTATTAACATTCTCAGCTCAAAGCAGTATTCCAGGATATTCAGAATGGCAATACATGGGAACTACATATCAACAAGACAATATATCTATTGCATTTACTGCACCAGGACAGTTTACACTCACAGTAACGGCTTGGGTAAATGGATGCGCATCATCACAGCAACAAACTATAATAACCATTGCTCGTTGTCTTGAGTTATTGTTTTACATTCCTAACTCATTTACACCTGATGGCAATGAACACAATCAAACGTGGTTACCAGTATTCACTAACGGCTTTGATCCATATGATTATCATTTGCAAGTATTCAACCGTTGGGGAGAAATGGTATTTGAGTCACATGATCACACAGAAGGTTGGGATGGCACTTATGCATTACGACCAGTTCAAGATGGAACTTATACATATCAAGTATCATTTGGAGATACGCAAACTGATTATCGTCAACAAGTATTTGGACATTTTGGTTTGATTCGTTAAATAGTTTTTTTATTATTAGTAAACATATCGGAGTTAAAATGAAACAAATGGTAATGATTCGTGTATTAGGACATGACCCATACAAAAAAGTTGTTGAAATCGATGTTACGAAGTTTAAATATAAGTATAGATTGCTTCGCGAAGTAATTGGAACTTTGGATGGAATGGAAGTAGCCATTTGTATAGATGATTATGAACATATAAAAAATAGTTATGAGTAAAATAGATAGAATAGCAATACCAGTTCACATTGAAGAAGCTCCGGCAAATAACTGGGAGTTAGTAAGAGAACATGATGGGTTGACTAAACGGTCTGTTGGCATCATTTGGATTGAATGGACTGATGAAGGACGATTCAAAGCAAAACATGATGAGCCGGCCGAAGGTCGATCATTGCTTATGTCTCCATTCAATGATTTCTTTACATGGCAAACAACTACGGTAACTGAAATCACAGAGCAAACGGCAGATGTGATTGTGTTTAAAACAAAAAATAGCATATACACATTGCGTAAACTATACGCAGAAGCAACTGGTAATCCAGTATAATATCCCCGACATGGGAGTTCTTTGACATACGGAGGAAAATTATGGAAACATTAATGTTTGCTTTTGGGGTACTAACAATGGTTTTGGTGGCACTTGCTGCTATTGCTGTATATAGTACTGTGAAGGTACTGAAATTAAAAAAAAGCTTAGAAATGTTAGATCGTTGTATGAACGAGTCAATTAGTAATTTATATCGAAGCAATGAGCATATCGAAGAGTCGATGCATCGACGAATTGATGAATTAAATTCATACGTTGATCGTCGATTTGATAAATTGTTGTCAGATCCAAAATTTTGTTTAAACAAAGAAGATAAAAAATTAATTAAAGGATAACAAAGTTTTCTTCCATGTCGGTTGGATATTAACTCATTATTTCTTATATTATAGAAAATAAAGAGTTATGACTTTCATTAAAAAATTAAAATCAAGATTTAAATTATCGTTACGCCGTAGAGGCTTGTTATGTAGACGTTCTAAAGAACAAACTCGTCGTATCCGAATTAGCAAAACACTTAATCCAGATGGAACTACAACACAATATACTCGTTTAACTAAGAAGCCGATATTCGAAGGCAATACGTTTGAAACAGAGTTACATATCTGGCGTGAGATACATAAAGATGTTAAAAAATAAATAATCAAATATATGTCATCAGATTTAACTCCAGAACAGCAAGAACAATACAATGCATTCTTACAAGAATTAACAAAAAATATTGATCCAATCGATTATATGCCTCCTTCGATTCGCGAAGTAGCTCGAATGGATATGCAAACACTTAAATCAGAATATGATTTAGTTCAAGCAAAAAAATCAGAACGTAGCTCAGCTCAACGTCGTTGGATTACGGAACGATATGAATTTGAATTAACTAAGCTTCAAAACGAAACAGAACAAGAAAATGATAGAACCGTTGAATAAAAAAGAATTTGGAATCTCCGCAGCTGTTGGGGTATTTCTAGGAGTTGTTATTGGCATTATGATGTCAATGTCAATGGCACGAGAATATAAAAAATGTGAAATATTGAAGCGAGAAAATAAACTTCTGCGCAAAATGGTTATGTACTATCAAGATCCATCCGCTGACTTAAATTATGTTGAAGGATGTGGAGAATAAGAAGATTAAATAATATTTCTTATTATAAGGTATGAGAACAATAGAAGAACAAGCATCACATTTGCTAGAGAAAATGACGGTAGATATGTCAATTGATTTTTGGCAGACAAAAGAATGTGCAATGGCAGCGTGTGATGTAATATGTGATTTCATTAGAGATTCAATTCCCAATGATGACATTACTCCGTTGGTAATCTATTGGGAAAAGGTAAAACAAAGAATATAAGAAACTAGATGAGTGTAGTTCATGAACCCAATCTTAATTTTGACAATGAAAAGAAAACTCATACGCCTTACTCTGAAGTAATGAGAGGTCAACTTAAATCAGCTTATGAGCAATTTCGCAAACCTAAACAACTTACAGACAAAAAGAAAAAGAAGAAGGCTTTACCAGAGCCAATACGTACCACAATAAATAAATGGTTTAAATAACATGAAAAAATATCTTAAAAAATTCGCTGCCGTATTAATGGCATTTTCAGGAGCAATGGCAACTGCAAAGTTCTTTTTATCTCCAATATCATATACAAGTGTGTTATATGGAGTAGCAGGCCTATTAGTTTTGTATCCGGCAATTGAAGCTTATAACAGAATGTTTGATAACTTATTTGGCGAGTAATGACAAACTACACAAACCGATATGGAGACCGATATGAGTTTAGTCTCATGCCAAATGGTAACATCTTATGGACTGGTAATTTCAAATGGTGCCGAAGTAGTTGGCCTAACGTGTATGATAAAGCATATGCAAAATACCAAGAAGATGGTGGCACTGAGAGTTTGGAGTCGTTCATGAAGCTAGTTCACGAGTGGGATGATGAGAAGGGTACTTACACTGACCTTGCAAAAAAATATGGACAATATGTCTATTCCGATAAGGATACTATCGATATGGTAGATCCATCAGGTGGACCTTACATTGCTCGTGGCAACAATATGGAATCATTTTCACCAGAGTTTGCTGGCAAGATTGTGCATAGTTTCAACCGCCTTGAAGAAGGTTATGAAATTGTTTGTTATGGCACGACAGAATAGAAGGTTCCAAAGGTTCCATGTTGCATATCAATTCTATGTAATACCTACCTGCAAAGTTACTCACGACAAATGGCTTCATGGTTATACCAGCATTGACTTTATTTGGGGTAAATGGGGCTTTGAAATTCGTATTGGCTAAAAGGTTGGATAATTGATTTTTATTTCTTATTATACAGGAAATAAAGATAACAATGACAAATGATGAGATACGTGAGTTGATTGTAGCATATGAAAAACTTGCTGCAAAAGGACATATATACAGTGCTAGCATCATTCGAGCAGCACAACGCAAAGCAGATTCATTGAGATCTGAATTGGCACCTGAGGAACCAAAGGCACCAGAAAGGAACGGGTAATGCAATGCAAAGAGTTGAATCCTAAACGTAGTACCATTTACATACAAGGACAGGATCCTGTCGAAGTCGACTATTATGACGTCGTATTAAAACCAAAATACAGATGAGACTAACCCGAGAACAAAAACGAGAAAAGGCAGGCGAAGACCTTATCAATGAAATGTTTCGCATTGCAGGACATGCGGTAACCTTTGAGGACGTAAAGGGACGAACAGATAATTGGTTCCAACAATGGACTATGACTGTAGCTCAAAACACGGAATGGCAAGAGTGGGGAAAGCGTTACTTGCAAAAGACATTACGCACTCCAGCTAAAGCAGCAGAGCGAGAGATGCAATGGTTCTCTTTGCAATATGGATTGAAGTTCTCAGATTGGCCAGAATCTAATACAGAATAAGATGACAAGATAATACTGCCAGTCAAGCTGAAAGAGTCGCATTGTTGTGGCTCTTTTTTACTATGCACCCAAACTAATTAGTATCCGTAGGAATGTAATGTTACGGGTACTGCAGAAGAATACATAGTATGCAAATACAAAGAATACAACATATAGAGACATAAGTATTATTAAGTATAATGTATATAAGAGAGTATATACACATACATATAAAGATTCCCTATTACCCAGGTGTTTCCATAGACGCTTACTATAGCATAGAAATAGAGGATAGAGTCTAGTAGCATCTTCCCCACCCTGCTATTTTTAGTTTGAATATGGTAAAAGTACTAGTCGTATTTTTAGACGTAATTGTGGTTTTAGTGTCTAGTAGCATCAGAGTGGAAAGGTTATATATCTCCCTGCCTGTCCTTTTAGTTTTAATGGGGCGTATGCTCTTTATCGCTGACTCGATGGATATCTAGCATATCTAGGCCCTCGATGTTCTTAAACGAACTCTAAGGGGCATGTTATTTTTAGAGCAATATCCGGCTATTTTTAGTCCATCTCCTCCCTCCCTGGTTTATTTTTAGTCCAAAGTGCGTTTTATTTTTAGTCCAAAGTGATGTTATTTTTAGTCCAAAATGCATTCTATTTTTAGTACAATATCAGGTTTTATTTTTAGTCCTATTTTTAGATTGCGTTGTCTCTCTATATATAGTATACTGAACGCGTCTATTTTTAGATGGATATGCGTTATTTTTAGTCCAATATGCGTTATTTTTAGGCTATTTTTAGAGCAATAGCCGTTTATTTTTAGTTTGTATTGCGTTTTATTTTTAGATTGGTATGTGCTTTTAGGTGCTATAGTGCGGTTTCGATTCGGTTTCCTAGCTATTGAGAGTAAACATATGCCGTAACATTTAGCTCGATCCGGTTGGATTCTCGCAGAGCATTTCATATAATATAAGAGTAAAAAGGAAATGATATGCCTATAGTAGGAGTAATAGCCGTAATAATGATTGCGAGTCTATTTGCAATTGGAATATGGAAGGACTTTATCCGTCCTAGAAAATAACGTTAGTCCAGGTTGTAACCACAGTCGATGCTCTCTGTTGGCGGCTCGATGAACACCTCAGCCTGGACGGCATTCGCTAGACCTGGTTTCTCTCTCTTATTTCCCAGGCGTGCACGTTAGGGAGTCGTAATGGCTCCCTTTTTTACAGTTCAATCGATGGTTTAAGTTCAACCAATGGTTTAAGTAGATTAACCCGGTCTAGTTCAATCGATGGTTTAAGTTCAACCAATGGTTTAAGTAGATTAACCCGGTCTAGTTCAATCGATGGTTTAAGTTCAACCAAAGCTTTAAGTAGATTTCCATAGACACCATTTATAAGGATCCTGTTTTCCATAAAAACATTTTATGAAACTTTTTTCATGAAATGCTTGGATCGCATTGAAAAAATGCTTATCTTTAAGTATAATAAAAAATAAGAGATATGAAAAAAGAAATCAAAACACAGTACGGAATCCAAATTGTTAAACCTTGGAGCAAGGAAATGTATGAGCACAATGACATGGTTGCGGCAGCAGTCCGTGTATTAGTAACTCAACAATGGGAGAATGCAATGAATGCATTTGAGGAGAAATTAGAGTCTGATATTGTTGACTATGCATTGTTTGAATTAGAGTGGAGTGATGAAGCAACTCCGGAGCTTAAGCGCATCCAAAGAGCCGTTACTGTTTATAGCTTTGGCTTTGGCTATGACATGGAGCGCGTAGCTGGAATAGTAATGAATGAGATAGAAGATGCTCCATTATACCGTCTCAAAGAGATTGCAGAAGAGTTGGAGTTACCACTCAAAGTAGGGTTTGTTGGCTTTAATTAGCCAGCAAACTTTTCTGTAACTTTTCTTGAAAAAGATTAGGATCGCATTGATTAATTCCTTAAATTTATAGTATAAAAATAAGAGATATGACAAAAGCACAGAAAAAAGAATTAGTGGCAATGTTGAAAAAGCAATTAGGTGCCGCACAACAGCAATGGGATGAAAAAGGTCCAGCCGCCGCAGCATATTGTTACGGCTATTTGATTGGCACGGTTAAAGAAGCTATTTACCAATTAGAAAAATAAGAGACATGAAGAAGAAATTAGAAAAGCAATTATTTGAAGAATATGGCCTTTATCAGGCTAAAGCTCATCCCGAAGACAGGCTGTCGTTTTTAGATTATGTGCAGCAATTGGGCCGCTTCAAGGGTTATCGAGTAACTCTTAGAGAATCCTGGAGTGGTAGTTGTGAATATCAAGTAAGCTTTACAAAATGAGAGATATGACGACACAAGAAATCCAGGACACGATTACAAAGATTGACAATCGCATTGAATTCCTTAAGACAGATAAGACAGTCTGGACAATGGCTTGGGAAGGTAGTACATATAACCACGGACCATACCTTCGCAAATTAGAGATCCGGAAGCTAAAAGCGCGCAGAAAAACTTTAGAAAAAAAGTTGCCAAAAAATTAGGATCCTATCAAAAAAAT